>Ga0209220_1000384_pt1 | contig 15717 bp, 17 predicted proteins | sample BlaSpr_A8_OM3_M3_FD_187984 | JGI IMG/M metagenome (GOLD analysis project Ga0209220, IMG submission 187984) | Forest soil microbial communities from Thunder Bay, Ontario, Canada - Black Spruce, Ontario site 2_A8_OM3_M3 (SPAdes) (version 2) | ecosystem: Environmental > Terrestrial > Soil > Boreal... | reverse complement strand
GACGCAGAGATGGTCGGCGGCCGAGGTCCGCGACATCTTGCAGTCGATCGAGACGAGCGTTACCGCGCTGCAGCCGTCGAGCAGGTGGTCGCCCCGCTTCCGAGACGCATGGACAACTCGGCAGAGCTTTCCCGTGAGACGATCGATTACAGCGGCAAGGCGCCCTGGATCGACGAAATCGTCTTCAGCCTCGAGGTCGAAAACGCGGACCGCAGCTTCCAGCCGTTCGAGCTCGTCCGACATGAGAATATTGTACCAAACAGGCGTTCGTTGTCAATAGAATTCACACGCAAATCCATTCACCCGAGCACCGAACCCTAGCAACCAAGGCCACCCAGCCACCCTCTTCCCAGTTCCTTTCTTCCGCGCCCCTCACCCTGACCCTCTCCCCTTCGGGGAGAGGGAAAAGCCCGGGGCTAGTCCAGGGCTCTTTCTACGAGGGTGATGTCCATCCAGCGGTCGAATTTGTGGGCCGCGTTGTGGATCGTGCCGACGACCGAGAACCCATGCTTCGTGTACAGGGCCAGGCCGGCGCGGTTGTCCTTCGCGATGCTGGCCACGATCGTCAGGTAGCCGAGGCCTCGCGCTTCGCGGATCATCTCGGTCAGAAGCGCTGTGCCGAGGCCACGTCCGTGATGGACCGGATCCACGTAGACCAGGCTCTCGACGACGTCAAAGCCGCGCTGCTTCCAGGGGAGCAGGCGTGCCCAGCCAATCACGCCCGTCTCGTCGACCGCGACCACGAGCTTCGAGCGCCGGCCGTGCATCTCCCACCACTCCTGCGCTTCCTCGGCGTCGAGCGGCTCGGAATCGATGGTCGCGAAGGTCTGGTTGATGGCCCAGTTGTAGATGCCGAGGATCGCCTTGAGGTCGTCCTGGGTGGCCGGCCGGATCGCGGGTTCGGCGGTCTTGGTCTTGCCCGTCAGCGCTGACTTGCCGTCGGCGCTGTCAGAACGCGCGCGCTTTTTGGCCTTCGCCATCCAAACATTCTGATACCTTCCCGCCGGTGAGGCCGGAGATCAGGACGCCCCTTCCAGGGCCTAAGGCCGCGGCATTGATCGCCCGCGACGCCAGGGCCATGTCTCCCAGCTTCACCCGCGCCTATCCCTTCGTGATGCAAGAGGGCAAGGGCTGCTGGGTGACCGACGTCGACGGCAATCGGTTCCTCGATTTCACGGCGGGCATCGCAGTCGTCACCACGGGCCACTCGCATCCCAAGGTGGTGGCCGCGATCGAGGAGCAGGCGAGGCGATTCCTGCACATGTCTGGCACCGATTTCTACTACAGCTCCGAGATCGAGCTTGCGGAACGGCTGGAGGCCAAGATCCTGCCCGGCACCCCCGCAAAAGTGTTCTTCACCAACTCGGGCGCGGAGGCAATCGAAGGCGCCATGAAGCTCGCGCGCTTCGCGACGGGGCGGCCGAGCTACATCGCCTTCCTCGGAGCCTTCCACGGCCGCACCTTCGGAGCGCTGTCGCTCACCGCATCGAAGGCAAGCCAGCGCCGGCGGTTCGCACCTCTTCTTTCCTCTGTGTTCCACGCTCCATTCCCGACCGCGTCCCGAGGCATCACGACCGACCAGTCGCTGGACCGGATCGAGGAGCTGTTCAGCACCGTCGCGCCACCTGAGTCGGTGGCCGCGGTTTTCGTCGAGCCGATCCAGGGCGAGGGCGGTTACCTGGTGCCGCCCGATGACTTCCTGCCCCGGCTGCGCGAGCTGACCAAGAAGCACGGCATCCTGCTGGTCGCGGACGAGGTGCAGTCCGGGATGGGACGCACAGGCCATCTGCTGGCGATCGAGCACTGGGGCGTCGAGCCGGACATCGTGTGTCTCGCGAAAGGCATCGCATCGGGATTGCCGCTCGGCGCCTTCATCGCGCGGGCCGAGCAGATGAGCTGGCCCCCGGGCTCGCACGGCAGCACGTTCGGCGGCAACCCGGTGGCGTGCGCCGCCGGCCTGGCCACCCTCGATCTGCTCGACGACGGCCTGATGGAGAACGCGTCCATGGTGGGCGCGGTCCTGCAGGACGGCCTGCGCGAGATCGCGGCGACGCACAAGGACGTGACCGACGTCCGTGGCATGGGCTTGATGCTCGCCATCGAGCTCAGGACCCCGGAGCTGGCCGCGAAGCTGGTTCAGTCGGCTTTCGAGCGGGGCCTTCTTCTGCTGACGGCCGGGAGCAGGGCGGTCCGGATCAGCCCGGCTCTGGTGCTCAATCCCGAAGAGGCCGCGACCGGGCTGGAGATCATCGCCTCGGCACTCGACTAAGAGGCTCGGCCGCAAGGCCGTCGGCGGATCTTCGGCGCCCATGCGGCCCATCTCCGGGTTCAGCTCCTGCGCTGCTCGCTCACGCATCTAGCGATGCGCTCGCTGCGCTGCTCGTCGCTTCACCCGGATCTGGACCACCTGGATCACCGAATATCTCGCCGAGGTCTTCCGGCCGCGCCTCTAGGTCATCGCGTCGGCGATCGGCTGCATCGCCGTCGCCGCGGCCCGATCGTCACCGGCAACCGTCTTGTACGCCTTGGCCCGCTGGTCGTCGATGACCTTCACGATCGCTCCGGCCTCCTCGGTGACCAGGTTCGCCGGCACGTGCGCAGCTGAAGAGAGCTGCGCGACGAAGGTGTCGGTCAGGCCCTTCTTCGAGGCGGCGTCGTTGTGGTCGGCGTACGCCGCCACCGCGAGCACCTCCTGCGCCCAGACCTTGCCGACGTTCCCGTCCTTGAGCGCCGAGCCGATCGCGTTTGCATTGGCGGAGAGCGCGGCAAACGCCTGCTGCCTCTCGGCGGCGCGCCCATTGATGGCGGCGTCGGTCGCCATCGTGGCGAGGTAGGCGTGCTCCTGCAGCAGGCCGTTTACCGTCACCCGCCGAGCCACTGAGGGGAGTGACGGATCGCCTGGAAACTTGTCCGGAAATTTCTGGGCGATTCGCGTCGCCATGAGATCTCCGACGTCCAGCACGCTCGAGTACGCGAGGTGCAGGTCGGCGTACATCGCGGTGACGTTCTGCGCGAACTCGTCGTCGACCACCTTCTTGACCGCCGTCACCTGGTTGCGCAGCGGAGACACGAATCGCGTCGGGTCGACAAAGGCCACCAGGGATGCCATGTACTCAGCGAGGAGTATCGATTCCTTGTCCAGGGCTGACGTCGCCGCGTCAGCTTTGTCCTGGCTGTGCGTCACCACTCCGTTCGCGTAGTCGACGAAGCTTGCGTTCTCCGCGGTCCAGTGGGCTCGAAACTCGTCCGCGGCGGTGTTGCCGAACGCCCGGCGCATCAGGTTCGCGAGGTCGTCGGCATTGGCCCCCAGCGCGATCGCGTAGCTCGAGTACTGATCGGAGTGATTGACCGCCGCGGCGGACACCTTCGCGATGAGGATGATGTTCTCGCCGAGCAGCAGGTCCATGCGTGTGCGCAGGTCTGCGGCCTGCGGGCTCGGCGACGGCGATGGCGGAGGCGAGGCCTGGGTCGAGCACGAGAGCAAGAGCAGTGCAACGACGCCGAAGCGAATCAGCCTCAAGCCGCCGCGATCTTACCGCCCGGGTAGCATGTCTCGGTCTTGCCTGAGTGGCTGCTCGTCGACGGCTCGAGCATGTTCTTTCGCGCGTTCTACGCGATACCGCAAACGATGCGCGGGCCGGATGGAAAGCCCAACAACGGGGTGCGCGGCACGCTGGACACGCTCGCGCGCTACGTCACCGACAGGCGGCCGAAACACCTTGCCTTCACGACAGACGAGGACTGGCGCCCTGACTGGCGCGTCGAGCTCGTGCCCAGCTACAAGGAGCATCGAACCGGAGAGCCGATCCCGCCGGCGCTGATCCCGCAGGTGCCGGTGATCCTCGATTCCCTCACCGCGGTCGGTGTGGACGTCGTCGGGCTCGAAGGCTACGAGGCGGAGGACATCATCGCCTCGCTGGCTGCGAAGGTGAGCCCGCCGATCGAGATCGCGAGCGGTGACCGCGACCTGTTCAGCCTGGTCCGCGACAGGGAGGTCATCGTGCTGTACCCGCAGAAGGGCGGCATGGTGGAGGTCGACGAGACTGAGGTCGCGCGGCGTTACGGGATTCCAGGGCGCTCGTATGCGGACTACGCGATCCTGCGCGGCGACCCGTCCGACGGGCTGCCTGGGATCGCGGGTGTAGGCGACAAGAAGGCGGCGGGGCTGGTGGCCCGCTACAAGTCGGTCCCGGCGATGCTCAAGGCGGGCATCTTCCGCGCCTCCGACGCGGCTTACCTCGAGAAGGCGATGCGCGTCGTCCCGCCGGTCGCCGATCTGCCGATCGCTGTGCCGCCGGGCCGGCGCGATCGCTATCCGGAGGACCCGAAGCGGGTCGAGGAGCTCGGGCAGAAGCACGGGATCGCTAACAATCTCGAGCGACTGATCAAAGCCTTGAACTCGGTGCCGGCCCTTACAAAGGCCTGATCTTCGTTCGACAGCCGTCTGACAGCGCGGGGCGATCGTGTCTTGCGAAATGACTCTGACCTGGATCCGGCTCCGGCGCCGGCGCGCTAAGGGCTACATGATTGGGAGACGTGGAAGTCGGGCTGTGCGCGTCATGCAAGCACTCCAAGGTCGTCAAGGGCGCCCGGAACGATTTCTGGATGTGCCAGAGGTCGCTGACCGACCGGTCTTTTCCGCGCTACCCGCGCCTCCCGATCCTGCAGTGCCGCGGCTACGAGCCTAAGCAGCAGCCACCCGCATGAGCTCCGCCGGCTGACCCTGGGCGGGGAACCTGGCGGCGACGCTTGCCGACCCCATCGAGATCTCGGCGATCGATCCCGCGTCGTTGACGGCGTAGAGGTTCTGACCGTCGGGGCTCAGGCCCAGGCTCGCGATGTGCCACTCGGTGAGCGCCTGGGACCGGACCTGGAGGGTCGCGGTGTCGATCCACACCACGCCCCCCGCGCCGCCCACGACCAGCGTCTTTCCGTCCGGACTGACGACGGCGGCGTTCGCGCCCGACTCCTGTGCGTGGACCGTCAGGCTTGAGAGTGCGGACGACCCACTCAGGCTGATGTGGGCGGTCCTCTTCACCTCGGGCTGCTGGGTGTCGATCACGGCCACTGTGCCCGTCGAGATGTTGGCAGCGTACAGGCTCTTGCCGTCGGGACTCAGCGCGATCGACCAATGGAACTGGTTTAGATCCGAGGCGAATCCCGTACCAGGCAGGTCGACGCAGAACGCGAAGGCCCCGTCGAGGCCCAGGGCATGTATGAAGGGGCCGTCGTGCTGGCGGACATACATGCTGAGGAGCCAGTGACCCTCGACCCCGGCGACACCTGAGAGGCGCTGGCCGACCATGGCCTGGTTGCCGTCGGCCTTGTCCACCACGATATTTGCGTCGAGCCGCCCGGCGCCGACGTCGTACAGCCGGACGTAATACTCGGTCCCGTTCAAGTACTGGATCAGATACAGGCGCTGCCCGTCGTTGCTCAGGGCGTCGAATGCGAAGTACCCGACGAGGTCGACCTGGTGCTTGATCTTCAGCGTCGACGTGTCGACGACCAGCAGGTGGGTCGCGGTCGGAGACGCGCCGGCGGACCTGTCGAAGGACTCGAGGACCAGCCAGCTCCCGTCCGGCGACAGGCCGCCGGGCAAGCCCGTGTACGTGGCGGGGGGAAGCTGGTAGGACCCTGGCAGGAGCAGCGTGCCCTGCGTCGTCCCGGTCAGCGGATTGGTGTCGACCAGGGAGGTGGCGATAACCGAATACAGGTGCTTCCAGTCACTCGACGGGGTGCCGACGGGAAGCGTGCGTTCCATGGTGCCGGACCTCGAGTCGATCACGGCGATGAAGGATCCCCGCTGCGTCGTGTTCGCCGCCTCGTAGAGCTTGTAATCGCCGGCGATCTTCGCCTGCGGTTGCGCCGTCGCGCAGCCGGCTATGAACAGCAGAGCAACCATCGTGCCAAGTGCCCGCATGCTTCTCACCTCGCCGCCTATACACCGCCCGGGGTGTCGGGGTTCCGTCAGCCGAGCGAGGTCGCGATCTGGAGCGCCTGCTCCTTGGTCATGTCGCCCTCGATGCGCACGATCGTGCCGTTGTTGTCGAAGACCAGGGTGTTCGTGGCCAGGCGCAGGGTCTCCATGCGAAAGTCGCCGCTCGCGTCCTGGAATGCGAAGTCGTGCGGCTTGCCCGACAGCCAGAAACCGGGGTGACCGTTGACGGTGACGTTGTCCAGGTGGGCATCAGGCCCCAGGACCTTGAAGAAGAAGCTCTCGTCGACTTTTCCGCGAGCTTCCGTGACGAGCACCGACACCCCGGTCTGCCCTGAGACCTTGATGTCCGAACGCGATGCATAGACCAGTGTCACCTCGCCGCCGGATGGACCGACCGGCGGCATCTGGAGGTAGATCGCGTCGGGGGCGCCAAGCGACGACGGCACAGTGATCTTCCACGACAGCTGGGCCTGCGCATCTTTGAGTGTCGTGGGTGTGCCCAGGCCGAGCTGGCTACCCAGGGAACCCGACGGAAGCGGCGACGGCGTTGGAGGGTGCTCCACCCTCTGGATCGTGGTGTGGAGGTTGATCCAGCCCGCGATTGCGTTGCGGGTCGGGGTGTAGGCGAGCAGCAGGGCGGCGATCAGGAACACGGCGGCGGCGGCCAGGGCCCAGCGGTTATGCGCCAGGGGGAGCCCCCTCCGGCGCTGCGCGCCACCTCCCCACACGGTGGGGAGGAGATTTGGCCCCCTCTGCTGGGATTCGCTCGGCACCTCCCCATGAAAGGGGAGGAGATGTGGTGTTGGCGGCCATTCGACTGCCGCGCCGAGTGCGGACAGTTGCTCTTCGAGGTCAGGCATTTGCCGCCTCCTGGAACTGGGGGCGGAGTCGGGCCAGGGCTCGGGAGAGCCGCGACTTGACCGTTCCTTCCGGGACGTTGAGGGCCGCGGCGGTCTCCTCGCTGCTCAGCTCGAGGAAGTAGCGGCAGGCGATGACGGTCCTGTCGTCCCCGCTCAACGCGTTGACCATGGCGAGGAGCCGCCTTCGTTCATCCGTGGCGAGGGCGACCGCCTCGGCGGATGGGGCCGCATCCGCCGGGCGGAAGCCTTCCGCCAACCGAAGCTCGAGGTGCTGCCGGCGGCCGGACGACCGCACACGGTTGCGAGCCTCGTTGGCGACGATCCGCAGCAGCCACGGCCGGAACTGGGCGTCCGGCCGGAAACGGTCGAGCGCGCGAAATGCCTTGACGAACGCCTCCTGCGCGGCGTCCTCCGCGTCCGGTGCCGAACCGGTCACGACGTAGGCGGTGCGGAACGCGACCTGCTGGTATCTCTGCACGATCTCCTCATAGGCGGCCGAATCGCCGCGCACCGCGCGCGCGATCAGCACGGAATCGTCCGCTGGCCGGCCCTCCATCGGAATGCATCATGTACACCGACGACCGCATCATGGTTCCCTGCAACCCAGCGGGCCGGGGATGTGTTTAGGAGGCTGATGGAGGGAACCGAACGAGTCTTCGAGCGGCTGGTCCGGGATCATCAGGACCGCATCTACGCTCTGGGGTTCGCGCTGACCGGCAACCGACACGACGCGGAGGAGGTCGCACAGGACACGTTCATGCGGGCGTTCCGCGCCCTCTGCACGTACCCCCCGGACCGCGTCAGGGAGCTGAAGCAGAAGGCGTGGCTGCACCGCATCGCGGTCAACGTCGTGCGCAACCGGATGCGCGGTGTGCGGCCGCGCCTCGTCGAGCTGAACGGCAGCGAGCCCTCCCACGCGTCGGGCCCTGAGGAGGACGTGCTGATGCGGGCGGAGATCGACGAGCTCGCGGCCCGCGTGGCGAGCCTGCCCCTCCGCTATCGAGAGGCGGTCGTGCTGCGTCACGTGCACGAGCTGTCCTATGCGGAAGCGGCCGAAGCGCTGGGCCAGCCGGTGGGGACGGTGAAAGCGAATGTCCACCGTGGACTGAAAATGCTGAGAGGAGAGAACCATGACAACGGCGACGCTTGAGCTGAGACGGCTGGGCGATGTGCGCGCGCCGGCCGGTTTTGCCGACCGCGTTCTCGCGCAGGCCGGGATGGCCGATTCGTACTCGGTTTTCGACACGGTGCTGGGTCCTGTCTATGTGGCCTGGAACAGGCTCGGTGTTTCCGCCGCGATGCGAAGCAAGTCGGCGGCGGAGTTCGAGGGCTGGTTTCGCAAGGAGATCGGGCGGCAGCTCGTGCGCGTGGCTCCGCCACAAGACCTCGCGGCCAAGATCGAGGACCAGCTCGAGGGCAACAAGCGGATGCGCTTCGACCTCCGCGGGCTCACACCCTTCAGCCAGGCTGTCCTTCGCAAGACCCTGGACATTCCGCGCGGCCAGGTGCGGCCCTATGGATGGATCGCGCGCGAGATCGGACACCCTGCAGCGGTGCGCGCCGTGGGCACGGCGCTGGCCAACAATCCGATCCCCTATTTCATCCCGTGCCATCGCGTGATCCGCACCGACGGAGTGATCGGGAACTATGGCGGTGGGGGACCCGAGGCGAAGCGCGACATCCTGACGCTCGAAGGCGTGCAGCTGAAACGCCTGCAGGAGCTGGCTCGTGCCGGCCTGCGGTATGAGGGCGTGCGCACGACGAAGGTGTTCTGCTTTCCCACTTGCTACCACGGCCGGCATGCGCGCGAGGAGAACTTCGTCTACTTCCACGACGAGGCCGAGGCGCGCGCCGCGGGCTACCGGCCGTGCAAGGACTGCCGGCCGGCCGCGGTCGCCTAGTCGCTGAGCGGCCCGACGCTCGCCGTGAGCGGCGAGCCGCGCTGGTACAGGCGGTGCGCTCGGGACAGGCCGCCGTCGAAGTTGATCGCCTTGCCTCCGTGATAGACCTCGGGCCTGGAGCTGCGATGCGGCCGGTGGCCGAACACAACACGGCTCGAGTGGGTCAGCTCCAGCCAGCGCTCCAATCGCAACAGTTGGTTCTCGAAGATGTTGCGGCTGCTCAACAAATCCCAAAGCAGCGACTCGCCGCCGCCGTGCAGGAGGTCGTGCACCCTGTGGTTGACCGCGGCGACCAGGTCCTCCTCGGCGATGCTGACGAGGTCGAGGTAGGCGTCGTTGCCGCAGTGCTGGACGAGCGTGCGGTCCGGGAGCTTCAGAAGGGCAGGGCGGGAGCGCATCCAGTCCTGGAGTGGCTCATCGCGTGTGAGCTCCTCCAGGTCGTGGAGCTGGCCGCCGATGCTGATCCAGAACCCGACCCGCGCCGGATCGCGCAGCGCCCAGAGCATCGCGACCTCGTGGTTGCCGAGGAGGACGTCGGTGTTCGCGCGGTCGCGCGCGTAGCGGAGCGCGCCCACACCGAACGCCCCGTAGTCGACAAGGTCGCCCAGGAAGATGGTGTGCCAGCTGTCCGCCGGGTAGGGCTTGAGTGCGGCGAAGAGGCGCTCGAGGTCGCCGTGGACGTCGCCGACAATGAGGACGGGCAGGTCGCCCGAAGCCGTCGCGCTCAAGAGAATCGATGCTAGTCGTGGCGCGGGGGTCGCCATCGGGGGGTTGGGTAGAATGCCTAGGCGGCACAGGGGCGTAGCTCAGCCTGGTCAGAGCATCGGTCTCCAAAACCGAGGGCCGAGGGTTCGAATCCTTCCGCCCCTGCCAAGTTCTTAGTACAAACGCGGCGTCCTGGCCGTGCGGCCGAGTCGATGGTCAGCCTAATCGTGAATCGGGAATAATCTAGACATAGTTGCATTTGCAACTATCGCCGGTATGGTGGCGGAAGGGGAAGAGACGAAGGTGGCGATCCTGGGCGCCGGCCACGTGGGCCGCGTCATCGCCAGACTCGCGGCCGACGCGGGATATAGGGTCGACGTTGCGACCGCGCATGACCCGGAGGAGATCTCGCTCACCCTTGATGTCATGGCGCCGGGCGCCAACGCTCGCCGCCCGGCCGAAGCGGTCGCGGACGCAAACCTGGTCATTCTGGCGATACCGCTTCACCGTTTCGCCGCGCTGGATCCTGCCCTCCTCGCGGGCAAAGTCGTGATCGACATGATGAATTACTGGCCCGAGGTGAACGGCACGCTGGCCCAGTTCGAGCGCGGCGACATCGGGAGCAGCGAGCGGGTCGCCGCCAGGCTTTCCAGTTCGCGCGTCGTCAAAACGCTCAACCACCTCGGGTATCACCAACTGGACGAGGAGGCTGCCCCCGCCGGAGATCCTGGGCGCCGGGCGCTCGGCATCGCCGGCGACGACCCCGCCGCGCTGGACCTGGTACGCGCATTCGTCGACCGCATCGGCTTCGATCCCGTCCTGGTCGGCGGACTCGCCGCCGGTCGCCGCCTGCAGCCGGATGGGCCCGTTTTTGGCATTCCTATGAGGCGCGCCGACTTCGAGCGTGCCATGGAGTTGATTCCCGCATGAGCGAACGGCCCTTTCCGTTGACCTTCGGCCTCGACACCTTCGGCGATCTGACTTCAGACAATGGCCGGCCGTCGACCCATGCCCAGACCATCCGCGACGTGGTCCAACAGGGCGTGTTGGCCGAGCAGGTGGGGCTGGACTTCTTCGGCGTCGGCGAGCACCACACAGACGACTTCCCGATGCCGGCGGCCGACGTTGCGCTGGCCGCGATCGCCGCGCGCACGTCGCGCATCCACGTTGGCTCGGCGGTGACCGTCCTAAGCTCGGACGACCCGGTCAGGGTGTTCCAGCGCTTCTCAACCCTGAACGCCATCTCCAACGGCAGGGCGGAGGTCGTGCTCGGACGCGGCTCGAGCATCGAGTCCTTTCCACTCTTCGGCTATGACCTCGCCGACTACGAGGAGCTGTTCGAGGAAAAGACCGACCTGTTCGCCGAGATCATGAAGGGCGGTCCGGTGAGCTGGAGCGGAAGGATGCGGCCTGCGCTCGAAAACCAGGACATCGTTCCTCACCTGGACGCGCCGCTGCCGGTCTGGATCGGCGTCGGCGGCAGCCCGCATTCGGTGCTGCGCGCCGCCCGGCACGGCTTCAACCTGATGCTGGCCATCATCGGTGGGCAGCCCGCCCGTTTCGCTCCCTTCTCGCAGCTCTTCATGCAGGCGCTAGCCAAACTCGGCAAACCGAGACTGCCCATCGGCGTGCATTCGCCCGGCCACGTGGCGGAGACGGACGAGCAGGCGCGAGATGAATTCTGGCCCGCGTATCGCGACATCATCGCCAAGCTCGGCCCTTCACGCGGATTTCCACCTCCGACTTTCGAATTCTATGAACGCGAGGTGGGGCCCCGCGGAGCGCTGTACGTGGGCTCGCCCGAGACCGTCGCGGTGAAGATCGCGAGAAACCTGCCAATCCTCAATGCGAACCGATTCGACCTGAAGCATGGGATGCCCGGCATGTCGCAGGAGTCTCTGCTAAGGAGCATCGAGCTCTTCGGGACAGAGGCAGTCCCCAGGGCAAAGGAGCTGCTGGCGACCGCGACCTCGATGCCGGTCGGCTGACCCTATCCGAAGGTCGCGTCGACGTGCACTTTGTTCAGCATGCGCGTGAGTGCGGCGAGCTCTCTGTCGTCCAGGCGCGAAACGAATAGTTCGTTGACAGCCCGGAGGTGAGCCGCAGCAAGCTTCTCGAGGCGCTTGACCCCGTCGTCAGTCAGTGCGACCAGAACGCCGCGACCATCTTGGTCCGGCGCGATGCGGCATAGCAGGCCCTCAGCCTCGAGCTTGTCCACCCGTCGCGTCATGCCTGACCGGGAGCTGTAGGCGCGCTCGGCCAGCTCCGTCATGCGCAGAAAACCACCCGCATCGCCGAGTTGGCCGAGGACGTCGAAGTCGTTGAGGCCAGATCCAGTCCTGGCGCGGAGGTCGGAATCGAGGCGACGCATCAGCGTCGCGTGGGCCCTCAGGAATGCCCTCCATGCCTGCAGACCGGAGGCTCGCGGAATCCCCTTGCGGACGAGCTCAGCGAGTGCGGCCGCTGTGTCGCGCGACGTCGGGTCTTGCTTTCGCAACTACGCCAAACCGCCGATTTTGGAACTCGACGGTCCCTGCATATGCAATGAACTAGAACTCCACAAGGTACTTGCGAGTGCAAGTTTATGGCGAGAGGTGACCAGCTGTCCTGGTCTGTCCGTCGCACAGCCTCGCCGATGACTTTCCGGGTCATCGCCAGTCTCAGTTAGTGATCCCGGTAGATTCAGGTCGGACGGTCGGCTTCGGGTCGCACCGGAACGGTCCGACAGGAGGTAATTGAGATGCCCGAGCACAAGATCGGAACCCGCGAGGAATGGCAGGCAGCCCGAGACCACCTCGCCAAGCTCGAGTCCGAGCAGGCGGAGCGGAACGAGGAGATCACGAGAACGCGGCGCGATCTGCCCTGGGTCCGGGTCGAGAAGGAGTACGAGTTCGACACCGAGGACGGCAAGAAGACACTCGCCGAGCTTTTCGACGGCCGCTCGCAACTGCTCGCCTACAACATCATGTTCGGCCCCGACTACACGATCGGCGCGTGCCCCGGCTGCACCGGCTTGGCCGACGGGCTCGACGGCTCGCTCGTCCACCTGAGCCACCGCGACGTGACGCTGATCTGTTTTTCGCGGGCGCCGATAGGACGGCTGACGGCTTACAAGCGGCGGATGGGTTGGCAGTTTCCATACGTGTCCACTTACAACACCGACTTCGCCTTCGACTACGGGCTCGCGCTGACCGCGGAGCAGGCGCAGCAGATCCCCGAGGTCCAGGAGATGATCGCCAACCCGCCTGGCTGGCTCCAGGAGTGGTCGGGCCAGGTCGGGGCTGAGCTGAAGGACGGTCTGCGCGAGAACCCAAGCTGGATCGCCTTCGCGCGCGAGAACGGCACCGTCTACCACACATACACGGTGTCGGCACCTGACCCGTTCGTCGCGCCCTACTACAACTTCCTGCTCGAGCGAACGCCGAAACCGCAGGCCGCCGAGCCGCGCACGTGGCGGAAGGACGAATACCCGGACTGAGACCGACGCGATGACGCATCGCCATCCGTCAGGTCGATAGGTTTGAGCTCTATCTCGTCGCCAACGGCGGGTATTGCCGCGCGCACTCTCGTTCCCCAAGTAGGGGAAATCAGGTCCTTGTGGACTCAGGAGGCGCGCCATGAGCAAGCGGTTGACGACTCGGTGGTACATCGGAGCGTGGATCGTGGCGCTGATCGCAACGATCTTCATGCTCACGTTGATGAGAGGTTCGGGGGGCGAAGTAACGGCCGGCGTGGTCGTGGCCCGGCTGGTCGCCTTCGCTGCGGGGCTCGTCATGTTCGTGATGTGGATCGGCGCACTGATCAAGCTCGGGCAGCAGCAAGCCTGGGGCTGGTTTGCCTTCGTCCTACTCATCTACCTACTGACTGTGGGCGTGCTCGGTATCGTCGCGATGGTCGTCTACGCGATCGCCGGGCCGGATGACACCGAGGTCGTGATGAGGCCGACGGCGACTTAGAGCTCGGGTTTTCAACCCTCCGGCAGCTGGCCGGCTCCTGCAGGGGCCCGGCCAGCTTCTTTTCACGCCTTTGTAAAATCGAGCGACCCACTAGACTCGCTTGCTGGAGTCGGGGGGTGTCGGGCTCCGGGATGGGCCGCTAGCTCAACTGGCAGAGCGCCGTGCTGATAACGCGGAGGTAGGTGGTTCGAGTCCACCGCGGCCCACCAATGCAGTGCTTGGCGCTCGGCACTCTCGCTGCAGCCTCACGTCAGCCAAGAATCCCGACCGGCACTCCGGGAAAACCACTGACCTTTCGCACCCCGGAAGAATTCGAATATATGTAGATGCCCACCGCCATCGCAGGAGAAGCAGAACGAGGCTGGGGACCGCCATCAATGACGGAAAGCCATGTTCCGGTCTCGTCGGATACGACCGGTCCCTCGAATCCACCACCCGGGTTCAGCTTGTCGATTGGCACAGCGAAAAGGCGCTCGGTCTGCCCACGCTGAGTAACCCTCAACAATGTCGATTGGTCGGCACTGTTCAGCTTGAGCACCGGTAACCCGTCAGCGCCAATACCCAGCAAAACGATTCCTGGCTCCCGATACCATGTTTCCTCGTTACCGGTAGTCAGATCTATTCGCAACAATTGGTCGGGCCTGCTATCTGCCAGCCCCATCAAACAGGTATCAGCGGGGGGACTGCTCGTGTCGCCGGGCGGATAGTGCGGCGATGAGCAAATTACCGTCCAGCCAGCTCCCCCGCTAATCACCCACTTGCCACGCTGGTCGCTAACCTTGCTGACCTTGCCCGTCGCAGCGTCCAATCGCCAGAGCGAGCCCCAGCACCCGTTAGCTTCGTTGCCGCAGCGTGTGAGCCAGATGGCCTGCCCACTGAATCCCGTGATGACGAATGGAGGCGTGCCATTGGTGGTGTACACGACCTGGTCAGACCCGGTGCGGACATCGACTACGTGGAAGCGCACTTCCTTTGGAGGCTGGTCGCCGGTCGCATTTGGGTCCCCGCGCAGCAGCTCTCTGTACGCGTACCAGAGGCCGTCGTCTGAAACCTGATGTCGTGCCACCGGCAGCCAGCGAGCTGCCAGTCCATCGTAAGTGGTCTGGCCAAGGTCACCCTCGCCGAATCCGAAGAGGTAGGGCTGAACGGTCGTCCTGGTCAAGGGGTACGGTTCGCCGGAGTAATCCCGCACCATGTCAGCCCCAGCGCTTCTATGGAATGCTCCGCCTGGAAAGTGCAGGAAGCCACCCACTAGCTGTTGGTTGTTGCCCTGGGCGTCGTAGAGGCCGTATTGGAAGACAGGGAGGTCGCCTGTGAGTCCTGCCGGGCTTGGGGCAATAGTCGCCGACAACGACGACTGTGCCGCGCGCGGGGAAGGGCTGCTGCACGCCACAACCGCTAACGCGAGTGCCAGAACCAGCCTCCTCATGCGGTCTACAACGCGGTCATAGACCGCCCGTTACGACAGCGCCAGGCGGCTTCGACCAGCGGTACTTTCAGACCACATAACACCCGGCCCTGCGCTTGGCCTCCCACTCTCGGAAGCACAGCTCTCAGGGCGAAGTACCGCGGAGGTAGGTGGTTCGAGTCCACCGCGGCCCATCAGATTCCACGATCCGAAACGGAACCGCGCGATCGCATGTTTCTCAAACTCGGCGCGGTCCCTTCAGGGCCCTTAACGACCGCAGTTGTAGGCCCGGAGCGTGACAGTCACAATCCAAATTCATGGACTCGACTGGCCGGTACCCTCGCGCTGTTGACGAATCGCTTGTAGGTGCCTATCCGGCGTTGGCGAGGGCTGGCGGCGGGTACGTCTGGGATGCGGTACTTGAGTACAGAGTCTGGTGCCACCCACTCGCGGGTGCGCCACACGTCGAGGAGGATAACGATTACTTCCGCGCATTCTCGACTTACGAAGACGCACGGGCCTTCGCGGAGCGCACTGAGGGAGCTGAGGAGCCGCTGGCCCTCGTCCTTCAAGAGGAGTACATCGACGAACTGGCGCCGCAGCAATATGTGCACGTCCGGAAGCGCCGCATTACTGAGTGGCCAATCGACTTCCTCAATAGACCACGCCGGACACCACGCACGATTCCGGACTTCCTCGCGTCGAACGCCCCGAACCGGCTTGACATTCTGCGCGGCCTTGCTTGAACGACTACAACGGCCGACCTGCTTCAGGCCACATAACATCGCGTCTCACGCTTAGGCCTATCACTTTTGAAGCACAGCGCTCAGGGCGAATTACCGCGGAGGTAGGTGGTTCGAGTCCACCGCGGCCACCAGTGAGCAGAATCCTGTACAGTTTGGTCGTGGCTAAGGTCTTGCCGTTCACTCAGGCACGCACCCACCTG
>Ga0209220_1000383_pt1 | contig 15789 bp, 17 predicted proteins | sample BlaSpr_A8_OM3_M3_FD_187984 | JGI IMG/M metagenome (GOLD analysis project Ga0209220, IMG submission 187984) | Forest soil microbial communities from Thunder Bay, Ontario, Canada - Black Spruce, Ontario site 2_A8_OM3_M3 (SPAdes) (version 2) | ecosystem: Environmental > Terrestrial > Soil > Boreal... | reverse complement strand
CTTCGTGGAAGGCGTCCAGGGTCTCGAGCACGAGCTCGGCCGCGTCGTGGAACGGCGCCGCCGCCAGTACTTCCTGCGGGCGCTCGGCGACCTGGCAACCATCCAGGGGCTCAATATCGGGCAGCTGGCCCTGGCGAAAGTGGAAGCCGGCGGCCGCGCCGGCAAAGAGATCACCGTCGCGCCCGAGGCCGTCCCTGCCGAAGCTTAGTTAACGACGACTTTGGGTTCGCATGGGAAAAACTGAAACGCCCGCGCGTACTGTAAGTACATGCGAACCCTCAGTCTCGTTATTGGCGGAATAGCGATCCTGGCCGGCGCCGTCTGGATCCTGCAAGGCTCCGGCGTACTGCCGGGCAGTTTCATGACGGGCCAGCGGATGTGGCTCATCATCGGCATCATCGTCGGGATCGTCGGATTGACGCTCGCCTACAACGGCATCCGCAGGCCCGCCAAGCCGTAACCGCGTGCCCGGTCACCGTCCTCTTATCACCGGCATCGGGGCCGGGGTGCTGGCCCTGGGGGCCGATTACCTCGCCCACGCGCTGTTTGCCGTGCCGCTGCTCCCGGAGCAGGCCGGCTTCTTGCTGCTCAAGGTTCTGCCATTGTCTGCGTTCGAGAGCATGCTCAAGGCGCTGGGCGTGGTCGCCCGGCCGCTGTTGCTCCTGGCGGCGACGGTCGTGATCATTGCCATTTATGGTGCTGCGACCCTGCTGTCCGCCCGGCTTTTCCCGCGGGTCTACGTGCCGATCGTCACCGGCCTCGCCGCGGTGGTCAGCACCATCGTTGCGATCATGGCCTTCTCGCCTGGCGATTCGGCGATTGGCGTCGCGGTTGAGATCGTGCTGCTCGCGGTCACCGTCCCGCTGGTCGATCGCATCCTTGATTCGCTGGCGTCCGCCGGCTCGGTCAACGAAGACCGCCGCATCTTGCTGCGCAACCTCTTTTATGGCGCGGTCGGGATCGCCGTCCTCGGCATCGGCTACGCGAACGTGCGCCGGTTCACGACGGCGCTCGCCATCACTGAGGGGAACCGCGCCGCCAGTGAGGTCACCGCTGTCAACGACTTCTACGTGGTCTCCAAGAATCTTGCCGGTGACCCGGTGGTCAATGCTTCGAGCTGGCGCCTCAATCTCCCAACCCGATCGCTGACCTATGCAGAGCTGCTGGCGGTCCCGTCGCAGCAGCAGGAACTGACGCTCGAGTGCATCAGCAACGATATCGGTGGCACGCTGATCAGCAACGGAATCTGGAAAGGCCCGCGAGTCACGGACGTGCTGGCGTTGACCACCGTGCCGTCGGACGCGGTCTGGATGCTGATGGAAAGCGCCGACGGCTACACGGAAAGTTTTCGCTTGCGCGAGCTCACCCCGGACCACCTGCTCGCGACCCATCTCAATGGAGCGCCCCTGACCTCGCAGCATGGCTTTCCAGCCCGCTTCCTCTTTCCCGGTCACTACGGGATGAAGCAGCCCAAATGGGTAACGCGGATCCGCTTTTCCGCCTCCGACCAGCCTGGTTACTGGGAAAACAACGGCTGGGACGAACTCGCGATCGTGAAGACCATGTCGCGCATCGATCGGCCCGCGGACGGCACTGCACTGGCCGCGGGGTCGATCCAGTTCGGCGGCATCGCCTTCGCCGGCTCGCGCCGGATCGGTGCCGTTGAGCTGAGCTGGGACAATGGTCGTGCCTGGCAAGCGGCCGAGCTGCACGCCGAGTTCGCTCCCAACGCCTGGCGCTTCTGGCAGCTGACCACCAGCCTGCCGGCGGGACACTACGGGGTCAGCGTGCGAGCCCGCGACGGTGAGGGAACCTTACAAACGTCGAAGACGTCCGGCACGCTTCCAAACGGGGCTGACGGCTACCACAGCATTACGCTCGATCTCGCCTAGCCGGTCTCAGCCGCCTCTCAGAACCGTTTCAGTTAGATTCGCGAGCCGGCCTCTACCGTAAGGTTCGAGGGCGCTGGAAAGACATGAACCACCACGTTGTACCAGGCAGGGAGAGGAATATGTCCTCGATCGCGACGCTGAGGTGGGCGTCGACCTTGGGCACGCTGCTGCTGGCGTTGCTCGCTGGCGGCGTGGTCGCCACCTCCCCCAAACCCTCCCAGGCACCGCTCCATCCTTCGGTCACGCTGCTGCCGAACGATGCCACGGTCCAGAGTAAGAGCTATGTCTCGTGAACTCGCGTCCCGACGGTTCAGTGCCCTGGGCTCGACCTGCGAGCTGCTGGCTCTCGGCGTTGGGCAGGCAGCGCTCGAGCGATGCGAGCAGCGGGTGCGTGAGGAAGAGGCGCGCTTCACCCGATTCGTCAAGGACAGCGAGCTCGCGCGGCTGAACGCCGGCGACGGCCGATACGTTCCGGTCACCCCGGAGATGTTCGCCATGCTCGAGGCTGCGCTCTGGGCATTTCAGGAGAGTGGGGGACTGGTCAACGCCGCCATCCTTCCCGCGCTGACGGCGGCCGGCTACGACCGCCCTTTCCGTCAAGGCCTCACGCATCCCGGATCGAGCGAGCCGATGCACGTTCCTGGACTGGCAGAGGTGCTGATCCTCGATGGGACCACGCGCTCCGTCGCGCTGGCCCCAGGGGCGGCACTGGACCTGGGCGGGATCGCCAAGGGGGCGCTCGCCGACATCCTTATCGATGAGCTCGGTGACGACGCCGTCTGCAACCTCGGCGGCGACGTGCGGGTACGTGGCAACGGACCGGACGGCGACGGCTGGCATATCGGGCTGTGCGATCGCTCGGCCGTGGCGGTGCGAGACGGCGCGGTGTGCACCAGCGGCACCACCCGCCGGCGGTGGGGCCAGTCGATGCACCACCTGATCGATCCGAAAACGGGAATGCCGGTCAAAACCGACCTGGCTGAGGTCTCCGTGATCACCGATTACGCCTTGCGCGGCGAAGTGTATGCGAAATGCGCGATGTTGCTCGGCGCAGCCGAGGGTCTCGCCTTTCTCGAGTCGCGCGGCGTTCGCTACGCGGTCGTCCCGGTGGCCGGCAACGGCGACGGTCTCCTTCCGGCTGCCGCGTGAGCCTCGACCAGCTGCTTTGGCTGACCTCGCGCGCGGCGGCGCTCACGGCTTTCTTTGTCCTGGCCGCGGCACTGCTCACGGGCCAGGCGCTGCGCAGCGCCATGTTCGAAGGTGCCGTGCGCAATCGCGACCTCTCGAACCTGCACCGTTTCCTGACCGTCTGCTGGGTGCCGTTCGTGGCGCTCCACGTGCTGGCGATGACGCTCGACGCCGTGGCACGTATCGGCCCGCTCGACCTCGTGATTCCCTTTCGGGTCCCCTACGCGGCACTGCCGATCGGGCTTGGGACGATCGGCTTCGACCTGCTGCTGATCGTCACGGTCACCGGCTACTTGCGAGTTCACCTCGACCCGGCCGCCTGGCGATGGCTGCACCGCCTCTCGTACGTGATGTTCGCGGTCTTTCTACTGCACGCCCTGCTGGCGGGAACCGACTTCGCCCGGCCCATCGTGCTCGCCCCGGCAGCCGGCATTGTCGCCTTTATCGCGATCACGAGCCTGGCGCGTATGGTCTTCGGGCGCCTGAAGACAACCTCCGGTTAGACTCGCGCTCACAAGCGTGGATCCATGGCGGCGGGCGATTGCCTTCATTCGTGCGGTCGATGAGCGCGGTGCCGAGCAGGTGGTTCCTTTTCAGTGGGGCCGTGCGCTCATCAACCGGCGGCTCAAGCTGGTGCATGATCTCAACTTCTTGATCGTGGACCGGGTCGCCGATGCGGATGCCCGGGTCCTGGCCGCCGAGGCGGATCGGATCCAGGGCGGGGCCGGGCTCTGGCACCGGCGTGTCAACGTCGACGACCAGGCCGCCGCCGATCGCCTCGCGCCATCGTTTTCCGCTGCCGGCTACAAGGCGGAGCGGTTCGTCGTGATGGTCCATCGACGGGCTCCCGGCCGGCAGGTCGATACCAGCGGTGTGCGCGAAGTCGACTGGAGCCAGTTGCGCCCAGCACGCGAGCTCGAGTTGCGGCAGCAACCGTGGGCGGCCGCGCCGGGCCTGGTCGCACAGATCCTTGCCAAACATGAGCTCACCGCGAGCCGCATCAACACGCGCTACTTCGGGGCGCTGGTCGATGGCAACGTCGTCTCGTCGTGCGAGCTTCGAACCGAGGGCGATGTAGCTCAGATCGAGACGGTGGAAACGCTCGAAGCCTTCCGCCGCCGAGGGCTCTCTCGGGCGGTCGTCAGCGCGGCGCTCGAGGCAGCCAGCGCCTACGACTTCGTCTTCCTGGTCGCCGACGCCAATGACTGGCCGCAGGACTTTTATCGGCGGCTCGGTTTCGATCAGGTCGGCATCGAGTCGCGGTTCCTTCGTCTGCCCGATGGCTGACGATCAGCCGCTCAATCCGAGGCCGCAACCGTTAGCCTGAAGCAGCGTCGGCGATTGCTTTCGGCAGACAGGCCAATCCCAGGGAGGACTGCGATGCGTGTCATGGATGTCATCAATGAGGCGAAGGGCGCGATGCGGGTGAGCGAAGTCTTCGGCACGCCCTACGAAAAGAACGGCATCACCATCATTCCCGCCGCGAGAATCGCGGGAGGCGCCGGTGGCGGCGGGGACCAGCAGAATCCGCAGGCGGGTGGTGCCGGATTTGGAGTGTCGTCGCGGCCGGTCGGCGCCTTCGTGATCAAAGATGGTGACGTCCGCTGGGTCCCGGCGATCGACGTGAACCGCGCGATCTTGATGGCCCAGGTGGTGGCGATCGCCGCCCTCCTCACCGTTCGCGTCATCGTCAAGACCCGGGCCAGGCGGGCCTGATGGCCGCAGCGACCGTGATCGACCTCGACCTTCAGTCGGTTCGTCGCCATTTCCCGGCTCTTTCACGGAGGGTCGAGGGCCAGCCAGTTGTTTACCTCGACAATCCGGCCGGCACGCAGGTGCCGCAGCGGGTCATCGACCGTACCGCGGAGTACTGGCGCACGATGAATGCCAACCGTGGAGGGGCGTTCGCCACCAGCGAGGCGACCGACGCCCTGCTCGCCGAAGTCCGGGGGGCGGCCGCGGTCTTCCTCAACGCGGCGTCGGCCGACGAGATCGTCTTCGGTCCCAACATGACGACGCTGACCTTTGCGGTGAGCCGAGCCATCGGTCGCGAGTTGCGCCCGGGCGACGAGATCCTGGTGACGCGACTCGAGCACGACGCCAACGTGTCGCCCTGGCTGGCGCTCCAAGAGCAAGGCGTCATCGTGCGCTTCGTCGACATCGCGGTTCCGCAATGCACGCTGGACATGGAAGACTTCCAGCGCCAGCTCGGCCCGCGGACAAGGCTGGTCGCGGTCACCCACGCCTCCAATGCCGTCGGTACCATTCCGGACCTGGCGGCAATCGCGCGCGCCGCACACGTCGCCGGAGCGTGGGTCTGGGTGGACGCCGTCCACTACGGGCCGCACGGCCCGATCGACGTGCGCGCCATCGACTGCGACTTCCTCGTTTGCTCGAGCTACAAGTTCTATGGGCCGCACCAGGGCATCCTGTATGGCCGGCGCGAACTGCTCGAGCGACTCCGTCCGTACAAGGTCCGTCCCGCGAGCGACGAAGGGCCGAGCCGTTGGGAGACCGGCACGCAGAATCACGAGTGCCTCGCCGGGATGCTCGGCGCCTTCGAATATCTGGCGGAGCTCGGTGGATCGGAGCGGATGGTCCGCCCTGCGCTCGAAGCCGCCATGGACCGCATCCAGGCCCACGAGCGGGCGCTCGCCGCGCGGCTGATCGACGGTCTCGAGCAGATCGATGGTGTCCAGATCTACGGCATCACCGACGCCGAGCAGCTGGATCGGCGCGCGCCGACGGTCTCGTTGACCTGGTCGCCGCATCGCCCCGAAGCGCTGGCCCGCTGGCTCGGAAGCCACCAGGTCTTCACCACGCATAGCGATCACTATGCGACCGAGCTGATGAATCGGCTCGGTCTCGCCGAGCAGGGCGGCACGCTGCGCATCGGTGCCGCCCACTACAACACCGCCAGCGAAGTCGACCTCGTGCTGGAGTTGCTCGCCGGTTACCGTCCGTAGGCCGATCAGACGCTGATCAAGAGCACGCCGGCAAGCGCCAGGCCGATGCCGGCCTGCTGCAGCCGGGCCATTCGTTCCTTGAGCACGATCCGAGCCAGGATGACCGTGGCCACCGGGTAGAGCGAGGAGAGGATCGAGACGATACTCAGCAGGCCGACCGTGGTGGCAAAGGCGAAGAAGACATCGGCGGATACGTCAAGGACGCCGACGGCGAACAGCGAGGGCACATCCGCGCGCGCAACCTTGACGCGCGATCGGAACGCGAATCCGAGCAACAGTAGCGCCAACACGCTCCCACTTCGTGTTGCCAGCACACCCCATAGCGGATCGGGGCGGCTCGCATAGCGGATCGCCACCAGGAATATCCCGAATGCCAGCGCCGCCAGGAGCGCCAGGCCCACGCCGGGAACCAGCTTCCCACCTGCCTGCGGCCGTCGATCGAAGGCCAGCAGCCCGATCCCGGCGAGCGTCAGGACGATGCCTCCGAACTGTAGAAGGCTCGGTCGTTCGCCCAGGACCAGACCAACCAGGATCGGGACCACGGGACCGGTCGCGGCGATGGTCGACACCACGCTGACCACTCCGATGGCCATCCCGCGGTAGGCGGCCGACAGGCCGACCAGGCCGACCAGACCCGCGACCACGCCGGCCACGATCCATGGGCCCGGAACGATCCAGACGCCCCGGATGATGACGATGGCAGCGATCAGCAGGAGCGTCGGCGGTTGCGAGATGAACAGGACGGCGAACGCGCCAAGGCGCCGGGTCTTGAAGCCGCCAATGAAGTCACCGACGCCCCAGCTCAGGCTGGCGGCGAGCGCTAGCAGGACGGCCGTCAGTGAGCCACCCGACGAACGGATGTTGCAGTGAGGTGGTCACCGAGGCGCTGGCGCCGGCGAGTGCGAAACAGCAAGACGGCATCGATCGGCCAGAGGGGGACCAGGACGCCGATCAGGTTTCGTATGGCCGCCCGCCACCAGCTCGGCACGCCGCCATCGGGTCCGTACACCGAGATTCCCATCAGCGTCTTGCCGATCGTCTGCCCGGTGCGGGCCTCGATGGGGACGCGATACGCCATTGCAATGATCGCCAGGAGCAGGAGACCTTCGGGGTCGAGGACGATCTCGGTGGTGTCCAGCCCGGATACCGCGGTCAGGATCAAGATGGCGACGCTGAACACAATGGCCAGATCGATCAGGCCGGCCCATAGCCGGCGCACGAGCGGAAACTGCCGCCATTCGCTGGTGGGGAAAATCGCCGCGTCGATCGTGTCCGCCAGTTCACGGCGCACGCCCAACACGATCGGCTCGAGGGCTGAGAGGGCGCCTCGGCGCGCCAGCCAGCGCACGGAGAGGATGACGGCCAGCGCGGCGAGCATCGTCACCGCGATGACAAAGAATCGATGCTCCGCCCGGTGGAAGAGCCGAACCGCGGGCTGACCGGCCAGCGCCCCGAGCCCGACAAAGAAGGCGATGTAGACGACCACCGACGGGATCAGGCCGACGGCAAAGGTCAAGCGCGGCATTTTGCTGACGCCCGCAACCTGCGTGGTGCTGATGCGAAGCCCGGGAATCAGCCGGCCGATGAACACCGCCGGCGCCCCGCGACTCCTGAGCAAACGAGTCGCTCGTTCCAACGCCGGCCGGAATCCCAGTGCGTCCGCCGCCTTGATCAACGCTGGCCGGCCGACCGCGGCGAAGACTTCGCGCCCGATCATCGCGCCCAGCACGCTCGCCGTAAGGAGCGCGGCAACCATCGGCACCGGCTCCACCGTGTCGCTGGCGATCGCGATCCCAGCGATGATCAGAAGCAGGTCGCCGGGCGCGAAGGGGACGGGGATCCCCGACTCTTCGATGAAAACCAATCCGGCGATCACGCCAATCAAGAGATCGCCGCTCAGGCTGGCGATCGAGCCAATCGGGTTCATGCACCGGCCTCACCGCCGGCGTCGAGGACCGTAGCGCCTACTTCTTTGGGCGCCGGCTTCCTCGCCGGTCGGCGTGCGCGCGCATGAAGGTGTAGGTCTTTTCCGCGGCATACCCCTTTTGTACCGCGTCCTGGATGCGCGGCCAAAACTCTTCCTTCACCCAGTTGCGGGCGATGAGCACCTCGACGCCCGCGAGTCGAAGGTCTCCCTTCTCCAGGTCGGAGGTCGTGTCGCCGCGCTGCAGGGCACGAACCGCATCGAGGCTGAGGTTCGGGAGGAGCCATGCGCTGGGGATGAGGACCTCGGCCTGCCCGCGCGCGTCGTCTGGCACGGAGCAACTATAAACGGGAGGCGGCGGTAACGTAGCCGCCTCCGGCGTGGAAAAGGCGGCGTACAGTTATGCTGCTCACGTGTCGGTGCTGAAAACGCTGCACGTGTTCGGCGCGATCTTCCTTCTCGGTGGCGTTACCGCGCATGCATTGCTCCGGCCGATGGCGGCTCGCGCCGCCGACGTGGCGCAACAGGCGCTCTACCAGTTCGCCTGGCGCGTGCAGCTTGCCATGGTGTATGTCGGGTCGGGCCTGGTGTTGATCACGGGCCTCCTGTTATGGATCGGGCATTTCAAATTGTTGACGGGATGGCTCCTGCTCGCGGTGTTGCTCTACGTGGCCGTGGCGGGTCTCGACGGGGCTTTCCTAGCGCCTAACCTGCGGCGGGCGCGCACGGCAGCGGGTGAAGGATCGAGTGCGGTCGCTGGCGCCGCCATGACCATCCAGCTGGTGGCCTGGCTACTGCTCGTGGTCGTCGTCTTTCTCATGGTGGCGCGGCCCTTCTAGGGCGATTACCCTCGATGGCGTCGCTAGGACCAGTCACGTTGACCGGGAAGCATATCCGGCTCGAGCCGATGCGTCAGGCGCATGCACCCTCGTTGCTCGAAGCCGGGCGTCGCAGCGAAATCTGGGAGTGGATGCCAACCCGCCCCGTCAACGAGGCAACGATGGAGGGCTGGCTGAAAAGAGCCATGGAAGCGGAATCGCAGGGACTTGAGTATCCCTTCGTCGTCATCCTCGTCCAAGGCAGCCGCCTGGTCGGCAGCACCCGCTACCTGGACGTCCAGGAGGATGACCGAGGAGTCGAGATCGGCTGGACATGGTACGCGCCGGACACATGGGGCAGCATCGTCAACCCCGAGGCGAAGTATTTGTTGATGCGTCATGCCTTTGAGGACTGGGGCGCCATCCGGGTGGCCCTCAAGACCGACATCCGCAACGTGCATTCGCAGGCCGCCATCAAGAAGCTGGGCGCGAAGTACGAAGGATTGCTCCGCAACCAGCGGATCCGTCGCGACGGGAGCTACCGCGACACAGTGATCTTTTCCATCACGGACCGCGAGTGGCCGACCGTCAAGTCGCGACTCGAGCAGCGTATCGAGCGGCTCAACCTTTAAGAAATTGCCGGACGGCGCTTTGGCGCAGGCCGGCACGCGGCCAGAGGCCGCATCTTTAGCGTCGGCTGGGCGGCGTCGCGTCCGGAAAAGTGCAACTGGCGCGTGCGACTCCTGTCGCCGCGCCGGGCACGTTGGAGGACACCGGCGACGACGCAACCGGCCGCTTAAGTCACTGTGTTAGCAGGGGATTTTGCGACAGACAGCTGTCAAAACGGGGGTTTAGGCTCGCGACATGGGCAATGTCATTCCGTGGTCACAGATCCATCCAAGCATTAGGTCCGAGGAGCCCTTTGTCGCCGTCGTGATCGTCGATCCGCAGCGTCAGATCTGCATCAGCGAACTGGTGCCGTTCGAGGAGCAGTCGCTACGCAGTCCCGAGGTGGCGGCGCAGGAGATGATCGGGGCCGTCCAGGCCGCGGCAGCCCGCGTCGCTAGCGGCTACCGGGCGCGTCGCAAAGACGAGCCGACGCTGTTGGTCCTCCCGGGCGGGGCCGGACGTTCGAGTGCTAGGCGTCCGGCGCGCAAGAGCCAGTCGCAAAACTCGACGGTCATGTCCCTGTTCCCGGAGGAGTCTTAGGCGCTCGGGATTTCCTCTTCGACTTGGTCGCGGCTGGACCCGTTCGCCGTCGTTTCCTCGGCGGACGCCGGGACGAGCGCTGGCCCGGGCAGCCGGATGATGGTCCAGTCGTCGTTCTTCTCGGCGCGGTCGGCGAGCGCCTCATCCTTCGAGAAAAGGATGACCTGGTGATCGAGCCGGCCCAGCTCGTCCATCGCGGCCCGTAGCCGGCGGCGATCCGCATGCACCAGCGCCTCGTCGAGCAGCAACGGCGGTGGCTCGGCGTTTCCGCCGATGATGCGCGCCAGCGCCAGGCGCTCGAGCAAATAGATCAACGACCGGGTACCAAGGCTCAGGTTGTCGACATCTTTATATGCCCGCTGGTCCTGGGTCTTGACGGACAGTGCGAGGTCTTCGCCGATCCGCACGTCCCGGTAGCGGCCGTTCGTAATGGGGGAGAGCTGGCCCTGCAATTGCGACTTGAGGCGCGGGATGACCGCCCTGCGAACGGACTTGGCCGCCGCCTCCAGGGTTTCGATCGCGAGGTCGTATGCATGGGCCTCGGCCTCGAGCTCCTGCACTTGTTCGCGGACGGTGGCGATCTCTTCTTCGAGCGCGGCGACATCGCCGATCTGGGTCAACCGATCGTTCAAGAGCTCCTCGGCGCGAGCCCGTTCCTCCTGGGCTCGCTCCTTGACGCCGCGGTGTTGATCGCGCTGCCGTTCGAGCTCCGCCAGGGGCAGTGCCGCGAACTCGGCCGCGCGCGCTGCGTCGACGCTGGTGCCAACTTCGCTCAGTTGGCGGGTGAGGTCCTCCACCAGCTGGCGCAGCGATCCCGCCTCGTCGGCCGTCACGCCGCCGCGCTGCGACTCTAGCTCGGCCAGTCGCACGCTCGACGTGCGGTAGGCCTCGGCGTGCCTGACGCTGGCTTCCCATGCTTCGGTCGCGGTCTCCATATCGGGATCGGTGATGCCGGCCCGCGTGTAGATCGCCGCCAGCTGCCGGGCGTAGTCGTCCGCCTTGGCGCGCTCGGCCATTGAGCGCTCGCCCGGGGCGCGAAGCTGCGCCAGCTGCGCGTCAAGCTGCTCAATCCGAGTTCGAACCTGCTGTGCCTGGCGCTCGGCTTCGCAACTGGCGATGAAGTCGCGCGCCGCGCCCAGCGCCTCGCGCCGGTCGAACCCGAGCCGGTCGAGCAGGCTGTGGAGTTGCTGCCGTAGCGACTCCCGGCGCTGGTCCATCTCGGTTTCGGCCCGCGTTGCCTCCTGCGAGCGCTGGCTGGCGGCGTTCCATGCGAGGCTGTCCTGGGCCAGCGATTCCACGTCCCTGGAAGTCTCCTCGACCGCCTCTTCCGTGGGGGCCGGCTGAGAGAGTCCCCAGGAACCCACCAGCTCGCGCAGGGTTCGACCGGCGTTCTGCGCCCGCTCTTCCAGGTCAGTGGCCTGGCGATCCAGCTCGAGCCGAGTCGCGTCGTAGCGGACCTTCTGGAGGTGCTCGACGAGCGCCTGTTGCAGCTCCCCTGAGCTTCGGACACCCCAGGGCTGCAGGATCTCCCGGCGCTTGACGCGAGCCTCGTCTTTGGCCCGGAGGCGGCGATCGACTTCTCGGACGGCGGCGCCGCGGACCCAGATCCCGATGCCCGTGGAGAGCACGCCCATGCCGAGCAGGAAGAACGCCGCACCGCTCAGCGGCAGAGGCATCCCACCCTGAAGCGCGAGGAAAGCGACCAGGATCGCCATCGCCGTGAGCAGCAGGCCGCCGAGCATGGCGCCGAGGAAGGTTCGCTGCCGGCTGCGGGCGCGTTCGGCCATGGCCTCCTCACGGCGCATGGACTCCTCGGCCTGCTGGCCGGCCTTGATGACGTCCGGAACCTCTTTGTAGCGCGCGATGTCGTGCTTGAGCTGCTCCAGCCGCGGGGGGAGCTCGGCGCCTGCGCGGCCGCGCGCCTCGCCGGCGACGTTGTGGCGCTCGCGCCATTCCGAGTAGACGCGTTGGAACTCCATCTGGCGGGCGGGCCAATCGAGGTTGTGGCCGATCAACCCCGGGTGCCGCTCGGCGATCCGACGCGCCTCTTCGGCAGCGGTCAGGGCTCGCAAGTGGACCTCGGGGGCCTGGGCATCGACAACGTTGAGCGACGTCAGCAGTTCACGGACGACGGGTTCCTGTTCGAGCGCGGCGGCGTCGATGCCACGGGCGCGGGTTTGGTGACCTTGCGCCTCCGACTCGAGCTTGGCGCGCTCGGCCTCGAGCTGCTGCACCTGCACGGCGTTCTCCCCGGCCCGGCGCTCGAAGTCCTCCTGCGCCTCGCGGTTGGCGCGCAAATGGCTGCGCAGCTCCTGGACCTCGGACTGGCGGTCGAGGGGGAACATCGCAAACCTCGTGTGGTCCTCCTGGCGCGCTCGCTCGTCACTGATCGCCTTCTCTAGCGTCTCGACGCGCTCCAGGCGGTGACGCGCCTCGTCCAGGCGCGAAGCGAGCACGGCAGCGTCGAGCAGCTGGACGACCGCCAGCTCCGCTTCGGTGAGGGCCGACACCGTCTCCCGCTTCTGCGCCAGTTCGTCGACGGCGCTACGCGCCTGCTGGGCCGCGGTGAGTTGCCGCTCCAGGTCGGCGAGCCGGCTTTCGAGGTCGTGCAGCGGGCCGGTGCGGCCGCGCGGCTTTCCGATGCGCTGGGCTCGTTCGTTGCGCAGCCGATCGAGCACGGCTTGTGCGGTCCGGTCCGGATGCGCCGAGTCCGCCAGGGCGACGATCGCTTCCTTGATGCTGCCGGCGTCCTCGAGGCGCAGCACCTCGCTGCGCGAGATGCATGCCGTGTTGGTGTAAATGTCGCGGCTGATGCCGAGCAACTGCCGTCCCACCTGGAGCCCACCCCATGGGTCGCGCTCGAACCGGTCGTTGAGCGCCGCACCGTTGGCGAGGTCGATGACGCGAACCGAGTCGCCGTCCAGGTCGCGCTCGACCCGTAGCCTCGAGCCGTCGTCCAGCTCGAATTCGAGGGCAAGGCCGAAGCCGCCGCCTTCCCATGGCCGCCAGCGATCGGTGCGCTCGACGATCGCTGATCTTCGGTCGCCGGTCTCGAGACCATAGAGGCCGGTCACGATTGCTTCCTGCAGCGTCGACTTACCGGCTTCATTCGGGCCAACGACGAGATTCATGGACGGACCGAAGCGGAGGTCCATGCCCTGAAGCGCGCCGAAGCCTTCGATCTCGATGCGGGTCAGGCGCATGGGCGACTCACCACCACGTACAGGCTAACCGTCATTCGTCGAAGGCATCGAGCGCATGCTGCAGCGCCCGACGAACCGTCTCTTCCTCCTGGCGCGATCCCTGCTTGTGATCGACGAGCTTGCGGACCATTTCTCCGCGGCTGGTGAACTCCTGGGTCGCCGCCTCGAGGTCGTGCGAAACTCGAGACTGGTCGCGGAACTCTAGGTAGGCGAATCCATCGCTGCACTCGGTCGATAGTGCCAGCGGATCAATTGTCAGGGAACGGGCCCGTTCACCGACCAGCGTGGCCCGAATCACGCCGCCCTCGAGGTGCTTGCCATCGCGAATGGCCCAGACGGCGTCGCGCACGTGCTCGGGGCTGGTCATGCCGGTGATGTCGATCGTCTCCTGGGCGAACTGGCGCTGATTGATGTCCTCGAGGAGAACATGCACCGTGCCATCATCCTCGATGGTGACCAGCGCGGTGCAATGCCGCCCGGTTTCATTCCACCCCAACGGTTCCGGACTCCCCGGATAGGTCATCGGCCCGCTCGTGCTTGCCTCGTGATAGTGACCGAGGAGCGCGTGACGGAACCCGGCCTGCTCCACCTGGCTCGGCAGGATCGGCTTGTAGGGCGTCACGCCCTCGGGCACGTGGCTCATGTCCGAGGCGTGCAGCAAGAGGAGATGCGTGCCCTCTTCCTGCCTGGCGAAATCACGGAGAGGCGCCTCCGAGACCTCGGGGCGCATGAAACCAGCGGCCCAGACCTGGACATTACCGTAGCGATAGGGCCGCAAATCGTCATGCGCCGCGATCGTCACGTTCTCCGGCCAGCGGAGATATCGATACGGAGAGCTCGGCACCGCCGGATCCGCGTTGCCGGGGGCGATCAGCACCGGCAGGCCCGCGCCGCCCAGGGTTTGCGTGAGGAAGCTGGCGGTATCGCGGGTGACGTGATCCTGCTCGAAGAGATCGCCGGCGCAGGTGATTAGATCGACCTGGGCCTGGCGGGCGCGCTCTACGATCCGCTGGAGGGCGGCTCGCAGGTCGCCGCGACGGCGCTGCGCGCCAACGCCGTAGAGGCGCTCGCTCGCGAAGGACCGGTCGAGATGCAGGTCAGCGAAATGGAGCAGGCGAAGGGCCACAAATCCCCCGTAACCACGCGAATTGTGCCTGGCGCGATGGCATATGCGAGCGCGAAATCAGCGCCCATTATAGAACGAGGGCTGAATTTATTCCGAATTAGCCGGCTTAGCGAGTGCAGCGCCTAAACTGAGCGACGAAGTGGGCTCGTTCGAGAAGGGGGATCGGGGTGCGCGCATCCTCAAAATCCAGACGCTCCTTCAGGGCAATCCGCGCGGTTTGACGACCGGCGAGATCGCGCGTCGGACGGGCGTCAACCCCCGCACCACCTACCGCGACATCAAGGCCCTGGAGTCGATGAACGTCCCCGTCTACGAAGAGGCGGGACGGATCGCCATCGACCCGAACTACTTCATTGCGCCGGTCAAGTTCACGCTGCGCGAGGCGATGGCGCTGCTGATGGGCGTCCGCCTCATGTCCCGGCACAGCGACGAAGCGGACCCAGACGTTGCCGACGCCTTTACGAAACTGGCCGCCGTGCTCCCCGCTCCGGTCGCCGAGTACGTACATGCCACGGTGCGCCAGATGGCGGCGCGACCGCCCAACCCCGTCTATTCCAGAGTGCTCCAAACCGTCGCGCTCGGCTGGGCCGGCCGCAAGGTGGTGCGCATCTGGTATCCCTCCGCGGATCACGCCGTCAAGCCTCGGCTGATCGAGCCTTATTTCCTCGAACCCTCGCTGATTGGACACAGTAGCTACGTCGTCGCCCGCGATCGCGGTGTGGGCGAGATGCGGACCTTCAAGCTGGAACGCATCACGCGGGCAGAGCCGATGACCGAGACCTATGCGATCCCGGCTGAGTTCGATATCAACCGCTACCTGTCGGGGGCGTGGGGGATCTATCACTCCGGCGAGCCGGTTGAAGTCCGGATGCGATTTTTCCCTCCGGCGGCCGCCAGGGTCAGGGAATCGACCTGGCATCCATCGCAGAAGCTCAGTGACGGGCCCAAGGGTTCGGTGAACATGACCGTCACCGTCACCGGGACCGTCGAGATCACGCCCTGGATCCTTGGATGGGGCGATGCGGTCGAAGTCATCGCGCCGCAAGAGTTACGCAAGAAGATCGCGGACGCTGGCGCGAAGATGGCGTCCCGCAACAAATAGTTAACCCATTCGAGGAGGAAAGCAATGGATGTCTTCGGGAAGGTTTCTACGTTCAAGCCGGCACGCATTTGGGATGGCGTTCTGGCGCGCCCGCTGCACGCCGAGAGGGTCACGATTGGATTCGTTGACATCGACCCAGGGGTTCTGGTACCCGAGCATCGGCACGATAACGAGCAAGTTGGGTTCGTGCTCCGTGGTTCGGTAACCATGACCATCGCAGGTCAAGCGCGCGAGCTCCGGGTGGGGGAGACGTACGCGATCGCGGGCCAGGTTCCTCATTCCGCGAAAGCGGGCGCCGACGGCGTATCCGTCGTTGACGTCTTTGCGCCGGTTCGCGAAGATTGGAAACGGCGCCCACGGT
>Ga0209220_1000382_pt1 | contig 15839 bp, 16 predicted proteins | sample BlaSpr_A8_OM3_M3_FD_187984 | JGI IMG/M metagenome (GOLD analysis project Ga0209220, IMG submission 187984) | Forest soil microbial communities from Thunder Bay, Ontario, Canada - Black Spruce, Ontario site 2_A8_OM3_M3 (SPAdes) (version 2) | ecosystem: Environmental > Terrestrial > Soil > Boreal... | reverse complement strand
TGGTCTGGCACGCGTATCACGTCGCCGCCTGGCTCACCGCGCTCGGCGTGATCGCCAATCTCGTGCAGCTGCTCTGAAGTCCTTACTCGACCGCTAACACGTAGGGGTAGAGGGCCTGCTCGCCGGACTGCACCTCGACCGAGGCGGCCGGGAACTGTTTGTGGATCCAGCCGCGCAGGGTTTCCCGTTCCATTTCCGGCGCATCGACGCCGGCGTAAATCGTCACCGTGCCGACCTTGGCCGCGTCGACACGCTTGAGGACCGCCTGGACCACCTTTTCGGGTGACGGACCAGCTTCGACGATCCGGTCGTCGAGCAGGCCGATGACGTCGTTTTCAGCGATCTTCAAGCCGTCCACCTCGCTCGCCCGAACCGCGCGCGTCACTTCGATGGTTTGCACCGTGCCGAGTGCTCGCGACATGGCGATGGCATTGGCAGCCAGGTCGGCGCTGAAATCGAAAGCGAACAGCGCCGCGATGCCCTGTGGCAGACTGCGCGACGGGACCACGCGAACGCGTTTTTTCGTCAGTTCGGCGACCTGTTGCGCGGTCATGATCACGTTGCCGTTGTTGGGGAGGAGCAAGACGTCGCTGGAGGGCACCGACTCGACCGCCGCCAGGATGTCCTCGGCCGACGGGTTCATCGTCTGGCCGCCACTGACCACCGAGTCGACCCCCAGGCTTTCCAGGATTCGCCGGAAGCCGTCGCCGCTGGCCACCGCCACCAGGGCCAGGTGCTTGGTGCTGGCGGGACGGCGGATACTCTCGCCCTGCAGCCGGTGGTGCTGGGCGGACATATCGTCGACCTTCAATCGGCTCAGGCGCCCCACGCTGCTCGCATAGCTGATCACTACGGCCGGCTCCTGAGTGTGGACGTGGACCTTGATCGCGGCGTCGTCCCCGACGACCAGCGCCGACTCCCCATGCCGAAGGATCTCGGCGCGGACGTCGTCCACCGCCAGGTCGGCGCCATTGATGATGAACTCGGTGCAGTATCCCCAGCCCAAGGTCGGCGCTTCGATTACCTTCGGCCGGGCATGCTGGATCGCGGGGCGCTCGAAGGTCGCGAGTGCTTCGCCGGTCATCCGCTTGAGGAAGCCTTCGAGAATGAGCTGCAGCCCGAAGCCCCCGGCGTCGATCACGCCCGCCTGCTTGAGAATGGGGAGCTGGTCGGGGGTGCGTTCGACTGCCTCAGCGGCCGCCACACAGGCGGCTCGCACCACCTCGGTCAGGTCGGTGCTCGTCGCGGCCTTCGCCTCGGCGCCCCGGGCCGCCTCCCGCGCAACCGAGAGCATGGTGCCCTCGGTCGGCTTGATCACCGCCCGGTAGGCCACATCGGCGCCCACGCTAAAGGCGTGGGCCAGCCCTCGAGCGTCGACCGCGGGACTCGTGGCGATGCCAACACTGAAGCCGCGGAAGATCTGCGAGAGGATGACGCCCGAGTTGCCACGCGCTCCCATGAGGGCACCGTGACTGGCCCCCTTCGCCACCAATGAAAGGTCGGCGGCGTCGAGGTCGCGGATCTCGTCGACCGCCGATTGCAAGGTGAGGAGCATGTTGGTGCCGGTGTCCCCGTCGGGAACCGGGAAGACGTTGAGCGCGTCCACTTCGTCGCGGTTGACCGTCAGCCAGGCCAGCGAGCCGAGCAGGGCCTCTTTGAAGAGACGGCCGTCGCATTCGATGATGGGCATGATCGCGGCGCCGGTCAGGCTTTGGATCTCAGCTGCCGCCGCTCCCGCTGACGTGGATTCCCTGGACGTTGACGTTGACTTCCACAACGGGGAGGCCGAGGGTGCGTTCGACCGAATAGCGCACCGCGTTGCCGAGGTTGTGCGCGACTTCGGAAACCCGCGTGCCGTACTCCACGATCACGTAGAGCGAGACGGCGATCCCGTCCTCGCGCACCTCGACCTCGACGCCCCGATGGACCTTGTCGCGGTGGAGCCGCTCGGCCAAGCCGTCACGCAGCCCGCGGGCGGCCATGGCGACCACGCCATAGCAACCGGCGGCGGCATGGCCGGCGATGGTGGCGACCACATGGCGCGACACCTCGATCCGCCCGAGGTCCCTGGCCTGGATCAGCGTCCTCGGCGGCTTCCCGGTCCGTTGGGGGTTGGCCTTCGTCTTTGAGTCCATCGTGTGCTACTATGTGACGCTGATTTCGCTTCAATCATACGCGATGATCCGAGAGGCGCCCCAAGCAAACCAAACCATGGCACAACGCTGCGCAATCTGCGGAAAAGGGCCCCAGTACGGGCATCACGTGAGCCACTCGAAGGTGCATACGAAGCGTCGCTTCATGCCCAATCTGCACAAGGCCCGCGTCACGATCGACGGCCGCTCGCAAACTGCCCTGGTTTGTACCCGCTGCCTGCGCACCCAGGCCAAGTCGGCTTAGTTTCCGCCGACCTCGGTTACGGCGCTTGCGGCACCGGCATGGCCACGGGGCGATACCCATAACTCGACGCTGGCTCCCGGACGAAGCCAGGAATGAGCAGCCTTGAGCTCGGCGTCCGAAAGCACCAGGTAATAGGTGCCATCGCCGCGCATGGCGATGACCCGGCCCTGCACCCGCTCGACAACGCCGACGACCTGTTTGGGTAACGCGGCATAGCTCTCGGCGCTCAGTACGGCAAACCAGGTGGTGACCACTACGCCGGCCGTGCCGATCGCCAGCAGGATACGCCGACCCCAGGGGGCACCCTGCCAGAGCAGCGCGTAGAGCAGCCAGGGTAAGACGATGGCCACCAGCGCCAGGCTCGTCTGCGACTCCTGCCAGATGTTGGCCGCATAGTCCCGCTGCCCGGTGTCGGTCATGTCAGCCCCGGGCGTGATGAAGGCGGGGACGTGCAAGACCACCAGGAAGAGGGCGATACTCACCACCAGCGTGAGCGCCACCCGGCCAAATCGGACATCGGCGGGGAGCGCCCGACCGCTGATCCGCAGGGACCGCAACACTGAAGCCGTCACAAGCGTGTAACCGGCGGGTCGTTCGATTTACGGCACCGCCGAAGAGGAGAGCACCATGCAGAAGCCACCCCAGCTCCTTCCGACCAAGCTCGAGGAAGCCCAGGCCCCGGGAATCCGCTATCGGATCGACGGCGAGCTGGTGCCGGTCCTGCACACCTGGCTGGACGGCACCGTGCCCATCTATTTCGAGCACCATGTGGTGCTCTGGAAAGACCCACCGCTCAACATCGGCATTCGCGCAATGAAGGGAGCCTTCAAACGCATGGTGGCTGGTATGCCGATCTTCCTCACCGAGGCTCAGGGTCCGGGCGAGATCGCGTTTTCCCGTGACGGCGCCGGCCATCTTTTTCCGCTTCACCTGATGCCCGGCAAGGCGGTGCTGGTTCGCGAACACCAATTCCTGGCGGCAACCGGCAACCTCGACTACACCTTCAACCGGGTCAAGGGCGTCAGCAATATGCTGCTGGGCTCGACCGGGTTCTTCGTCGATCGCTTCAGCGCCTCACACCAGGAAGGCGTGCTCTGGCTGCATGGCTACGGCAACGTCTTCGAGAAGGAGCTGGCCCAGAATGAGCAGATCGACATCGAGCCCGGTGGATGGGTCTACCGGGATGAAAGCGTGCGGATGGACGTCCAGATGTTCGGACTGAAGACCGGCATTTTCGGCGGCGGTGGCAACATGATCTGGAACCGTTTCACCGGTCCGGGCCGCGTCGGCATCCAATCGATGTACCTGCACATGCCAACCAGCGAGTAGGCGGAACGCGGGCGCCTTCCTAGCCGGCCGTGGGATGGGGCTGAACCTGTAGTGGATGCACCGCAAGGCCGTTGCAGGAAATAAATCCGAATTCGCCGGGTTTCGCCGGTATCACAAGGGCCTGATATTCGTCCGGCGGCCAGATCTTCAGGTTGACCGTGGCCTTGAACTGGTCGTTGGGGCAGGTGAAGTCGTCGGCTTCGACGTTGAAAAAGGCATGTCCAGGCCCCTGCTTTGAACCCAGGGCGGCGGTCCCGGGTGGGAGCAGGATCCGCGAGGGCGGGTCAAACCGGATGAAGAAGGTGTCGGTCGTCCAGACAACTGTTTGTGGTAGGGGGCGTCCTGCGCTGTCGAGAAGCTGGAAGCCGACGTAGCCGTAAACCCAGCACGCCGTGCGCGAGCGGTTTCGCATGTCGAAGTTATTCAGCACCTTGCTCATGGCCGCGTCGGCGCTGATAAAGGCGACCTCGAGCTGAGATGTGTGACAGCGGGCGGTGCCAGCGGGTATTGGTAGCCGCGGATAGGGTGTTGGCCTGGGCGGAATCGGTGCGAGTGGGCCCGGTGGCACAGTTGGCGATGATTGCGGCGTCTGCAGCGGAAGCGGGGTTAATGTCGGCAGCGGGGTCGGCGTCGTCAGGGCAGGCTTTGCCGCTTGGGGAGGTGCCGAGCACCCGCTCAACCCGATCAGCACGCCGACCGCCAACGCCGCAGTGACGCCCTTAGGCATTTGAAGTCAATTGGCAAACGCGCGCGGACGACGGAAGTTACCGCAGCTCTTGGATGGCGGCCTTTGCTCCCTGCGGGTGGCTGTAGACGAAGCTTCCCGCCACCAGCACCGTGGCCCCACTCTGGGTCGAGAGCAGGCCGGTTTCTGCGTTGACGCCACCGTCGATCTCGATGTCCAACTTGGGGTTGAGTCGGTCACGCAGCGCCCGCGCCGCCTTGATCCGCTCCGGGCTTCCGCCGATGAACTTCTGGCCGCCCCAACCCGGATTGACGCACATCATCACCAGCAGGTCGGCGTCTTTCAGCACCGGCTCGACCAGCACCAGCGGGCTGCCGGGGTTGAGACACACACCGGGCCGCATCCCGGCGCGGCGAATGCTGTCCAGGACCCGGTGGATGTGCCGGGTGGCCTCCACGTGGACCGAAACCGTGTTGGCACCTGCGTCGCGATAGGCGTCGATGCTGCGCTCCGGGTTCTCGATCATGAGGTGCACGTCAAAGGGCAGCTTGGCGTAGCGCCGGCAATGCTCGACCGTGCGCGGCCCCATTGTGATTGGGGGGACAAAGTGTCCGTCCATCACGTCGAAGTGCACCCAGTCGGCACCCGCCTGCTCGAGGGCGGCCACTTCCTCTCCCAACCGGCTGAAGTCTGCCGATAGGAGCGAGGGGGCGATCAGCACTAGGAGATCGTCGGGATGCTGATCGTCACGGGGGCGTCGAAGTCGTGGTAGTTGAGGACCACGTGCGCCGTCGCGTGAATGGTGGACCCGGCGGGCAACTGGCTGCCGGATGTCGGTGCCCCCAGCGAGCCCAGCAACTGGTTCAGGTTGACGGTGTAGTCGGCATCGGTGCTGACCCGCCGCACCAGGTGATCGTCCTTGCCGAACCAGACCTCGACGGTCATGGTGCCGCTGTCGAGCACCTGCTTGATCGCTGCCAGTGCCTGCGGGTTCTTGGTCGTTGCCTTGTCCATCGCGGCGAGCAACTTGTCCTTGTCAGGGATCAGCTGGTAATGATGGACGGTGGCGCCGTTTACCGTAGTGTCGCCCAGGTCTTTGATCGACTTGACGTTCTTTAACAGCTGCTCGTACGACAGCGGGTCTGGTTGACTGAACTGGCCCGTGATGCCGCCGGATTGCGGGGAGACCTGCCACTTGAGGGTGAGCGGATTTTTCACGTAAGCCTTGCCGTTCGCGACAACGACTTCGGTGGCCAGCGACAGCCCAGACATCTTGACGTTGACTGCCGCGTGGTAGCGATCGGGGAACTGTGCCTCGCCGGTGCCGCTCATGTCAAGCGCGATCGAGCCCGCGGCCCCGCTCTGCCCGAGCTGCTTGCCCAGCTCGGCGGGGAATGTCATCTTGACGTTGCCCGCAAGGTCGAACTTGGCCGATTTCAGCTGGCCGGCACGTTGCGCGGCCGCGTCGAGCGCCTGCTGGGGCGTTTCTGCCTTTGCCAGCGGCGAAGCGCAGGCGGCCAGTGCCAGCATCGTCAGCAGGGCGGCCAGGACTCGTTTCATCGGACCTCTTTGAGTATATCGGCGCTCGCACGCGGTTCCTTCATCGACGATCCTGGACGTAGGTCGCGTCGAGCCACCCGGGTAACTCGGCAAGGCCGTCGATGACGTGCGTCGGCGCGATCCCGGGGATCGCGATCGCGCCGGGATGCCGTAGCCAGACCCCCGGGATCCCGGCGTTCAGCGCGCCCGCGACGTCAGTGTCCAGCCGATCGCCCACCATCACGGTCTCGGCCAGCGGGACGCCGAGCCGGCGGGCGCCTTCGGCGTAGATCGCCGGATCGGGCTTTGCTTTCCCGAAATCGCGCGAGGTGACCATGGCGTCGATCAGCCGGAGAATCCCTGCCTTTTCGAGTGCCTCCGCAAGCTCGGCATCACCCGAGCCGACCGTGTTGGAGATGACGCCCAGGCGGTAATGCGGCTTGAGCGCCGTCAGCACCTCGAGCACATCGGGGATCGGGGTCATCGCCATCTCCCATAAATGCTTGCCCGGCTCCTCCACCAGGAGGGTATTGCCGGCGTCGAAAAAGATCCCCGCGAGCGGCTTGCGGATCAAGCCGGTGACGTCGGCACGGGCTCGAGCTGCCGGGCTCGCAGCTGGCCGCAGGCAGCGTCGATATCCAGTCCCCGCGTGGCGCGGATGGTGGTCGAGATGCCCGCGGTCTGCAACACCGACTGAAACGCCTGCGCGCGCGCCTTCGACGGTGGCGAGAGCGGGCTGCCGTCGATCGGGTTCATCGGGATCAAGTTGACATGGGTGAGACGATGACCGATCACCGTGGTCAGCCGCCGAGCCTGCTCGACGCTGTCGTTGACGCCCTGCAGCAAGACGTATTCATAGCTGGTGCGCCGGCCGGTTCGCTCCGCGTGGGCCCGCGCCGCCGCGATGATGGCGGCGATCGGGTACTTGCGGTTCACGGGAATCATGCTGCTGCGCAGCTCGTCGTCCGGCGCATGCAAGGAGACGGCCAGGTTGACGGGCAGCCCCTCGGCGCTGAGGCGTTCGATGAACGGCACCAGCCCAATGGTCGACACCGTGACCCGCCGAGGGCTGAAGTTGAGCGTGTCCTGACGGGCCCAGCGTCGGATCGCGCCCACCACCGCCGCGTAGTTGTTCATGGGCTCCCCCATTCCCATGAAGACCACGTTGGTGAGCGAGCGCTGCTTCTCACCGAGGTCCCGGCTGGCCGCGAGGAACTGGTCGACAATCTCGGCTTCGGTAAGGTTGCGATCGAAGCCCGATTGGCCGGTGGCGCAAAAGCTGCAACCGATCGGACAACCCACCTGCGAGCTGACGCAGATCGTGGTCCGTGCTCGCGACCGCGCGGTAGCTGCGTAGTGCATCACCACCGTCTCGATGGTCCGGGCATCGCTCAACTTGAAGAGGTACTTCACGGTCTGGCCGTGATCAGCTTCACGCTTCAGATGGGGCGTCACCGTGCTGAAGGCAAATGACGCCTCCAGCTGGCGGCGCGCCGATGGCGGCAACGTGCGCATGGCGCTGAACGAGGGGGCCAGCCGCTGCCAGAACCATTGCCGGGCCTGGTCGGCGCGGTACGGCGCCTCGCCGGCGAGGGCGAGCTGATCACGAATCTCCGCCGGATCGGCGGCCGCAAACGGCGCGCCCTCAGTCGCTACGGCGATTTCCGAAAACGAGTGACGCGTAATACAGCAAGGTCAGCAGGGCGCCGAACAAGGCGACCCAGTATGTAAAAGCTGCGGCCCGGAGCATGCGCCGTGCGCCCTCCTGCTCCTCCGGGACGATGACGCCGTTCTCCGCCAGCAAGCGAAGGGCTCGGCGGCTGGCATCGAGCTCGACCGGCGTCGTCACCAGCTGGAAGACGACCACGGCGGCAAACAGCCCGAGTCCCAGGATCGCGACGTAGAAACCGATGGTGCTACCAGTAAATGCCGAGAGGACCAGGCCGGCGATGACGACCAGCAGGCCCGCCTGTGAGCCGAGGTTGGCGGCCGGCACCAGCCCGGAGCGAAGCCGCATCGCGAAGTACCCCTGGCGGTCCTGCTGGGCGTGGCCGATCTCGTGGGCGACGACCGCCTCGGACGCCACAGAATTTCCCGCCGCGACCTCCTTGGAGAGGTTCAGCGTTTTGGTTCGCGGATCGTAGTTGTCGCTCAGTTCCCCGTCGATCACCTGGATCGTGACGTCGCTCAAGCCGGCCCCCGTGAGGATGCGCCGCGCGATGTCGACACCGCTCAAGCCGCTGGAACTGCGAACCTGCGAGTACCGCTGGTAGGTGCGCTTCACCCAGCTGCTGGCCAGGAAGCTGAGCACGATGAGCGGAAGGCCGACGAAGACGAAGTACCGCCAGTCGAAAAAGGGCATGAACATTGCCTATCTGCCCGAATTCTACCCAGCGTCGGGGCGGCAATCCCGGGCGTTCGTCGATGAACCGCTTCCGGTCCGTGCCTATCTTTTCACGCTGCGTGAAAGGATCCCGCGAGGCGGGTCGTTTCACCCTCATCGGGGCCAGCTGCCCCAGAGAACATGCTGGACGAGCCACAGCGACTCACCATGTCGGACGTTTTCAGCCTTTTCGGCCGCCATTCCGAGGATACCCGCTGGGTTGCGTCGGCGGATTCGCAAGAATACCTGGCCGTTGTCCTTTATCTGGTTCAGCGGAACAACGCCCGCTAACGACGGCAACCGCCATCCCTTTGTGATACTATCCGTGTTAGATTAGCTATTAGTCAGGTATCAAAATGTCTGAAAAGCTGACCTTGAGCGAACTCTTCGCCCTCTTCGGGCGCACTAACGAGGACACCCGCTGGGTGGGCTCCGCCGATTCTGAGGAGTACCTGGCGGTCGTCACCTACCTCGTTCAGCGCTCGGGCGCCCGCTAACCGTCCCAACTGACCTCGATCAGGTCGCCGGCCTCGGTGACAATTCCGCCACGATCGCGGAACGACCCGTCTGTTCGCTGGCTGGTCCCCCGTTATAACGCTCATACTCGGAATACGACGATCGCTCGTCTGCCTGAGTGCAATGCAATGATCACCATTCTCGCATCACGGATCCGGGCCCTCATGGGCTGGGACAACGAACGCGGCCAGGCGCTGGTCGAGTACTCGCTGATCATGTGCCTGGTGGTCATCGTCATCCTCGTCACGCTGATCGTTCTCGGCAATCAGGTGCGCAACACGTACTGCAACATCCAGGGCGCCGTCGTCGGCGCCTGAGCCGCTTTTAGCTAGCGGCCGCGCACTTCAACCGCCGGATTCCCCATCACGACCGCGCCCGGCGCGACGTCCGCGGTAACCAGCGCACCCCACCGAACGACCGCCCCCTCGCCGATCGATACCCCTTTGAGAATCGTGGCCTTGCCCTGGATCCAGGCGGTGCGTCCAATCCGGATCGGCCGGCGGGTCACCGGCGCGCCCTCGCGGCGTCGAGCCGGACCGACCGCGTGAAAATCCGTATCCACGACCAGGCACGGCCCGATGATGGCCTCGTCGCCCACCTCGATGACGCTGGCGGCCATCAGGCCGGCGCCGTCGATTTCCACCCGATCGCCGATTTCGATCCGCGCCTCCGACCCAAAGGTCAACAGAGCGGTGCGACCAGACGTGTTGCGCACCCGGACATCTCGGCCAAAGCTGACCCGGCCGGGGCCGCGAATGCGAAGCCGCCACGGTCCCTCAAAGCCCGGGCCGAAGAGGTGACGCCGGTAGCGCATTCGCAGGTAGAGGGTGCTCAGGCTCACGTGGGTAGGGCTCTGCCCGGGAAGGGATTTGAACCCTTACAAGCTTGCGCTCACAGCCCCCTCAAAGCTGCGTGTCTACCAGTTTCACCACCCGGGCGAGGGCACGGAGAATTTTAGTCGCTCGCGCCCTTTTTCGCTCCGGCGCCATCCAGCACGAGCTTGTAACAATCGCCGTAAGCCAGCCTCTCTATGGTGAGATCGCGTCCGGGTAGCACCGCAGCGGATGTGACCCTGACGCGACAAGAGTCATCACATCGTAAAGAGGAATCGTAAGGAAATGAATGACGAGGGCCATATATCTTTGCCGGCTCTCCAGTCGGACCTGAGCCAGCAGCCGCAGGTCCAAATCCATGGTGGCCGGTCGGCAGCGCGACGCGCGTTGGCAGCCGGAAGAGAGGGGTTAAACATCGTCAACCGGTACCGGATTCTGATCGTCGACGACGATGCCATGGCGCGCGAGATCCTCAAGCGGATCCTCGAGCACGCGGGCTACGAGGTCATGACCGCCGGCAGTGGTCCCGAGGCGCTGCGCAAACTCCATGAGGGAATCCCACACCTGGTCGTCGTCGACCTGATGATGCCGGAGATGGATGGCTTTGAGCTCTGCCGCCGGATCAAGAGCCACCTCGATGTCCCGATCGTCATCCTGAGCGCGGTGGCGGCGGTCGAGAGCAAGGTGGAAGGCCTGCAAATGTACGCCGAGGACTACATCGTCAAGCCCTTTGAAAAGGAAGAGCTCGTCGCTCGCGTGCAGCGCGTGCTGCGCCGCTACGGCGAGTCCGCCGGTGTCGAGCAGCCAGAGGTCGTCATCGACCAGGATCTGCAGATCAACTTCGTGCAGCACTGGGCTCGCGTGAAAGGCCAGCAGGTGACTCTGACGCCCACCGAGTCGAAGCTGCTCTTCCTCCTTGTCCGCAACGCCGGCCGGGTCGTGACCAACGAGACCCTGCTCGCCAAGGCGTGGGCGGGCGACGAGGAAGCCTACGAAGAGGGCCTGCGGGTGCATATCTCACGCCTGCGCAGCAAGATCGAGCCCAACCCCAGCAAACCCGTGTACATCCAAACCAAGCGTGGCGTCGGCTATCGCTTCAGCGCCAAGGTCAACTATCCCGCTGGACAAGAGCCACTGGCGATGGCGGGATGAGCATGCGCACCATGGCACTCGGCCTGCTCGTCTTTGTCCTCTCCTTCCCCCTCTGGCTCCACTAATCCAGCCGCCAGCCTTATACGCGCGCCTTTCCACGCCGGGGCGCGCTCGATGCGCCGCTAGACTCCTCCCGTGACTCACGCGCTGGGTCTTGGCTTCACCGTCTTCCTCGTCATCTTTCTGATCGAGCTGCCAGATAAGACGGCGCTGGCCGCGCTCTTGCTCGCCACCCGTCACCGCCCCATCCCGGTGTTCGTCGGCGCGGCCGCTGCTTTCCTGGTGCAGAGCCTCGTGGCCGTGATCGCCGGCTCGATTTTCGGATTACTCCCTCGCGAGCCCGTGCGCATCGGCGCCGGCATTCTCTTTCTCGTGATGGCCGCGCTCCTGATCCGGCAAAACCTCAAAAAGGCCGAGGCCCAGGAGGCGGCGGAGGTCGAACGTGAGGAACGCCGCTATCGGCGTCCGTTCCTGACCGCGTTCATGGTGGTGTTCATCGCCGAGTGGGGCGACCTTTCGCAACTGGCGACCGCGGCCTTCCAGGCTCGCTATCGGGAACCGTTGATCGTCTTCACGGCCGCGACGCTGGCTCTATGGGCGGTGTCCGCCATCGCGGTGGTGCTGGGGAATCGGCTGGGCGCCTGGATTCCGGAGCGCCCGCTCCAGTTCGCGGCCGCGGGCGTGATGGTGCTGGTCGCGATCGCCTTGATCACGGGGCTCCTCGGTTAGACGATCGATTCCCGTCCCCCGCTTGCGGGGGAGGGTAGGGTGGGGGCCTAGGCCGCGCTCGACAGGTCCATCGCGTCGGGGAGGGCCCGCTGCGGAATGGTGAAGGTGAATGTGCTGCCCTGGCCGGGCGTGCTCTTCACCCAGATGCGCCCGCCGTGCATTTCGACCAGCTGGCGACTGATCGCCAGCCCGAGGCCGGTGCCTTGATACTTCCCGCTGATGCCGCTCTTCCCCTGCTGAAAGCTCTCGAAAATCCGCTCCGTGTCCTCAACCGGGACGCCGATGCCGGTGTCCCGCACGCTGACGCGTAGCTCCGCGCCCTGGCGCTCCGCGGTCACCCGCACGCTGCCGGTCTCGGTGAACTTGATGGCGTTGCCGAGCAAGTTCAGCAGCACCTGCTTGAGCTTCGGACCGTCGGCGAAGACGCGTCCGACGTCGACGGAGACGCTCGCGCTCAGGTCGAGCTTCTTGGTCTTGGCCAGTGACCTGACGCTATCGACGCATTCCGAAATCAGCGGCTCGACCTCGACTTCGCCGCGGTGCAGTTGCGCCTTGCCCGCCTCCAGCTTGGAGATATCCAGCAGGTCGTTGATCAGCGCCAGCAGGTGCTGGCCGTTCTGGGCGATGATGTCTACGTCCTGCCGCTGGTCGCCCGTCAGAACTCCACCATCGCCTTCGAGCAGTAACTGCGAGAAGCCAAGGATCGAGTTGAGCGGCGTGCGCAGCTCGTGGCTCATGTTGGCGAGGAACTCGGCCTTGTGCTGGTTGGCGCGCTGCAGTTCCACGTTGAGCGCCGTGAGCCGCGCCGTCTGCTCGGTGGCGAGGTGAAAGAGGTGCGCCTCCTGGATGGCGGTGGCGGCGTGCTGCGCGAACAGCGTCAGTAGCTCGATCGTGTTGCGGTCCAGCGGGCGCCGGTGATAGACGGCAAGCACGCCCAGCAACTGGTCGCCGACGACCAGCGGAAAGCCGGCGAACGCCTGGATCCCCTCCTCGCTCATCCAAGGACTGAGGCCCACCTGTCGATGGTTGGCCGGGTCGTTGGTCACGATCGGCACTCGCAGCTCGGCAACCTGGCCGATCTCGCTCATTCCGCGCTCGACCCGTCCCGGAACCGGTGGCGGGCTGCTCGTCGTGTGGTGGCTGGCACGCCGCCAGAGCGCGCCGTCGCTGGGCTCCAGCAGCCAGGCCTGCGCGGCGGCGAACCCCAGGTTGCCCGTGAGGGCGGTGGCGATGACATCGAGTAACTCGGGCTCGAAGAGCTTCTGGTTCATCTGGTCGATCGATTGGTTGAGCAGCTCGAGCCGCCGGGCGCGCTTTTCGCTTTCCTCGAAGAGGCGAACATTGCGAAGGGCAACCGCCAACTGCTGGGAGAGGACCTCCAGCGCCTCCTCCTCCCATCGCGTCAGGCGTCGCTGGTCATCGCGGGTCTGCAGGTGCAACACGCCGAAGACCTTGCCTTCCAGGAGCACCGGGGAGCCGAAGGTACGCGCGTAGCCGGCCGCATTGAGCGCGGCAAGGTCGAATAGTGGCGGCTCGGTGAGCGTGACGAAGCGCTTCTCGCGCACCACTCGGCCAACGATGCCATCGGCCACGGAGACCGCCTCGCCCTCGGCGGCCCCCGGGAGACGGACCGCGGCGCGCAAGCTGAAGACGCCGCGGTCTTCATCCAGAAGCACGATCGCTCCGGAGTCCATCTGGAGCAACTCCATCCCGCAGCGGATCACGGTGTTGAGCATCCGCGACACGTCGAGCTGTCCGACCAGCTCGCCCAGCACGTTGCGCAGTTGTTCCGTCTGATCGAGCCGCCGTCGCGTGCCCCTGATCTCGGTGTTCATCGCGCGCACCGCCGCGCCGAGGCCGGTGATGACGGCGACGGTCGGGATGGCGCGCAGCACGGAGTCGCGGACCGAGATCGCGAAACCCAGGTCGCTGGTCTGGAAGAGGATCACGCCGCTGGTGAAGAAGAGGCTGGTGGCGATGCCGCCCCAGAGCTCGAACCGGAAGACCGCTTCGGCGGCAACGAGCGCATAGAGGAGGTAGGGAAGGCTCGACGCTGGGCTGGCGAACAGCAGGATCCAGGCGCTGATGACGGCGTGGTCGAGAACAAGGAGGAGGACCGCCATCGGCCGCGCGAACCGCAGCGCCGCCTGCTTGCGGATCGCGAGCAACGCGACGCCGTTGTAGGCGGCCATCAAGCCCGCGAGGATAATGGTGACCGGCACCGACGCCGAGGGGAGCCAGAGCAGTAGGCCGAATGGAAGCGCGAGCGCGGCGAAGCGGATTCGGACGAGCTGACGATCGAGGGCAGTCATGCCGGCCCTCCGGTCCTAGGCGGCCTGGCTTGTTTGGAGGTTGTTGATCATCTCGAGGAAGCGGTCTTTACCAAAGTCGCCCTTCTGGATGATCGACTGGATGTTCCCCTGGAGGCGCTCGCGGTCCTCGCTCGTTATGTTTTTGGCCGTATAGATAAGGATGGGAATCTGGCTGGCGGCCGGGTCCTCTTTGAGTTTGGACACGACCTCGAAGCCATCGACGTCCGGCATCATCAGGTCGAGGATGATGAGGTCCGGCTTCTTCTTCAGCGCCATCTCGACGCCGGCCTTGCCGCCATCGGCGACCATGACGTCGATGTTGAAGGGCTTGAGCATTGCCTTGATCAAGCGGATGTTCTGCGGGTCATCGTCCACGATCAGGATCGATGACGGCGTCTTCTTGCCGCGCTTACCGTCGGCGAGCAGGTCGAACTTCACCATCATCTGCAGCAGCTGCTGACGGTCGATCGGCTTGGTCAGGAAGTCGGCCTGACCGATGTCGAAGGCGAGGGATTCCTTGTTGACCTTGGAGGTCAACACGATCGGGATGTCCTTGGTTTTCGATTCGCGCCGCAGGTCGTAGACCAAGCCGCTGCCGCCGTTCGGCGGCAACTGGGTATCGATCAGGACGGCGAGCGGCTGCAGTTGGACCGCCTTGCGCAGTGCCTCCTGGGCGCTGGCGGCAATCACCACTTCGTAGCCGGCGTGGCTGAGGAAGGGCTCGATCCGTTCCTTGACCGCCGGGTCGTTGTCGGCGACCAGGATCACGGGCGGCTTGGTTCCGGCGCCGACCGGGGGGACCATCTGCACCGGGCGTTCCTGAATGCCGGCTTCCTGCTTGGCGAACTCGATCAGTTCGCGGATGTGTTCAACGAGGCGCTTTCCGCTTTCGTTGATGTGGGCGACGAACTCGCGCCGCTCTTCCGGCGTCGTCTTGTTGGCCTTCTCGTCGAGCAGGATCTCGCTGAAGCCCAGGATCGCGTTCAGCGGTGAGTTGAGGTCGTGACTCTGGTCGTAGATGACGCGGAACTTGGCCTCGAAGTCGCGCTTCGCTTGAGCCAGGGCCGGCGCCGTGTCCTTGTGCTTGCCGCTCGCGGCCAGGTCGTTGCGAAGGCTGTCCAGCTGAGCCTGCATGGCCCGCTTTTCGGCTTCGTAGCGGGCCAGGACCTGGCTGGTCGGCGGTCCGCTCCCGGCGGCCTTGCGGGCCTCCTCGAGCTGCGCCTTGAGGGACGCCTTCTCACGCTGCCAGGCCTGGTCGAGTTCCTTGGCTTCGGTCGCCCGTTGGCTGTGCATCTCGTTGGTCTGCGACGACATGTCCGAAAGCTGCGCTTGGACCCGCTCGAGGTCGACCTTGAGCTGGTTCTTTTCCGAGGTCAGTCGCTGCTCGCGCGCGGTCCACTCCTCCGCCTTGCGGCTGGTCTCACCGGCCAGGTCGGCGTGGAGCGCCTTGAGCTTCTCAGCGTCCTGCAGCACGGCGCCGAGCTTGGTGGTCGCGTCGCTGGCCTGTTTCTTCAGCGCTGCCTTTTCCTCGGCGACCGACGCCTCGCGCATCTGCCAGTCCTTTTCCAGCGCCTTGACCTTGCTCAACAGAGCCGAGCGCTCGTCGCTGACCCGCTGGAACTCGGCCTCCGCCTTGTCGAGGTCGGCCCCCTTCTTGCGGGCTTCCTCGAGTTGACCCTGCAGCAGCCGGCGGTCGGCCTTGAACTGGGCGTCGGCCTCCTGCCCGCCCTGCTCCAGGCGCGCCACGTCGGCGATCAGCCGCTGCCGCTCCGCCTGCCACTTGTCGCGGGCCCCCTTCAGCGGCTCCAGCTCGGCCTGAACGGCCTTCAACTGCTGCTGCAGCTGCGCCGTGAGCTCTGTCAACCGGACTTTGTCCTGGGTGAGCTCGGCGCGCGCCTTCTGCCAATCCTGCTCCAGCAGCGCCTGCTTCCCTACCGCCGTGTCGCGATCTTTCAGCAGGGTTT
>Ga0209220_1000380_pt1 | contig 15983 bp, 14 predicted proteins | sample BlaSpr_A8_OM3_M3_FD_187984 | JGI IMG/M metagenome (GOLD analysis project Ga0209220, IMG submission 187984) | Forest soil microbial communities from Thunder Bay, Ontario, Canada - Black Spruce, Ontario site 2_A8_OM3_M3 (SPAdes) (version 2) | ecosystem: Environmental > Terrestrial > Soil > Boreal... | reverse complement strand
GAATCGCCAGGCGATGGTGCTGCTGCTCGAGCGGGAGGGGCACAGTATCGTCGCCGTCGAGAACGGCCTCGAGGCGATCGAGCGCCTCGGTGACAAGCACACGGCGTTCGACGCGGTGGTGACGGATCTGCAGATGCCGCGGCTCGGCGGCCGCGCGATGTACGAGCAGATCGTAGACGGCCAGCCCGAGCTGGCCAAGCGGTTCGTGTTCGTCACCGGCGATCAGGCCCGCGGCGACACGCGCGCCTTCCTGGAATCGTGCGGCCAGCCGTCCGTGACCAAACCCTACGATTTGAGCGACTTGATCAACGCCATCGCGACGGTGTCGCGAAAGCGATAGCTGGCGTTGGACTTGCCCTTTGACGATTTACGGGATGTTCGATGACGCAAAACCACGACGCGAGAATCATTGTCATTGATGATGAAGAGCCCATCCGCCGACTGATCCGCCGCGTGCTCGAATCCAACGGGTACAGCGTGTTCGAGGCAAGCGACGGGGGCGCCGGGCTGAAGCTGCTCGCACAAGAAGCGGCAGACTTGGTGATTACTGACATCTTCATGCCTGGAGAAGACGGAATCGTGACGCTGCGCCGGATCCGAAAGGAATTCCCCAGCACGAAGGTGATTGTCATTTCTGGCGGCGATTCCACGGGTGCTCTGGACATGCGCGACCAGGCGCAGTCCCTCGGGGCTGTACGTACGCTGGGTAAGCCGTTCACGGCGACGGAGCTGCTAAGACTTGTTGAGGGGGTGCTTGGAGGAGCACTCAGCTAGGGAAATGGGCCGACTCGGAATCGAACCGAGAACCTACTGATTAAGAGTCAGTTGCTCTGCCAGTTGAGCTATCGGCCCGGGTAGGGGCCGAATAATCATCATCGCGGCGCGCGGAGGCAAGGGAATCCTCCGGCACCCGTTCGGGTGGACGAATCGGCAGCCCAATCTGCTCGGCCCACCCGTCCGTCAGTTTGAAGGTCTCGCTCATCGGAAATCGCAGCACCCACAGCCGCCGAGCGAGATCCTTGAGCGCCCAGAGCACCGTCCGCTGCACCTCCACCGAAGACCACTGGCCGAACTCGTTATGACTCAGGTCCGCCACGAGCGCCGCGGCAATCTGGGCCGCCACGTGCTGGTGCCGCTCCTGCTGAGTGAGCGGCGGAGCGGTGTCGGAACCCGCTGGGACCTTTTTGGTACCTTTTTTGGGACCTGAACCCTCGCCCCACAGTACCCACTCCAACGTCACCCCGGGGATTCCCCGTTGCTGCGCCTTTTCTATGATCAGCCTGGCCGCGTCAGCCGGGAATTTCTTGCGGTGCGGCCACTTCTTGACCGCAGCTTCGGTGACGGACCCCCCCAACTCGGCAGCGAACTGCCGATAGCTCAATGAGATACGGTCCCAGGGGCTGAACACGTCCAACAGGACGGCCAACCGATCGGCGATTGGGACCCTTTTCGGTCCAGTTTCGGTCTTGACAGGTGCCAACTTGTACCTACTTTCGTGACGTTAGCGGTCGGCTGGGGGACTGAATCAGTGCGAAAGGTGTCGCACGCGAGCCCCGTCGTCAAGCCACCACCGAAGCCCATCACGATTCGGAACTCGCGGAGAACCCAATGTTCGCTCGTCGTTCCCTCATGGTGCTCGCACTGGCGTTGGCCATCGTGCGCTGCGCCGACCAGCCCACCGCGGTGCGGCAACCTCTGACTCCGCGGTTCGTACGCTGGGCGGGGAACGCCACACCTCAGTTCACCGCGACCCGCGTGCTCCCCAGTGGCGACGCGAACAAGATCTTCCAGACCCCGCCCATCAGCCTCGATCAGTATTCTGTGTCGTTCTGGGCGGTCCGGGGAGAAGCTCGCTCGGTCCAGATCAACTACCGCGACGTAGGCGGCGGCACGACGCATCCGTTCCTCCTCCTCACCACGACCGACCCCGCGCTTGTCCCCGGCCTGGGCGAACTCGCGCCGGGCGACTCGGTGCTCGTGACCGTGAGCGTCGATACCATTCACCTCGGCGTGTCGCTCGAGCCGACCGGATTGCAGTTCGGCGCACCCGCTCAGATGCAGATCTGGTACGGCGGCGCCGGCGGAGACCTGAACGGTGACGGTTTGGTCGACAGCACTGACGCCTACGTGGAGAAGCAGCTCCTCGGGCTGTGGTATCGGGAAGCCAGTGTTAATCCGTGGACTCCGGTGCCGGCGACGCAGTCGCTGGTGGACAAGTCATTCACGAGCGCGCTGCCCCATTTCTCGGAGTACGAACTCCTCTCCCTGCTGGACTGGGTCGTTTCCTGGTAGGCGGGTGAGGAACCGATGCTGCACGACGGTTCGCGCGAGCGGCTGCCGAATGGCGGACGGGAAACGCCCATGATGGACGCCGCGTCAATTGCGATCGCCAAAGCCCGAGCGCTCGCCGCCGCTGGCCACCACGCCGCGGTCGTCGAGTACCTCGGCGCGCGGGAGCCGAGTGACCTTCAGGATTCGCCCACCCTGGCGTTGCTCTACGGCATCGCGCAGGCGCGCCTCGGCCGCCACGAACTGGGTCAGCAATGGCTCCAGTTGGCGCAAAACCGGGCGCGCGCGCGTGGCGAGCCCGCGATCGAGCGGCACGCCCTCAATGCGCGGGGCGCCCTCGCCCTGGTCAGCGGCCGGATCGACGAGGCCGCGGACTACTGCACGCAGGCCCTCATGGCCGCGAGCCGCGACGGGGATCATGCCACGACTGCCCGTGCCTCCAACAACCTGGGAGTCATTAGCGGTATGCGGGGCCGGCACGCGGAAGCGATCGCATCGTGGGAAATCGCCGCCGCCGCGTTTCACCGCGCGGGCTTGCAGTCGGGCATCGCCGAGTGCCACCACAACCTGGCGAATGCCTACCGGTTGCAGGGCGCACTCGACCGTGCGCTGGCCGAGGCCGACCTGGCCGTCGCGGCAGCCGAAGCCGCCGGGGACGAAACCCTCTTTGCTCAGACGCTCCGGGGCAAGGCGGAGATCCGAGTCGCCCGGTCCGAGCGGGAGCCGGCGCGCCGCGAACTCGACCGGGTCCTCGAAATCCGCAGCCGCCTGCCTGATCCCGTGACCCAGGCCGAGGATCTCCGCGTCACGGCGTTGGTGCTGGCGGCCGAAGGCCAGATGGCTCGCGCTGAGCGCGCCTTGCGAGAGGTGATGGCACGGGCGGAGCTGCACGACCGGCCACAACTCCTGGCCGACGCCACTCGGGACTTTGCGATCCTACTGCACCGGATGCAACGGACGGCGGAAGCCCAGACGGCGGCGCGCGCGGCGCGCGCGATGTTCGCCCGCCTCGGGGCCGAAGGCGAAATCCGCAATCTCGCGGCTCAGAATTGGGACGACGGCTTCGCCGCGGAGCTGCGTGGGTCGTTGAAGCCCCTGCATGTGGCGCAGCAGTTCGCCGACGCGGGACGCTACGCCGAGCTCCTCACCTACCTGGAGCAGCGTTCGAAGGACGAGCTCGAGGAGTCCGCGAGCTTGTCCCTCCTCTATGGCATTGCGCACAGCCGGCTCGGCCAGCTGGAAGCGGGCCAGCAATGGGCCATGGTCGCACAGCTGCGGGCGCGGGTACTGAAGGATCGGATGATGGAGGTGCGGGCGCTCAACGTGTGCGGCGCCATCGCGCTGGAGCGGGGTGGGATCGACGAGGCTACGTACTTCTTCAGCCGCGCCCAGGAAGAGGCGACGGATGACAACGATATGGCCGCCGTCGGCCGCTGTTCCAATAACCTCGGCATCATCGCGAACCTGCAGGGGGATTACCGCCGCGCTGTCCAAGCGTACACCCGCGCGATCGGCGCGTACGAGCAGGCCCACCATGACCGGGGCATCGCCGAGACGCGGCATAACCTCGGGATCGCGTGTCGGGAGCAGGGCCAGCTGGACCGCGCGCTCGACATCGCCGCAAAGGCGGTGGCGGAGGCCGAGCGGGTGGGCGACCGGCAGCTCGAGGCCCAAGCCGTCGCCGGACTCGCCGAGGTCCGGGTCGCCCGCGGCGAGTCCGAACTCGCCATCCGCGAGGTGGAGCGCGCGCTGCTCGTGCACCGGGAGCTCAAGGACCCCGTCCGTGAGGCCGAGGACCTGCGCATCCTCGCCACGGCACTGGCGTTGGCGGCAAGGGAGCAGGAAGCCGAGGCAATGCTTCGCGATGTCATCGACCGCGCGACCCAACACGGGCGTCCGCTCCTGCTCGCCAGCGCGGAGCGCGATCTCGCGCGGTTGCTCATGCGCATGCGCTCCATCCCGGCGGCGAAGGCCATGGCCGAGCGGGCCCGGGCGACGTTCCGGCGGTTGGGAGCGCGCATGGAGATCGACAGGCTCGACACATTGCTGGAGGCCTCGTGACCTCGAAGCACCGTCTCTGGAACTACGCGATCGGCTGGTGAGCACGCCATGACGCTGCCACCCGCCGACGCCGGCCAGGGGCAACCAGCCTCGCCCCTGCCCCTCGGGCGCCTGTTCCCGCATGCGCGATTCAGCAAGACTGAAGCGGCGCAGCGCGTGGCGGCGATCGAAGCGCACCGCCGTGAGCTCGGCTCCCAACTGGGCCGCAATGTCGGCGACGTGGTCGCGGCTGTCGACTATCTCCTGAACATCAGCCGCGACCTCATCTCTCCGACGATCGTCGAACACAAAGCGCTCGAGCTCCTCGAACATCGCTCGATCACCGATCCGCTGACCGGGCTGTTCAACCGCTACCACTTCGACGCGACGCTGAAGCGGGAAATCGCGCGCTGCCGCCGCTACGGAGCGCCGCTGTCACTGTTGCTCGTGGACGTCGACCGCCTCAAGCGGCTGAACGATCGGCATGGTCACCAGGCGGGAGACGCAGCCTTGGGCCGCGTGGCGGCGGCGATTCAACAGAGCCTGCGCGGTACGGACATTGCTGCCCGCATCGGCGGCGACGAATTCGCCATCATCCTGCCGGATACGGATGGGGTAGCCGGGCTGCTGGTGGCTGCACGGATTCGCCGCAACGTCCTGTCATCGCCCGCGTCGACCATGGTCACCGTGAGCGGAGGCCTGGCAGAGCTGCCGCGCGCAGCGGCTCAACCGTCAGCAGCTGTGCTCATGGCGGCGGCCGATCTGGCGCTGTATGCGGCGAAGAACTCCGGCGGCAATTGCGTGGTGCAGAGAGAGCTGGAGGCAGACGCTTCGACCGACGAGTGATTCCCCCGCTTTCCCCCGTTCCCCACCGGCCAGGTGCCCCCAAGGGGAATCGAACCCCTGTTCCCACCTTGAAAGAGTGGTGTCCTAGCCGTTAGACGATGGGGGCGGCGCCTCGTCCCCTGCCAGTAGCGGTAACGGGATTCGAACCCGTGTTTGAGCCTTGAGAGGGCTCCGTCCTAGTCCCCTAGACGATACCGCCAGGGGCGGTCAATATCGCCAGTCCGCGCAGGGTCGGTCAACCCGCCCCCGCCCTCCGGAGTGTTGACCTTCCGGCCAGAGCGCGTACCCTTACTGGCCGCATGAAACGCATCCTCTCCCTGCTCGTCCCGGAAGTGCCGATCCTCGTCGGCGCCGCCCTGCTGGTCACGGTGCCGGCGCTGCACGGCACGGCAGACGCTCTGGCGACGGTCTTTCCATTCGCCGTCCTCGCCGCGGCGCTGCTGCTCGGCTGGCGGTTCAACCGCTCGCGGCTCGTCTTTGCCATCGCTCTGCTCGCGTTGACTGAGTACGTCGTCCTGAACGGCGCCGCCACCCCGCGCGACCAGGTGCTCTTCCACGCCATGACGTTCCTGCTGCCCATCAACCTGGCCCTCGTCGCGCTGCTCCCCGAGCGCGGCACGCTCACGCCGGCGGGGCTGCTGCGGTGGCTGTTGCTGGCGGTCCAGGCGATCATCGTGAGCTTCCTGGCCAAGGCGTTCCCCGCCCAGATGCTCAACTTCCTCACCACGCGCATCCTGCCGGCGAGCCTGACGTCGTGGACCCACCTCCAGCAGCCCGCGAGCCTCGCGTTCCTCGCGATCGGCGCATTGCTCGTGATGGCATGGCTGCGCGAGCCGCAGGCGCCCGTTCGCGGCTACGCCTACGCATTGATCGCTGCCTTCGTGGCGCTCTCGTGGCAGGCGCCGGGCCCGGGCCGGGAAATCTGGCTCGCCACCGCCGGCCTGATCCTCATCGTGTCCGTCATCGAAGCGTCCTACATGATGGCGTATCGCGATGGGCTCACCGAGCTGCCGGGACGGCGGGCCCTCAACGAGGCGCTGCCGCGCCTGAGCGGGCAATTCACCGTGGCGATGGTGGACGTCGATCATTTCAAGCGTTTCAACGACCGCTATGGCCACGATGCGGGGGACCACGTGCTCCGCCTCGTCGCTGCGCGGCTGGCGCAGGCGCCCGGTGGCGGCACCGCCTACCGGTACGGCGGTGAGGAATTCGCGCTGCTCTTCCCCGGTAAGGGCGCCGATGAATGTCTCCCGCACCTGGAAGAGCTGCGCGAGGCCGTCGAGACGAGCCGCTTCACGATGCGGCGGCGTTTCCGGCCGCGCGCGAAGCCCAGCACCCCCAAGAGTCGCAAGACGCGCGAGGCAATCACGATCACCGTGAGCATCGGCGTGGCGGAGCGAAACCACCGGCACGCAACGCCGGATCAGGTGGTGGGAGCGGCGGACAAGGCCTTGTACCGGGCCAAGGAGGCGGGGCGAAATCGGGTGAGTGTGTGACGCTGCCCACGCGGCTCGGCCGCTGGATCGAGCCGCGCGTCGCAGCGGAGCGGGCGCCCGGGCGGTAGACGCGAGAAAGGCCGCGACCAACAGCCTCGCGGCCTTTCGTTTTCCTACGAGCTAGTGGTCGCTCTTCTGGGGCCCACGACCGTTCTTCTGACTCTGATCCTGCCGGCCTGGATTAGCGGGGCCGCTCGGCTTCGGCTGTCCACCCTGCTGTCCACCCTGTTTTTCACGTTCGCTATCACGCTGCGGATTATTGGGGCCTGTGCTCACAAGAACCTCCACTGAAAAGGTCCGCCGTAGTTTGCTGCTGCGTACTGCTCAGCCAATGTTGGCGGCCGAGCGTGGTCGCGCAACCATCAACGGGATGAAAAGCGGCTTAATGCGGGAGGGATTAAGCTCTGGGGGGTGAGATTGCCTCAGGCGCCGCGCGCGACTCTCAATGCGTCCTCGAGCTCCGGCTTGATGCGCGCGAGCTTGCCCTCGCACAGCGTCAAGAGCTGCTCGAGCTCCGTCACTACGGCGGCCGGGGCCGGCGCTTCCTTCATGAGGCGTTTCCGTAGCGAGACGAGCGCCAGGTAGAGCGCACTCGATCTGCTCGTCTCGGGCTGCCCCTGCTGCTCGAGCGCCGTGAGGAGCTTTTTCGCCTGATCCCGAGCCGCGCTGACGGCACGGACCAGGTCCTCCTGTGGAGTACTCAAACAGGCCCGGCAGGAATCGAACCTGCAACCCCCGGTTTTGGAGACCGGTGCTCTACCAATTGAGCTACGGACCTAACAGGGTGACTGACGGGAATTGAACCCGCAACCTCCGGAGCCACAGTCCGGCGCTCTAACCAATTGAGCTACAGCCACCACGAGACTAGACGCACAGACGCGTAGACACATAGACGCGTAGGAAAACTAGACGCACAGGACGTCAAACCTAATCGGGCCAGAACCGCGACGAAAGCTCGGCGGTCCGCGCGTCCCGCGGCACCGCATGCCCCTGGAAAATCCCGATCTCCTCGATGCCCCGCACGGCGTTGACCAGAAACAGACTGCATCCCACCAACGCCGACACCGGGACCCGCACCTCCTGCGCATCTGTCAGCTCCATCACCCGGGCCCGCCCGATGCCCGGCAAGATCCCGAGGTCGGCCGCCGGCGTGGACAGTTGGCCCGCCCCCCCCGCCCCCCCCGCCCTCCCATTGCTCTCCCACCAAAACAGATTCCACGCCGTCCCCTCGGCGACGTGGCCCGCCCGCGTGACGAGCAGCGCGTCGTCGGCCCCGGTGCGCCGCGCCTCGGCAAACGCCCGCCCGAATTGCTCGCGCGCGGTGGTCTTGTACGGATACGGCGCGTGCGTCTCGCTGCTGACGACCACGGCACGCGATCTGTCCGCGGCGACAGCGCGGGTCGTCAGGTCCGCGGTCCCCGCGTGCACCTCGAGCCGGATCACGCAGTCCCTGGCGCCGGCGATGGCCCGCACCAGGGCCGCGAGATCATCGCGGGGCGCCGCGAGATCCAGCGCCCCGAGCGACGTGCGCAAGCGGGCGAGATGGCGGTCGAGCCAGGGGATGCGGCCGTCCCGCGCCCGCATCGTCTCGATCAAGCCCGTCCCGTTCCCCACGCGCGTCATCGCTTGAAATAGTACATTGGTGCGTCCTTTTCGCCACGGAGAGTGCATGAGACGTGTTGTCGCGGCAGCGCTCGTCCTGACGGCGGCAGCCTGCGGCCCCAAGGGGCCGCCCCCCTCGTTCGCACCCGATCCGGGACTCGTGGAGCAGATCCGCGAGATCCGCATGTCCACGAGCACGCGTGCCTGTCCGGGTGAGACGTTCAGCGGCGCCTACACGGCCGTCTTGAACGACGGGTCGCTCGTCCCATTCGAGACCCGCTACGATAAGGACCGACCGCCGCGCCTGCACGTCGTCTTCTTGAACCGCTGGAGCGACCAGGCCACGGCCCTCGAGGGCGGCGCCTGGAACGCCAATCGCGATCCGCTCCTCAGCGCGATCACCGGCCTGCGGCTCACCGCCTCGCTCAAAGCCAAGCCGAGCATCACGACCTCTACCGTCGTAACCCCGGACTACAGCTGCATGCAACACACGTTCGGCTTCAGTGGCGCGGGAGGCGGGGCGAGCGGACCGCAGGTGACCGTGCGCTTGGGGATTCTGCAGTCCCCTTATTACGACCGCCTTCTCGTCGCGGGCATCGAGGTCGAAGACGCGCCCCCCTACTACGTGCTGGCCGACGCGCGCGCTGTGCCTCCCTCCGACTGGCTGATCATCGAGGCCCGGGGCGCACGCGGGCCGCGAGGCGCCGATGGCGCGACCGGCGTGGCGGGCGTGACTGGCCAGGACGGCTGTCCCGGCGGAGCCGGCGGACCGGGTGGCGCCGGCGGCAACGGCAGTGCCGGCGGCCCCGGGGGCCGCGGCGGTCAGATCACGATCATCGCACCGAGCGAGGAGCCATTTCTCGCCGGACTGGTGGACCCGGTTGTGCCGGGAGGCGAAGGCGGGTTCGGGGGCGCCGGCGGCAAGGGCGGCGCGGGCGGCAAAGGCGGTGCCGCATCCCCCGCGACCGATCCGCGCTGCACCGCGGGACCGGCTGGCGCGGCGGGCGGCCCGGGCGCGAAAGGCCCCGACGGACGCGAGGGCCAACCGGGGACGCGTCCCCAGATCGTCACGGTTCCCACGCGCGACATTTGGGGCACCCGCATACCCCCGTCGCTCGTGGAGCTGATCAACTATCGGCCTCCACCGGCGAGGCGGTGATCGACCACAGGACGGTTTTTCTTCCAGTACCAGTAGCCCGGCAGCCCGACAAGAATCAGACCCGCCCCCACGGCCGACGCGCGCGGGGTCTCGATGATCGTGTTCGCCACCAGCCATACCGCGAACGCGATGAACACCAGCGGCGTGACAGGATAGCCCCACGTGCGGTATGGACGGGCGACGTGGGGAGCGGTGTGGCGCAGCCGCATCACGGCCCCCGCCGAGAGGGCGTAGAACACGAACGACGCAAAAACGACGTAGGTCGCGAGTTGATCGTAGCGTCCCGTGAGCGCGAGGATCGACGCGATCGCCCCTTGCGTGAGCAGCGCCACGACCGGCGTCGCGAAGCGCGGATGCACGATGCCCTGCGATCGGAAGAACAGGCCGCCGCGCGCCATGGCGTAGGGAATGCGCGCCGCCGTGAGAATGATGCCGTTGTTCGCTCCCAGGGTCGACACGAGAATCGCTCCCACGACGAGCGCGGCGCCCAGCGCGCCCAACGTAACCTGCGCCGCGTCTGAGGCCACGAGCGTCGAGCGCGCCATCCGCGCCGGTGACAGCACGTAGGAGTATGCCACGCTGGCGAGCACGTAGAGCGCGATGACGATCAGAGTCGAGAGGATGATCGACCGGGGCAGGTTCCTGCCGGGGTCTTTGATCTCGCTCCCCACGTACGTCGTCTCGATCCAGCCGTCGTACGCCCACAGCACCGCCACCATGGCGACCCCGAAAGGGGCGAGCCACGTACTCGGCGTTCCCGACGGCCACAGCGGCTGAAAGTTGGCGCTCGAGCCGCCGGGCAGGAGAAACGCTGCCGCAATGAGCGCCGCCAGAGCGCCGACCTTGAGGAATGTCAGCACGTTCTGCGTCGTGGCACCGAGTCGCACACCCAGGCAATTGAGACCCGTGAGTGCGAGGATCGACAGCACCGCGACGATCTTGATGGCGCCGGGCGAAAGCGTCACGAAGAACCCCAGATAGCTGGCAAAACCCACGGCAATGGCGGCAATCGATGCCGGATTGATGACCGCGAAGTTTGCCCAGCCGTAGAGGAACCCCCACATCGGTCCGTACGCCTCACGCAGGTAGGCGTATTGCCCGCCCGCTTCAGGATAGGCGGCGCCCAGCTCCGCCACGGACAATGCGCCCAACAACGAGACCACGCCGCCCACCACCCAGACCAGGATCATGACCGCGGACCCGGTGACCAGCGCGGCCACGGTGGCGGGGACGATGAAGATCGCGGAGGCGATCATCGTCCCCACGTTGATCATCGTTGTGTCGACGAGGCCCAGCTCGCGCTTGAGGTCGGTGGTCATGGGCGGACAACGATGGCGCGCGCCACGCGCGCGCGCAAATCAGAGCGCGGCGTCGGTGTAGATGTCCAGCCGCCACCCGGTCGGCGATCGCAGCGCCCGGGCCAGGTCGATGCGGAACAGGCCGTCGACGAAGCTCGCGCCGACTCCGACGCCGATGAGCGCGCGGGAAAGCGACAGCCGCTCGCGCGGGCCCGCGCGGGCGGCGTCGGCGAACAGCACGAGGCGGGCGGCGGGAAGGCGGTTCGCGACTTCGAGACGCGCACGCCAGAAAGCGTCGCCGCTGGTCGCCCCACCACCGTAGCCGCGCAAGGTCGCCGGCCCGCCCAAGTACCAGCGGCTCTGCACCGGCACGCGGCCCGCCGACATGCCGCCGCCGAGCTCGACGGCGCCCACTAGGCGCCGCACGAACGGCGTCGAGTAGCGCAGCGTCGCGCTCGCCCGGCTGAAGCCGTAGGTGCCCGCGCCACCGTCGAGCGTCACATCCGCCCCCCAACGCGCGCGCTCCGGGTCGATCCCGCGCTGCGCGCGCAACGTGACGGCGGCCCCGAGCTGGTCGGCGGAGTCGGCCGTGATGTTGGGCCGGAACACATGATCGTCATGGAGGGCATGCGGCAGGGAGAAATCGGTTCGCTTGACGGCGCGCCGCTGCCGCTCGGCGTAGATGCGCAAGGCGAAGCGCTGCGCGGCAGTGACGGCCGGGACGACCGTCACCTCGGCGCCCGCGGCGCGGTAATAATCCCCGTCGTCGCGGCCGAGCAGCAACGCGGACAAGGAATTCCCAATTCCCAGGGATCGCGCTGTGGGGTCGACGGCGGCCACGCGCCGATACCCCGCGAGCCTGAATCGCGTCGTCGCAGTTTCGCGGGTGAGCCCAGCCTCGCCGTCTGGCTCCCCGTCAGCGAGCGCCACCCGGGCCGAGCCGTCGAGACGCAGGCGGCCGAAATCGATCTCGCCGCGCGCGCCCAGCGCCAATCCCTCGACCCGGTTATAGCGCGCCAATCCCCAGCGGGGCGGCCGGGCGCTGAACTGCCAGGGGGCGGCGGGGAGCTTGCCCAACCCGCGCGTCAACTCCTCCATCTCCCCGGTGGAAATCAGCGAGTCGGCCCCCCCACCCCCACCCATGTCGAACGCCGGCGGCAGTTCAGCCGCCGCGAGCAGCGCCGCCGTGTCGGTGGGAATCTGGATCGCGAACGCGCGGCACGTGCCGCCGCGGCATCGGCACGCGACCTCTTTTCCATATTTCTCGTGACACTGCACCCGCGACACCGAGTCGGCGCCGGCAATGGGAACCGGAGGTCGCGGAGCCCGGCCCGCGGCGGTGTCCCCCGACACCTCGTAGTCGCTGTACACCCGCTCGTAGCGCACCGGCATCTGCAGGAACGACCCGGCCGTCGCCACCGCATCCATGGCGATTAACCGCGGCAGCCACCAGCGGCCCGCCCACAGTCCGTAGTCGACGGTGATGAACCGCACCTCGACCCGGATCGGCTTGACGAATCCGGGGATGTGATCACCGTCGTTGTCGCCGAGGTCCTGGTCGAAGTCAAAGGGCCGCGCGGGGCGGATCAGGAGCCGCACGACGCCGTGCGATTCCTCGTCGATCCAGAGTGAGCCGCTCATCAGCCGGAAGTCGAGACGCCGCGGGATCACCCGCAGCTCCCGCAGCCGGATCGTGCGTCCGTCGGGAAAGACGACGGCGCTCGAGTCGCCCGTCGCGAAGCGGTAACTCGCCTCGCTGCCGGGCGCGAGTGGGTGCGCCAGCCGGACGCTGCGGTGGCGGCGGCCTCCCGCCGTGGAGTCCACTTCTTCCCGCCGCCCGGACCCGACCGTCAGCCGGTCGTCCGCGGGATCGAAGGCGTAGTCGGGCATGTCGCCCTTCAGCCCGTCGGGAACTTCGGGGGTGGGACTCGCCGCCGGGACCGCCTCCCGGGCGCCGATCACTTCGATGCGACCGAGGGAATCGCGTCGCCAGTCGATCCGCAACACCAGCTCGCGCCGATAGAGCATGCGATCGCGGCGCAGGGCGCGGATGCCCACGCCGATTCGCTCGCGCATCGTGGCCCGGTACCCGGTGATCGATCGGTCGATCGTCTCACGGCGCGCCCGCGCGCCCGCGACGAGCCGCCGCGCCTCTGGGTCGAGGTACGCGGCGCTGTCCGGCGGGACGGCCGTCTGAGGACTCTGCGCGGCGAGGACGGCGGCAACGAGGGTCGCGAGCATCACGTAGGGCTCTGTACGGAACCGAGTGAACGATAAGATTCAAGCATGAACCGCGCCTATTGGCAGGCGAGCCGCGCGCCGCGCTACAGCCTGCTCTTCGCCTTGCCGCTCCTGGTCCTCTACCAAATCCTGGCTCTGATCGTGCCGCCTGGAGAGGGCGGGATCGCGGTGCGCAACGGCGCCGACGTGTTGCTCCAAGCCGTCTTCGTCTGGCTGGCGGGCGCGTGGGGCCCCCGGCTGTTCATGGCCTGCCTCATCGCCGTAGGCGTGTGGCTCATGGCCAGGGACCTGCGGTCGCACCCCGGCCGCCTGTCGCCAGCCATCCTGGGCGCCATGCTCGTCGAGTCGATCTTCCTTGCTCTAGCCTTCGGCGTGGTGGTAGGCGGGCTCACCGCCGCGCTGCTGGGCGCGCCCCCCCCCGCGATCCTGCTCTCCTTCAACGGCGAGCAGCTCGGCCGCTGGACGGTGCTGATGCTCTCAATCGGCGCCGGCATCTATGAAGAGCTGCTGTTCCGCGTCGTACTGGTGGGATTGCTCGCCTGGGGCGCCCGCCGCGTCCTGGGATTGCGGCCGCTCATCGCAGGGCTCGTGGCGACGTTCGTGGGCGCGCTCGTTTTTTCGGCGTTCCACTACATCGGACCGTATGGCGATCCGCTGGACGTCTACTCGTTCGTATTTCGGACGATCGCCGGCCTGTTCTTCAGCGGGCTGTACCTGGTGCGAGGATTCGGCATCACCGCGTGGACGCACGCGCTCTACGATGTCTTCCTGCTGTTCCGCTAGGGCGCTATCTTAGGGCCACATGAGACGCATCAGCGGATTGCTCGCGCTGCTCGCCGTGACCGCACTGCTCGCCTGCGGCAAGAAGCGCAACATGCGGGCCGAAGTCGTCGAGTGCAGCTCCATTTCGCTCGATGCGAAGGGCACGGCGCAGTGCCTCGTCCAGCTGTACCGCTGGAAAGCGCCCGACGCACAACGCGCCGCCACGGGGCGGCATCGTGAGCTGGACTCGCTGAAGGCGCACCAGCAGGACTCGATCTGGAACTTGGACGCGGCCAAGCATCGCAGTGACCTGCGCTCGTGCCGCCGCGGCGCCGATCCCCTCGATCGCTGCCTCCTCGTCGCCGGCTGGCCGCTCTCCCGGGTCAATGCCGCGGCAGACTCGCTGTGGCGGGCCGCCTTGCCGGAGCATCACCGCGAGCTGCAAGCCTGCTTGCGTCGTCGCGACGTGAACCTCTCCTCCTGCCTCACTCTCTACTACAAGTGGGACTCCGACCACGCCCTGCGGACCGCCGATTCCGTGGCGCGCGCCCGCCTCGGCGGCGCCCCCCAGACGCGTTAGGGCCGGTCGGGGATCCTGAAGGCCACACCAACCTCATCTCACGGAGGGTGCCGTGCCGTCGCTGATCGCTCTGCTGCTCGCGATCCAAGTTCCCGCTGCTCAGCAAGCAACGTTGAAGCAGGAAGCCGTCCGAGACGTGGCCGCGCGTGCCCAGTTCACCCAGCAGATGGTGGATCAGATCTTCAGTTATGCCGAACTGGGCTTTCAGGAGACAGAGACGTCGCGCTACCTGATCGACGTGCTGCGCCGCAACGGATTCACGGTGCGCGAGGGGATTGCGGGCATTCCGACGGCGTGGGTCGCCACGTGGGGATCCGGCAAGCCCGTCATCTCGCTGGGCTCGGACATCGACGACATCCCGCAGGCGTCGCAAAAGCCGGGCGTCGCGTGCCACGCCCCCATGATCGAGGGTGCGCCCGGGCATGGCGAGGGCCACAACTCCGGGCAGGCGGTCAACATCACCGCCGCCCTCGCCGTGAAGAAGATCATGGAGCGCGAGCATCTGCCCGGCACGCTCCAGATTTGGCCAGGCGTCGCGGAAGAGCTGGTCGGGACCAAGGCGTACTACGTCCGCGACGGGCTGTTTCGCGACGTGGACATCGTGATCTTCTCCCATGTGGACGACAACCTGTCCACGTCGTGGGGCGACATCGCCGGCAACGGGCTCGTGTCCGTGCTGTTCAGCTTCCTGGGCAAGAGCGCGCACGCGGCGGGCGCGCCCTGGCGCGGCCGCAGCGCGCTCGACGCCGTCGAGCTGATGGACATCGGCTGGAACTACCGGCGCGAGCACCTGCGCTTGCAGCAACGGTCGCATTACGTGATCCCCAACGGCGGCGACCAGCCTAACGTGGTGCCGCCGACTGCGTCGGTATGGTACTACTTCCGGGAGCTCGACTATCCGCACATTCAGGAGCTCTTCGCCATCGGCGACACGATCGCGCGCGCGGCCGCCGCGATGAGCGGCACCACGCTTGCGCCGGTCCGCATCCTCGGCTCGGCATGGCCGGGGCACTTCAACCGCGTGATCGCCGAAGCGATGTACGAGAACATCAAGCAGGTGGGGCTGCCCGAATGGAGCGAGGCGGACCAGCGACTGGCGCACGCGCTCCAGCGCGACATTGGCGCCCCCGACTCCGGGCTCGCCACGCGCCTCGATACTCTGCGGCCGGCGCTGAAGCCCAATGAGCGCACCGGCGGCGGCTCGGACGATATCGGCGACGTGTCCTGGAACGTGCCGACCGCCACCCTGCGGTTTCCCTCGAACATCCCCGGGTTACCCGGTCATAACTGGGCCAACGCCATCTCCATGGCGACGCCGATCGCCCACAAGGGCGCGACTGCGGGCGCCAAGGTCATGGCGATGACCGTGCTCGACATTCTGCTGCGACCGGAGCTGGTGGCGCAGGCCTGGGATTATTTCCGCAACGTCCAGACCAAGGACATCAAGTATCAGCCGTTGATTCGCCCACAGGACCGGCCCGCGATCGAGCTGAACCGGGACGTCATGACAAGATTCCGGCCGCAGATGCGCCGTTTCTACTACGATCCGACCAAGTACCGGACGTATCTCGAGCAGTTGGGGATCACGTATCCGACGGAGCGGGCGGCGGATGGGAGCTGTGCGGGTGGGGCGACGCCTTGAGGTTGGGCGCGGGAGGTGGGGGGTATGT
>Ga0209220_1000379_pt1 | contig 16022 bp, 15 predicted proteins | sample BlaSpr_A8_OM3_M3_FD_187984 | JGI IMG/M metagenome (GOLD analysis project Ga0209220, IMG submission 187984) | Forest soil microbial communities from Thunder Bay, Ontario, Canada - Black Spruce, Ontario site 2_A8_OM3_M3 (SPAdes) (version 2) | ecosystem: Environmental > Terrestrial > Soil > Boreal... | reverse complement strand
AGCATTGGGATAGCGAGCGCCCTGCTCGCCGTCGGCCTCGCCAGCGCGCCCACCCTGGCCCGGCTCACAAGCAATTTGGCTGCATCGATTGGAGGTCGCGAGTACATCCTGGCAACTCGCGTTTCCGGGGTGAGATCTACAAGGCTGCTGATTCGTCACGTATTGCCGAACATTGCCGAACCGCTGTGCATCACTGTGTCCGCGCTCTTCGGTGCGTCGATCGTAGCCTTCTCGTCACTCAGCTTTCTGGGTCTGGGCATCCAACCGCCCGCATACGACTGGGGTCAACTTCTGTCCCAGGGCGTACGGGACATTTTCATCGCACCGATTGCGTCCGTTGCGCCTGGCCTGATGATCGCGGTTTCAGGAATGGCAGCCGGGTACTTTGGCGAAAGCCTCGCGCATGCCATGAACCCGCTGATATGGACGGGCGCTCATGGCAGGCGGATTGCGGAGCATCGCCTTCATCGCGTCGAAGACAGATTGGCCAACCCGAGTAACGGCAACGCACGGGTTGGCAACGCGTCGCAGCGTGTGTTACAAGTCGAAGAGCTGAGTGTCCTTGTCCCGGTTGGGGAGTCAATTCACCCAATCGTCGACAGCATCAGTTTCACGGTGGGCCGTCAGGAGATCGTTGGACTTGTTGGCGAGTCAGGATCGGGCAAGACACAGACTGCACTTGCAATTGCCGGCTTGACTCCCTTTCCAGTGTTCAATCGAGCGACTGCCCTCGAATTGAATGGCCACAGTCTGTTGGGGGGGCGACGTGAGCGTAATGACGCCCTGGCCGATAACCTTGGCCTGATTTTTCAGGATCCAGCAGCTTCGCTGAATCCAGCTCTCAGGTTGGGAACCCAGTTGGTGGAGGCCGTTCGTCAGCACGCGCGAATTGGATCACGGGAGGCGGCCGCTCGCGCGGTTGACCGCCTCAAGCGTGTACATATTCCGGTGCCTGAACAAACGATGAAGAAGTATCCGCACGAACTCTCCGGCGGGATGCGCCAGCGCGTGATGATCGCCATGGCGCTGATGACGGAACCTTCACTGATCATTGCTGACGAGCCAACCAGCTCGATTGACGTTTCACTTCAAGCGCAAATTATCGGCTTGCTGGCTGAGATCAATCGCAACCAAGGGACCGCCATCGTCCTCATTTCGCACGATATTGCGTTGATTTCGTCCGTGTGCTCGCGTGTCCTTGTGATGTACGCCGGACGAATTGTGGAAGAGATCGCATCGGAAGCGTTGGTGGCGGGCGCGGCCGCGCATCCTTACACACAGGTCTTGTTGGATGCGATTCCCGGCCTTAACCGGCCACGCGGAGAACCGTTGGTCCGCGTACCCGGGCGGCCCCCGAACGTCGGAGCCATTCCGTCAGGGTGCCCGTTCCACCCTCGTTGCCCGGTTGCAATCGACCGGTGTTCGCGGGAGCGCCCCGATCTATTGACCGTCGGCCGCGCCGGCCAGCGCGCTGCCTGCTGGATTGCGCAGGGGGCGACGGTGTGACCTCAATGCTCGAGGTCCAACAGCTGCAGGTCGTGTTTGGCCATGGCCGGGATCGCCTGGTGGCTGTTGACAGAGTTGACCTGGCAATAGAGACGGGCAAGACCTTGGGGCTGGTCGGGGAGTCCGGCTCGGGCAAGTCAACCCTGGGTCGCGCATTAGTCGGACTGTTACCCGCTAATGCAGGTCGAATAGTGATCGAAGGCGTAAATGTGACTAACGCCGGTGGTAGGCAGCTCGCCAAGCTTCGCGCCACGGTGAACATCGTGTTTCAGGATCCCGCATCCTCGCTCAATCCACGGATGCAGGTCGGCGCGACAGTAGAAGAAGTGCTCGGCGCCAACCGTGCCCGTACTAAGCAGTCCAAGCACGAGTTGGCGCTGGAAGTCTTGTCCATGGTCGGCTTGGACAAGGCGCTCACAAACCGATATCCACACCAACTTTCAGGCGGGCAACGTCAGCGGGTCGCACTTGCCCGCGCCCTGGCAGTCCAACCGAAGGTGCTGATCCTCGATGAAGTCACCTCGTCACTCGACGTGCTGGTTCAAGCCAACGTCCTCAACCTGCTCCGCCGGCTGCAATCTGAGCTCGGCCTGACTTACCTGTTCATCACGCACAACCTGTCGGTCGCCCACTACATGAGCGACAGCATCGCGGTGATGTACCTCGGTCGCGTCGTCGAGCATGGGCGAGTCGATGAAGTCCTAAATAACGCACAACACCCTTACACACAGGCGCTGGTAGGTGCCATTCCCGAGCTCGGCAAGCGGCCACTAGCAAAGGCGCTCGGTGATACGCCCAACCCGAGACTGCCTCCGACCGGTTGTCGCTATCATCCGCGCTGCGCGGTTGGGCCCGTTGTCAATCCCTAGCGGTCGGTATGCACGGAACGTGATCCGTCGTTTGCCGCTGACGGCTCGCCTGCGGCCGTAGCCTGCCACTTCGCCGGGCGCCTCGCGAACAGCTAGCCGACCCCTTCCAACCATCCCGGCTGCAGGCATGGGCGCTCCCAACCCCCCCCGGCTGAGATACGCATCGTTGCTCCGAACACTTGCTACACAGAAACGAACGTTTGACTTACGCCTCCAAATGTGGGAGCCTTATGCGATCGTATCGGCAGTCTGAAGACTGGAGAGAAAATCGTGCGAACATCGCTTCCACGAAATGGATTCGTGTCCGGCTGGGCCTCGGCAGCGGCGTTAGTGGTTCTACTTACCGCGTGTGCCTCTGGCACAGGGACTTCCGCTGAGCCGGGCGGAACGCTGACCTTTGCAGCTCCTGACCCGTTTGCTTCCTTTGATCCACATGTGATCCCCGGCGGAGGGGTCAATAACCCCGTGATGCTTCTATACGATCGGCTCGTCCACTTCGATTCGAGCAGAAAGCTGTGGCCAGAACTGGCCGAATCGTGGACCGCAACGCCGACGGCTGTCACTTTCAAGTTGAAGCAGGGCCCCACCTGCTCAGATGGCACCCCGGTAACGCCAGAAGTTGTCGCGGCATCGATTGTGCGCGAGGGAGCGCCGAGCACGGCTAACTCATTCACCAAGGTTACTTTCGGCACGTCCGGCTACAGCGTTACAACCGATGACTCTGCTCACACGGTAACCATCACGACCAATCAGCCCTTCGGCGATCTGCTTCTCGCCATGGCAATGCCGTGGTCATCCATTATTTGCCCTGCCGGTCTTGCCAACCCTGGCGCGTTGGCGACGCAGGCTTTCGGGAGTGGGCCCTACAAGCTGGTTTCCAACGATGCGGGCACGATCACGATGGTCGTTCGGCCCGAGTACAACTGGGGGCCGCACGGAATGACCACGAAGCAGGCCAGGTATCCGCAGAAGCTGATCGAGAAGACTGGGCTCGGAGACGAGGCAACGGCTGCGAGCGAGATGCTCACGGGAGCACTCGACTTCTTCATGTTCCAAGGCAACGACAGAACGCGATTCAGCGGCAACACCAGCTTCAAGTCGGATTCCGTTCCAACCCCCGGAGCCTCGTTCATCGCAGTGAAAGAAGACGGCATCTTCGCAGATCAGGCTATACGCCAGGCGATCGACCTATCTATGGACCCGAAGGCACTTAATCAAGGCAGGTACTCTGGATACGGCGTGCCAAGTACCAGCATCGTCGGTACGCAGAGCGACTGCTTCGACCCAAATACAAGTCACTCGCAAGTCGCGTTCGACCCAGTAACCGCCAAAACGCTCTTGGATCAGGACGGTTGGGTAGTTGGGTCTAATGGAAAGCGTTCAAAGAATGGTCAGAAGCTCGCCATTCATCTTGTGACCGAGCCAGAGGATTTGGGCGCAAGCGACTACATCCTCGCGCAGCTTCAGTCGCTCGGTTTTGACGTCAACGCGCAAGTTCTGGACAAGAGCGGTTGGATCAACACGGTTTTCCACACTGGAAACTTCGATATCACCCTGCAACCAAATGGCGGCTCGATGCCGACGCCCAGCCAACCCTTCAACTATGTTTCGGGACCAAATTTCCCTGACGGGACGAACCTCTTCCATGTGCAGGACCCAGCCGTCAACAGCGCGGTACTGACTGCCAGGGCGAGCACCGGTGACCAGCGGTGTGCGAGCTGGGCGACGGCTCAGGAGGCATTGCTGAAGAATTACGAGGCCAAGCCCTTTGCCTCAGCGCCATATGACTGGATATTCAAGTCAACAGTCAGCCTACAGGCGATGCCTGGCCAGTACTTCGATCCGTTTACCATTTCGTCGTGATCGCCACATCCCACTAGAGAGTTCGTGGTCGCCTGGCCAATGGATCCCGGGCTGAGCTGATGTGGAGACTGCGCGCTTCCTATATCGCGCGCCGTCTCCTCGGTATGGCGGTGGTCTTGTCCATATTGCTCGTCGCCACCTTCTTTATGGTTCGACTCTTCCACGCCGACCCCGCTCGCCAGATCGCCGGCGAGAATGCCGATCCGCAGACTGTATCCGTACTGGACCACGAACTCGGCCTCGATCGTCCCGTCCTGACACAGTTCGTGGATTACATCCAAGGTCTCGCCAGATTGGATTTGGGGGTGTCCTATTCGTCTGGCGTTTCACAACCTGCGCCGGGCAAGTTCTACGGGCTGCCGGTGTCGCAGATCATCGGCCAGACATTTCCTTGGACATTGCTCCTGGCTGGGGTGGCGATCGTGCTGGTGGCTGTCTTCAGCCTGCCGATTGGAATGCTCGCCGCACTTCTGACGCGAGACGGACGGAACAGGCCATTCGAGGTCGTTTTTACGGGCAGCGCCAGCTTCGTTCATTCCACACCGGTCTTTCTACAAGGGACCCTGTTGTCCGCGGTATTTGCGGTTTGGCTGCGCTGGCTACCTGTTGGGACTGGGCCGTTTATTCCGGTATGGCAAGCGATCATCTTGCCGGCAGTGGCAGTCGCAATCGGCGACATCGTTCTGCTGGCTCGCATCATTCGGGTAGAGACCCTCAACGCCCTGGCGCAAGACTATGTCCGAACGGCTCGAAGCAAGCGGCTGCCGACACTGACTCTTTATAGGCGCCACATTCTGCCGAATGTCCTAACGGCGACACTCACCTTAGGTGGGCTCACGTTTGCGAACCTGCTGGCCGGCACCGTGATCGTGGAGAATGTCTTTGATTGGCCGGGGATAGGATCGCGGTTGGTTGGTGCGATTCTCATCGGCGACTATCCCGTGATTCAAGCTGCCGTCCTGCTTCTGGGTGCGGGCGTCATCGTGATCAACACCGGGGTCGACTTGGCGATCGGTTTCCTCGACCCGCGCACTTTGAATCGCTAGCGTTCATGACACCGGAACTCGGAAACTGAGCAAGCATGGCCTGCCGTCCACTATCCCGGGCGAGTAAACGAGCTCGTTCGTGCGGTCATACGCGACCCAACTGGCCCCCTTCATGGTCGGCACGTTCGTCAAGAACTGCACGGGATTGCCACCAAAGATCCCCACGACTGGACCCTGCGCGAAGCCGTCGGCTGCGAAGAAGAAACGGTCTATCGTCGGCTCATACATGGCGCCGTCACCGCAACCCGATTCTTCGAAAACGGCCGCAATCTGCTGCTTGTTCAGATCCCAGACAACCGTGCGGGGTCGTTCTCGATTGCTGCAGGCCAGCAGGGCTTGGTTGGTGGCGGGATTGATCGCCATGCCGTTGGGATAGCAAGGGTCTGGGATCTCGAGCACTTCCATCAGCTCGCAGGTGGTTGCATCAATCCGGTACAGCACGTTCTCGCGATTGCCCGTCAGGTAGACCATCCCATCGGTCGGGTTGAAACGAGGCTGCTCGAGACCTCCCCCCAGACCCTCGACCCGCCCAACGATCGTATCCGTGGTTGTGTCAATCGAGACCATGAAGCCGTCGTTCCTGTTGGCGACGAAGAGCCTCTTGCGATCGGGCGCGTAGTCCATCAGATCCGCGTGGCCCAGTCCCCCCGTCTGAATGCGTGCGACAACGGTGTTTACCGCAGCCGAGGCCGGATTGCTGTCAATTATCGCGATCGAGCTTCCGGTGAGACCTACGTAGATCTTGTGAACATTTCGCGCCAGTCCGATGCCGTAGACCCTACCCGGGAGTCGAATTGTTCTGAGGTACAACGGTTGCTCTGTAGAGATGTCGAACACATCAAGGCCGCCGCTCCAGTTATCGCCGATATAGAGAAGATGAGCCTCGTGGTCGATCTCGACGGTATCCGAGAACTTGGCCACAGCGAGCTCCGGCAGCGCCGTAACGCTAAGAGGTGTGCCTGTAACGTCCATGGCATGTCGCGGAGACAAGAAGCATCTGTTGCCCCGATGGCGATGTCAGCCCGACACCAGGCTCGGCATGCCTTCTCAATAGATCACTTGCGGAGTAATCCCGCCATCGACCGCGATGCCCTGGCCGGTGATGGCCCTCGCCAAGGGTGAGGTCAAGAACACCACGAGGGGTGCGATGTCCATCGGTACGATCATTCGGCCAATCGGGACTGCGGCGGCGCGCTGTGCGTCGGCCTCCTCCAAACTCACCCCGAGCTTCGTAGCCAGGGCCTGAAGCCTGGCGGCGTACCGATCCGTTTTCACGCTCCCCGGATGCACCACATTGACGCTGATGCCATCTTTGGCCAGGTGATTGCTTAATCGCTTGGCAAAATTGGCCACCATGGCGTTCCCCAGCCCCTGGGGATAGCCACCTGCGAGCGGCATGTTCCGGGCTGAAGTCCCGCCAAGACAAACGATGCTTCCACCCCCGGCCGCGCGAATATGCGTCAAGGCCGCGCGGGAGCAGCGAATCGTACCCAACGCCTTGCCCATCACACGTTCCATCAGCTGAGTGTCGGAAATCAGCTCAAGGTCCGTCGGGTACTGGTCGACATTTGTCGACGCGTTGTTTACCAAAATGTCCAGCCGACCGAGGGCCGCGACAGTCTCGTCGACCACGCGTTGGCAGTCGGGCGCATTGAAGAGGTCGGCGACAATGGCCACGCTTCTAACCCCGAGGGCACCAATCTCCTTGGAGGTCGCCTCCAGCTGAGGAGCTGAGCGCGCACAGATTGCGACATCGACTCCCTCTCGAGCAAGTGATAGCGCGATGTCCTTGCCGATGCCGCGACTGCCACCCGTTACGAGTGCGACCTTTCCTCGGAGTCCTAGTTCCACTGCCTTACTCCCCTACGATGCGCCGCCGTCCAGGTATTGGACCTCAATCGAAATTGGCGCATCGAACGGTTGAACGTAGAATCCGTACAGGCCAGGCTCCTCAGGGCGAGCATCAATGTTCTCGAGGATCCCGTACTTCTCAAGGTATTTCCTGGTCCTATCGAGGTACGAATTGTATTGCTCGAGAGTGCTGCAAGAAATGCCAAAGTGATCGCCGCCTCGGCCGGGATTTCCGGTGGCCGGCTTTTCTCTTCCTATGAAGACGACATAGGTGGACCCGAAAGCACGCCGATCCTGGCCAGGCCGCCTATGAACCATGCGGACATTCTTTGAAGCGGTGTCATGAGCGAAATCAAGGCAGCCACTGAAGAACTCGACGATCCGCGCACGCCCCTTGTCGTCAAGTTCGTCGCGCGAGACGCTAAAGGCCACATGATTCACGCAGATTGCCTCATAGTCAGCCCCGCTCATGCGCTTGTTGCCCCCTAGCAAAAATGGCCGGCGACCCTAGCTAGATGTTCTTGCGTGAAGCCACGTTCGATTCATAGTAACAGTTGCCACATCGACAATAGCGTGCAGGCAGGTAGGTGTCAACCGCCGGGCCTATCAGCTCTCGAAAGTCACGCTTACGGCGCCGATCCCCTCGAACTCTGCGGTGTACGTTCCTTCCTCAGCCCGCACGGCGGGAATGAAGCTGCCCGACCAAACCATCAGCCCCTTCGCGAGTGGCAGATGCCTAAGCGTGAGATGCTGGACCAACCAGGCCAGCGCGTTGATTGGATTGTCCAACACCGTGTCCGAGGTTCCTTCGGCTATGGGTTTCGCCCCAAGATAGAGCGTCATCTGGAGACGTTCGAGGCTTAGCTCGCCAGCAGCGGCGAGATCGGTGTTTGCGATTGCCTTTGCGGCGTGAGCGCCATCGCATATGAGGTCTGTCAGCGTCGCTCGACCGAACCAGTCGCGGTAGCGCGAGTCGGGTATCTCGAGACCAGGCACCACCCTCGACTTGTGTCGGATTTCGCTCGCGGTCGGATTTGGACTCAGGTCGTCCGTGAGAATGAAAACCAGTTCAGGCTCAACGCGGGGTTGATACATCTCACCCAGAGAGATCCGGGCGTGGTTGGAAAGGACATCCGAGGTCGTGAGGCCACCGGATGCCGGTTCGACAGCACCGGCACGGGACATAGCAGTGCGACTGGTCATTGCAATCTTGTAGGCGGAAACAGACTCCCCGCGTTCCTCGCAGATTTTGGCCATGACATAGTGTTGAACGCCGTATGCCGCGTCAACGCTGAGGGCCGTACGCTCGCTCAGAAGGTCGATCGGCTGCCGCTGCCTGCGGCCATCCAAGAGAAGGTTGCCTAGCTCTGAGGTATATGCAGGGCCTTCCGCCTGCACCTCATACCGCCTTGGGCCGGTCGAATACTTGGTACGTGACACCATCCGACGTCTCGGGCCTCGTGAAGTAGCTTCGGGTCGGACCGATCACCGTCGGCGTTTCCGAAGTGGTCTCCACTCCGTGACGATGTAGATCGTCAAAGGCGGCCAATAGGTCGTCCACCTCGACTGCAACGTGCTCGATCTTTGCGCTGGCGCCTCCAAGGCGCTCCTGGCGGAGCTTCGGATCCGTGACCTCTATCAATTCGATTCCAGTGCCGTCACATCGGTAGAAAGCTGCTTCGAGGCGCCCCGGGATCGAGACTTCCCGATCAAAGGCAAGCCCGAGGACATCAGTCACAAACCGGCGAGCGGAGGCCAGATCGTCTACGACAATGCCGACGTGGTCGATGCGCTTACCTTTCACTCCCGTCTCCTTCGGTCTGACGTCCTAACTGTCCGCGATCCGATTCCGGTACACGTCGGCTCAGGGAGGACAACTCAATGGCGGCGGCGATTGCGTGATGTCCAGAAATCAGCTCTGGTGGCTTGCCCGCGCCACCTGGTGCTGGCACCAGGCATAGAGTGCATCGTAGAGCGGCGTCTCGAGCGCGATTTTGCGGTGATCATCGTCGCCATGCACCATGGCAAAGCCATGGGCAATGGCTTTGAGGCCTGCCGCCTCGGGGGTGATGCCGACGTCCTCAGGAACGTCCGCACCATGCACGATCAGGGCAAGCCGACTCAGGGCTGGGTCCTCCAGCTCGTACTTGAGCATGATTGACTCAAAGCTGCAGCGCCCATCGACGTGCCCGAGCGCAGCCCCTCCCACGTCGTATGGAATGGCACCGCTGGCTTCCGCTACCGCATGAACCTCCGAAGCCGGCACGTAGAGAAACTCAGCTTCAGCATCGACGAAACGCTTGATCAGCCATGGACAGGCGATCCGGTCTACGCTCGCGTTCTTTCGCGTCACCCAATTCATTGAGTCGCCTAGACGTCTTCACATAGCTGAAATTGCATTCCTCCGGACAGCTCCGGAACAACTTCAATGACTCGATACCCACCATGTGCACTCATGAGCGGCGCCTTTTGCACGAACTTCGCGCCCGCCTTCTTGAGTTCGGCCACACTCCGGTCGAGATCGTTGACAGCCCACGCCACATGGGACACCCCACCGCCGACGAAACCTGAGTGGCTCCCGAACCACAGCGCAAAGTTCGCATTCGGGTTCCGAAACTTGGTCGGCTCTTCAAACTGCGCGATTGTCCGACCGAAGCGGAACGAGGCTGCGCGCAACCCTTGGCTGGGTATCTCTTCGCACTTGAATGGCTGGACACCGAACACGTTGTTCATGTAGTCGACGACATAATCCAGCCCCCATACCTGAAACGAGGCGTGGTGAATGTGGGACAGCATTCCGCCTGTCTCCGTTGTGTCGTGCCATCGGTGATCGGTGGCAACCCCGAAGGACTTCATGTGGCTTCTTGTCTTCATATGCCCCGTCTCAATCGCCTCGATTTCCGTGGACTTCAGATCCTCGGCGAGTTGAAACCTGACGCCGCGGACCGACTCCTCCGCGAACAGATTCATCACGCGATAGCCGCCGTGCGGGCTAACACCCGCCTCGCCGGTCGTTCCCACCAGCTCTGCGAGCTCGGCGCCCCTGCTCACAAGCTCCTTGATTCGGGCGGATATGTCCTCCAACTTCCAACAAATGTGGGAGACCGTTGGCTTTCCGCCGTTGCGCCGGATGTAGTCCCAATGCACACCCACACGAGCTCGAGGTTGCATGAACTCCAGCATTGAGGGGCCAACGGGAAATATCGCGACCTTTGGCTTGATCAGTGCGGCGGCAGACTCTTCGGCATCCCCTGCGCCCTCGTCGAAGCCCTCCAGCCTTATCGGAGTGATCCCGAAGTACTTGTCGAGAAACGATCGGACGCCCGCCAGGTCCAGGCCGTAGATTGATACATGGTGTATGTCGTTAAGCATTGCTTGGCGTCCCCGCACCCACGATATCCTCGCAAAGCTGCAGCCTGATGCCAAGGTGAGAGTCGGGAGACATTTCACTCAAGGCAAAGCGTTCGTTCTGGGTCCGCATCCCGCATGAGCTCTCGGCGGCGATGTCGATCAACTTGTACCCACCATGGGGGCTGACCATGACTTTGGACTGAGTGAAATCCACTCCGGCCTCCTTGAGTCCTCGGGAGCGATCGGCGAGATTGGCGACACCCAATCCTATGTGCGAAATGACGGGACCGCCTGACCGTCTGAGTTGCTCGTACTCCATCGTGGCTGTGTGCGCCGGCTCGGAAAACCGCAGAAGGGTCGGGCCAATTTGATAGGAGATGCTGGCCGACCGTCCGGGGCCTACATCCTCCTTCCGAATCGGCTGAAGGTCGAAGTGGTCTTGGAAATAGCTTTCAACGCTCGCCAAATCCCAAACCAGATACGTAATGTGGTGAATTGAGTCGAACATCGTCACCTCCTGGAAAACTATTGGCTGCTATGGCGCAGCGCTGCCCGCCTAACCCCGCATGCAAGTAAGGTGCCCTGACGACACGCGATCCGAGACCTTCAGTCGCCACCATGGCGACAGCTCTTTGATCGGCAGTCCATTGACGCGATTACGTCAGGCTTGCCAAGTTAACGTAGTGGAACGTATCGACCGTCAGGTTTGAGACGCTCTGTGCCGCGACCACCGTGTGGGCCGGTTGGCATATGGGGATGAAATAGCCGTGATCGAGTAAGTCGCGCTGCAAGGTCTGGTATGCGGTTGCGCGCTGCTGGGGGTCGACCGCGCTCTTCGCAGCCGCAACAAGAGAATCGGTTGTAGTGTCCTGGCCAGTTTTCCAGTTCATCCGCGCGCCAAAATGCGAGCTGGGAGTAAAGTCCAGGATCATCACTGGATCAGGAAAGTCGACCGCGTCTTCGAAGAGAATGAACGCGGTTTTGCCGGCGTGATACGGAAACGCCATGACTGATATCGGGGCCCCATCGAGTTGGACGGTAATTCCAACCTCCTTCAGGTCTGATTGAACCTTCGTGGCAAGTGTCACGAAATCAACGCCCTCGGGGTTATCGCTGGGAAACGATAGCTTGATTGTCGGATTCGACAGTCCAGAACTCGCCAGAACCGATTTGGCGCGGGTCACATCGCGCTTGATGCCTGCCGTAGAGGGGAGGCCACCCAGATAGCTCGGAGGTGCGTAACCCCCAAGGCGTATTGCCGGCTTGACAATCTGCAAGAAACCGTCGTAATCGATGCCGTAGCGGACGGCCTCACGGAAGGCCGGGTTCGCCGAGGCCGTCGAGACGGCCGGATCGCGGTTCAAGCCGCAGTACAAGATGAAGTGGCTGAGTCCAGTGTGGACGTTGATGTTGCCGGTAAGGCCTCCAGCTTGCGAGTTAGTCAGGTCCAAGGCTATCTGCGCGTCGCCCTTTTGAACGTCCAGTGCCTGGGTCGCCACCGCGGTCTGGCGGACAACGACGCGCTGGTAAACGGGCTTGGGTCCGGGGCCCCAATATTTTGAATTGGCCTTCAGGATCACCTGTTGCCATTGGTCGACGCTGTCGAATATGTATGGTCCGCTTCCCACCGAGTTCTGGTTCAACCAGGTCGTCGCCGTGTCGGGGCTGGAACCATCGGTACCACCATGCTGCTTGACCAACGACGAATTGAGGATGGCTGAATCAACATGCGCGAGATACCAAGGGACCGAGATGTCCGCTGTCTGGACCATCACGTCGACGGTCTGCGGGTCCACGGCGGTGGCGGTCATGTCATCGGGGATGAATTGTCCGATGTCCTTGAGGTTGCGATTACGGTTAATGCTGAACACAACATCGGCCGACGTTACCGCGGTACCGTCCGAGAACACTGCTCCCTTTTGGAGAGTAAATCGGTAGGTCTTTCCATCGTTGGACCTCGTGTAAGAGCTCGCGAGTGACGGGTATGGCTTTGTGAGGTCCTGGGTGTCGAAGCGAAGCAAGCTCTGATACACCTGGAGGTGGACGAACTGGTCAATGACGAAGCCCGATCGATCGGGATCAAGGCTATTGATGCTCGCGAGCTGTCCCGTGTCGACGACGATGGTCCCCTTCGTCGCTTGGGTACTTCCCGAGCCGCAGGCCTCGAGGAGCGCGAGCGCCGCCGGCATCGACACGCCAAGCGCGAGAACGCCCTGCAGAAATCGTCGGCGGTCGATGGAACGTTCTTGAAGGGCCCTGGTCAGGTCAAGTACCGGATTGGGCATTCGGCCCCTCCTTCTCCCTGTCGACTGCTTACGATCCGTCGCATCATACACCAACACCTGTCACAATAAAAGACTTGTTAACCTCAGCGTGAGTATCGTCCTATCCGAAAATCCGGGCGGTGCTCGACGATTCGCTTGGGGTCGTCTAGCCAACGAGCCTGGGCGCGGCCTTGGGCCGTGCCATACTCGCGTGCCGAGAGGCAAGGTGTTGGGGAACGACTGAACGCTCGCGAAGTGGCTAGAGGGCCTGGTCTCATCCTGTCGAACGAGCGCCTACCGCCTGTGCTCGACACATCGGATCTTAAGCACGAGTCGAAACCATGGATAGCCGAAAACCCATCGGCCTAGGCGCAAGCGCCAACCCGGAGGCCCACCCACCCGGCCGGGAGGCTTCATTCCCCGTGTCCCGAAGCATCGCGAGCGCGGCCGCCACGTGGTGGGTTTCGCACTATTACCTTAGATTTGTCCTTCGCCGGGCCCTGGCCGCGCTGTTCCTTTTGTGGGGAATGACGTTGGTCGCCTTCACGTTGACCAACGTCGTGCCGTCCGACCCGGTGGCAGCTGCTCTCGGGGAGCGCCTCAGTCAGGACCCGCTAGCCGTGCAAGCATTCAAACAACGGTACGGTTTAGACCAGCCTCTACCCCAGCAGTACCTCACGTACCTTGTGCGGTTGGTTCACGGCGATCTCGGCACGTCGTACGTGACCGGTCAGAACGTGTTCGACGATCTGTCGCGGTATGTACCGGCCACGTTCGAACTCGGAATCGCCGCCCTCGCCATCGGGCTAACCATTGGAACATTGATCGGGCTCGCCACCGGAACGCGCAAAGGTGGCTGGTTGGACCAAGTAGCCCGACTCTTTTCCATCGCAACAATTTCTGCGCCCTTGTTCTGGATCGCATTTCTGGCTGTGTATCTGTTGTCGTTCAAGTTGAGCATATTTCCGAGCGGTGGCCAACTCAATGCAGGCTCTCTGCCGCCTCCACATGTCACCGGGGCATACATCGTCGATGCATTGTTGGCGGGAGACACGGGTCTGGCATGGGAGGCGCTTCAACATGTGGGGCTTCCAGCGACGGTACTTTCACTCCCGATCATCGGCTTGCTGTCCCGGTTTGTGAGGTCAGCTGTCATCCAGGTCTCCAGCAGTGACTTCGTGGCGGCTGCGCGGGCAAAAGGTCTTCCCGCGCGCACAGTCCTGATTCGATACACATTGCGCGCTGCACTCAGCCCCATCGTCACCCTATTCGGCCTGCTGTTCGCCGACGTCATGACCGGCGCGGTACTTGTGGAGGTGTCCTTCTCGTGGCCGGGAGTTGGTCTGTACGCCTATCGAGGTGCGATATCTCTCGATATTCACGTGATCATTGGCGTCGCGCTGTTTGTCGCGGTGGTCTACCTGGCCACCAACCTCGCCGTAGATCTGTTATACGCATGGATCGACCCGCGTGTGCGCGTGAGCGGAATGGCCGGATCCAAAGGCCGCCCTGTGCCTGGACGCGTTTCGCAATGATTGATGTCCAGCTCGACCAGGTGGATCGGGCCGGCGCTTCCAACCTCGTGTGGGCGCCAAGTCGATGACTTACCGCGGAAGCGCTCGACTGTTGATGGCTGTGCGCCGCCGAACGACCCGGCGACCACGGTTGAATGGTTCGACAATCGCGGGATGTGTCATCGCAGGATTCTGGATCTTCGTTGCAATACTTGCGCCGATCATCTCTCCTGCGGATCCTCTTCGACAGTCGGCGGACTTGCTTCAGTCGCCGTCATGGTCTCACCTCATGGGAACGGATGAGCTTGGCCGGGATGTTCTCAGCCGCCTCATTCACGGATCCCGCATCACCCTGCCTTATGCGAGCGCCGTCGTCTTGATCTCGGCGACAATCGGCGCCTTGCTGGGGGGTGTTGCCGGCTATTTTGGTGGCGTGGTTGAAGGCGCCATCATGCGTCTGGCGGACCTAATTTTCGCCTTTCCTGCGATTGTCCTCGCAATGGCCGTCACGGCCGCCCTCGGTCCGGGCCTTTTGCATGCGTTGGAGGCACTCGCCATCGTCTCCTGGCCAACATATGCTCGCATCACCAGAAGCCTGGTCATTACCGCAATCCAGTCCGAGTATGTGGCTGTTGCGCGACTCCTCGGTGCGTCATCTCTACTAGTCCTGGCCCGTGACGTCGCTCCAAACATTGTCGGGCCTATCATCGTGCTCGCAACGCTTGGCATGGGCCATGCACTGTTGCTGCTCGCGAGCCTCTCTTTTCTTGGGCTGGGCGCCCAGCCGCCGAATGCCGAATGGGGACTGATGGTCTCGAGTGGCATTGTCGCGTTCAACAAGCCTTGGCTCAGCGTGTTTCCTGGCGTTGCGATCTTCAGCGCAGCGGTCGCATTTAACCTTATCGGAGATGGCATCAGCGATGCGCTAAATCGGACCTCTGGCCGGTCGGCCTCGACACGCATTGAGGCCGCGACCGTAACTGAAGCGGCCGCACATTGAGAGCTGCCGGGCAGCGCGCGCCGATTATCTCGGTGCGCGACTTGGTGGTGAGGGTGCGCGATTCCGTGGGATTTACGACGATCGTCGACGACGTCAGCTTCGAGATCGACGGTGGGACTGTGTTTGGAATAGCCGGGGAGAGCGGAAGCGGCAAAACCATGTGCATGAAGGCCCTACTTGGCCTTCTGCCGCCAGGCTGCAGCGCTACAGGCAAGGCGATCTTCGAGGGTGCGGATCTTCTCGAGCTCGATCAGGATCACCTGCAGAAGATCAGAGGCCGCACCATGTCGCTGGTTCAGCAGGACCCGAGCACTGCATTTCATCCAATGCTCAGCATCGGAGAGCAGATGACAGACCACATGCGGTATCACCTGGGACTCAGTCGAGCGGAGTGCAGATCTCGGGCACTGGAGCTGCTGCGCGACGTACGCATTCCGGATCCGGCGGGCGCGCTCACGGCGTACCCTCATCAGTTCAGCGGCGGCATGCTCCAGCGGATTGCGATCGCAAGTGCAATCGCCTGCGGGCCTAAGGTCCTGATCGCCGACGAGCCGACGACTGGGCTTGACGTGACGGTGCAAGCGGGTGTGCTCAAGCTCTTGGACGACCTGAGGCGTGCGCACGACCTCACGATTGTCCTCATAACTCACGACTTGGGAGTCATGGCGGCGCTGGCCGACACAGTTGCCATTCTTTATGCAGGTCGGGTCGCAGAAATAGGCACGAGAGAGCAGGTCCTTGCCAAGACTCGACACCCC
>Ga0209220_1000378_pt1 | contig 16030 bp, 12 predicted proteins | sample BlaSpr_A8_OM3_M3_FD_187984 | JGI IMG/M metagenome (GOLD analysis project Ga0209220, IMG submission 187984) | Forest soil microbial communities from Thunder Bay, Ontario, Canada - Black Spruce, Ontario site 2_A8_OM3_M3 (SPAdes) (version 2) | ecosystem: Environmental > Terrestrial > Soil > Boreal... | reverse complement strand
TTCCGGGTCCAGGTAGGTCAGGTCCACCTTCGAGTGCTCCTGGTGGACGCGCAGGTCGAAGTCCGTACGATCCGCCACCCCTTCCAGCTCGCCCCAGCCGAACGGGAAGTCGTACTCGATGTCCGTAGTCTGCTTCGAGTAGTGCGACAGGCTCGCCTTCGGGTGGTCGTAGAACCGAAGGCGCTCGACAGTCAGGCCCAGCACCTCCACGTACCACCGCATCCGCTCCTTGCGCCAGTAGTTGAACCATTCGTCGTCCTGCTTGGGCTTGACGAAGTACTCCATCTCCATCAGCTCGAACTCGCGCACCCGGAACACGAAGTTGCCAGGCGTGATCTCGTTGCGGAACGCCCGGCCCTGCTGCGCGATTCCGAACGGGACCTTGACCCTCGTCGAGTTCAACACGTTCTTGAAGTCGACGAACATGCCCTGCGCCGTCTCCGGCCTCAGGTAGACCACCGAGGACGAGTCCTCGACCGGGCCAACGTTCGTCTTGAACATCAGGTTGAACATGCGCGGCTCGCTCAGCTGGCCGCCGCATTCTGGGCACTTGTCGCCGGTGACATGGTCGGCGCGCCAGCGCTTCTTGCACTCGCCCAGGCATTGGCGGAGGGGGTCTACGAAGTTGGTGAGGTGGCCCGAGGCCGCCCACACCTCGGAGGGCATGATCAGGGTCGAGTCCAGGCCGACCACGTCGTCGCGCAGGTCGACCATGTGGCGCCACCAGAGCTCGCGGATCGCCCGCTTCAACGCGACGCCGTACGGGCCGTAGTCGTACAGGCCCGACAGGCCGCCGTAGATCTCGCTTGACGGGAAGATGAATCCGCGTCGCTTCGTGAGCGCGACGACCTTCTCCATCAGCTGCTCACGCGGGATTGTCAAGGCTGCAGTACCAGCCTCACGGCTGTTGTTCGTAACGCCCCTTTCCCCAACCCTCTCCCCGGAGGGGAGAGGGGACTCCGCTTCGTTAGCGCGACCAATTTTTCCTCGGCTGTTCGCGCGACAGTTAGCCTTCTTTCAGTACGGACAGAATGTTGCCCGCTGGGTCCTTAAACCACGCTATGTCTGGGCCTTGTTTTGCGGCGATGCCTCGCGCAATGCCTTTTTCGTCGGTCATGTCGCCGTAGTGCTCGAACTTGACGCCTTTGCGATTCAACTCATCAACCGCTTTCTCGATATCGTCAACCGGGAAGTTGAGGATCGTGTATGTCGCCGGCTGGTGGTCGGGCTTGCTGTAGATCCAGATGCCGTTTCCACCGGCAATCTTTACTCGTACGCCCAGTCCATCTTCTTTTACCTCAAGCCCAAGCGTTTGACCGTAGAACGCCTTTGCCGCGGCCAGATCGTCGACTGAAAAACCGCTCACTGCCTTGCTGTCCTTGAACATGTTTCACTCCTCCAGAGCTATGTCAGGGGATCGCCCTCATCCGGTGCAGGAACTGTAGCGATTTCAGGCGCCGGTCCAGGTGGTGCTCCAACTGCGCCGTCACCACTCCTTCGATCGCTTCGATAAGTGGGGTGTCAAGCTTCACGCGCCGATACGTCGCCAGGTCCCCACTTGCCATCAGCCGTAGGACTTTGATCGCGGCCAGAGGGACTGTACCCATGCCCGGCAGCGCGCAGCTCTCGCACAGGAACCCGCCCGCCGCCGCGCTGAACGCCGCCGGCTTTGCCGCCAGCGGCCGCTCGCACGACGCGCACACCGCCAGCTGCGGCGCGTAGCCCAGCAGGTCGAGGGCCACCATCATGAAGTAGGCCGACGCCCGCCGCGGGTCGGTCTCCCGCGCGAGCTCATCCAGCGCCATCACCGTCAGCTCGTACACCCCGTCGACCGGGTGCCTGTCCTCGCACACGCGCTCCGCGAGCTCAGCGATCAGGGCCGCGTGCGACATCACCTCCACGTCGCCGACGATCCGCAGGCCCGGCATCCGCTGCACCTGAGCGACCACGTCGAGCTCGCCTCGCCCCTTCGCCAGGAGCACGTCGACATGCCCGTACAGCTCGAGCGACGGGCCCAGCTTGCTCTCCGGCCGCCGCACCCCCTTCGCGATCGCCCCCACCTTGCCGTGCGTGCGGGTCAGCAGCGTGAAGATGCGATCGGCCTCGCCATAGTCGAGCTTTCTCAGCACGACCGCCTGGTCACGGTATGTGGGCAGGCTAGCCCTCCGCGACCTGCGGCTCGTCGCCGTCTCGGCGTGTGTCGTGCGTAGGCTTCTTCAGGCCCGCCTGAACCAGCGTTTCGTCCGGCCATGGAACCTCCGCCGTCAGCTTCACCCACTCGATGCGACGTCCCTTGACCTTCTCGACGGTCCACGTGGCGCGGCCGGCCTTGAACGAATCGCCAGTCGTTGCGATCCTTCCCAGCTGCGCGTGCACGTAGCCGCCGACCGAGTCGTAGTCGCCCGATTCCTCGATGGCAAGGCCGAGTCGCGAGTTCAGCTCCTCCAGGGGGAATCCAGCGTCGACCCGAGCCTCGTGGTCGTTGAGCACCACCAGTTCCTCCTCTTCCGCGGAGTCGTACTCGTCTCGGATCTCGCCCACGATCTCCTCCAGCAGGTCCTCGAGCGACACCAGCCCGGCCGTGCCTCCGTACTCGTCGAGCACGATCATCATGTGGACCTTTTCGGTCCGCATCTCGTGGAGCAGCTCGTCGACCTTCTTCTGCTCGGGCGTGAACCTGATCGGCCGAAGCATCTTGTCGATATCGAACTCTTGAGCGCTGCTGAGCGTGTAGTAGAGCAGTAGATCCTTGGTGTGCAACAGGCCGACCACGTGGTCGATGTCGACCTGGTAGACGGGTAGCCGGGTGTGCCGGTGCTCCTTGAATACCTTGACTATCTCCTTCAGGGGCGCGCTCCGTTCCACGGCCACGATGTCGGTGCGCGGAACCATGATCTCGCGCACGGTCTTGTCACCGATCTCGATGATGCCGTGGATCATCTGGTGCTCTTGCTCCTCGATCACGCCCTGCTCCTCCGAGACGTGAAGCAGCGTGAGCAGCTCCTGCTCGGTGAGGTAGGGGGCCCGGGCAGCGCGGCCGCCGGTGAGAGCGCGCGAGACGATGGTGACGGCCCACAGCACTGGGCCGAGTGCGGTCGCGAGGCGGTCCACCGGCCCGGCCGCCGCGAGGGCGACTCGCTCGGCGTACCTGATGGCGAGGGTCTTCGGCGTCACCTCGGCGGCGATCAGCAGGATCACCGACAGCACGAACGACACGAGGAGCGCGAGCAAGAGGTGGTACCCGGAGGGAACGCCCCACTTGGCGAACAGGGAGTCGCTGAGGAGCGTGGTCGCGGTCGAGGCCACGATCAGCGCGAGGGTGTTCGTGAACAGCACGGTGGACAGATAGCGGTTCGGATCCGCGCGCAGGCGCTGCAGTATGCCGGCGGCTTTGCTCCCCTGCTCGGCCAGGAATCGCACCCGGAGGCGGCCGACCGAAGTGAGGGCGGTCTCCGTGCCGCTTGCGAAGGCGGCCACGATGAAACAGATGATCAGAACGAAGACCTCGAACCAATCGGTTGCGCTCATGACCGCCGGACTATCTGAAGAGCTCGCTGACGCTCCGGTTCTCGTGCACCCGGATGATCGCCTCCGCGAGCAGCGGTGCCACCGACAGCACCGTGAGGGGCGGGCCGACCTTCTCGGGGGGAATGGGAACCGAGTCGGTCACGATGACCTCGTCGACCTGGGCCTTCCTGAGGCGCTCTATGGCGTTCCCCGTGAGGACCGGATGGGTGGCCGCGATCAGCACCTTGTGCGCGCCCTGCTCGCGCAATGATTGGGCCAGCTTGGAGACGGTGCCGCCGGTGGTGATGATGTCCTCGACCACCACGCAGTCCCGGCCCTTCACCTCGCCTGAGACGGCGATCATCTCGACATCCTCGTCCCCCGACCGCCGCTTGTAACCGAACGCGATAGGGGCCTGGAGCTGGTTGGCCACCAGCTCGGCTCGGCGCCCACCCCCCGCGTCCGGGGCCACGACCGTGAGGTTGCGGAGATTGCGCGTGAGCAGGTACTCCGAGATGATGCGGTGCGGCGAGAGGTGGTCTGTGGGCACGTCGAAGAACCCCTCGATGGCCTCGGCGTGCAGGTCGAGCAGGAGAAGGCGGTCTGCTCCCGCCAGCGTGATGAAGTTTGCGATCAGCTTGGCCGTGATGGGCTCACGCGGTTGCGTCTTGCGCTCCTTGCGCGCGTAGCCGTAGTAGGGGATGACGGCGGTGACTCTGCCGGCGGAGGCTCGGCGGAGGGCGTCGAGGATGATGAACAGCTCCATCAGGTGCTCGTTCACGGGCGGGCAGGTGGGCTGGATGACGAAGACGTCGTGCCCGCGCATGGAGTCCTCGATCTTGACGTTGATCTCGCCGTCCGGGAAGCGCCGCAGCCTCGCGTCCGTGACCGGAACCTGGAGCTGTTCCGAGATGCGCTCCGCAAGTGCCGGGTTGGCGCTCCCGCCGATCAGCTTCAGAGCGCCCCACGGGGAGGCCTCCTCACCGGCGTACTCGACGGCGGTCGTCAACCTGCCGATCACTTTGCGATCACTCTTTCCTTACTCAGTCTCCCGACCCTCTCCCCTCAGGGGGAGAGGGAGATTTCCTCCGTACCACCCTAGCGGGAACACCGACCGCTGTCGCGCCGTCGGGGACGTCCTTGGTCACTACCGAACCGGCTCCGGTTCGCGACCCCTTGCCAAGTTTGACGGGAGCGACAAGCATTGTGTCCACCCCGACGAAGGAGCCGTCGCCGATCACGGTTCGGTTCTTGTTGACGCCGTCGAAGTTGGCCGTGATCGTGCCGGCGCCGATGTTGGCGTCCTCGCCAAGGTCGGTGTCGCCCAGGTAGGAAACGTGCGGGACCTTGCTGCCACGACCGACCTTTGTCCGCACGAGCTCTGTGAAGCTGCCTATGTGGACGTCGTCGGCGATCTCGGTGTCCGGCCTGAGCTTGGCGAAGGGGCCGCAGTCCGAGCGGTCGCCGATCCTCGCGTCCTCTATATGTACGTAGGGGCCGATGCGGCACTCCTGGCCGATCACCGTGCTGCCCTTGATCACCGAGAAGGGCTCGATGACGGTGTCCTGGCCGACGGTGACCGTGGCGTCGACGAATGTGGTTTGGGGATCGACGACCGTGACTCCGCCAAGCATCAGCTGCTCGAGGATTCTTCGCCGCACCAGCCCGGTGGCGGTGGCTAGCCTCACGCGATCCTTGACGCCCATCGCCTCGTCGCTGTCGGCCACGCGAACGATGGTCACCGGCTTGAGGTGGAGGAAAACGTCGGTCAGGTAGAACTCGCCGGCCTTGTTGTCGTTGGTGACGTGAGTCAGGGCCTCGACCAGTTGGGCGCCGTTGAAGCAGTAGATGCCCACGTTGACCTCGTGGTTGGTCTTCCGGAGCTCGTCGGTGGCGTCCTTGCGCTCGACGATGCGCTCGAAGGATCCGTCGGGTGCGCGGATGATGCGGGCGTCGTTGCGTCGTGGGTCCTCCACGCTGGCGAGGGTCGCGGGTGCGCCGGACTCGCGGTGGGCGGCGATGAGCTGGCGGAAGGTGTCTGCCGTTATGAGGGGGGCGTCGCCGTTCGCGACCAGGATGTCGCCGCGGCTCAGGTCCTTCGCGGGCACCTGTTGCAGGGCGTGGGCGGTGCCGTGCGCCTCTCGCTGGTAGACGACCTCGGCACGGCCGTCGAGGTGGGCTGCGAGCTCCACCTGGTGGGGGCTGACCACAACCTTGATGTCATTGGCGCCGGCCTCGGTGACCGCTTCCAGGACCCAGTCGATCATGGGGCGGCCGCAGAGGGGATGGAGCACCTTGGGAGTGCGCGACCGCATCCGGGTGCCGTGACCGGCGGCGAGGATGACGGCCGTTAGCGATTGGCTCAAGGTTTCACCCGTTCAGGGTGACGGAATTATACGGGGGGAGGTTTTCACCGGGATTGCGGCAGGTGTGAAGACCGCGCCGTGGCGTGGCCGGGGGCCGGGGCCCGCCGTCGCGTGGCCGGGGCCTGGCCGTGGCCTGGCCGGGGCCCTCCCTCCTCCCGGGTGCGGCGACCCTCCCCCTCGCCAACGCACCTTGCGCCGCTCAATTTGCCCGAGTCCTGGGCGCGTTGCAACCCTGCCTGTTAAGAATCTCCGCGCGCGGGAGTCCCTGCCTCACGACCAGGACCATCGTCAAGGGCCTCAATCACCGCGTGCTCGCCAAACGGGCGCCAATGTCATGGCCGGCAGGCGGCCGAAGCAACTCGATAACGTTTCGGCGGCGGCTTTTCGGGCAAGATCGTTGTGTGTCTGAGATGCCCGCGGTGAACCTGGAGGGTGCTGTGCCTTCGCACCTGCCTGTCCTGCCGCTGAAGTCCACCGTCGTCTTTCCCCGCATTTTCATCCCCCTCTCGGTTGGACGGAAGCGGTCGCTGCAGCTGCTCGATGACCTGTCGGGTGCGGAGCGGCACATCGCCGTCGCGACCCAGCTGGATGAGCACGCCGAGGAGGTCGGGTTCAACGACATCCACCATGTCGGCGCAATGGTCCGTGTCCAGCACATGCTGAAGCTGCCCGACGGCACCGTGCAGCTCGCGGTCCTCGGGCTGCGCCGGATCAAGCTCACGGCCGCGCTAACCGAAGAGCCGTACCTGACGTGCGCGGTCGAGATGCTGCCCGAGACCCACGACACGATCCCGCCCATCGAGCGCGAGGCGCTGATGCGCCGCGCGATCTCCTCGTTCCAGCAGCTGGTCACGCTCGCGCCGCACCTGCCGGCGGAGCTCTCCGGCGGGGCAGCGGGGATCGACGACCCGCTGCACCTCGCGTACTACATCGCCAACCACACGCGCCTCACGACGGAGCAGAGGCAGGAGATCCTGGAGATCGATTCCGCCAAGGCGAAGCTGGAGCGCCTGCTCGGGCACATGGCGCACGAGCTGGAGGTGCTGGAGCTCGGACGCAAGATCCAGTCCCAGGCCGAGGAGTCGATGGGCAAGGCCCAGCGCGAGTACTTCCTGCGCGAGCAGCTCAAGGCGATCCAGCGCGAGCTCGGCGAGCTGGATTCTGAGCTCGGCGAGCTGGGTGAGCTTCGCGAGCGGATCGTGAAGACCGGGCTGCCGCCGGAGGCCCAGCGCGAGGCCGACCGCGAGATCGCGCGGCTGGAGCGGATCCCCTCTGCTTCGCCGGAATCGTCAGTCATCCGCACGTACCTGGAGCTGATCGTGTCGCTGCCGTGGAACACCTCTACCGGCGGTGAGGTGGACGTGGTCCAGGCTCGCTCGATCCTCGATGCGGACCACTACGACCTCGACAAGGTGAAGCAGCGGATCGTCGAGCACCTCGCGGTGCGGCGGTTGAAGCAGCAGCGCAAGTCGACTGAGCGCGGTCGCGAGCCGATCCTGTGCTTCGTCGGCCCGCCGGGAGTTGGCAAGACATCTTTGGGTCAATCAATCGCGCGCGCAATGGGTCGGAAGTTCGCGCGCGCTTCTCTGGGCGGCGTGCACGATGAGGCGGAGATCCGCGGCCACCGGCGCACTTACATCGGCGCGATGCCCGGTCGGATCCTGCAGGCAATACGCCGTGCAGAGTCGAACGACCCCGTGTTCATCCTCGACGAGGTCGACAAGATCGGCTCCGACTGGCGCGGCGACCCGTCGTCCGCTTTGCTCGAGGTGCTCGACCCTGAGCAGAACAAGGACTTCCGCGACAACTACCTCGACGTTCCCTTCGACCTGTCGAAGGTCATGTTCATCACCACGGCCAACTCGCTCGAGACGATTCCGCCCGCGCTGCGCGACCGCATGGAGGTGCTCAACCTCTCCGGCTACACGGAGGAGGAGAAGGTACAGATCGCGGAGCGATTCCTGGTCCCCAAGCAGCTGCTGGCGCACGGGCTGCGGCCCGGCGAAGTCGCGCTGACCGAGGACGCGGTCCGCGCGATCATCCGCGAGTACACGCGTGAGGCGGGCGTTCGCAACCTCGAGCGCGAGATCGCCTCGGTGATGCGGCGCGCGGTGGCGGACATGGCGGTAGGCAAGCGGCCGCGAAAGGCCGTCGAGGTGAAGAGGGTACGCGCCGCGCTCGGGAAGCGGCGCTTCTACGACGACATCCGGGAGCGCATCGACCGCCCCGGCGTCGCGACCGGCCTGGTGTGGACGCCGACGGGAGGCGAGATCATCTTCGTGGAGGCGGCTTTGACTCCGGGCAAGGGCGAGCTCAAGCTCACAGGGCAGCTGGGCGATGTGATGAAGGAGTCCGCGGCCGCGGCACTGTCCTACTTGAAGGCGCGAGCGGCCGACATCGGCATCGACCTGTCGCTCTTCGACAAGAACGACATCCACGTGCACGTGCCCGCGGGCGCGCAGCCGAAGGAGGGGCCGTCAGCCGGTGTGACGGTTTTGACTGCCATGGCGTCGATCCTTACCGGGCGCCCGGCGCGCGACGACATCGCGATGACCGGCGAGATCACCTTGCGCGGGCGTGTCTTGCCGATCGGCGGGATCAAGGAGAAGGTGCTCGGCGCGCACCGCGCGGGCATCCGGCGCGTGCTGCTGCCTACCCGCAACGAGGCGGACCTCGACGACATCCCGGCCGATCTCCGCGCTGAGATGCAGCTCGTGCTGGTGGACTCGATCGACCAGGTCCTGCGCGAGGCGCTGACTAAGGCTCCCGTGGCCGCGCGGCAGCGCTCGAACGGGGCCCCGGCTGTTGTGCGCGAGAGGGGGGCGGTCGCCGCGCGCGCTCGAGAATCCGCTCATGCGCGGAAAGCTCCACGGAATCGTCCAGCGGCGAAAGCTCGTCGACGCCGCGCCGTCTGAGCGCGCTCCTGATCAGGTGGTCGGCGAGGTGCGGGTTCTTCGGCAGCAGCGAGCCGTGCAGGTAGGTTCCGACCACCCCTCCCTGCAGGCATCCTTCGGTGCGGTCGTTCCCGTTGTTTCCGAAACCCAGCCTTACCTTTCCTATCGGCGTGGCCTTCGGTCCTAGAAATGTTCGTCCGCTGTGGTTCTCAAAACCGACCAGGGTGCTGGGCTTGAGGTCGACCATCGTGGTGTCGACGACCACATCGCCTATGAATCTTCGCTTGCCGGCTTCGGTGCGGATGTCGATGAGGCCGATGCCAGGGAAGCGCTCTCCCTCGGCGGTCCTGTAGTACTCGCCCAGGAGCTGGTAGCCGCCGCACACGGCAAGCACGACGGCGCCTCCGTGGACCGCCCTTTCAAGTGGCTTTTGCTTGTTCTCTAGCAGGTCTTCGTAGACGAGCGCCTGCTCGCGGTCCTGGCCGCCGCCGAAGAAGAAGACATCGACCTCGTCCATCTTCTTTGTGGTACCGCGGCCGAGCTCGATCAGCCTTGCATCGTAGTCTCGCCATTCGGCGCGCTTCAGCAATGTAAGGATGTTGCCGCGGTCGCCGTAGATGTTCATCAGGTCGGGGTAGAGCCAGCCGACCGTGAAGATCTTTTTGTGTCGGGCCATTTTCTTGTTTACGTCTCCCAGTACGGCTTGGCCCAGCCGCGTCGTACGAGCTCGGCCCTCAGGTCGAGCATGGCCGTGTAGGTGCAAAGGAGGTGCGCGGTCTCGCCCTCGGGGGTAACCTTGACGAGGGCGTCCAGGGCTCTGCCAGGGTCTGTTTCGGGCTGCGTCGCTTCGATGCCAGCGTACTTGAAGCGCACGGCGAGGTCGTGGGCACGATTGCCGGCGGGCACCACTGCGTGCTGCTTGCCTTTCAATTGTTCGAAGTCGACGTCCCATATCCAGCTGACGTCGGTGCCGTCGGCCTTGCGGTCGTTGAGGCCGATGAGGAAGCACTTTCCTTTGGCCAGGTCGACGGCGGTGCGGAGGGTCTCGTTGAAGCCGGCGGGGTTCTTCGAGAGGACGAGGTTGAGGTTGCGTCCGCGGAAGTCCATGCGCTCCTGGCGGCCGAAGGCGGCGCGGAAGTTGTGGAGTCTTTCTGCGATGTATTTCGGGTCAAGGCCGATGGTGACGCCGGTGGCGAAGGCGGCGAGCACGTTGTAGCAGTTGTAGAGACCGCCGAGGGGGAGCTCGATGCGCTGGGTGTTGGTCTGGTCGTTGGGGTCGAACTGGTCGTTAGGGTCGGGCTGGTCGTTGGGGTCGGCCTGGTCGTTGGGGTCGAGCTGGTCGTTGGGGTCGGCCTGGTCGTTGCGGTCGAGCTGGTCGGCGTTAACCGGCTGGGTTGTATCGGCGACACCTTCCGGATATTTTCGCGTCATGCCCACCGTAATCGCGATGGAGTCGAAGCCGTCGAGCGTGATGTTCGTCGCCGTCATCTCCGGTGCTGGGCGCGCGAAGTCATTGTTGGGGCACCGGTAGACACCGTCGTGGCCTACGTAGACCGCATCGAAGATGAGGCTGGTGCCGCATCGCGGGCAAGTCCGCGCATCGGCCGCGTGCGGCAATTCGTGCGCCGCGACTGTTGTGTCGTCGAGGCCATACCAGAGGGGTTGGTTGGGGAGGTTGAGGCCGATCTCGGCGACGCGAGGGTCGTCGGCGTTGAGCAGAGCGTGGCTTTCTGGTGGCAGGTTTTCGAGGGCGGATTCGATTTTCTTCGCGATCGACTCGAGCTCGCCGTAGCGGTCGAGCTGGTCCCTGAAGAGGTTGAGGACGACCACGGCCGTGGGCTTGATCTCGGCGATCGCTTTCGGCAGGCTTGCCTCGTCGATCTCGAAGACTCCCCAGTCGGCGCGCAGTCGTCCGGTCACGTCCGCGCTGTCCAGCGCGGCGGCGGTGGCTCCGAAGATGAGATTGGCGCCGGCGCGGTTGGAGACCACGCGGTGCCCGGCGCCCTCGAGCAGCCAGCTGATGAGGCGCGCGGTCGTCGTCTTGCCGTTGGTTCCCGTGATCACGACGGATCCGAATTTCAGTTCGCTCGACAGCTTTCTCAGGACGTCGGGATCGATTGCGCGCGCGACGTCGCCAGGCAGGGTGGTGCCTCCACCGCGGCGGCTGATTCTCGAGAGGGCGCCGGTCACCTTGCCCGCCCAGACCGCCGCGGCTTTTCGCATCAGGCCCACCGCCCGACGGCGCGCGTGACCGCGGTCCAGCATTTGAGCTTGGCGGTGGCCTGGCGTGCCGAGCGTTCGTCGGGGCAGCGCCGGAAGAAGGCCGAGCCGCTCCCGGTCATCTGCCATTCGTTTCCAAGTCGCGACGCGAAATCTTTTAGTCGCGGCTCGACGTGGGCTGCCGCCCGGGTGAGCTGGTTCGGTCCGTCGCCGTTCACGTCGTCCCATGCACCGTAAACGGCAGCGGTTAAGAGTTCGATATCGGGCCAGGCGATGGCGAACCATGACTCTTCGTCGGTCGGGAGCTGGAGCGGTGTCAGGCGCTCGCCGCGACCCTCAGCTCTGGCGGCGCCCCCCGTGAGGAAGAACGGGACGTCGGCGCCAATTTTCGGCGCGATTTTGGCGAGGTTGACTTTCTCGAGCTTGTGGATGGCGGCAAGTCCCCTCAGCGCCGCGGCTGCGTCCGAGCTGGCACCGCCCATTCCAGAGCCTGGGGGGATGCGCTTGTCGAGGTGAAAGCGGGTGGGCAGCTCGCGGCCGGCCTCTTCTTGCAGCGCGTTGTGGGCCTTGAGGATGGAGTTTTCGTTGCCTGTTGCATCTGGCACGTGGTGACCGGTGGTGGTCAGTGTCGTGCGGCGCTCGGCTTGCGTGAGCTCCAGCAGGTCGTGCAGCGCGACGGCCTGGATATGCGTGCGGACCTCATGCCAGCCGTCGTTGGTTCGCTCGAGCACGGCGAGATCTAGGTTGAGCTTGGCGCGCGCGGGAACGACCAGGGTCAATTGCCGACGGGTCGCAGCTTCTCTCTGTAGGCGAGTGCCCTGTCGCGATAGTGCTGCGCGGTGATACCGACCCATTTTCCCGACGAACCATCGAGCGGCTTCTTCACTGTTGCGGGGACGCCGGCAGCCATGTGGCCGGGCGGCACCTCGCTGCCTTCGGCGAGCACGGCGCCGGCGGCCAGCAGGGAGCCGGCGCCCAGGCGACTTCGCTGCAGCATCGTTGCGCCCATGCCGACCACCGCGCCGTGTTCGACGACGCATCCCTCGAGCTGTGCGGAGTGGCCGACGCTGGCGTCTGGTTCAATAATCGTGGGCAGATTTTTCGCGCAGTGGATGACTGCGTTGTCCTGGATGTTGGCGCCGTCGCCGACCGTAATCTTTGCCTCGTCGCCGCGCAGGACCGCACCAAACCAGACGCTCGCGCCCGCACCGATTGCGACATCACCGATGAGGACAGCGGTGGGTGCGATGTAAGCGTCAGGATGGACCATCGGACGTTTTCCGCCGAGCTCAAACTCCACTGGCCTATATAATCCTAGCTTCGTGCTCTTGTCCCTCTTTCCCAACCTGGAGTCACCACGTGGCTAAGCGGACGGCCTCTGCGAAGAAGCAGGCGCGCGCCGGCGTGCGGCGGGCGCTGCGCAATCGCGCGGTGCGCTCCGAGGTCAAGACCAAGGTGGTGAAGGCGCGGCGCACGCTAACCGGCGGACCGGTGGCTGAATCGGATCGGTACGCGATCGCCCTGGAAGCGATCCAGGCGCTGGATCGCGCGGCATCTAAAGGCATCCTCCACCGCAACAACGCCGGACGCCGCAAGGCTCGATTGGCAAAGCAGCTGTCAAAGCTGGCTGTGTCCGCCGGGGGCGGCGTTGGAAGCGCGACTGCGGCTGCGGCTGGGAAGGGGAAGAAGGCCTCGGCGGCCGCTCCCAAGGCTGTAGCGAAGAGCGCAGCGCCGTCTTCTTCTTCGAAGAAAAAGTAAGCGGGCTTCGGCTCAGAGCCGCGTGAGCAGAACGTCCAGACCGAGCTCGGCGTCGACCTGGCCGGACTTCACCTCCCACTCGTAGTCGCGGATCGCGCGGAGGGCTGCCTCCAACCTTTCGGGATCTGCTTCTTTGGCCGCGTCGTAAGCCTTTTGCAGGACGAAGCGGTGTTCGGACATCTTTTCCTGAACCTGAGAGAGTGACTCTCCGCGATCTTGCCGCGCGCGGACCTGCAGCACGAGCGCCACGTGTCGTGCCATGCGGTAGGCAACCGAGGTGGGCTGCAGTCCGCCACGCGTGAGACCTCGGGCGATCTTCAACGCCTCCGCGGTCGGGCGCGGAAGGAGGTTGTCTGTGAGCTTGAAGATCTCGTCCTCGCGACCGCCGGCCAGTAGTTCGGTGATTGCCTCAGCTGTGAGCTTGGAACCGGATGCCTTGAATGCGGCCAGTTTATTGAGCTCGGAGTCGACGATGCTCAAGTCGGGTGGGGTGACGCGGACGACCTGCGCCGCGATGGCAGGCGTCAGACCATGGTCGGCGGCTCGTTTCGCCGCCCATTCGCTCAGCGCTCGTCCCTTGAGCGGCTGCATCTCCTCAACTGCGCCACCGGATGCGGTGACGGCCTTTGCGAGCTTGCTGGCGCCAGACAACCGGCCTGCGACTGTGATCAAGAGGCGGGTGGTGGGCGGTATTTCTGTCAGCGCTGTCGCGAGAGCTTCGCTGCGTGCGGCGGGGGCCATCCGAGCGTAGACGACCCGGTAAGGGTCGAGAAAAGGAGCCTGGAGCACTGCGTCCTGGAGGCGTGATGAAGTGAGGCCATGACCCTCCAGGGTGTCCTGACCAAAGTCCGACACGAGCTCACTGCGCCAGTCGTCGAGCGTTGCTCGTGCACGCTCGTCGACCAGGAACCTCTCCTCGCCGTGCAGCAGTAGGACGGCTCGACGGGTCGTCGGCGTCTTCGCCATGCCTTGCGATCGTACCTGCGGCTGGGTCCGCCTTACATGGGCAAGGTGATTGTGCCCTCCTGGTCGGTGCGAAGCACTGTGGGTGGGAAGCCATTGGCGAGGCGGCCGGCGGAGCGCGAGGCGATCAACTGAGCGGCCGTGCCAGCTGCGGTGGCGAGCTCGGGCGAGATCAGGCTGCGACCGCCGCTCGGGAGCAATAAGTAGGTGCAAGGCCCGTTGAGGCGGGCGGCTGCCACAGTCTGAGCGTCGATGTCGAGGTCGCTTAGGTCACAGAAGCTGCGCCCTGAGGACGCGACCGCCCTTATGCCGAGGTAGGCAGCGCCGACCACGTCGCCTTGTGCTCCCGGCTCAGGTGCGATCGTCTCAAGCGTGAATCCGGCGATCCGAATGGTGGAGCCTGCCTGCATCCGCGCGATGCCGGCGCCGCGGGCTGCTGCCTCCAGCGCCGCGGTCCGCCACGCGCTACCTGTCAGCTGGGCGTTGGGGATGAGTACCACAGTCGCCGCTCGGTTGAGACCAGCGAAGCCGCCAATGTGCCCCAAGGAGGGAGCCGTTATGACGATGGCGTCCAGAGTTAGCTCCCACGGCGGGAGTTGGGCGCCGAGCTCGTCCTTCAATCGTTGCGGGCTTGGTCCGGAGTCGATGAGAATCGCGCCTTGCCGGCTTCGAAGCAGGACCGCCTGGCCGTCACCAACCGCGAACACGCTCACCTGTGGTGGTGCGAGAGCCCATTCGCCCAAGGCGAAGCCGGCGATTAATGTCGGGGCAAGGATGGCAGCCGCAAGCGCGACGACTCGACGACGGCCGTCGCTCCGGGCGCCTGCGATCGCAGGACCGAGGGCGGTGTAGTAGGCGACGCCGGCCCACGTCGGAAACCGTGGCACCGTGATGGCCGCGGCCGGTACATGTGCCAGGAGGTACGAGACCTGTTCCACATAGGCGAGAAGGCCGGCCAGAGGTAGAGCGACGAGGCGGGCTAGGTCGGGCGCGGAAGCCAGCGGGCCGAGAAGAAGGCCCGCGGCCACGAGCGCGGGGAGGATCGGCAGCGTCAGGGCGTTGGCGATTGGGGCGATCGGCGAGAGAACGTGAAAGTCCGTCGCCATCATGGGCAGAGTCCCGACCTGTGCGGCGAAGGTGACCGCGAAGGGCTCGCGGAGGACAGCCGGCACGCGGGGCAGGCGCCGTTCGATGCCAGGCGTCAGCAGGATAATCGCGGCCGTGCCAGCGAACGAGAGCTGAAAGCCAACGTCCCAGGCCAGCTCGGGACGCCAGGCCAGCATGGCGGCGGCGGTGAGGGCAAGCGAGGTCCAGACGTGCGAGGGGCGGCCGAGGCGCGATGCGACGATCGCGAGACAGCCCATGATCGCGGCGCGGATTGCCGCAGGCGTGGCTCCGCCGGCGAGGGCATACAGGCCGATGAGGGCGAGGGCTGGCCAAGCTGCGTGGCGGCCGAGGATGGGCTGGAGGGCACCCTGCACTATGCGCGCGAATACAGCGACCTTGAGGCCGCTCAGCACCAGGAGGTGGATCAGGCCAGTGGCGATGAGGGCGGTCTGAAGACTGGGTGGGATCCCTTGCCGCACTCCCAAGACGATGCCGAGCAACACAGCTGCGTGAGGGGCGGGAAGCGCACGATCGAGCGCAGCGGTGTAGTGAGTACGCAGCCAGCCGGGGAGTGCTGTGAGACCTGCACCCGTGCTCACCACATTGAAGTTCGTGGCGACGACCTCGACGTATACGTGGCGCTGGGCCAGGTAGACGCGACGATCGAATGTGGGCAGGTCACGTGGCATCGTGAGCCTTCCACTCGCAACGATTCGGTCTCCAAAAGCAGCCTCCGTCGGCCCGCGCCAACGCACCAGCAGGTTGCCGATACCAAGCGCCGAACTACCTCCGATCGAGATCTGGTCGGGTTCGACGAGCGCCTCGGATCCGCCCGCGGCAGGGTGGCTGTCGTCGGCGACTCGACCTGCAATGGATGCGGTCATACCCACGGCGGCGAGGGCGCGACTGGCGGCCTGCGGGTCGGAGGCCGGCAGCTCGGCCCGACCGAGCGCCATGAGCGCGAACGCGAGGGCGATCGCCAGCACTGCGGGTCTGACCAGTAAAGCTAGCCCGAGGCAGGGTATGGCGAGGGCGACCGCGAGGGCACCGAGTATCGGTTGCGACGGGGCGAGGACAACGGCGGCGGCAAGCGCGCTCGACCATGTCAGGGCGACCACCAGCGCGGGGAAGCGCGCGAGCGCCCACACCCCGCCCGGGTTCTCCGAATTAATCACAGCGTGACGTACCGGCGGGCAATTACGTAGTCCGCCTCGC
>Ga0209220_1000376_pt1 | contig 16033 bp, 16 predicted proteins | sample BlaSpr_A8_OM3_M3_FD_187984 | JGI IMG/M metagenome (GOLD analysis project Ga0209220, IMG submission 187984) | Forest soil microbial communities from Thunder Bay, Ontario, Canada - Black Spruce, Ontario site 2_A8_OM3_M3 (SPAdes) (version 2) | ecosystem: Environmental > Terrestrial > Soil > Boreal... | reverse complement strand
CGGGGGGGGGCGTCGCCGTACGGGTGCTGTCGGCCGCCACGGCGGGCCGGGGCTCGAGATTGACGCCGTCCGCCTTGCCGGCCACCACGACACGCTCGATCCGGTCGCGCTTCATCGCGACCGCGATCTGTGCGCCGCGGGAGTAGTTGATCGCCGGCCCGGCAGTGGAATCGCGGGTGTTGTAATTGTGCGTCAGCGCGCGCGCCGAGCCGCGAGCGAGGACCTGCCGCAGGCGGGATTGCTCGTGGCCGGCGGAGTCCTGTTCCTGCGCGAAGTGCGCCGTGAGGGTATCGCCGCTGATCCAGTCGGTGTCGGCCGCGTGGCTGGTCGAGTCCCGCTTGGCGGTGGAGAGCGCGTGGCCGAATGCCCGCGTTTCCGTCAGCACCTCGCCCGGCGAGTCGATCGCCAGCGAATCCGCCTGAATGGTGTTGAGCGTGGACACGGCGTTGGGGCGTGTGGAATCTCCCCACGCAAACGTCTGCTGCAGCATCCGGTCTGCGACGACCAGATGAATGGTGTCAGCGGTCAGGACCCAGTCGGCGCCGGTGGCCTTCCCGTGTCCCAGGGCCTTCACGAGGCGCACCTCGCGCTGCTCCAGTGCCAGCTCGATCCGCGTGCCCACGAGCCTGTAACCTTTCGCGCCTGTTCCCGGACGCCCTCTCCCCTCGACGCTGGGGCTGCCGACGAGGACGCCGAACCCCTGGATCTGATCGAGGAGCATCGAATCGGAGCGCGACACAAAGTCGCTGCGGTCCACGGTGACTTTCCCGCCCCCCCACATGCGGTCGTCCCCTTTGAAGCGGATCCGGTCGGCGACGATGATGTAGGGCTCGGCCGAGTCGCCGCCCTCCGCACGATACTCGACCGTGGGACGGGACGTGGCGTACATCTCGACCGTATCGCGAATGCCCTTGGCGGCGCGCCAATACCGGAGATTCGGTCCGCGCAGCACGGAGCCTGTGCGCCGGTTCACGGCCACGACTCTGTTGTGCGCCTCGAGCCGCTCGTCGCGGAGAAAGTAGGATGCGTAGTTCGCGTCTAGTGCGAGCCCGGTATCGCGGATCCGCACGCGGCCGATGAGGTCGAGCCGCCCCAGCGCCGTGTAGTGCGCGAAGCTATCGGCCGAGATCGTGCTGTTCGTTCCATCACAATGCGCCAGCACGCCGCCGCCGCCGTGCAACGTCTTCAGCCCGGCCGCATCCGTGATTTCGTGGTAGTGTCCCATCGAATCGATGGCGACTCGGCAGGGCCGCCCCCCGGCCGTATCGGGCGGGGCTCCCTGCTGCAGTAGCAGCGCAACGACGAGGAGGGACGCGGTCGGCATCATTGATTCGGAAGGATGAACTGTCCGCCCGTGCCCCGTGGATGCTTGGCGGTGACGTTTTTGAACTCGGGGTCCGACGTGAACCCTTCACCTTCGATGTGCCGGTCCGGCGCGTCGAACACGAAGGCCTTGTCGGAGGTCACTTCATTGCGCGCCTGGTTGTAATTCATCGCCTCGGTCCGCATCGTGCCGCCGTCCTTGTTGCGAACGACGACCACGTTGCCGCGCGCCTCCATGTCGCCCGTGCGCCAGTGATGCGTCCCCTCCCGGGCGGTGAGCGTCGAGGTCGCGATGCCGATCGCGTCGTAGAACGTCACGTGGAGATTGCGGAGCTCGGCCCGCTGCGTGCCGGAAAAAAAATACGCGGTGTCCGCGCGGACCCGGGCACGCTGCACGCCCGCTTCCGTCACATAGTGGGTCATGCCGATCAGCACCTGGTCGGCGCTGTCCAGGGCAGCCTGGGTCGCCGTCACGGGCGTGCCGCTCTTGCAGGCAGCGACGAGGAGCAGCAGGAGACCGCGGCTGACCCCGGGGCGGCGCCCCGGGGTTAGCCGAGACCCGAATCTGTTCGAGCTCACACGGCACCCGCTTTCATCAAGTCATGCAGATGCACGATCCCCACCACCTGCTTTCCCCCGTCGAGCACCGGCAGCGCCATGATACCGTGGCGTTCCATGACACTCACCGCCGCGCCGGCGAGGTCCTCGGGTGTCGCAACCTTCGGTGTCTTCGTCATGACATCGCCGACGGGTATGTCGAGAAAGTTGTCCGTGCGCTCCATCAGGCGCGTGAGATCTCCAGCCGTGACGACGCCCGCGAGCGTACCCTTGCCATTCCGATCCACGACGACCACGGTGCCGCGCTTCTCGGCAAGCAGCACCACGCACTCACGCATCGGGCGGTCGGGCGTGAGGGTGGGAAGGTCCTGGGTGAGCATCACGTCCGCGACGCGCAGCAGCAGCTTGCGGCCCAACGCACCGCCCGGGTGGAGGGCGGCGAAGTCTTCGCGGCGGAACCCTTTCACCTCGAGCAACGTCACGGCGAGGGCGTCGCCGAGGGCGAGCGCGACGGTGGTGCTGGCCGTGGGCGCCAGGGTTTCGGGACAAGCTTCATCGACTACGGACGCGTCGAGGACGACGGTCGCCTGGCGGCCGAGCGGCGAGTCGGCTTCGCCGGTGAGGGCGATGAGCGGTACGCCCAGGCGCTTGAGCTGGTTGACGAGGCCGAACAGCTCGTCGGACGCGCCGCTCTTCGAGAGCACGATCGCCACGTCGTCCCGGCTCACGATCCCGAGGTCGCCGTGCAGCGAGTCCACCGGATGCAGGAACGTGGCCGGTGTGCCCGTCGACGTGAAGGTCGCCGCGATCTTGCGGGCGATCAGTCCCGATTTGCCGACGCCCGAGACGATGACGCGGCCCTTGGCCTGGGCGAGGATGTCGATCGCGCGGCCGAACGCCGGCCCCAACGTGTCGGCGAGGCGCTGCACGGCAGCGGCCTCCAGGGCGAGCACGCGTTTGCCGCGATCGACGAGCTGCTGGGCAGCAGAAGCGACTTCACGCACGGACGGTCTCCCCCCCTCGGGCGCGCTGCCAGATGTCGACGGCGAGGCCCACGATCCCGGCGAGCTGATCGAGCGGCACCATGTTGGGGCCGTCGGAGGGTGCGCGGGATGGGTCGGGGTGCGTCTCGATGAAGAAGCCGTCAGCCCCGGCGGCCGCGGCGGCATACAGGAGCGGCGGAATGAACGCACGCTGGCCGCCACTCGAGCCGTCGGCGCCCTGCCCCGGCTGCTGGACCGAATGCGTGGCATCGAAGATCACGGGCGCGTTGCAGGCCGCGCGCAACCGTGGGAAGCTGCGCATGTCCACCACCAGGTCGCCGTAGCCGAAGAACGTGCCCCGCTCCGTCACCGCGACTTCCGGCGCTCCGCCGGCGCGGACTTTCTCGACGGCGCCCCGCATATCCTCGGGGGCCATCCACTGGCCCTTCTTGATGTTCACAGGCCGGCCAGCCTTCCCCGCGGCCACGAGCAGGTCGGTCTGGCGACAGAGGAATGCGGGGATCTGCAGCACATCCGCGACGCGCGCAGCGGCGGTGACCTGGTCTGGCTGGTGGACGTCGGTGAGGATCGGAAGCCCGGTGGCGGCGCGGACCTTCTCGAGCGCGCGCAGGCCGGCTTCGAGGCCGGGCCCGCGCGGCGCCTTCAGCCGCGAGCGGTTGGCCTTGTCGTACGAGGCCTTGTAGATGACGACGATGCCGAGCTTGACCGCAACCTCGGCCAGCGCCTCACCGACGCGCACGTTGAGGTCGTCGGTTTCGACGACGCACGGCCCCGCGATGAGAAACGGGGCGGCCCCCCCGCCGAACCGCTGGGCCATGTCAGTCGGTGAGCTCGGCGAGCGCGCGCGAGGTCCCGGCGGCGCTGTCGGCGCGGGGCTGCCGCTTCCGGTGATCCAACGCGGCGCCCACGAACCCGGCGAACAGCGGGTGCGGGCGCATGGGCCGCGATTTGAGCTCGGGGTGGAACTGGCAGCCGATGAACCAGGGATGATCCGGGAGCTCGATCATCTCGACCAGCGAGCCGTCGGGCGACAGTCCCGAGCAGCGCATGCCATACTCGGCGAGCACGTCGCGGTAGGCGTTCGACACCTCGTAGCGGTGCCGGTGGCGTTCGCTCACCTCGGCGGCGTTGTACGCCTGCGCCACGCGCGACCCGGGCCGCAGCCGGCAAGGGTAAGCGCCGAGCCGCATCGTCCCGCCCATCTCTTGAATCCCTTCCTGGGATCGCATCAGGGCGATCACCGGGTTCTCGCACTCGGGCTCGAACTCGCTCGAGTTCGTGTCCGGAATCTTGCAGACGTTACGGGCGAATTCGATGATCGCCGTCTGCAGGCCGAGGCAGATGCCGAAGAACGGCACCTTGTGCTCGCGCACCCAACGGATGGCCTCGAGCATGCCTTCGACGCCCCGCACGCCAAAGCCGCCCGGCACGAGCAGCGCGTCATACCCGGCCAGCAGCTCGCCCGTCGTCTCCTGATTGGTGAAGCGGTCGGACGCGATCCAGTCGATCTTCACTCCGGCCTCGTTCGCGATCCCGCCGTGCACCAACGCTTCGTGGATGCTCTTGTAGCTGTCGGCGAGCTCCGTGTACTTGCCCACGACGGCGATCTTCACCTGCTGCGGCGGACGCAGGATCTTGTCTACCATGGCTGCCCAGGCGCGGAGGTCGGGCTCCTTCGTCTCGAGGTGGAGCCGCGTGCAGACCTCCTTGTCGAGTCCCTGCTCGTGCAGCTTGAGCGGGATCTCGTAGATCGACTTCACGTCCGGGCTCTCCACCACACAGCCGAAGTCGACGTTGCAGAACTGCGCGATCTTGCGTTTCAGCTCTTCGGACAGCGGCCGCTCGGTGCGGCACACGAGGATGTCGGGCTGGATCCCGATCTGCATCAGCTCGCGGACCGAGTGTTGCGTCGGCTTGGTCTTGAGCTCGGCGGTCGCGGCGATGAACGGCACCAGCGTGAGGTGGATGAACAGCGTGTTGTCGCGGCCCACTTCCTGGCGGAACTGGCGGATCGCCTCGAGGAACGGCAGTGATTCGATATCGCCCACGGTCCCGCCGATTTCGGTGATGACCACGTCGTGATCGGGCGCCAGGCGGCGGATGGCGCTTTTGATTTCGTCGGTGATGTGCGGAATCACCTGCACCGTCGAGCCGAGGTATTCGCCGCGGCGCTCCTTGGTGATCACGGACAGGTAGATTCGCCCGGTCGTGACGTTGTTGACCTGCGACAACGAGCGGTCGATGAAGCGCTCGTAGTGCCCCAGGTCGAGATCGGTTTCGGCGCCGTCATCGGTCACGTATACCTCGCCGTGCTGGAACGGCGACATCGTGCCGGGATCGACGTTGATGTAAGGGTCGAATTTTTGGATCGTGACCTTCAGTCCCCGCTCGGCGAGCAGGCGGCCGAGCGACGCGGCGGCGATGCCCTTCCCGAGCGAGCTCACCACACCGCCCGTCACGAAGATGTATTTCGTCGAGCTCACGGACTCACCTCCTTCAGATGGCGGGTGATCTCCGCTTCAGCCCACGCCAGGTCGGCAGGCGTATCGATGCCCGGCGCCGCTGGTCCATTGAACAGGGTCACCCCCATCGGGATGCCGTGCAACAGCGGCCGCAGCTGCTCCAGCCGTTCCCAGCGCTCTTCGGGAACAGGCGGCAGCCGCACCCAACGCTCCAACGCTTCGCGCGTGTAGGCGTACACGCCCACGTGCTGGTGATAGACCACGGCTCCGGTCCCTTCCCGGTCGTACGGGATCGGCGCGCGGGAGAAGTACAGCGCCCGCCCGCGCGTATCCACGACGACTTTGACCCGGCTGGGATCGTCGGCGAGCGCAGGATCGAGCGAACCAGCGGCGGTGCCGAGCGGATCGCCTCGCTCCAGGCAGGCCAGCGCTCCGCGCACCGCGGCCGGAGCGACGAACGGTTCGTCGCCCTGCACGTTGAGAATGAAGTTGAAGGCGCTAAAGGAGGCGTTGGCAACGACTTCAGCGACGCGCTCGGTGCCCGATTCATGATCGGGCGACGTCAGCACCGCCTCGAAGCCGGCATCCTGGACCACGGCGGCGATCTCCCGCGCATCCGTGGCCACCACCAGTCGATCGCACACGTGGAGCTCGGCGATGCGACGGGTAACAACGAGGATGAGGGGTTCGCCTGCCAGAGGCAGGAGGGGCTTGCGGGGGAGCCGGCTGGAGCCCAGCCGTGCAGGAATCACGCCAAGGACGGGCACGGAGGAAGATACAAAATCTGTGCCGCGGAGTCTAGGCCTCTACCACCTTGCCTTACGGTCTCTTACGTCGATGTGGACAAACGGTCCGTGCGCGGCAGTGGGCCGGTACTTCCCCATCCCACCGATCAGTCCGTGGAGCTCGGGCTCATCCGTCGCCGCGTCGAACAGGCGGTACAGGACTTCGGCGTCCCGGATGTCGCTCCGGCCATCGCCGTTGAGGTCATCCATCCGGCCGTCGTGGTTTTCGTCGATGAAGATGTCAGCGGCAGAGCCCCAGGTGTGGCGGCTGTAGGGCACGTTGCCGAGCGAGCGATTGTACGCCGGCGTCCGGAAGCCACTCATGACGTAAAACGTGGAGGCCGTGTAGCCTGAGGTGTTCGCGAGCTCGAGCAAGTACTCGAGCTTCTGTAGGAGCTGCTCGTTCAGGACGACGTACTTGGGATAGCCGCCGGGCTGCTTGCACAGGAACTGCTTGAGCCGGAAATGCGGCGAAACCAGGGCGTCCTCGTTTTCCCGCGTGACTTCGACGAAACCTGCCGGCGGGCGGTAAATGGCGAGGCCATGAAGCGCCCGGCTGGGATAGCGGCCGATCCGATACCCATTGATGTACTCGCCCTTCATCTGGTCGTAGGGCACGAGCACGAACGCCTGGATCGTGACGGAGTCGCGCTGGTCAGAGGCCACCACGTGGATCGGATAGAAGCCGGGTACGTTTGGGGCGGTCCAGGTCCAGCGCCCATCTCCCAGCCGCGTGAGGCTGCCGGCGGCAGACCGCGCTTCGGATCCTGAGGGAGCACCTGGGTCGATTGTTTCGAGGGTGACGGTTTCTCCCGGAAGCACCGTCAGCGCGCTTACGGGACCGCGCGAGACGAGGCTGCGGTAGCGCACCGCGAACGCGCCCGTGCTGGCGGTGCGCGGTGTGGGAGTGACCGCGCCCGCCGTACCGAGAGCCAGGGCTATGTAGGAGAAGCTGGAAAACATCACCCTCTGACCATAGCGGGTTAATCCCGCCAGGCCAAGGGATTACTACCTGTTCGTCTGCTCTTTCGTAGGCACCGGCGCCTGAAGGGCCTCAGTCAGCGGCTGATCCAGACCGTGGATGTCCGAGCGGAATTGGATCGTGCCGTTCTCGTCGGCCCAGGCGGTCCAATACAGCAGATGAATCGGGATGGGCCGCGGCAGGTACACGGTGCGCTCCGTGCCTTCGTCGAGCGCCGCCTCGATGGCTTCCCTCTTCCAGCGGCTGTCCTTCCGCATCAGATAGACGGCGAGATCGATCGGCTTCTCGATCCGGATGCACCCATGGCTGAAGTCCCGCTGCGCACGGTCGAACAATCCGCGCGAGGGTGTGTCGTGGAGATAGACATCGTACGGATTGGGAAACATGAATTTGATCCGCCCCAATGCATTCGACTGACCCGGGTCTTGACGGAAGCGATAGGGAAAGCTGTCCGCCCTCACCGAGGCCCAATCGACAGTGCCCGGATCCACTTCCTGAGGATCGGGTCCTGTCGTCAGCACGCGCATCCCGAACCGCTCGAGATATGAGGGATCGGACTGAACCTTGGGAATCAGCTCTTCGACGGCGATCGAGCGCGGGACGTGCCAGTTGGGATTGAGCACGATGTAGCGCATCGTGTCGCTGAACACCGGCGTACGCTTGTACTGCATGCCCACGACCACCCGCATCGACAGCACCACTTCTTCATCTTCGATCACTTCGAGCTCGTAGGCCGCGATGTTGACGATGATGCGCCGCCGCCCCAGCTCCTTCGGCAGCCAGCGCCAGCGCTCGAGGTTCAGCCGCAACTGTTCCGCCCGGGCCGCGGCGCTCACGTTGAGCTCGGCGCGCGTCGGGGGGCTCACGGTGCCGTCAGCCTCGAGACCGTGGCGCTGTTGAAACCGCTGCAGCGCCCGCTCGAGCGTGGCGTCAAACGCCTCCGCATCTTGAACCTTCCCGCCCGGCCGCAGGTCGCCCTCGAGGCGCAGCCGCTCGCGTAGCAAGGCGACGGCTGGTGCCCGGTCGCCGCGTTTCAAGACGGGCCCGTCGGGCAGCGTGGGCCAGCCGCCGCTCTCCGCCACGGCCTGCTCGCGCGCGAGCGCCTCGCGCAGCCACCGATAGCCCTCCTGGGTCGGGGCGAGGCGCTGCAGCGCCCGCGCGACGTTGCGCGAGTCGAGGGCGTCGTGCAGCACCGTCGCAAGATCTGCCCCGCGGCGATTGGCCTCCCACCGCGGGTGCAACGTCTCGGGATCCACCCGTCCCGCGAGGAGATGCGATCCGTAGAGCAGGAACGCATCGGTCAGTAGGAGATCGAGCTCCGCCAACCGGTCCGGATCCGTATTCCGGCCGTTGGAGGCGTCGGTTCGCACGACCGCGAGCAGCGCGCGGATGCCGGCGAGATGGTACTCCTCCGGCCTCAACCCCTCGAGATCGGCGCGGCCGATGGCAGCGACGAGGTCGTCGGCCAGGCGATTGGGGCCTTGCTCATTGCTCCATGCCGACCGGAAGAAGCGCCGCGCGTAGAAGCCTCCCAGCGCCGCGCCTTCGTACAACGGTTCGCCGCCGCCCGCTTCGATGCGGATGCGGATCCGCTCGGCCACGAGCTCTTCCGCGGACAGTGGGGGCAGCGCCCGTTGCGTGGCTCCCATGACCGCGGCGGCGATCAACAGCAGCGCCTGGATCATACGAGCGCTCCCGACGCCCGCACGACGCGCAGGAAGTTTTCGAGCACCCGCTTGCCGTGCTCCGTGCCGATCGATTCGGGATGGAACTGCACCCCGTAGGTCGGGTGATCGCGGTGCTTCATGGCCATGATCTCGGCGTCCTCGCCGGGCCCGCCCCGGTCCGCGCTCATCGCCGTGACCACGAGCTCGGGCGGGAGGGATTTGGGATCGACGGCGAGGGAGTGGTAGCGCATCGCCGTAAAGGGGCTCGGAATTCCGTCGAACAGTTCATCGTCGGTATGGACGACAGGACAGGTCTTACCGTGCATCAGCCGCGGCGCCCGGACGATCTTCGCGCCGAACGCCGCCCCGATCGCCTGATGGCCGAGGCACACCCCCAGGATCGGCACCTTGCCCGCCAGCGCGCGCACCAACGGCACCAGAATCCCGGCTTCCGCGGGCGTCTTGGGCCCGGGGGACAGCACGGCGGCGGTGGGCTTGAGAGCGAGCACGTCGGCAACGCTCAGCGCATCGTTGCGATACACGACCGGCTGCTCGCCCAGCTCGCCCAGGTATTGGACGAGGTTGTAGGTAAATGAATCGTAGTTATCGAGAACGAAAAGCATGCACGATTGCCCTATTTGGCTTCGGTCATGTCGGGCGGGTCCTCGCCGAGCGCCGTGGCCAGATCGATCTGATGCTCCTGTTCGACCTTCAGGATCTCGCGGATGTGCTCGGCCATGGCGAATTCGCCGAGCGCCTCGCACTGCCGCACGCGATCGCGGTATTCCCGGATTGTCTCGGTCTCGTTCTGCAGGTCGAAGCGAATCAAGGCCTCTGCCTGCGGCGCCAGTTTTACCGGTTTGGGCGTCACGACCGGTGTGCCGCCGAGGTAGTCGATTTGCTTGGCGATGACGAGCGCGTGGTCCAGCTCCTGCTTTGCGTGCGTCTCCAGCTCTCGCGCAATCGTCATGAACGCGGCGCCCTTGATCACCTGCGAATAGACGACGTAGGCGATGATCGCCTGGTACTCCCGCTCCAGGTCCTCGTTGAGCAACTCGATCAACCGTTCGCGCGTGATGAGCGCGTCGGCGGTGGAGCGAGGTGCCGCAGCCGCGGGCGGCTGCTTGCGTTTGGGGGCGCTCTTCGGGGCCATGATTGGTCCTTGTCCGTGAATAGCGTGGAGCGGAGTGCGGCTCGATGATGGATCGGAATCTACTGGACAACAGGGACCTGGCCGAGCAGCTCATGATCGCTCGGTCACTGCGTGAAGCGACGCTTTTCGACGAGCACGGCGGTGCTCTGGTTGCCGAGCGTGTACGCGGCCCGGAACGTGCCTTCGACGCCCACCCGTGCTCCCCGTGTAGGCGCGCCGCCGCCCTCAGTGACGACGGACAGGGTGCCGGTCCCGTCCTTGATCTGGTAGGCGCCGTAGCCCAGCGCGCCCACGGATCCCTGCACCTCGCCCGCGATGCGGACCGTCTTGCCGTCGAAGCGGCCGGGGTCGTCGAGCAGCGTCTTGATAGGAGTCGTCTTTTCGTTGCACGCCATGAAGACGAGCGCGGTGGTGACGAACAGCAGGCGTTTCGAAAGTCTGCGCATGTTACCGGTTCTCCTCGCTGTGGTGAAGCACGACGCGGTCGCCCCCGCCCTCGTGGGCAGCGGTCACTGCGGTCTGGGCCGCGCGCAGCAGCTCGCGCGTCGTGGTGCCGTGCACACCGGCCGTGGCAATACCTGCCGATACGGTCAGACCATTCAACAGCTTGTCGCCATGGTGGAGCTCCAGATCTTTTAGCGCCGTACGGATCTGCTCCACCCGGTCCACCGTGGCTTGAGACGAAGACTCCGGGAGCACCAGCACGAACTCCGCGCTCCCGGAGCGGCACGCCATGTCGCTCTTGCGTAGATGCTCCCGTATCACGCGCCCCACTTCGCGCAGCATGGCATCACCGGCGTCACGCCCGAAGGCATCGGTGAGCCCTTGAAAGCGATCGAGATCGAGCCGCGTGAGGGTCAACGGGACATTCGCCCGCTGGGCGCGATGCAGCTCGCGCGGCAGGCTCTCCTCGAGGTAGGAGGGATTGACCATCCCCGTTACGTCATCATGCGTCGCCTGATCCCGGGCATACAGCACGCTGCGCGCGGCGGTGAGGTCCGCTTGCTCCTGGCGCGCACCCTGTTCCTCCTCGCGCTTGAGGCGGTCGGTGACGTCACGAACGCTGCACTGCACGAAGGGCTTGCCATCGGCGAGGAACAGCGTGCTCACGAGCTCTACATGCCTGATCTGCCCGTCCTTGGTCTCGAGGGGCAGATCGTCGTACTGCACGCGGTCCCGGTGTTGGAGCTCCCGAAACTGATTCTTGGTGGCGGCCGCGTTCTTGAACGCCGCGATGCTCCACAGGGGATGGTCCAGGACTTCAGCCAGCGCATATCCGAGCAGCCGGCACACGACGGGATTGGCGTCCGTCACGACGCCGGTCTCGGCGTCCAGGACGAGGATCCCGTACGGCGAGGTCTCGAACAGGCGGCGATAGCGAATCTCGGATGACTTGAGGGCGCGCACGCTGCGCTGCCGTTCGGCTGCCTGGCCGTCCAAGTGGACGGCGGTCCGGCCCTGCAATTTCGCGGGACCGGGATTCTCGGTCACGAGATGGGATTTCAGTGCGTCGCGCATGTGGTCAGGGGCTCCCGGTGGACGAGCAGATTCGCACCCATCAAGCTTAAAATCGGCCGGGACAGGTACAATCGGTCGAAGTGGTGAATGGCGGCTTAGCAGCGCATGGCGACGCGGACTAACTCGAAAGATGGATGGAAGTTTTCGGTCGCTATTGTGACCGATGACTTGGAGACTGCACCGGCGGTAGCGTTGCGTCATGGGCCTGCGATTGCCGCTGCCACGGATCGCCGGGGCACTCGTCACCGGTGCGCTGGCGGGGCTGTTGGCCATGGGAAAAGGGCGGCGGCGACGCTCGTGGCAGCGAGTCCGCGACGCGTTCGGGCTGCTCCGCAGCGGCAACGGCCGCAGGGTGTGGCGTGCCGTACGCATTCGCGCTTACTCGCGCTCGCTATCGTTCGGACTGCGGCGCGATCTGCGCGTGCCCTTCACTCCCCCGAATCCCAAGATCCCGCTCACCATGCGCCCGCTCGGCCCCCAGGACGACCTCGCGTTTCTCGCCCCGGCCGCCGGCCTCGACCAGCAAGCCGCCTGGGGGCGTCTCAACCAGCGCCGACTATTGGCGGACGACCTTCCCACTTGCTGGATCGCGACCGGACCCGACGGGAAAGTGTGCTACATGCAATGGCTCGTCGCTGCGAAAGACAACGCGCACGTGCGGGCGCGGTGGGGGGGGCTGTTCCCGGAGCTCCGGAACGATGAAGCGCTGCTCGAGGGCGCGTACACGGCGGAGAGCTGCCGCGGCCAAGGTATCATGGCGCACGCGATGGCCAAGATCGCCGAAGCGGCGCAGGACTTCGGCGCGCACCAGGTGATCACCTTCGTCGACCACACCAATGTCGCGTCGCTCAAGGGCTGCGAGAAGGCCGGCTTCGCTCCCTACGTCGAGCGCCGCGTGACGTGGTTCCTGTTTCGCCGGCGCATCCGGTTTGTGCCGGTCGAGAATGCTACCGCAGCTCCGAGCCGCAGTACGCGCACTTGACCGCTTTGAGCGGAATCGTGGACAGACAGAACGGACACTCCTTCGTCGTGGCCTGGGGCGCGACTTTCTTCGGTCCGAGTTTCGCAATCGAGCGGACGATCAGATAGACCACGAATGCAACGATGAGGAACGTCACGACGGTGGTGATGAACAAGCCGTAGTTTAACGTTACGGCACCCGCCGCCTTCGCATCCGCGAGCGTCGCGTACGGCCCGGCTGCCTTCGCGCCTTCCTTGAGCACCGCGTAGAGATTCGTGAAATCGACATTGCCCAGCAGGAGGCCAATGGGCGGCATGATGAGATCGTCGACGAGCGAGTTCACGACCTTGGTAAACGCGGCGCCGATGATGACGGCGACCGCAAGATCCACCACGTTGCCGCGCATGATGAAATCGCGGAAACCCTTACCCATTGGTTCGTTCCTTTCGGGGGCCTCGGAAATGAGCCACGGACCGGGGGGGGGCGCAAGCCATCCGTTGGACTAAACCGGAAGAGGCCCAGCGGCATCTTACCGTAGACCCGTTTTCAGCGAGCCAAGACTCCCGCAAGGAGGCACGTCATGCTCGGATTCGCGAAGGCAACTGCTGCGGTCATGGCCGCAGCGACGGCCGGAGTGGCAACGATGGGCGGCTGGGCGGTGGTGACCGTGAAGGACCTGCCTGAATACTTCGTCGCCGGCCAGGAATACACCATCGAATTCCAGGTGCGCCAGCACGGCATCCACCTCCTGTCCCGGCTGGAGCCGCGGCTGCTCGTCAGTAGCTCGGAGCGGAAGGACGAAGCGACCATCCCGGCGGTGGCTCGATCCGCGGAAGGCACCTACGCAGCGACGTTCACGGTACCCTCCGTCGAGCGGGTATTCCTGACGATCAAGAGCGGTTTCGGGCCGAGTGAGCTGCGTCTCTATCCTCAGCCTGTCGTGGCCTCCGGTGCATCGCGGCCACCCATGGCGGATGCCGACCGCGGCCGCGTCCTATTTGTCGCCAAGGGATGCAACACCTGCCATGCGAATGCTGATCTCACCGATCGGCCGAACAACCAGCAGATCGCCGTGGGTCCCGACTTGGGAGGACGGCGATTGGCGCGGGAGTACGTCGTCCAGAAGATGACGAAGCCGGCGTCGCAGCTGATGCCCGACCTCGGTTTGAGCGAAGCGGAAGTGACGGCGTTGGCGGCGTTCCTCACCAGCGACCGCGCGGCGTCTGCCGGCGGTGGAGTGGACCGCTAGGTCTGACAGCTCTGAACGCGGCCGGATTCGAGGCCGCGCCGGAACCAGGACGCCCGTTGGACTGAAGTGCCGTGGGTGAATGCGTCGGGACTGACGGTGCCGGTGGACATCTTTTGGAGCCGATCGTCGCCCACGGCGGCGGCGGCTCCGAGTCCTTCTTCCACGTCTCCGGGCTCGAGCAACCCTTGCTGGGCCATGTAGTGGCCCCAGATGCCCGCGAAACAGTCGGCCTGCAACTCGATCCGAACCGACTGGCCGTTTGACGAAGGGCCGCCCGGCATGAGCCCGAGCAGGTTCTGGACATGGTGCCCCAGCTCGTGGGTGAGGACGTAGGCCTGCGCGAAATCGCCGGGGGCCCCGAACCGGCGCCGCAGCTCGTCGTAGAATCCGAGATCGATGTAGACCTTGCGGTCGCCCGGGCAGTAGAAGGGGCCGGTGGCCGCCTCTGCGAAGCCGCAGGCGGACTGCACGGCGTCACGAAACAGGACGAGCTTTGCGTCCCGATACTCGGCGCCGTTCTGCCGCAGGATTCTGGACCAGGTGGCCTGCGCGGTGTCGAACACGAACGACACGAAGCCCACCAGCCGCTCTTCGTCGGGAGTCGTCTGGAGCGTGCCGGCTGGGGAAGCGTCTCCGGTCCCCCCGGAGAGCAAGCTGAAGAAGTCCTTCTTGAAGACCAGGCTGAGCACGAGGAGGACGATCACGCCGCCAACGCCGATCCGTCCTACGCCCAGGCCGCCAAACGCACGTTGGCCGCGTTGATCTTCGAGATTGGGGCTGCGGGGTCCGAGAGTCCAACGCATGCGCTCAATACCCCGGGTCAGGGACCGCGTTCACGCACGGGGGTGGTAGCTCTTGTGCACGGATCGTAAGTAATCCCGATCGACGTGGGTGTATAGCTGCGTCGTGGCCAGATCGGCGTGGCCGAGCATCTCCTGCACCGCGCGCAGATCGGCCCCACCCTCGAGCAGATGCGTGGCAAACGTGTGGCGCAGCGTGTGGGGCGTCACACGCTTGGCGATGCCCGCCCGGCGCGCGGTCGCTTTGATCACGCCCCAGGCTCCCACGCGGGACAGCGGCGTCCCACGAGCGTTCAGGAAGAGGATACCGCGGCCCTTGCCGCGGTCGAGCGTGGGGCGGATTTCCCGCGCGTACAGCGACACCGCGCCCAACGCCCGGCGGCCCACGGGCACGAGGCGCTCTTTCGCGCCTTTGCCGAATACCCGCGCGACGCCATCCGTGAAGAAAATGTCCTGCAGTTTGAGCCCCACCAGCTCGGACACGCGCACGCCCGTCGCGTAGGCGAACTCGAGCAGCGCGCGATCGCGGATCGCGAGCGGCTCGTCGGTATTGGGCGCGGCGAGGAGCTTGTCGACCTCCGCGACCGTGAGGACCGTGGGCAGCGCACGCCAACGTTTCGGAGACTCGATTCGTTCGCTCGGGTCGCGCGCGGCGATCCCCTCCGCCACCAGGAACTTGTAATACGTGCGGAGCGCCGAGATCTGACGGCGGATGGTCGTGGCGGCGAGGCCGAGGTCCTTCAGAAAGTAGATGAACTCACGGAGTTGGGCCGCGGACAGCTGATCGGGCCCGGTCGCGCCACGGCTCGCGGCATACTCGGCGAGCCGGGCCACGTCGCGCAGGTAGCTCGCGACCGTGTGCACGCTGCTGCCCGCTTCGAGGGCGAGGTAGTCCTGGAAGCGCTCGAGGTGGAAGGCCCGAGCTAGCTCCGAAGGCGGCGCACGATCCATAGGACCACCAGCAAGACAAGCGCTCCCGCGACCACCGCGAGGACGATGTTCACCCGGCGGACCACGGGCAACACGTGCTCGAGGTTCGTGCCGAGCGTCGTGACGAGGAAGATCAACGCGCCGTAGTACGTGGCTGACGCGAGCGCCAAGGGAATCAGCGCGCGCCAGGGAGGGACGCGGGCGATGCCCGCGAACGGCATCACCACGCCGCGCCACACCGGGAGCAGCCGCGACAGGAAAATTCCGTACGCCCCATGTCGCCGGTACTGTGCTTCGATGTGGGCGATCGTGGCATCGGAAAGGATCTTGTGGCCCAGCACGCCGCGAAACAGCGTCAGGCCGTGGCGCCGGGCAAGCACATAGACTACGGCTCCCGACCCCACGTTCGCAGCCCACGTGAGCCAGAAGACCAGCCAGGCGTTCATCACGCCGCGTCCCGCGAGCAACGCGCCCAGCGACACGGCGACGTCCGCGGGAACCGGGGGAAAAATATTTTCGATGGCGGCCAGGGCGGTGATCAGCCCGTAGAGTGGGCCGGGTGGCAGGCCTTCGAGATAGGCGATGAGGTCCGTCAGGAGACCGACAGCCCCCCGCTGAGCCGCGGACCGGTTGGCTCTTCG
>Ga0209220_1000375_pt1 | contig 16051 bp, 14 predicted proteins | sample BlaSpr_A8_OM3_M3_FD_187984 | JGI IMG/M metagenome (GOLD analysis project Ga0209220, IMG submission 187984) | Forest soil microbial communities from Thunder Bay, Ontario, Canada - Black Spruce, Ontario site 2_A8_OM3_M3 (SPAdes) (version 2) | ecosystem: Environmental > Terrestrial > Soil > Boreal... | reverse complement strand
GATCAGGATCCCCCCACGGAACCCCCCTCTTCCGGCCACGAATGGCAGGCGTTTGGAATTGGAAGGCCTGGGTGACGGCCGGAGTAAATCCGGCCTACCGCCCGCGCCCGATATCGTGATCAGAGCGCGGCGCGGGCGGCTTCGAAAGTCCAGACCTCGGCCGAGATGGACGCGATCAGCTGCCAGCCCGCGTCGCCACCCAGCCCGTCCGTCATGACGGTCAGGATGTAGGCGCCGTTCGGTCCTGAGACGATGAGCGCCGCGTCGTTCTCGACCGCGTCGATCGCCCCCGTCTTGTGCACCACCGTGCTCCGCGACGCGACCCCTGACGGGATGCCCGCTTCGGTCGCCGTGTCGGTGAGCAGCGGATAGAGCCAGCTCTGCGCCGCCGTTCCGCCGAGGCGGCCCTTCGCCTCCGCCGTCCAGAGGACGGCGAGGTCGTCGGAGGTGCTGGTGTTGTCCGTGAAGAACACGGAGTGCGTCGCGCCGTTAGCCGCGGCCCAGGCGTTCAGCGCGTCGGCGCCGCCGAGGTCGCGGACCAGCATATGGCCGGCGGTGTTGTCCGAGTCCTGGCCTGCTCGCCACGCCAGCTCGTATCGCGTGAAGCAGGCGCCGGCGGAGTAGTCGTCATACCAGCCGGCCTCGTAGTCGCTGTCCTCGTAGCACACGACGCCGTTCGGATCCGTTGCCCCGCTGGCGATGTTCTGCGCCTCCATCATCAGCGCCGCGAGCTTGTAAGTGCTCGCCGCGGTGAAGACGCCGCTACCGTTGAGCGACCACGCGATGGGCGTCGCGCCGCCCAGCTCGACCAGCGTCACGCCGGCCGTCCCGCCGCTCGAAGCGACGATCTGGTTGATCAATGCGGTTAGCGAAACGGGATTGTGAGACACGAGCGTCGCCGTGGTCGCGACAAGATGCTGCGTGGCGGCTACCGTCAGGGTGACCGGCATGGAGGCCTGCGCGACCAGCGCCGGCTGGCGCGCGGTGGATGGGCTGGCGGTGTGCGCATCGACACCGGCAGGTGCCATGGCGAGGAAGGCCGCGCCGGCCGCCACGATCACGGCCGATACCGGTCTCCTCACCATACCGCCAACCGTCGGCCTCACGGCCTAGACACTGCTCGGTAACCGCTAAGAAAATCCTGTGGAGTACGTAAGGTTTTTGCAAACGCGCCGCCGTTCTGCGGCTTGGTCTAGGTCGACTCGGACCGGGACTTGAGTCCGTTCGCGAACTGTTGAAACGAGGGCCCGAGGTCGGGGATCGACTTCCAGATCATCCCGAGCAGCGGCCCCGTGTACTCCTCGCGCATGTGAAACCGCGTCCGGCCGCCGCCGTCCGGCTCGAGCGTGTACGTGCGCACCCCCTTGAACAGGCCCAAAGGCATGCCGCCGGAAAACACCAACCGCCGCGGCGCCGCAAACTCAGCGACCTTGAGGGGAAAGGCACGGCCTGGATTCACCTTGACGAAGAGCTTGATGGTTGCCCCGGGCGCGATCTTGCCTTCAACCTTGTCGATGCCCGAGTCCCAATCCGGGAAGCGTTCCGAGTCGGTGAGCACCGCCCACACCTTTTCCGGGCTGGCGTTGATCGTCGATCTGGCCTCGAAGTATTTCACGCCTTTTTGTCTCCCAATGCGTTGGTAACGCTTTCGTTACGGTAACGCAGATGTTACCTCAGGGCGTTACACGCCGGCCGGCAATTTCTCGGCTTTGACCTGGCGGCCGAGCAGCGCGGAGATGACGCGAGAGGTGCGTGCTGGATCGCCGCTGGTCCAGAAGCGCTCGCTGCCAGCCCCGCCCTCTGCCGCCAGCCCGCGCTCGTTCAGGACTCGAGCGAGCTGCTTGGCGACGGCGGCACCCGTCTCGATCAGGGCCACGTTCGGGCCTGCGATCTCCGCGAGCAGCGGCTTGAGAAACACGTAATGGGTCGAGCCGAGGACGATCGTGTCGGCCCCCGCCTCGAGCATGGGGCGCACGTAGCCCTCGACCATTCGCCGGAGCTCAGGGCCGTCGAGGTCGGCGGCCTCGATGTGCTCGACGACCCCCGGCACCGGCTGAACGAAAACCTTCACGTCCGTGCCGAATCGGTCGAGCAGCGAAGCCAGGCGGTCGGATTCGCCCACAGCGGCCGGCACTATCGCCCCGATCACGCCCGACCTCGTCGCGACCACGGCCGGCTTAATGCCGGGCTCGATGCCGATCACCGGGATCGAAAGCGCGCCGCGCAACGCTCCCGCAGATCCCGCCGTCCCGGTGTTCGAGCCGATGACGACGGCTTTGATGCCCTGCTGGACGAGAAAGCGCGAGATCGCGAGGCCGCGGTCGCGCACGAAGTCCGGCGGCTTGTCGCCCCAGGGCGCGTTCGCCGAATCGGCCACGTAGTAGATGGACTCTGCAGGCAGCAGGGCGTGGATCTCGCGCAGTACCGACAACCCCCCGACGCCTGAATCAAAGATGCCGACGGGCGCCCGACTCACGCCGAAAAGGCTAACGGCTGCGGGTTGGGTCGCCCTTCTGCGGTTGAGCCTCGCGGGTGGCGGAGCTCGCCAGGCTCAAGGAGCCAGTCGCGGTCTAAACAACCAGGGCCGCCGGTCTCTCCGACGGCCCTTCCAGCTCCCGAAATGGACCATCGACTTCCGGCCCCTGCTTGCGCGCAAAAAGTTCTCTCAAATTTCCAATCCGAAATGGTGCTCTCGCGCGTTCCCTATGTATGCAGCACTCCTGGCTCTGGGGCCTCGGCCTCGGACTCTGCATAGGCGGGGGCGTCGTGCTCTTCAGCTCGCTCCGCTACGGCCTCAGCGCTCCGCTCCTGCTCCTGGGGATCATCCTCGCCGTCGGGTTCGGCGGGCTCGCCCTCTTCGGCGAGTTCATGCGGCGCCGTACGCCGATAGACTGACTCCCGTGGGGGAGCGAGATCGGGTCGGCATCACGCCGAAGAGCTGGAGCACGGAGTTGCACCACGGCGTCCTGCACCTCGGCAAGCGGTGGTACGTGATCAGCGCCGAGCTCGATGACTCGGGCCGCGCGCAGGGCGTGAGGCTCGACGGCCCGTATCCCGACCACGAGGCCGCCGAGAAGCAGGCCACGCGGATGCGCGACAACCAGCACTAGGTGCGCGTCGCGGCGATGGATTTCCGGCGCAAGGCGGAATCCAGGCAGATCGCCTCGCCTGTGACCTAGAGGCTCGGCTCTAGCGCCGGCGGCGGGCGCGAAGCTCTTCGATCGTCTTCTCCGGTGGCTTCTTCGGCGTCTCGGGTTTCTTGTCACCCGGGGTCGGCGCCGACTTCGCGGCGCGCTCGCTGCGCACGCCGGCCACTCGATCCCGCAGCCGGTTCAACGTCGTCTCCGCGGGGATCGCTTTCGCGGGTTTCCGCTGGAAAGCCTGCTTCCAGGCGGGCACGTCCTCGACCCTCAGGATCAGGCGGCGCAGCGCGACATCGATGGGAAAGAGAAGGATCGCGAGCACGAGCAGAAGCTCGTCAAGCGCCTGGGGCGCCTGCGCCGGGGGGACCGGCACCGCGTAAACCTGCGCCGGGCTGGTGAGCAACGCGCCGCCGCCGGCGCGCGCGATCGCGCGAAGGCTGTTCTGGTCGGTCCCCAGGTCGCGGTACTCAGGGGAGTACGGCACCACCAGCCCGAACGTGTTCGTGTGCTTGATCACGCCGCCTGCCGACTGCGTCACGTTGAGCAGGTAGCTGCCGACCTGGTCGGTCGGCAGGTCGCCCTCGAACCTGCCGGGGCCGGTCGAGGCAAGCGTCAGCTGGCGGTCCGAAAGGTCTGGGGTCACGGTGCCGACCGTGACGCTCGAGCCGGAAACGCTCGGCGCGGTCACCAGCAGGTGGGTGTGGTCGCCCTGGACCTGCGCCTCCAGCTGGAGGGCGGGGTCGCCCGCCTGCGGCAGCGAGTACCGCACGACGTCCCCGAAAAACCTGTTGGCGTTCGGCCAGCGAAGAAGGTCCGCGGTCCAGCGCCCTTGCGCGTCGCTGGTCCACGCCATCACTCGGCCGAGCCCGTACTGCCAGGTGGCGAGAATCGGGTCGCCGGTAGGGCTCTGAAGGATGACGTCAGCCGCCGCGCGGGGCGTCGTCGCGACGTATCCGGTCATTGCCGGGAACGAGGCGACGGGTACGCCCGGAAGGGCTTCGAGCAGCGACGCCAGGTGGGGCGCGAACGTGCCCTCGACGATCCACGGCTTGAGCGCTTCATTGGTCTCCTTGAGGAAGATCTGAGGCACGTCGCGCACGCTGTTGCTCTGGTAGAACGTTCCGCCGCCCCACTGGGCGATCAGCCTCATCAGCTGCGGGTCGGTCCCGAACGATCCCGCGGCCACCGTCGAGACCGTGATCTGCTTCTTGTGGATCGCCGTGACCACGCTCTGGTAGTCGGCGGAGATTGCGTCGCCGTCGCCCAGCAGGATGATGTGCTTGAGGCCGGCCTTGCTGGCCGCGAGCTGGTCCGAGGCGGCGTTGAGGTCCGGCACGTAGGAGCCCGGGTCGCCGAGCTGCATCTGCTCGATCGTCTTCTTCAGGGCGGCCTTGTCGGTGAGCTGGGTCAGCGGCACGACCGGGGTGCCGTTCGTGCCGTTCGTCACGCCGACGGAGTCGCGTGGCGTCAGCTGATCGATGACCGCCTCCGCCGCCCCGCGCAGCACCTGGTCGCCCTGCGGAGATTCGGTGGTCTCCAGGACCAGCATCACGGCGACGGGCGGCTTCTTCATGTTCTGCGGAATCTGGATCTGCACAGGCAGTGTGGCCTCGAGAGTCGTCCCCGCATACCCTCCCGGGCCGTAGCTGTCAGCACCACCGATCACTACCAGGCCCGTACCGAGGTCTCGCGTCGCGGCCTGCAGCAGCGCCATGCCGTCCACGCCGAGGCTTGCGGCCGGGATGTCGACGAGCACCACCGATTGGTAGGCCGCGAGGTCCGAAGCGGTCTTCGGCAGGCGGTCGGGCGTGATCGTGTCGTAGAGGATGCCCGTCGAGGCGAGCGCAGACTCGAGGCCCGCCGCGTCGCCAGGCGCTTGCTCGACGAGCAGGACGCGCGGAGGTCCGACGACCCGGACGAGCGCCTCGCCGATGTTGTTCTCAGAGTACGTATCGAGCGTGGGGTCGATGGTGACGCGGATCGAATGGAACCCGGCCTGGGTGGGCTTCACCGCCTGCGTGAGCGTCGTGTCGCCGTTGAGAAGGCTCACTTGAGCGACGCTGAGCAGCGTGTGGTCGAGATACCACCGCACCGTTGCCGACGTTGCCGTGTTGCTGACGATCACCGCGATCGCCTGCGCTTGCTCGCCCTGGTTCAGCGTGCTGGGCACTTGGAGGCGGTCGACGTAAGCCTCGGCGCCGAGCGGCACGGCCAGCGCGATGGTGTCGACCCGCACTCCTTCGGCGCGCAGTAGACGCGCCTCCGCAATGGCATCGCCCATGTTCGCGCGGCCGTCGCTCACGATCACGACGTGCCGCCGCGTGTCGGTCGGCAGAAGCGAACCCGCCAGCTGCATCGCCGAGGCCAGGTCGGTGTAGTTGGGGTTCGGCCGGCTCTGGAACTCTGCGAACTGCGGGTCGGTGCCGACGTTCACCTCGACCTGCGGGTCGCGGCCAAAGCTGATCACTCCGACGCGGTCGCCGGAATGCCGCCCGATCAGGATCCGCTGCACCGTGCCCGTCTCCGTGTCCACCGCGCTCTGCGTGCTCGCCGATAGGTCGGCCAGGACGACCAGCGACTGCTGTGGCGGCGACGTCTGAAACTCGAAGCCGGCAAGCGACGCCGTGAGCAGCAGGATGATCAGCACGCGGAGCCCCAGCGAGAGCCGGGCCCGGCGCGGCGGAAGTGGCGGCGCGAGGCGCCACCAGGTGAAAAAGACGAGGCCCAGCGCGATCGCGCCCGCCCCCAGGAACAGGGGGCGCGTCAGGTCAAAGCCCACGATGAAACGCCAGCCATTCGGCGATGACCAGGACGAGCGCGAGCAGCGCGATCCACGGCCAGACCTGGATGAATCCTCGATGCGTCGATGGCGCGGCCGCCGCGTTGCGCGTCGGAGGCAGAGTGAGCTGCGCGGCAGGTTTCAGCTGTGATGTTGTTTCCGAGAAGAGGTTGACCGCGAACCAGGAGCGATCTGTACTGCCAGAGAGGGTTTGATCGACCGTGTAAACACCAATCAGGTCGGTGTCGCCAAACGTGGCCACGGACCCGGTGGCCAGGGCGCGGCGGCTGCCGTCGGGCCGGATCACGGTCACCGAGGTGGCGCCGGTCTCGGGGACGATGGTCACCGCTTCGTCAGGGTGGAAGCTGCGGCTCGGCACGCTCGGGGGCAGCATCCACTCGCTCAGGTTCTGGACCAGGATCGGGAACCCGATGCGGAGCGGGAAATCCGACTCGTGGATGTCGAAGCCGACGAGCACCTGGCGAAACGGCTCCTCCCGCACGAGGATGAGCGGCGTCTGCACGCTCGTGATGAGCGTGCGGCCGAACGTCGAGGCGTTGAGGTCCTGGCTGCGCGCGACGTGGACGTCCTGCAGCGAGACATTGGCGAGCAGCGGGTCGCCCGCATCTGACCCGCGGACGCGCCCGATGCCGATCGCGGCGCCCCCCGCAAGCGGGCTGCCCGCGGGCGGGTCGAGCATGATGAACGGCGAGTCCGGCAACGCCGGCGGCGAGAAGCGGTCGAACACCGTCATCGCGTACGCGGATGCGCCCACATACGCCGCGGGCGCGACGACGTCGACCTGAAAATCCGTGCGCAGGCGCAGCGCCTGCTCGAGAAAGACGTTGCCGGGCGTCACAAGCAGCACGCGAAAGGCGCGCGGGACGCGCGCGATGGCGGTCACGCTGTCGTCCAGCGAGAAGATGTCGCCCGCGGTGACGTGCGCGGTCACCGTCGTCGCCGCCGCCGGGACGGGCAGCGTGACGTCCTGCGCCTGCCCGGCGGCCAGGGTCATCGGCCGGACGTCGATCAGGCCGGCGTCGGAGCGCCATTCCAGGGAAAACGAGCGTGCCTGCTGGCCAAAGTTCTGCACGCGGAGGTATGCGGCACGGGATTGCGCGTTCGTGCGCACCACGAGCGACGTGAGCGCGACGTTCTCTCCCGACAGCCCGATGCGGTGGTACTCCACGGGAAAGGGGAGCCCGTCGGCGAACGTCGCTCGAACCGGCTCGACGATGCCGTCGCTGTAGAGGTAGGCGCGCGCGTCGTCGCCGGCCCTGACTATGCCTGCGGCCAGGGAGAGCGCGGCTGTCAGGTCGGCTGGGCCATTGGTGGGATTGATCCCGTCCAGCGCGCGGTGCAGTGCGTCGTGGTCGCCGGTCGCAGAGCCGGCGATGCGCGGCGTGGACTGCAGCACGATCAGGGTCATGCGGTCCTGCGGCGCGAGCTGGTCGATCATCGCGCCGACCTGCCGCCGCGCCTCATCGAACCGGCTCGGCTGGACGTCGCGCGCCTGCATCGAGGCTGAGGCGTCGAGCAGCACGATGCTGTGAGGCGCGAACGCGACGCTCGCGGACAGCGCGGGCTGCACCGCTGCAGCGACCAGGAAAGCGGCGACGAGAAGCTGCAGGAGCAACAACCAGCTGAAGCGCAGCTTCTGCCAGGGAACGTTGGCCTGGCGGTCGCGGATCTGGTCCGGCCACAGGTGGAGGGCGGGCACGACGCGCGTCGGGCGGCGGATGCGCAGGAAGTACAGGGCGACGATTACGGGCAGCGTGAGCGCGAGGGCGGCCGCGGCCGGCGCGAGGACGCTCATCCCAGCAACCCGATCCGGCGCAGCGTGCGCTGCACCATGTCCTCGATCGGCTGATCGGACGTAAGCAACGCGAACTGCAATCCTCGCCGCCGCGCGGCTTCCTCGATCTCGCCCGTCCGGCGTGCAAGGGCGGTCCGGTACGCGCGCTCCGTCGCAGGCGTCGACGTGAACTCCCGCTCCGCCCCGGTCTCCGCGTCGCGAAGCCGCGCGTCGCCGGTCCAGTCCGGCTGGAGCTCCTGCGGCGCCAGCATCTGCAGCACCGCGCCCTCCTGGCGGGCGAGCTGCAATGCGGTGATCGCGGGCTCGAGCGCCGACTCACCCAGGCCGTCGGTGATCAGGATCGTCATGCCGGAGCGCTGCCGGCTGATCGGCCACACGAGCCTCGAGTAATCGGTGGGACCGCCCACCGGGAAGGACTCGATGCGCGCGAACAACGCTTGCGCCGAGTGGCGCCCGCGGTAGGGCACGCCGCCTGACGTCGGCCCATCGGCGAAGACGGTGAGCCTGACCCGGTCGAGCGCAGCGAGGGCGACATAGGCGATCGCGCCTGCGAGCCTCTTCGCGGTCAGCGCCTTGTTCGGCCTGCCCCAGTCCATCGAGCCGCTCAGGTCGACGAACATGCTGAGCGGCAGCTCTTCCTCAGCGACGAACAGGCGGAGCACGAACTTATCGAGCCGGGCGTATGCGTTCCAGTCGATCAGCCTGTAGTCGTCACCTGGCGTGTAGTTGCGAAAGTCCGCGAACTCCGGCGACCTGCCGCGGCTGACCGACCTTCGCTCGCCGCCCATCTGGCCTTTCACCGCGCGCCGCACGAGCACCGCCAGCGCTTCGAGTCGGCGAAGCAGGGACGGCTCGAGCAACGGAGTCGCCAAGGCTATCCCGCTGCTTTTGCTTTGTCGGTTTTCTCCAGGATCTCGTCGATGATCTGATCCGACGTGACCTCATCGGCTTCGGCCTCGAACTGCATGAAGATGCGGTGGCGCAGGGCAGGGTGCGCGACCGCGTCGAGGTCGTCGAAAGCAACGTTGTAACGACCCTCGAGGAGGGCGCGCACCTTGCCGGCGAGGACGAGGGTCTGGAGCCCGCGCGGGCTGGCGCCGTAGCGCACGTACTTGCGGACCCGGTCGATGTCGGTCCGGGCGGGGTGCGTCGAGATGATCAATCGCCCCGCGTAAGCCAGCACGTGCTCGGCGATGGGCACCTCTCGCGCGACTTCCTGCGCCGCCAGGATCGCCTCGGCATCGGCGACCGGCTTCAGCTGCGGGAGCGAGTTGCCCGTCGTCCGGCGCGCGATCTCGAGCAGCTCCGCCTCGCTGGGGAATGGAACCAGCGCCTTGAAGAAGAAGCGGTCGAGCTGAGCCTCGGGCAGCGGGTACGTTCCCTCGAGCTCGATCGGGTTCTGCGTCGCCAGGACGAAGAAGGGCACCGGCAGCGGCCGCGTCTCCGTGCCCACGGTCACGGTCCGCTCCTGCATGGCCTCGAGCAGCGCGCTCTGTGTCTTCGGCGTCGCCCTGTTGATCTCGTCTGCGAGGACGAGGTTGGCGAACAGCGGACCGGCCTGGTAGTGAAACTCGCGCCGGCCCTTCTCCTCGTGAATGACGTTGGTGCCGACGATGTCGGCCGGCATCAGGTCCGGCGTGAACTGGATGCGCGCGAAGCTCAGCCGGAGGGACTGGCCGAGGGCGCGCACGAGCACGGTCTTGCCGAGCCCCGGCACGCCCTCGAGCAGCATGTGGCCGCCTCCGATCAGCGCGATCACGGTGTCGCGGACGAGCTCCTTCTGGCCGACGATCAGTCGCGCGAGCTCAGCCTCCAGCGACTGGGCGAGCTCGGTCACGCGCGTCGGGTCGATGCGCGGCTCCTCGGCGATCACGGCGCCGGCTGCTCGCCCAGGCTCGAGAAGTACGCGCGGATCAGGTCGCGCTCGCTGCCCGGGATGAGGCTCTGGTCGGAGGCGTCGAGGGCCGCCTGCTGGTAGGCCTGGACGACCTGTGTGTACGGGGTGAGCGGGACGTCCTGGCCGGGACCGAGGGGCGCCGGGTCGATTTCGGACTGACCGGGCACGGGTTGGCCCGGGACGTATACGCGCTCGGTCCCGGCCGCGGCGCTGCCCTGGCCGGCTCCGGCGCCCGAGCTGCCCTGCCCGCCGGTCCCGCCGCCGCCGCTCCCGCCGCTGCCACTCCCGTTTCCGGTGCCATTTCCGTTCCCATTGCCGTTCCCGTTGCCGTTGCCGTTCGCGTTTCCGCTGCCGCTTCCGCTCCCGCTGGCGGCGCCGCTGGGCGATCCCGCTGCGCCGGAGGGCGAGGTGCCGCTGTCCCGGTCGGCCTGCGCCGCGAGCTGCTGCCGCGCGGCCTCGAGTCCGTTGATCGCGGCCGCAACCTCCTGGTTGTTGTTCTCCTGCTGCTGCAGAGAGTCGAGCTGCCCGGCGACGTCGTTGAGCGCGGCCGCCGCGGCGCCGAGGTCGCCGGACTGCAGGGCCGACGAGGCCTGCTGGAGGGAGGCCGCCGTCTGGGGATCCTTCGCCTGCTGCGCGGCCGCGGCAAGCGCCTTCGCCAGCTCGGCCCGATCCTGCGGAGAAAGGCTCTGCAGCTGCGAGGCCAGCTGCCGGATCGCCTGCGCACCCTGCGAGGGGCTGGCGCTGATCGCCTGGCTCGCGCTCTTGCCCGCATTCGTGCCGGCAAGGTTGTTGGCGAGGTTCTGAGCGGAGCTCGCCCTGGCCGGGGTCTGAGGGTCGGTCAGCTGGAGCAGCTGCTGCTCGGCGGGCGTGATGTTCTGGAGCGCGGTCCGGGGATCTGGCGCAGCCGCGATCTTCGCCTTCGCGTCCTGGAGCACCTTCTGCACCTGCGGGTCGACCTGCGGCGGGCTCGAGGCAGACGCGAGCTTCTTCTCCACTGCACCGACCGTGGTGGCGGCACGCGACTGCGCGGCGCGGTCGGCGCGGCGCTGCGAGAGCACCTGATCCATCGGGTTGGGCAGCAGGATGAGGCCGATCGCCGCGGCGGCGACCGCGGCCGTCAGCCACACCTCGCCCCGCCGAGCCCCGACCGGGAACGCGGCGGAAAGCTGCGCGCGCGCGGCCTTTTCCAGGGCGTCGCGGCGCAGCAGGCCGTCCAGCGGTCCGTCCTCGCCCCGCCTCTCCCATGCGGTCGAGAGCCTTTCCTTCAAACCGAGCCGCAGGTCGGCCGCCCGCATCAGCTGGGCCGGCCGGGGCCGGGTGGCGATCCAGGCCACGGCCACGACCGCGAACGCGATCGGGATGCCGTAGGCCCCGATCCGAATGACCTGCTCGATGGGCATCAGCCGGGCCGCAACGATCACCGCGAACACCCAGGCAGCCGCCGCCAGGAGCGCGTGAAGCAGATAGCGAACGGCGCTTGTGCGCGCCGCCGACCAGCGCAGCTCGCGGACGATGGCTTCGAGCGAGCCCATCAGGCCTGCACCCGCGCAGGCGCCGGCCGGCGCCTCAGCCGGAACCTGTGGACAGGAGGAAGCACGAGCGCGCTGAGCCCAAGCGCCACGAGGCAGATCATGACCTGCATAACGATGCTCGCCTGCCAGTACTGCCAGCCCTGGAACAGGCCGGTGGCAATGGTCGGGCCGCCGCCCGACTGAACCACACCGGTCGGCGAGAGGGTGCCGCCGCCCTTGACGCCTGAGATGGCTGTGCTGCAGAACGTTGCGCCATTCGGCTGGGTCGCGCACGCGCCGCTGTTGCCGCCGCCGGCCAGGCCATAGCCGCCGTTGGGGTAGCGGACGCCGTACAGGGGCACGGGCGCGTTGGTCGCGATCGTGAGCAGTGGAATGACCGGGCTGATCAGCGTGATCGCCGGAGGAGCCGGGGTCGTCGTCGCGTTCGGGTCGGCGACGACCGGGAAGAGAAAGCCGTAGAGGTAGCAGCCGGCGAGCAGCACGAATGCGCCTCCGTACGCGGCGACCGTCGCGACGAGCGTGCGGCGAAACAGAGTCGAGAAGGCGACCCCGATGAAACCAAGCGTGAGGGCAGTCATCGCGGTCACCGCGAACGAGTACAGCATCTGGTCGAGCTCGATCCCGCCGAAGAGAAAGACGAGGCTGAAGATAGGCACCGAGATCACGAGGAGCAGCACGACGAACGAGAGCGAGGCCAGCAGCTTGCCCCAGATGATCGAGAACGGGCGAATCGGGGTGACGAACAGCAGGTCGATGGTCTGCCGTTCACGCTCGCCGCTGATCGATCCCGCGGTCAGGGCGGGCGTGATGAAAGCGAGCAGCGCGACTTGAAAGAGGATCAGGAAGGTGAACAGCTGCTGGCCGTAGTTGGTTGGCGAGCCGCCGAACTGGCCCGTGGCGGTGAGGGACATGACTGTGAAGATCGCCCAGGCGATCCCCCCAAGCAGGACTATGTAGAGGGTGATCGCAAACGGCGACCGCCACGTCCGCATGCGGGTGCGGTACTCCTTGGCCACGATCGGGTTCCACAGCGCGCCCACTACCTCGTTCATCCGACCTCCTCCGACGTCGCCCGCATGAATGCGTCCTCGAGCCCGCCGTCGACCGGCGCGAAGCTCGAGACGTGGATGCCTGCTCCGATGAGCGCGCTCAGGATGTCAGAAGCCGTCTTCTCGTCACCGTCGTACTCGGCTTCGATCGCGCCGTTCACCGCCTCGGCGTGGCGGACGAAGGCAAGAGGGGTCAGGATCTCGAGAGCCGCGTCTCTTTCTTCGATCACGGTGATGCGCAGCCGCCGGCCGCTCGACAGCCGCGCGATGACGTCACGCACCGAACCTGTGGCGCGCATGCGCCCGTGGTCGATGATGCCGATCATCGTGCAGAGCTCGGTGAGCTCGGGGAGGATGTGGCTCGAGATGATGATCGTCTTGCCCATCCCCTGGAGCTCCTTGAGGATCTCGCGCATCTCGACGCGAGCCCGTGGGTCGAGACCGGACGCTGGCTCGTCGAGGAGGAGCACCGCCGGATCGTGCACCAGCGCTCGAGCGAGGCAGACGCGCTGCTTCAAGCCGCGCGACAGCGTGTCGACGAGCTGGTGCTTGCGTTCTGTCATTCCCACCAGGGCCAGCAAGTCGTCGACTATCTTCTGGCGCCGCTGCTTCGGCTGCCGGTAGCAGGCGGCGTAGAAGTCGAGGTATTCGCCAACCGTCAGCTGGTCGTACACGCCGAAGAAGTCGGGCATGTAGCCGATCTTGGAATGCACCTTCTCGCGGTCCTTGGTCACGTCGGCGCCGTCGATGTAAGCCTTGCCGTCTGTCGGTTCGAGCAGCGCCGCGAGGATGCGTAGGGTCGTCGTCTTGCCGGCGCCGTTGGGTCCGACGAACCCGAAGATCTCGCGCTGCGGGACCTCGAACGACACATGGTCGAGCGCCGCGCGCGCCCCATAAGTCTTGGTCAGCTGCTCGACCGCGATCACTTCACTGTCCCGACCAATGAGTAGTTTCCCGTCGCGAACTGGTTGTCGGTCGTGAGCTTGAGCCTGACCTCGCCGGTGGTCGGGTTGACCGCGGGTGCGCGCACCAGCATCGCGCTGTTGTCGGAGTAGTCGAGGTTGACCCACGCCGACTGGGACCAGTCCCAGACCTGCGCCTTGACGTTGGGGACGGTGCCTGAAGGCCCGATCGCTCCCTTGCCGCCGTAGGGGTTGAAGCTGGAGATCGCGACTTCGGAAAGATGCGTGCCCGGCGCAAGAGTCGGCGCGAAGTCGTAGGTGATGCTCCCCGCCTGGATGACCATCGTGGGGGCGCCGCCCTGGCTTATGTCCGTGTCGAGGTCGATGATCCGTCCCAGGACGACGCTCGACGGCAGCGCGCCCGCGCCGAGCTCGCCCACCGAGAACGGCACCACGACCGCGCTCTCGCCGTACGTGCGCGGGTGACCGCCGTTCACGGTGACCTCCTGGAACGGCTGCTTGGTCCAGAGCACGATGGTCGGGGCCGGCGCGGTGAAGACCCCGTTGAAGCTGGTGGCCGGAATCACGGACAGCACAGCGCCCCGGGCTTCGTTTTCGCGCTCTACGTCGGAGTTGCTCTGCGCCTGGGGAGGGCAGCAGCTGTAGGCGCTCGGGTAGATCGACATCGCGATCGGCTGGCCGTTGAACTGAGTCGCCGCCGTGGGCTGCACGCTGAAGGACGCGGTTCCGTTGGCTGGAAGGTCGCCCAGCTTGTGGAAGCTGTTCCCGGCGATGACCAGGCCATCGGTGAAATGAATCGAAGAAAGATTCTGCACAGTACCGGTGATCTGCCCACCGACCATTTGCGCGCGCGTGACGATCTTCGGCGCCGAGCCCATCACGCCCTCGTTGGCGAAGCCACGCAAGTTGAAGGCGGTCATCCCCGGCAGCGTGATGCCGTCGGTGGTGGTATTCACGTGCATCGCGCCGAGATTCGTGTCTGTCGTGCCTCCCGACGTGTAGTAGATCGGGCTGATCATCGTGTGGCCGCCGGAGACCCCTACCTGATAGTCGCCGCGTGTCGGGGCCATGATTCCGGTGTATGTCTCCTGGTAGGAGCGGTCCCAACCTGTCTGGACGTGGACGATCGATATCTCATTCGCCAGGACGGATGTGCCCTTGGTCACGATGCCGGCGCTGTAGGCGCCGCCGGATGCAACCAGGGCAAGCGCCGGCACGGTGATCCATGCGAGGGTTCGACGGTTGAGCGCTCTGAGCACGAAGTAGTTGACCGGTCCGACAAGGAGGATGTAGAGGCCGACAAGCGCGCCGATCAACCACCAGGCCGGCAAATCCAGCGTCGGTAGGCTCGCCAGCACCTGCGACAGCGATCCTCCTTTGGTCGCCACCGAGCCGCTGAGGCCGAACTTCGAGAACATCCCGCCACTGCTGTTGGCGTTGGCTCCATTGCCGTATGTGCTGCGGATGTAAACCTGGCGAAGGAGCGCGGTCGACCCGCTCCAGGATGCGATCGGATCCTGCGTCCAGTCGAACGTCGCCATCGAGACGAGGCCCGCGCCGGCTTTCTCCTCGATCAGAAGGGGATGCCCTCCGTCGCTCAGCCATGCGGTCCCGCCGGTCAGCGTTCCGGTCGCGACCTCGAGGCCGCCGAGGTGGCCGAGCGCCGCAGACGGAACGATGGTCGTGGTTCCGGTCACCTGCATCGGCAGTAGCGAGCTGGGCAGGCCCGCGAGGGTCTTGTGCCACGAGCCGCCGGTGCCGAGGATCAGCGACCCTCCATTCATGACGTAGTCGGTCAGCGCGGTGCGCTGGCCGGAGGTAAGGGTGTCGCTGGCGAAGTCATCGATCGCGATCAGGTCGAAGGCACGCAACACCAGCGCCGAGTCGGAGATGTCGCCCGCCGCAAGGTGCACGACGCGGGGCGAGGTGGGGCCCGGGAAAATGATGCCAAGGTTGTCGAGCGCGGTCGCCTGGTCGGAGATCACAGCGGCCAGGAGTCCCGTCAGGGTGTTGTTGAACGAGACCTGCTGGGTTACGAGGCTGCGGTTGTTCCGGATCACCGACACGTCCACTGTCCCCGGGAAATCCTCAGAAACGTAGGTCCGGAAGTGCTTGGTCGCCCCTGCCGCGAGGCTGACCGGCGTTTCGTAGACGGCGTTGCCGCCCGGCGGGCCACCTCCGCCTCCGAACGAGCTGGTGCTCGACACCTGCAGCACCCCGTCGAGATCGGCGCCGTGGTTGACCAGGTCGATCGAGACCGGCATCCACTGGCCGAGCTTGACCGTCTGGGAGTAACCGACCTGGACGTTGAGGACCAGCGGGTTGGTGCTGGCTGCCTCCGAACCAACCGTCGACGCCGAGGTGCCGATGGCCGCCGCGATCACGGCCAGGACCGACCTGACGGCAAAACGGCGGTCGGACCGTGCCATTCAAACCTCTACAACGAGCGGTGGGCGGAATCGTAATGCGGGAGGGGGGCCAAGTATGGCCCACGCGCCTCACATATAAGGACGCACGAGGGCGGGTTTTGGCTCCGTTCGGCCTCAGCGGCGCCGGTAGCGCGAGAGGCTCGTCACGTCGTCGGTGCCCAGGTCTGTGATCACGTGCCGTTCGGTCATCCTCTTGATGTGAACGGCGGGCAGCTCGACCAGCTCGCCGTCATGACTTCGTTTGAGCACGATCCCATGAAAGATGTCCTCCTCGAGGTCTCCGAGCACCTGTTGCGCCTTCCCGATCTCGGTGCCGTCGGCGGCCACGACCGGCGCCTCGCGAGGCATCATGGTCCAGGCCACCTGCGTCTCGTCTTCGAACATCTCCCTCCCACCACTGTACCGGCGATCGAGCCTACCGAAAGTCAGACGAGTGCGGGCCGCAGGCCGGATTCATTCCGGCCTTCACCCAGCGTGACCCGC
>Ga0209220_1000373_pt1 | contig 16111 bp, 23 predicted proteins | sample BlaSpr_A8_OM3_M3_FD_187984 | JGI IMG/M metagenome (GOLD analysis project Ga0209220, IMG submission 187984) | Forest soil microbial communities from Thunder Bay, Ontario, Canada - Black Spruce, Ontario site 2_A8_OM3_M3 (SPAdes) (version 2) | ecosystem: Environmental > Terrestrial > Soil > Boreal... | reverse complement strand
CTGAAGTCCGGACATCCCGCCGCCCGCGCCCACGAAACAGGCGAGGCCGACGATCACCGGCCACAGTTGCAGGGGCAATTTTCCAAGATGCGAAATCACAGCCCAAACGGTCACGACAACTGCCATACTCAGTGCTTTAGTGGTCAAGGCATTCATCTGTTGGCCTCTTCCTGAAAGGGGGGGACGCGGGGCCAACATAATGAACCGGTGGTGCGCCGTGCAACATCCGGAACGCTAGTCACGCTCAATTACATAGGCTTCCGTTTTACACCTTGACCTCGATCGTCGCGCCGCGCTTGAACTGGACGTACAGCCACGCCATCGGCACGATGAGCATGCCGGCGGCGATGATGGTCAATGCAAGCAGCACCGCTGCCAGCAGGACCGCCCGTTGCGAAGCCTTGGCGGCGGCGAACATGGCCGCGTCCTGCTTGGCGAGGAGCACGATCATCGCCTGGCGCGATTCAGTCCCCGCGCCGGTGCTGGTGCTCGTCAGACCGTCCAACACGCTGCGGACGAGCTCCCGCTCCCGCTCGTCAGTCATTGAATTGGCGAGATCCGAGAGCTGCACGCGTAGCACCCGCCCCAGACTGTCACGTTGGGCGAGCGCCTCCGGCCGCCGGTAGGCAGGATCGGTGCTCGTGGCCATCTGGCGCCACACCTCGAGGCCGGCATTGTAGCGGTGCAGCGTCTCGACCGTACGGGCTCCGCGCTCAACGGTCGTCGCCGCCTCGCGCAGCGAGAAGATCAGCCACAGGCCGATCACCAGCGCGAGCGCCAGCGTGATGGCGCTGATCGTCACCGCAATGCCGGGCCGAATGAACGTGTAGTCCTTCATCGCCACGGCGAACGACGAGCGTCCCGTCGAGGGGCGTGAAGGGTACGAGCCGGACGGAGGAGGTGGTGTGCTCATGGGGCCCCACGCTAGTCTCGGTGGGAAAGAGTGTCAATACAGTGCAAACGGCGCTGACAGACCGCTTTATCATCTGTGTGACGGCGCCGCTTGACGGCGCGCTCCGCACCCCGCATTACTAGGGTGCGCCCCGACTTGCCCCCTATCGCCCTTGGGATGTCCATGGAGGTGAGACGGTGAGTGCACAGCTGTTTCGTGGGGATGCCGGCGAGGTGCTCCGCCAGGCGAGCGCCGTGGTCGGCCGGCCGGTCATCCTCTGGGAGGTGACGGGCGCCCACGCCGCCGTTCCCCGCGCCACGAGTCATCCGGACCTCAGCACCCCCCTGCCGAGCTTCGATCTGGACGCGACGCTGCGCCGCTGGAAAGTCCCTATCCCCGTGGGATCGCGTTGGGTCACGGCGCCGGGCGCCACTCCGGACGCCTGGGTAATCGCGCCCGTCCGGTCGCATCCCCCCGCGCCGCCGCCGGGCGGGCGCGAGCGCCGCAGCCGGGACCGGCTCGCGCTCGAGCTCACCGGTCTCGCGTTGGGCGCGATCGACCCCGCCCCCGTAGCTACCGAATTCGCGGCCGGGTCCGCCCGCGGCGATGCGCTGCAGGAGCTGGCCACTTCTCCCGCGATGATCGCGCACGAGGCGAGCAATCCGTTGACCGCTGCGCGCGTAGGTCTGCAGCTCGCGATGGAATCGATCGGACGCTGGGTGGACTTGGCGGCTGACCGACGCCTGGCGCTGCTCGACGACCTCGGCCAGGTGATCGAGGACATCGACCGGGCGACCGGCTTCCTGCGCGCGGTGCAAGACCGGGCGCGCGGCGCCCAGGCGCGCTCCGAAAGGTTCGACGCGGTCCGCGTCGTGCGCTCCTGCCTCACCCTCGAGCGGCGCCTGCTGCGCGATCGCGGCATCGATCTGGATTTCACGACCAGCTTGGATGCGATGTACCTGAAGGGCGACCCAAACGCGCTGTTCGACTTGCTCGTGAACCTGGTCCGCAACGCCGCCGACGCCACGGCGCAGGCGCCGGCCCCGGTCGAAGTGCGGCTCGGGCAAAAGGGACGCGACCTGGAAGTGATCGTGCGCGACCGCGGCACCGGTATCCCGGCGCAAAACCTGTCCAGGATCTTCGAGCCGGGATTCACGTCCAAGGAGTTCGGCAAGGGCAGCGGCATGGGACTCGCCAAGGTGCGCAGCGTGGCCGAGGCGATGTTCGGAGGATCGGTGCGCGTCGAGTCGCAGCCAGGCAAGGGAACGACGTTTACGATCTCGTTGCCACTGCCCCCCCAGCGCGACAGCGATCCTTCCCGGGGCGAAGCGCGCGGGGAGACGGTCCCCCCCTCCCCCTCCCCGTCCGCGCCCTAGGCGAGCAGCGCCGCAAGATCGAGCGGCCGCGTGTCCATCCGGATCGTACCGTCGGGTGCACGCGGCCATTCGTTTTCTGGCAGGTCGCGGTAGAGCTCTACGCCGTTGCCGTCGGGGTCGCGCACGTACACCGCTTCGCTCACGCCGTGGTCGGAGGCGCCTTCGAGCGCGACCCCGTGCTCGAGCGCGCGACGTACGGTCGCCGCCAGGGCGGCGCGGTCCGGGAAGAGAATCGCGAAATGGTAAAGCCCGGTGGTGCGCGGCGCGGGCCGTGGCGCACCGCGGCCGGCCCACGTGTTGAGGCCGATGTGATGATGGTAGCCACCCGCTGAAAGAAACACGGCGTCAGGACCGTAGGAGGCCGTGACTTCGAAACCGAGGGCATCGCGGTAGAAGGCCAGGGCACGCTCGAGATCGCTGACCGTCAGGTGGACGTGTCCGATGCGGGTGCGCGGATCGATGGTCCCCGGTTTAGCTTTCATGCCATGAACACTAGCGCCAAGATCCCCACCCCCGTCAATGAGCCCGTCCTTTCGTATGTCCCCGGCACGCGCGAGCGCGCCGACTTGAAGCAGACCTTGAAGGACCTAAGCGGTCGCCAGATCGAGATTCCCGTCATCATCGGCGGGAAGGAAATCCGCACCGGCCGCACGGTGGACGCCGTGATGCCTCAGTGCCACCGGCACGTGCTGGCGAAGGTGCATCAGGCGGGCCCCGAGGAGATCACGACCGCGATCGCCGCGGCGCGCGCCGCCTGGCGCGAATGGTCGTCGCGGAGTCTCGCCGACCGGGCAGGGGTTTTCCTCAAGGCGGCAGACCTCCTCGCCACGCGCTGGCGGGCGACGGTGACGGCCGCCACGATGCTGGGGCAGAGCAAGACGGCACACCAGGCGGAGATTGACGCCGCCTGCGAGCTGATCGACTTCTGGCGCTTCAACCCCCACTACGCCGACCGGATTCATGCCGAGCAGCCGCTCTCGTCGCCCGGCATGTGGAACGCCATGGATTACCGGGCTCTCGAGGGGTTTGTCTACGCGATCACGCCCTTCAACTTCACGGCGATCGGCGGCAACCTCCCCACGGCGCCCGCGCTCATGGGGTGCACGGTCGTCTGGAAGCCCGCGGCGACGGCGGCGTACTCGAACTACCTCGTCTTCAAGCTCCTCCAGGAGGCGGGCCTGCCGCCGGGTGTGGTGAACTTCGTCCCCGGTCCCGCGACGCAAATCAGCGAGCGGGTGCTCGCCGACCGGCACCTCGGCGGCATCCATTTCACCGGGTCGACGGAGGTCTTCCAATCGCTGTGGAAGCAGGTGGCGACGAACCTGACCGGCTACGCCGACTATCCGCGGCTCGTAGGGGAGACGGGAGGCAAGGACTTCATTCTCGCCCACGCGAGTGCCGACCTCGATGCGCTGGCTACCGCGATGGTGCGCGGCGCCTTCGAGTACCAGGGCCAGAAGTGCAGCGCCGCCTCCCGGGTGTACGTGCCCGACACGCTGTGGCCCAAGCTGCGGGAGCGGGTGCTGGCCATGCTGGCCGAAGTGCGCGTCGGCGACCCCGCCGATTTTCGCAACTTCATGGGCGCGGTGATCGACCGGAAGGCATTCGACAAGATCAAGGAATACATCGAGCGGGCGAAAAGCGATCCTAAGGTCAAAGTGCTGTTCGGCGGCGGCTGCGACGACACCGACGGATACTTCGTGCAGCCGACGCTCATCCAGGTCGAGGATCCGACCTACCGCACGATGTGCGAAGAGATCTTCGGCCCCGTGCTGTCGCTGTACGTCTATCCGGAACGCCAGTGGAAGGAAACGCTCGCCTTGGTGGACCGCACGTCACCGTACGCGTTGACGGGTGCGGTCCTCGCGCAGGACCGCGCGGCGGTGGCCGAGGCGGACGCCGCACTGCGCTACGCCGCGGGGAACTTCTACATCAACGACAAGCCGACTGGCGCGGTGGTAGGTCAGCAGCCGTTCGGCGGCGCGCGTGCCAGCGGCACCGACGACAAAGCCGGCAGCCTGCTGAACCTGATCCGCTGGACCAGCGCGCGCACCGTGAAAGAAAACTTCGTGCCGCCGCGCGATCCCTGGTATCCGTTCATGGCCGAGGCTTGAACGGACGGGGGGGGACGCGGCCACCCATCCTGGTGCTGGTGCTGGCCGGCGCGTTTCTGCTGCTCGTCGCCTCGCTCCTCATCGGCTCGTTCACCACGCCGGAGTTTCCGCCGTATCCGTTGACCGTTCCGCCCGCGCGCCTAGCGGCGGTGGGCGATTCGCTGGTGGGACCTGCGACCTACACTCTCGATGCATCGCGGGGCGATAGCTGGCGGCATTTTCATTTTGCCCGCAACGCGGTAGTGGACTCGGCCGGGGTGGGGGCGGGGGCGGGGGGCACGTGGGACATCGCCTTCCGCCGCAACCACGTGATCGCCGCGCCCGGTGCAGGCGTCCTGGATCTCGGCCTCGTCGCGTTCGACTCCGTGGTCGAAGTGCCGGCGTCGGGCTACGCGGTCACGACATTCGGGGCCGACACGGTGAATCCGGGCGTGGGGAAGTGGTACGCGTACAGCATGCTGTCGCACCTGCTCACGTCGAAGCGGCACGTGTACGCCGTGCGGACAGTGGACGGTCGCTTTGCGAAGCTCGAGATCCTCTCCTACTACTGCCGCGACGTCGGGGCCGCGTGCTACACGATCCGCTATGCCTTCCAGGGCGACGGCCGCCGCCGGTTCACGAATGCAACGCGCCCCCGGACGACGTCGTCGCCGGGGGCGCGTTATCAGAGACCACGGAGATTACTTGGGGGGCGCCAGGATCTTGAACATTCCCGTCCCGCAAACGGGACAGACTCCCTTTAGCGCGGGCCGGCCATTCGCCATCTTCACCTGGTTGGCGTTCGAGATCTTGCGCTTCGCCTTACACTTGACGCAGTAACCTTCGTCCGCGGCCATCGGGGCCTTTCCCTTCGCCATTGTCGGTCGCTCCTCCAGTTCGGGGGCACGGGGACGCCTGCAGCGCCAGACAACATAATATGCTGCCGCTAGCCGGGGGTAACCGGGGCGGGGGGGGCGTCCTGAAACCCATTCCGTTTGTGCGTTCCGTCACAAAACGGCTTGGTGGCCGATGCGCCACATCGGCACAGGACAACGACTTCCGCTGGCCGGCCGTCTTTGCGCAGTGGGGGCGTCAATTCCCGCCCGTCCGGTGTCACAATGCGCACCGGCCCCTCAATCACCAGCGGGCCGTTCGCTTTCGGGGTAATGGTCACGAGGGTCATGCCGCCAATATAGCCGGGCGGTTCGGACTGGAGGCTCGCCGCGGCGCTCCCCCGGAACGCCCCGCCGCGGGGCAGGGTATCTCCCTCCTGCACATCGATGCATACCCGCTCGTTCCTGTCGATTCTCTTCGCCGCCTCGTCTGCGTGCATCGCCGAGCGTGGGCCCCTCAGCAATCGTATGGCCCACTCGGCGACGAGCTATCTCGCGCGCGCCGCCCGCCAGCCCGTCAATTGGCAAGCGTGGGGTCGCGAGGCGTTCGCGCTCGCCGCGAAACTCGATCGGCCCATCCTGCTCTACGTGGGTGGAGACGCCTGCCGTTGGTGCGTCGAGACGGACCGCGCGATCTATACCGATCCCGAAATCGGCGCCCTCATCAATGCGCTGTTCGTGCCAATCCGCGTGGATCGCGACGAGCGTCCCGACGTGGCGCAGCGCTACCAGGCCGCGGTCGAACGTTTGGCCGGATTGCACGGCTGGCCGCTCACCGTGTTCCTGACCGCGGACGGGGCGCCGTTCTTCGGCGGCACGTACTTCCCGGCCGACGATCCCGTCACAGGTCGCGGTCTGAAACAACTCCTTCCCGAAGTGGCGCGGAGTTACCGCGATCAGCGCTCGTTCATCGTCCAGCACGCGGCGCTCGTGCGCCAGCTGGTGCTCACCGGTGGCGGTGACTCGCGCGGCATCCTGCAAGCGGCGCCGATCCGCGCCGAGATCGCCGCTGTGCGGGCGGGTCTCGACGCCGCGGTGCGCACGCACGCGGCGGTGGGAAGCGTGGTGTATGCCGAAGCCGCTTCGCTGCTGCTCACCGAATACGCACGTGAGAGCGATACCGTGTCCCTCGCTGTGGCGCGTCGCGCCCTTGACCTCATGCTCGATTCGGCGGAGAGCGGCGGCGAGGATCCTCCTCGCCTGGTGCGGGCGGCGCTGCTCGGTGGCCTCGCGCAAGCTTGGGTCGTGAGCGGCGATGCGCGCTATCGCGACGCCGGGCGGGCGCTCTCCCGCGCGGTGGCGCGCGAGCTCGGCAATGCCGGCGACCGCGCGTTCTTCGCCGATCAGGAAGCATTCGTCATCGAGGCGGTGGTACTCTCGGCGGCGACGTTCGGTGAGACGGCCGCCAAGCAACGCGGGCGCACGGCGCTCGACGCGTTGTTGTTGCGGATGTACGCCCGCGGCTGGGGTGTGCGGCACTCCGCCGCAGGCTCGGCGCAGGGACTGCTGCAAGACCAGGTGCGGGTCGCGGCCGCCTGTCTCGGGGCGTACCAGGTGACCGGTGAGCAACGCTACCTCGCAGTCGCCCGCGACCTCGCCGCCGTCCTCGAGAACGGCTACGCCGATCCGGTCGGCGGCTATTATGACGCCGCGGTGCCGCCCGCTCCTGCGGCCGGACCCGACGCCGCGGCTCCGGCGCTCGTCGACCGCACCAAGCACGTTTTCGACGACATGCTCCCCGGCGCGAACGCGTCGGCCGCGCATGTCCTGCTGCGGCTGGCTGACGTGACCGGCGACCAGTCCTACCGGCGTCGTGCCGAAGCCGCCCTCGAGGCGTTTGCAGGCGCGGTCAGCGGGGCCGGCGTTCGGGCCTCGACGTTCCTCGGCGCGGCCCGCGAGGTGCTCGCGAACCGCACCGTTCCCTCCCCTCCGTGACCAAGCCTCCCCGGATCGGGTCACCTTGGTATTGAACGACGGCCCGGCGGATGTCGAAGTAGTCGCCCGCATCCTGGGCGGCGACGGGGAAGCGTTCGGGATCCTCATCCGGCGATACGAGCCGGGGTTGCTCCGTTTCGCCACGCGCATGTTGGGCAGCCCCGACGCCGCGGCGGATGCGGTGGCTGAGAGTCTCGTGCGCGCCTACCGGCATTTGGCCCAATGTCGCGACCCGGCGCACCTGCGGAGCTGGCTGTACCGGATCACCGGCAACCGCTGCCGCAGCCACCTCGCCCGGCGCCGCACGAATGACATCTCGCTCGACGATGCGCCACCGCTCGCCGACGCGGCGGATGTGTGGGTGACGCTGGAGCGTGGTGAGCAGGTCGTTCTCGTGGAGCGCGCGCTGGCGGCGCTGCCTGCGGAGAAACGTGAGGCGTTCGTGTTGAAACACGTCGAGGGGATGAGCTACGAAGAGATGGCCGCGGCGACCGGCGCGCGGATTCCCACGCTGAAGATGCGTGTGCATCGCGCCCGGGAAGCGTTGCTGGCGGCGCTGGAGGAGCTCGTATGACACCCATGACGCCGATCGATCCGCACTTGCAGCAAGCGCTCGACGGAGAGCGCGACCCGTCCGCCTTGCCCGCGGATCTGCGAGAGGCTTACGCGCGCCTCATCGGAGCCGCGAGCCTGTTGCAGGACGCGCCGCCCGTGAGCGTAGCCGAGCGCGTCATGGCGGAGATCCGCCGGTCCCCGCTGGCGATCTCCAGGGAGAGCGCGACCCGCCGGCTGGGGCACTGGCTCACGCGCCCGCGCGCCTTCACGGTGCGCTTGCGGCCGGCGTGGACGCTGCCGCTGGCGGCGGCCATCGCCGCGATCCTGTTGTTGCCGCTCGGGCCCTCAGGGTCCCCGACTCCCGGAGCCGCCGAGGGCATCGCGCAGTTCGTCGGCCACTTCCCCGGAGCGCGTTCGGTCGAGGTCGTCGGCTCGTTCAACGATTGGAGCCGCGGCACGCTGCCCCTGCGCGACGAGAATCACGATGGCATTTGGCACGGCGCCGCGGTGCTGCCTGCCGGCCAGCACGAATACATGTTCGTGGTGGACGGCGAACGCTGGGTCGCCGATCCGCTCGCGGGCCGCTATGTGGACGACGGGTTCGGCGCCGGGCGGGAGAACGCCCTGCTGATCGTGCGCCCAGCGATGGCGGGCGGTGACCAGCCGTGAGGCTCGTGCTGGCGCTGACCCTCGTGGTGGCGCCGCTGGCGGCACAAGCTGCGCACCCCCGTCTCGCCGGGCGCGTTCCGGCCGCGGCGCTGCCGGCGATCGATTCGCTCGTCGCTCAGGCAGTGGCCGAGAGCCTGCCGAGCGAGCCGTTGGTGCAGAAGGCGCTCGAAGGGGGCGCGAAAGGCATTCCCGCCGACCGCCTGGTCAACGGCGTGCGTCGTGGCCTCATCCAGCTGCGGAATGCGCGCGCGATCCTGACGCGCGTTGCCCCAGCACAGCCGGTCCCGGACGGACACATCGCGGCAGTGGCCGCGGCACTCGCCCGGGGATTGAGCCCTGAGCTTGTGGAGCGGCTGCTTGCCGGCGCGCCGGCAGAGCCTCCGGGCCCGGTGTTGCACGCCGCGGCCGACCTGGTCGCACATGGCTTCAACCCGGACTCGGCGGCGGATCTGCTCCTGACTGCCCAGGAGAAGGGGTTGCACGGCATGCGCCTGTTGGACGTCGCCGTCGCCGCTGCCCATGAGCTGCAGCGGGGAGGCGGCCGTACCCCCGCCCAGGCGTTGGAACGGGTACGAGCCATGCTTCCCAACGTGCCCCAGGCCCCGCCTCCGCCGCCCCATCCTCGGGCAGTGACGCACCGCCACACCGCGGGGTCGTAAAGGCAACCACCAACCTGAGGCGACTCATGTTCCGTAAGACCCTATTGATGCTGGCCCTCGTCGCGGCTCCTACGATCGCGGAGGCTCAGCAGCCCATGCAGCAGCCGACGCCCCCGCCCCACAGGACGCGGACGAATGCCCAGCGGGCGGACACGTCCAAGGCGAAGGCGCGTCGTGCGCGTCGGTCGCGGAAAGCCCGTACCACGGCGCCCCGCGATACGACCAAGTCCAAGCCGTAATTAGGATGTGTAGTCGGAGTTGATCCGAACGTAGTCAGGAGACAGATCGCAGGTCCAGACCACCGCCTCCGCCCGACCGAGTCCCAGGTCGAGGCGGAGGCGGATGGTTTTCCGCTGGAATATCGCGCGCGCCCGTGCCGGGTCGGGGTGCGCGGTGGCGCCGCCGTCGGCAAGGGTGAGCCATTCGCCGTCCGTCGCCGCCTCGAGGCCGATGCGGTCTGCCACGAGCGCCACGCCCGCCGCGCCGGCCGCGGCAAGGACCCGCCCCCAGTTGGGATCGCCGCCGTAGATCGCGGTCTTGACGAGCGTGGAACGGGCGATGGCGCGCCCCACCTCGCGCGCGTGCCCTTCGGTCTGCGCCCCTACGACGTGGATCTCGAGCAGCTTCGTCGCCCCTTCGCCGTCCTCCACCACCGCCAGCGCCAGGGTTCGCGCAACCTCGGTCGCTGCTTCCTCGAATAGCTTCCAGGTTCCTCCGTCCCGGGCCGGATCGACGCCCGACGCGGCGTTCGCGAGCAGCAGGACGGTATCGTTGGTGCTGGTATCTCCGTCCACCGAGATGGCGTTGAACGTGTGGTCCGCCACACGCTTCAGAAGCGGCCCCAATACACCCGGTTCCGACACGGCGTCCGTCGTGATCACGCCCAGCAGGGTCGCCATGTCCGGATGGATCATCCCGGCCCCTTTTGCGATGCCGCCGATCGTGATGGCACCTCCCCCGGGGGTCTCCAGTCGGACGGCACAGTGCTTGGGGCGCGTGTCGGTGGTCATGATGGCGCGCGCCGCGTCAGCCCCGCCTGCGGGAGACAACCGCGTCGCCGCCTGCCGCAGTCCCTCGGCCACCTTGTCCACCGGCAGCGGTACGCCGATCACCCCGGTCGAGAGCACCAGCGCGGTTCGCGGGGGGAGGCCCGCGGCTTCCTCTGCGGCGCGCGCCATGGCGCGGGCCGCTTCGAGCCCGGCAGCCCCTGTGCAGGCGTTCGCAACGCGCGCGTTCATCGCCACGGCGCGGACACGGCCGGGCCGCTCGCTCAACAGATCGGCGTCATAGATCACTGGCGCGGCCCGGAGGGCGTTGCGGGTGAAGACGCCGGCGGAGGCGCAGCTCGTGGCGCTGACGAGTAGCGCGACATCCAGCGCTCCGTCCGACTTCAGCCCGGCGTGGGCGGCTGCGGCCGTGAAACCGGCCGGCGACGTGACCGAGCCTTCGGGAATCGCGGTGAACGCGGCGGTCATCGGCGGTCAACATAGCGGTCGTGGGTCGCTTGTGTAACCGGCCGGCGTTTCGTATCATAGCACAACCTTCCCGGAGGGTCCCGTTCGATGTCGGATCCGTTCCTCAGCTCCGACGAATACGACGAACGTGCACATCAGCTCTATAACGAAGGACAATACGACGACGCCATAGACACCCTGCGCGAGGGCTTGGGGCTCTATCCTCACGCCGTCGAGCTGCACGTAGGGATGGGCTACGCGCGGCTGGCTCGCGAGGAGTATGCCTGGGCGCGGCGCGCATTCGAGGAAGCGCGGGGCTTGGACCCCAACCACGAGGACGCTCTCGCCGGGCTGGGAGAAGTGCTGCTCAAGTTCGGCGAACGGGCCGCCGCACTCGCCTGTTTCGAGCGGATCCTCGCGCTGGGCTTCGACGGCGACCATGATCTGATGCTGCAGATCGGGCGCGCGCTGTTCCGCGAAGGTGTGCTCGACCAGGCGCGCCGCTTCTTCGAGGGAGCGCTGGGCGCCCATCCCGACTCCGCTGATGCCGCCGCCTGCGTCGGCTATGCCGCCCACCGGCTCGCGGACGAGGGCGGCAGCCTGCATTGGCTCCGCCGGGCTCTGGAGCTCGACCCCAGTCTCGGCGAGGCACGCGTCTATCTGGCGAACCTCCTCTACGACCGGGGCGAGTACGAGGCGGCGTTGTTTCACCTCGAACGGACCGGGCCGGAGGAGCACTACGACGCGCTCGCCATCTGGCGGCTCATCGAGCTCAAGAAGAGCGTGTACCGTCTCCCCGACGATGACCCCGAGCTCGTGCCCTGGCAGGACCGCCTGAACGAGCTGGCGGGCGACGCCGCCCCCGAAGACCTCCTACTCGCGGAGATCGAGGCCATGGGGCCGGACGGCCAGATCCGGGATCCGCGCCAGCTGGAGTTGTTTGGCACGCTGCTGACCGAGCTGCAAGGCATGAAGAACCGGGGGGGAAGCGCGAGCACCGGCGCCGGCGAAGTGCATCGCGTGAGCACCGTGTCGGGGGCGACCTACGTGGGGACGTGGGAAGAGATCGTGCGGCAGATGAAAGATGACGCCGCCGAATGGGCCGGCGGGTCGCTGGAACAGTACATGGAGGCGAGCGCCAAGCGGTGGCGCAAGCAGACCGGCCTGGCTATCCCGGCCACCGACCCGGAAACGTTCCTCCGGGCCGGAGCCGACGCCGGAGTGTTAAGAATCCTGCACTAGAGTGGCGTCCTTCTTGAACCGGACCGCAATCGAGAGCGGCCCGTCGCCCAGCGCCACGAGGGTCACCGCGCCGGCGAGCAAGAGCGCCTCCAGCTCCAAGTTCTGGTGCCCCGGCAATTTTACGGCGACGATGGCAACGAGCATCACGAGGGCCATCGCCGCCGCCCACGCCCGCGTCAGGATGCCGAGCAGCACGCAGACGGCGCCCACGGTCTCGATCGTCATCAGGATCACCGCGAAGATCGTGGCAAACGGGATGTGATGCCCCGCGAGAAAAGTGGCCGTCGCACCAATGCCGTTCTCGAACTTGGCCACCCCGTGGCGCAGAAACACTCCTCCCACCGCGAGCCGCATGAAGAAAGCCGCGTACGGCGTCAGTCGATTCATCGCAGCCTAGAACATCGACATGGCGAGGAACGAACGCAGATTGTCGTTCGTCACCCGCAGCCGCGCAGACAGGAGCCGCACGACCGACCACAGCACTTTGTAGGCAATGTCCCGGTTGAAGTCGAGGAGCAGCTCGAAGTCGGAGCGGGAGATGGTGATCAGGGTACAGGAGATGTTGGCGATCGCGTCGGTGGAGCGCTCCGAGCGGTCGAAGATCGACATCTCGCCGAAGCAGGAGCCGGGCTTCAGCACCGCGAGCGCTTCCTCGCCCGAGCCGGGGATCGTCCGGGAGATGCGGACCTCGCCTTCCGCGATGAGGAAAAGGCGGTTGCCGGGCTCGCCCTCCTTGAAGACGTACTGGCCAACCGTGAACTTTTGCTCGCGGCATACTTCCGCGACGCGCGCCAACTCGCCCTCGTCGAGGTCTTGGAAGATGGCGGCCTGCTTCAGCAGCTTCAGGTCCACGGGCTGAAGGTACGATGCGTGCCAGTGAGGGGCAAGTGAAACCGTGGCTGACGACGGCCGACGTGGTGACGGCGGTCCGGCTGCCGCTCGCGGGGCTGTTTCCTTTCGTCGTATCGCCGGCTGGGCAACTCGCGATCGTGGCCGGCGTCGCAGCCACTGACGTGCTGGACGGGATCCTGGCCCGCCGCTTCGGCGACTCGCGCGCCGGCGCCGTCCTCGACCCGATCGTGGACAAGGTGTTCATGGCGGTCGCGTTCTTCACGGTGGCGAGCCGTGGACTGCTCGAATGGTACGAGCTCGCCGGCGTGCTGCTCAGGGATTTGTTGGCGGTGGTCGGCTTCCTCGGCACCTGGCTGCTGCGGCGCCCCATGGCGCTGCCGGCCCGCGCCGGCGGCAAGGCGGTCACGATCGCGCAGCTGTTGACGCTGGTCGCGGCCATCGCCGAATCGCCGCTCGTACGGCCGCTGGCATGGGCCACCGCGGCGATTGCGGTGTACGCGATATGGGACTACGGACGGGCGGTCGCGCGCAACGCGACGCCCCGTTGACTAGCAGAGGAGCGCTGATGCGGATCGTCGTCATTGCCTTGCTCAGCGCGCTCGCCGTGAATGGTGCGGCGGCGCAGCAGTTCGTGCCGCCCAAAGGCCCGGGGGCGCGGACCGGCACGCGGATCGGCCTGTTCGGTTTCGGCGTGCGCGGCGGCGTCGACCTGCGCGGCGACGGCCAGTTCGTGCTGGGTACGACGCTCGACGTCGGGGATCTATTCACGAATCGCGTCCGCTTGCGCCCATCCGCGGAGATCGGCGTGTTCAACGGCTCCAACACATACGTCGGCAACTTCGAGGCGTTGTGGCGCTTTACCGACGACGAAGAGGTCGCGACACCGTACATTGGCGCCGGCCTCGGCCTCGCCGGGCGCGAAAACTGCGGCGCCGATCCCCAGTGCCCCGACGTCTGGTTCAATCTCGTGTTCGGCTTCGAGCTGCACTATCGCTCCACGTTCAATTGGCTGCTCGAGTACCACGGCATGGATGCGCTGCGCCACCACCGCGTCTACATCGGCCTGACGACGCGCAGGGGGAATTGACGTGGCGGGCCCTTCCCGGACGGCGGCCGTGACAGTGCGCTGGACCCGACAGCTGCAGTTCGAAGGCGGCGGCGCCGGCCGGCCGCCGATCCTGGTGGACGGCGATTCCCAGGCGGCGACATCCCCCGTCGAGATGCTGCTCCTCGCCGCTGCCAGCTGCTCCGCGGCGGATGTGGTGCTCATCCTCCAGAAGCAGCGGGTCAAGCTCGCGGCGCTGGAGGTCGTGGCCCAGGGCACCCGCCGGGAAACGGAGCCGCGCCGTTACACCGCCATTCGCTTCGGCTTCACGATTCGCGGCGAGGGCGCCGACGAGAACAAGGCGCGCCGCGCCATCGATCTCTCGCTCGAGAAGTACTGCTCGGTGATCGCCTCGCTCGCCCCCGACATCCAGATCAGCTACGAGGTCACTGTTGCGTAGGATGCTGCTCGCCGGTGCGACGCTCGGCGCGTTCGCCGGCGCGGCGCAGGGCCAGCGTCTCACCGCTACAGAAGTCAGTGCCGGCACCGCCGCCGCCGTCGCGCGGCACACGTTCGCCGGAGCGGAACTCGGCCTCGCATATCGGCCCGGCGGCCAGAGCCGCGTCGCCCTTGCCGTCGCTGCCGGAACCGCCACCGGACGGGCTGCGGCGCGCGCCCAGCTCACCCTGCAGTTTCTCGTTACGCCGGCGGCCCGCACCGGCGTGGGCCTCTACGCCGGGCTCGGCACGGCGCTCACCGCGCGGCGTGGTTCGCCGGGCGCGGGGTTCGTGGCCGTGCTCGTGGGACTCGAAGGCGCACCGGGGAGACGTCGCGGGTCGCGGAATTGGTACGTGGAGCTGGGACTGGGCGGCGGGGTTCGGGCTGCGGCGGGATGGCGGGTGCGCTGGTTCCCTTCCTGGTGGACCGGACGGTAGGGGAAACAAAAAGGGCGCCACAGTGGGCGCCCGACGGCCGCAACTAGTTGGCGCTCAAGCGTCGGCGCCCACGGGTGCGGTCCGAGGCACGACAGGGCGACAGTAGCGCTCGCCCAATACGCGCAGCTCGCCCAGCTCGGTGTCGGTCAGATCGGGGAAGCGATCGGACAGGTAGAGCATCGTGTCGTCGAACCACTCCTTCTGGTGCTCGCCAACGGCTTCCAATACTCCACAGCGCAGAATGTGGGAGAACAACTCGTCGCGCGCTTGCTCGAAGCTCGTAGGGATGGCGTACTTCCGGGGCTCACTACGCTTTTTGGCCATGCCGGGGTGTCCTTTCGGGGTGAATGCTTGGTGGAACGGCGCCGCAAGATAATCGGTTGTATGGTATAATGCCACGGCAGGGACACGGGTTCCCGCGTCCCGGGAGGACCCATGAGCGAGGAAGTTTACGGGCCGGAGCGCGCGCAGCGTCTCGTCGCATTGCTGCGGGCGCTGGCCGAGCGCATACAGGAGCTGGACCGGACGGGCCGCATCCTCGATGTGGCACCAGAGCTGCAGAAGCTCCTCGGCAACGCGCGCAGCGAGTTGTTCCACTACGAAGTTCGCAGCACCTACGACACTCCGGAGGTGGCCGAGAGCCGGCGCATCGTCGAGGAGGCAGAACGTCGCCTCGATGAGATCCGGTTCGACGATCCTTCCCCGGACGACGACGAACCATGGAGGGATCCGGAAGCATGAATCGGTTCTACGTGGTGTTGGGTGCGCTGGCCGTCGCGTTGGCCCTCACGCTGTTCTTTCTGCTGCGCGAGGGGAACGAAGGGTCAGCCGCGGCGGCCGCGCCGCCGCCCGCAGTCGTGGACGACGGCTTCCGCGGCTACACGTTGGGCTCCGAGAAAGCGCCTGTCGAGGTAACCGAGTACGGTGATTTCGAATGTCCCGCCTGCGCCGGCTTCGCGACCCTGCAGATGCCGACGATCAAAGAGCAGCTGATCACGACCGGCAAGGTACGTTGGCGCTACCGCGATTACCCCCTTCCCATGCATGCCTACTCGCGGCTCGCGGCGCACGCCGCGCAATGCGCCGGCGAGCAGGGCAAGTTTTGGGAGATGCACGATCAGCTCTTCTACAACCACTCTTGGGCGCAGACAGGCAAGGATCCCTCGTACCTGTTCCGCGATTTCGCGCGCGCCGCGGGCGCCGACTTGTCCCGATACGACGCTTGCATGAAGTCGGGCCGCTATGCAGCCCGCATCGAGTTCAGCCGCCAGGAAGGCGAGCAGCGGTTGGTGGACGGCACGCCGACGTTCTACATCAACGGCGTGAAGTATATCGGACGCAACAACTCCGACGCCTTTAAGGCTGCCGTCGACAGCGCCATCGCCCGCCGGAAGTGATGCGCCACCGCCAGGCGATCGCGCTGCTCGCGCTCGTCGGGTTCTTCGTCGCTCTATATCTCTGGCTGCATCAGATCGGCGTCGGGGGTGAGCTCAAGTGCGGCACCGGCGGGG
>Ga0209220_1000372_pt1 | contig 16114 bp, 15 predicted proteins | sample BlaSpr_A8_OM3_M3_FD_187984 | JGI IMG/M metagenome (GOLD analysis project Ga0209220, IMG submission 187984) | Forest soil microbial communities from Thunder Bay, Ontario, Canada - Black Spruce, Ontario site 2_A8_OM3_M3 (SPAdes) (version 2) | ecosystem: Environmental > Terrestrial > Soil > Boreal... | reverse complement strand
TCCTGGAACTGAGCCGCATTTACCCTCAGCTGAAGGACACTTGTTTTCAGCATCTGCGCACTGTGGTTTCCATTGGCGCGCCGTTCGATCCGATTCTTGCTCAGCAAATTCGGACGGCTCTCGGCCTGGAGCTTGAGAACGCCTTCGGCATGACCGAAACGATGCAGGTGGTTTCCACACTCGTCGAGGGTCCGCTGGGTCGAACCGCGGGGCTGATGGGCAACCCACTTCCCAGCGTCGAAATTGGCTTAGAAGCCGCTTCTCAAAACGGGGAACGCGTTTTCAAGTTGTGGTTGCGCAACCCATTTGGATTCGATCGCTATTTGCTCGAGGGGCATGGCGAACATGAGGCCGAGCCCCTCGCCCAAATGGGAGGCTGGTTTTATTCCGGCGATCTCGTCGAGCGCAGCCCTGAAGGTTTGAAATATGTCGGTCGCGAACAGACCGACTTCATCAAAGACGGATTCGGCGTGAAAGTGCCCCTTGCGCTATTGAACGAACGCTACAGGGATCTGGACGCCGACGTGCGCCATGTGGAAGTGTTTCCGCTGGTGGAAGAGCCCGGGCTGGCAGCACTCGTGTTCATTGATAGGCGGCCGGGCGATGGCACAGACGAGAGTCCGTTAGCAGACAGGACGCCGTGGTTGAAAAATCGTCGAATCTGCCAGCGCATCCGCGGAAAAATCGAGGCGCGTCATGAGAAGCTGCTCGCGGTTCTCGATGACTTCGAGCTACGCCATCTGACGATCGCCCGATTCGCATGTGTTGCCGGGCCACCGCCGGTAACTCTAAAGGGCAATGTTACCCGGCAACAAATCGAAAGCAAGTATCGAGACGCCTTCAAAGGACTCACTGGCCGGCTAGTTCGCACTGACGGTGTTGTACGGGTCAAGCGCGAGCGATTGCTCCAACCAGCTTTCACGCGTCTGACCAGCCCGCGGCGCGGCGAACTGCTGCATTTGGCTCGCCTCGACAAGAACTACATTCGGGCCGAGGGCGACTACCTCTATTACGAGCAATGGGGAGAGCTAAAACGGGTTCTCGACTTGGTCGGCGGTTTTGGAATGAACTTGCTTGGCCATCGGCATCCCGCGCTAGTCGCCGCCGCAAAGGAATTTGCCCAAGGACATCTCCCTTGGATTGCTGACCAAGGCTCGCTCAGGCGCCATGAAGGCGAACTCGCGACACTTCTGGCGAGCGCCGTCGGCGACCTCACCGGGCAGGCTTACATCGTGCGGCTCGGATCTACTGGCGCCGAAGCCGTAGAAATGGCGCTTGCACACGCCTTTCTTGAGCGACAGCAACGCTGGACCAGATGGAAGCGTTCGCAGCAGCGCCGTTTCGGCCACCGTGCGTCGCAGAAATTGGCTCAAATTCTGGCGGTCGCCGAGCGGATCATGGCCGATGCACCTCCACGAGTGGTCGTTATCGGGGGTAGCTTCCATGGTTACAGCCTGGGCGCGCGCTCACTCCTGGGGAGCCGGAAGAATTGGCTTTTTTCGCCCATGACTCACTTGAAGCGCGTTGAGTTGCCTTCGCGCGATGATGTTGACGTCGAGTCATTCCTCGCCGCCTACGATCTCACTCTTCCGGCGCTGGCCGAGGAGCAAGGCGTAGTAATCGAGAGCGAAGAGCGCTTTTCCTCGATCATTGCTGCCATTTATGAACCCATCCAAGGGGAAGGCGGAATTTCCGAGACCCCCAATATTCTGGTGCGGCAACTCGAAAGCCGGGAATTTCCACTGATTGCCGACGAGATCCAGTGTGGCCTTGGACGGGCTGGTACGTTTCTCGCCTCCGCGGGTATAAACGCAAATTACTACTTGTTTGCTAAGGCGCTTGGCGGCGGGATCGCTAAAATTTCCGCTCTGCTTATTGAACAGCCCCGTTACGTCCCGCGGTTCGATGAACACTACTCCACGACTTTTGGCGGCGATGCATTTTCCTGCGCGATTGCCTGTCGCGTCCTTGAGTTGATTAAACAAGAGGATGTTCCTGCCCGAGCCGCTGCACGGGGTGCGACGCTGAAAGAGAGGCTCACCCGGCTTGCGGCGGCACACCCGCAGGCAATCCGCAGCGTCACCGGCCGAGGGTTGATGCTGGGAATAAGCTTCGAACCTGCGGCCGCCGATAGGATGTTCAGCCTGAGGCTCGCTGAGCGACATGAACTGCTTGGCCTTGCCGCGGCTTCATATCTGCTCAACCGCCATCAATTGCGCCTTCTGCCTACTCTTTCCGCCCACAATACTCTTCGCATCGAGCCCAGCGTCAACATCAGCGATGAGGACATCCAGAGTCTGGAGCACGGGCTTGAGGCTTACTGCCACGCTCTGGAACGCTGCGACTCTGCCGAACTGCTCGGTTGCCTGGTGCAGGAGGAACTCTGCTTACCGGGGGCGGCGCGCGGAGAATCTGATCTGCCGCTCTTTTCGTGCGCGCTCGAGGAGCCATCGCCAAAAGCGCGTCGGGTGGCCTTTCTCGGACATTTTGTTGTGCCGGAACGCGAAATCGCGATGCTGGATCCGGCTCTAGCAAAGTTGCCGCGCGCGGCGCGGGGACTGCTCATCCAACACATGATAGCTCTTACGGAAATGAAGCCGACCCCGTTGATGGCGCGCAACCTCTTCAACGAGCGCATCTGGTTTTCTTTCATCCTGATTGGCGCGGATGCTGCGACGATCGAGGAGATGAAACGTAGCGGGAAACGCAACGAGCTCGTCGCTCGAATTCAGGAGGGTGTAGAATTGGCAGCACAGGAGGGGTGTGAAATAGTTTCTTTGGGAGCGTACACGAGCGCCATCACAGCTGACGGATTGGCCATCCACGCTCCTCCGGGACTTCGCGTAACAACAGGCAACTCTCTGACCGTAGCCGTCGGGGCCAGGCGTATTTCGCAGGCCTGTAGCGATCGCGGAATCACTTCTAGCTCCTCCCCAACGCTTGCGGTGATAGGTGCAACTGGAAACATCGGTTCGGCATTGACCCGCCGTTTGCTCGGTCATGGACATCCGTTTTCGCAGGTGATTTTGGTTGCGCGGGATCTACGACGGCTGCGAACCCTCGCGGATGCGCTCGTTGCGCAGACTCCCGCAACGTCGGTGAAAATTTCGAAGGATCTAGCAGCTATCCGCGGAGCCGATGTGATTGTCGTTGCGGTCGGCACGAATGAGCCGCTGGTCTATCCACACCACATCGATTCCAGCCGGCTCACGGTGGTGGCCGACATATCGGTGCCCGGGGCAATATCGCCGATTGCGCAGCGACTCGAAAACGTGTACATCATTCCTCTCGCCGGATCACTGGTGCTCCCAGGCGAGCCTGATTTTGTAATGGCTTCGCATATTCATCCCGGAACGGCATTTTGCTGCGCCGCCGAAGCAATGGTGCTCGGCCTGGCTCCGCGTTCGTTGGTGGAAACCTTGAGCTTGCTCGGCGCTATCGATCCGCGAACGGTGAATGTTCTGGCGAAACTCGCCGATCAGCACGGCTTTTTTTCGGGCCTTGGTGCCGGTGCGTTGTGCTCCAAGACGGCGGAATGACTCATCTACTCGATTTCGGCTTTTCTCAAGAGGATGAAATCACCGAAGCCGCCGCCTTAGGGGTCGAGGACGGCAACGTTCTTTCGGTAGCCAGCGCCGGAGACACAGCCCTTTCGCTACTGGCCCTAGGGGCTCGCCAGGTGATCGCTGTGGACATTAGCGAGGCGCAGCTTCACCTGTGCCGACTGAAAGCCGCTGCCATAAAATGCCTGGAACGTGAGGCCGCTGCGGCCTTCCTCGGATTCATAGTTGGGTCGAAATCCAATCGCCAGCGATGGTTTACCCAGTGCACAAGCGCTCTACCCACGACGACCGAGGAGTTTTGGCGCGCTCATGAAGACGTGCTCTGCACTCGAGGGGCTATCTGGTGCGGCCGTTATGAACAGTTCATTCGCCGATTACAGCTGATACTCCGTCCTCTGCTTGGCCGTAGCTTTGCCAAACTGGTCCATTGCACTACTTGTTCCGAGCAGCGAGAGCTGTTTGACGATCGAATTGGCAAGCCCTGGCTGACTGCATTTTTCCGCCTTGCCTTCCATCCCCGCATTTTTTCGCGTCGTGGGGTCGATCCACAAAGCTTGGGGCACCGGCAGAATCCCATTCCCCTCGGGGAGCAGCACTGGGCGAAGTTCCGTTCCTTCTGCGTCGATACGCCTGCCGCGCTCAACCCATGGTTGCAGTTGCATACCATCGGCCATCTGGTCTCTCTCGATGCTGCCCCCTCCTACCTGACTGCTTCTGGGTTCGCGAAGGTGAAGCAGGGAATAGGCAAGTTGCACTGGGTGAAGTGTGATCTGCTTGCTTACGTGCGTGACCAATTGCCGGCCGGGGTCAACAAGGTCCATCTTTCCAATTTGCCCGATTGGTTTGGCGCGGCGGAATTTGAGCAGCTACTGTGCGAACTAGCAGGCAAACTGCAGCCACAAAGCCGTCTGGTCTGGAGGTATTTGCACGTGAATCAGCAGTTGCCGGCGCAGCTTCCCCGTCCCGTGCATGTCGATGATGAACTTGGCAGCCGGTTGCGCGAGAAAGACCGATTTCCGTTTTACACAATCGTTCCGGCACAAATTGCCTGAACTTCGCGATGGGCTGATCCTCCTCCGTGGAGAACAAATGGTCGCAGACATATGGTGGTGCGCAACGATAAAGTTAGGTCGGTAATTCCGGATTAATGGCTACGAAGCTGTTCGAAGAGAAAGCAACGCTCTCGCCGGCAGGTCGCGCGGAGAAATGGGGAATATTTCTCGTGCTCGGCCTTTTTTTGACCGTCCCTTATTTCATGATCCTGCACCACCCGCTGTTTCCGGCAAGAGTTGTGCCGCTCACGCCGCTGGATCGCTTCGTACCTCTTTTCCAGCCCGCAATTTACATCTATATGTCGTTCGATCTCCTGCTGACGCTGCCGCTCTTGCTGGTCCGCGATTCTCGGAGCCTACGGCAAATGGCGTTCGGATTTGCCTGGATCACGTTCGTGTCGCATCTTATCTTCATCCTCTGGCCGACACAGATTCCAGCGCTCATTTCCGGCCCGGAAGTAACCAATCCCTTACTGCGAATGGTCCGAACTGTTGATACGAACCTTAACGCCTGTCCCTCCCTGCATGCTTCGCTCGCAATTTATTGCGCCCTATGCTGCGCGCGGCTCTTGAAATCTCGCAAACAGCAGGCCGGGGTCTGGCTGTGGGCATTCCTGATATTGGCCGCGACGCTGCTTGCGAAGCGGCATGTCGTCTTGGATCTCATCGCTGGTGGGGCGCTCGGAGTTGCGGCTTACGCCGCCTGTGGTTCGCCAAAACTCTGGCCGACTTTGAAACCAATGACATAGCCGCCCTCCTGCCACCGTGCTGTTATAACTCCTAGCCATGTTTCGATTTATCGGCCTGTGCCTCGGAACGCTGGTTCGCCTCTTGCGCGCGCGTCGGAGCCTCTTACTCGAGAATCTGGCGCTACGTCAACAACTCGCCTTCCTGAAACGTCGGCATCCGCGGCCAAGACTAGATTTGGTCGACAAGCTCTTCTGGGTCGCCGTCCGCCGATTCTGGTCCGGATGGCAACAATCCCTCATTGCGGTCACGCCGGAAACCGTGGTGCGTTGGCACAGGGACGGATTCCGATTGTACTGGAAGCTGATCTCCAAGGTCAGGCAGCCCGTCGGACGAAAGATGCTCCCGATTCGCACTGTTCCTGGGATCCACCCAATGAGAGACTGTGGCGGAGGGTGCTCTACTGCGACTGGATGCCCGTGGAAGGTTGGACGCTGAAGAAGGGAGCCCACAATACCTGGTTAAAGCCAGCCTCCGACGCCCAGGCTCCATAGAAGAAAATCGGAAGCAAAGTCAAAACCCGCACCCTTTGGTGAACCAAACCCCAAAGGGATGCGGCACCCAAATTCGCCTCAGCACTTTAAGGGTGCTCCACCCGCCTAGTGAAGGTGATCAAATCTATCCCCGCACTTGGAATCACGAGTTCATCCAACTGCCCTTGGTTGACAAAGAAAAGCAGAATCGTCCCACCATCACGCATGCGGAGATATCTGCAGTTCTCGGAAGGGTAAAAAAGCGCTACGCAGTTCTGTTCGCGCTGATCGCCGGAACGGGGCTTCGGATCGGGGAAGCATTGGCGGTCAGCACGACTTAGTTTGCGGCAGAAGGGTGATGGCATCGTCCAACATGTAGAAAACGTACTCGCTGCCCATCCTGCGAATGGCAGCTCGGAGCTTATCTCGGCCGATACGTTGGCCTGCCATGGACCACGTTTCCCGCCTGTCTGGTTTCTTTTGGTTTATTGTCCTATTCTCAGTTGCTGGAAGGAACCGGGATGGGACATTACTGTAGGATTTGCGGGCGTGAACGTCCGAACGAGCAATTTTCCGGCAAAGGTCACAAAATCCATGTGTGCAAGCGTTGCAACGCCAGGCCGAAGAGCGAGCGCCAGGCCATTGAGGACAAGGACGACATCTTTGCGTTCCTTGAGCAATCGCACATCTCCGAAAAGAACGTGGCCCACCTTGAACGGATGGCGAAGTCGGACAATCCGCAAGTTGCCAGCCTCGCCGCAATCGTTTTGGATGTCGCCCGCGTGAAGCCGCACAAAACCAGAAGACTCAAGTCTCTTGCCCAGAAGCATCCGGAATTGCTGGGCAAGTTGCGGCACACGGGTTTGATTCTTGACTAGCCAATCAATCACAGTCCTCAGAGAAACGTTCCCCCAGAGCCTCGTATGTATTCTCGATTGGCTTCGATAGAAATCCAGGTGCGTCGCAGAGACTCCGCCGCTGCGCCGGTAGTGTTGCTACCGGCGAAAGGGTCGAAAACGGCATTTCCTTCCCTTGTCAAAAACTTTATAAAGAATTCTGCAAGATCGCTTTGCATCCTCGCAGGTTGAGGGCATTAACCCTTTGCGATGGCAGTATTCATTCTTGGTATTTCTCTTTGGGAGTCCTTGCGCCAGTGCCTGAGGCAGGTCGGCCCAGACACTACAAAAGCAGCATCACCGGTTGTGTACGGCCGATGGACGTACATTGTTATTGATTTGTCCGCCTAACCGCCGTACACTTGACGGAGATTGGGGGAAAGTCATGGCACGTATACAACAACGTCGGCAACACTCGCGAAAGGAGGAGCGCTTGGAAGCCAGAGTCACTCCTGAGCAGAAACGTCTTATCGAGCGCGCCGCTACATTGCGTGGCACAACCGTAACCGAGTTCGTAGTTAGAAGCGCTCAGGAAGCGGCGACGAATACGATCAAGGACTTCGAAGTTTTGCATCTGCGGGATGAAGCCCGCGACGTCTTTGTAAATGCGGTTTTGAATCCACCCGCACCGAGCGATGCTGCTCGTGCAGCTGCAGAACGCTACGAGAAGCAGATGGGGCTCTAATTGGCTGAGAAGCAAAAAGAACCTCGCTTCGCCATTGAGCCGCTCGGAGAAAAACACAACCGGGCGGCTTTTTCATGTGGCGTGGAAGCACTTGATTCCTACCTGCACAAGCAAGCCGGTCAAGACGCGAGAAAGCGCGCGGCGGCAACGTTCGTCGCGACCACCGACGGCCAGACCATTGCGGGCTACTATACGCTTTCCCAATTCGCCATAGGGCTAGACGCAATTCCCGACGAGGTTGCGAAAAGGCTGCCGAAATATCCGATGGTATCTGCGACCCTTCTTGGCCGTCTGGCAGTGAGTACCGAATTTCGCGGGCGGGGCCTCGGTGAGATCTTGCTCATGGATGCCCTCCACCGCAGCCTTGATTCGAGCAAGCAGATCGCGTCGGCGGGTGTTATCGTAGACGCAAAGAATGAGTTCGCGGCTGAATTCTACAGGAGATACGGATTCGTTGAATTGCCCAAAATTGAGAAACGACTCTTCCTGCCTATGGGGACTGTCGAGCAATTGTTTCGGAAGGGCAGATAGCGGGCGTGGCATCGCCTAAGAACTGATAACGCATGCGCCTCTATTCCGGCACCACAAAATCCCTTATCGAAGACTCAACTTACAACCGCATTGCCACGAAACTAAGAGATGCCTTCTTCCTTGAATTTCGGTACCAGCCAGCAGTCGCTGAGGTGAATTCCTGGAACAATTCTCTCCGCGCCGTCTCACAGGTTTTTCAAACAGCAAGCTTGCTCGATCATGGCGTTTTGCTGGAACTTCAACTCCCACTCACCTCCAAGCGGCTTGACTGCCTTGTGACCGGGTACGACCGCAAAAAAGCGCCTAACGCAGTCATTATCGAGTTAAAGCAATGGAGCGTATGCAAAGGCGCATCTGGAAAGAACGAAGTTGCCACTTTCGTCGGCGGCAATATCCGGGATGTGCTTCATCCTTCCGTCCAAGTAGGTCAGTACATGACGTACCTTACCGACTGCCATACTGCCTTTCAGGGCGAGGGCGGAATCAGCGCACATGCCTGTTCTTATCTGCACAACTACAGCCCGATAAAGGACGATCCTCTTTTCTTGCCGCAGTTTGCAGAGCAGATTAGACGGTCTCCGGTCTTCACTGCCGATCACGTGCCGCATCTCACGGCGTTTCTAGATGAACGAGTCCATGGTGCCGATAGCGGCGAGGTTTCGGCGAAAGTAGAGCAGAGCAAGTACCGCCCCAGCAAGAAACTGCTCGACCATGTCGCCAAACTTATCAAGGGCAAGCCGGAATACGTGCTGCTCGACGAGCAGCTAGTGGTTTATGACAAGGTTGTGGAAGCTGCGAAGGATGGTGTCAAAGGTAGGAAAAAGGTTGCCATTATCGTGCGAGGCGGCCCTGGTACAGGGAAATCGGTCATTGCCATGAACCTGCTCGGTGATCTCTCAGGGATGGGCCTAAACGCGCACTACGCGACGGGTTCTCGTGCGTTCACAACCACTATTCGGGAAATCGTAGGCACGCGTGGGGCTGCGCAAGTGCGCTACTTCAACAGCTATATGGGCGCGGACGCGAATGTGATTGATGTCATGATCGCCGACGAGGCTCACCGAATTCGAGAGACTAGCAACAACCGATTCACGCCAAAGGTAAAGCAAAGCAAACTCTCACAAATCCACGAGTTGTTAAAGGCAAGTCGCACATCTGTGTTTTTCATTGATGACAACCAGATCGTAAGACCAGGAGAGATCGGCTCTACCGGCTACATTAAGACTGAAGCTGAGAAACTCCACTGCGACGTTTGTGAATTTGAATTGGAAGCCCAGTTCCGCTGCGCTGGCTCAGATGCGTTCGTCAGTTGGGTGAACAACACCCTCGGAATTCAGCGCACACCACATGTGATGTGGAATCAGGCCGACGAGTTCGACTTTAGAATCATGCCCACTCCCCAAGCCCTAGAGGACGCAATCAAGAATAGGCTGGAAGAAAAATCCACAGCGCGGCTGGCAGCAGGCTTTTGTTGGCCGTGGTCTAATCCCCGGTCTAACGGAACACTCGTTGATGACGTAGTCATCGGCGATTACGCCCGACCATGGAACGCCAAATCCGACTCGGGCAGCCTCGCGCCTGGCATTCCGAAAGAGAGCCTCTGGGCGTACGACTCAGGTGGCGTGAATCAAATTGGTTGTGTTTACACGGCGCAGGGATTCGAATTCGATTATGTGGGCGTCATCTTCGGGCCTGATTTAGTCTACGTACCCGAGGCTGCGGATTGGAAGGGAGACAAGGCCAAGTCCTTTGACACTGTCGTGAAGAGGTCCGGCGACCGATTCACGCAAATGGTAAAAAACACTTACCGCGTTCTTCTGACGCGCGGCATGAAAGGCTGCTACGTCCACTTCATGGATAAGAACACAGAGAACTTGTTTCGAAGTCGCATGGAACACACTGGAAAGGTGTAATGAATCAGGGCACGGCCCCCGTACCGGGTCAAGCTGCATCGCCGCCCCCGCTCCCTCGCGCAACCGACAATGAAGTACATCTGCTCGGAAAGAGATGATCAGGCCCTGCACTTGTATAAACACCGGAGGCCGTAAACAACTCCCACTAACGGAACACGCTGTTGTGAAAAGCCAAATATTCATGCGAGGGCAAGCTGTCACTCTCGCGCGGCAGGCGTATGGCTCTTCCGTGGAGATGATAGTAGTCTCGCCCGTTCTCAAACTCTTCTCGAATGCGACTACTGACGACCACTTTCAGTTGATCCGCATCAATACTCACGTATCCCTGATCGAACAACGTGTGCAGATCACTTCGCAAAAGTACACCATTCTCGGGTTCATGCGGACCGCCCGAGCCGTAAGGCTTGATGTGGGCACCTGAGGACGATCTGGCAGTCTTGGCATCCGAACCAACGTCGGCTGCTCTTCGCCACTCGCAATGGAACGCCGTGGGATCAGAACTTGTTGCTCAAGCGAAAGTTCAGGCCTCTGCTTCGGGCGCTTGGTATCCAGGTGCCACGCGGCAATGGCTTCCATGCGTTCCGTCATGCGAACGCAACTCTGATGAACAGTTTCGGAGCATCGCAGAAATTGCGTCAGCAGAGACTCGGACACGCCGACGGCTCGCCAGTTACGGACACGATTTACACGCACGTGATCAGCGAGGACGGAAAGCGAATTGCGGCACCTTGCGGGTTGAAGTGCGCAGCGAGTTCACGAGATATCTCTGTTCGGTTCACTACCAATTTCTGCACCAATTCCCGCGGAACGGGCTCCACAAATTGCCGATTCGCTTCCGGAGAGCGGTCCCTTCCCGGTCCTAAAAATCCGACTTCATTCTCCACCTGCACCATCAGGACGGTCTGCTGCTCGCCATCTTTGACCCGCACATGTCCCAAGAGCGCAGCAAAGGCGCGGCTGTCGCATTTGGCGCTATCCGTTCCGAATGTCGAGAGGATTTCCAGCGGCGTGCTGTCGGCTGCCATCGCTCTTGGAGATCGCTTCGTATCCGACTTGACCCAATCGGGAGCGTATTCCGAGAAGGCGTTCTTCCAACTTCCAAACCACAACAGCACCAGATGAAGATTCTGTTGCCGTGCTACGTCGATCCAGTGGTCCAGAATGCTGAAATCGAATAAGCCTTCATGCGGTTCCACCTGTTCCCATGCAACGGGCACGAGAACCGCGTTCAGATGCAGCCGCGCCAGCTGGGGGAGAATTGCATCCGCCTGGGCGAAGGTGCCGGCCGACGAATTGCCCAGCTCGCCTCCCAGGATGAGAAATGGCTTGTCCTGAACCAGAAGCTGTCCACTCGCCTTATCGATTCGAACTCTCGCACCGCTTTCGGACTGGCCGTAAGCAGCAGTGAAGACGAACGCACACATCAACGAAATGGCAATCAAGCGTTGCAATCTCAAGCTCCTCTTCGATGCTTCCGGAACAACAATCATGGCCAACCACTACCGAATCTTTGCCAACCCTGGGTGTTTCGTCATTTCAAAATCGCGACAGAATTCCTGAGCGGGCGTTACGACGGTGTGTGGCCGATGAACTTATCGACCCACTCGATGAACCACTTCATATTGGGTGCGTCCGTGTGGCCGCCATCATGTTGGCGCCAGGCGAGCTGCCCGTCGAGCAGTCCCCGATTTACAGGCGGCATCTTCGCGGTGCGATAATCTTGGTCCACTCCGATTCCTTTTGCGCCCAACAGCGCAAACACACGGCTGGCGTCCAGGGTAGCCATGAAGCTGCCTTGGTGGTCGAGCCATTTGGCATCGCCCTTTTCGGGTATTCCGTAACTGATAAATGTAAGTCTCGGCGCGCACAACGCGATCAGCTCATTTGAATCGACAGGAATATCGCCCGGGTTCATGCTGCCGAACGACGCTTCTGACGCGCCGTATTTCATGAAATTGCCGGCCATCCAGTAGTATTCGCCGCCTGTAAGGTTCTCCACTGCTTCGCCCCAGTTACGCCGCAACAGTGTGGCCCCTCCTTTCCCAGATGATCCCACCAACGCCATGGCGAATCGCTGATCGAAAGCCATTGTGACCAGCGTGGCTTTGCCGTAGCGCGATACGCCATCGATTCCGACGTGTTTAGAGTCGACCGCCTGGTCCGTCTCCAGATAATCGAGCCCGCGACCTGCTCCCCACGCCCACGCTCGTAGTGCGCCCCAGTCTTCCGGTTTACGCGGCTGCCCTTTGTTCACCAGCCCGATAATTCCCCGCGTGATTCCCGCACCATCGTCGGCTTGTACGCTTGCCGGGTCGAGCAGCACGAAGCCCCAACCGGCGGCAACCAATTGCCACGTGTTTGGCAGATCGCCGTCTTCATTCAACTGTGGAAACTGGAACGGCGTCTCCCTCACCGGGTCCCAGGCCGGGTGCTTCGCGAACACGTCCTTGAGGGAAGGATCCTGCTGAACCATCAGCGCCTTCCACGCATTGTTGATGCGTTCCGTCTCCTCGCCGCGAGGCTCGTTTGGATTCGGAAAACCTGCGCGCCCAAACATCATGAGCACTGGCACCGGCCGCTTGGCATTCGCGGGCGTCACGAGAGTCATGTGAATCTTCACGCTGATGGCCGGATACGCTGAGTTGTCAACCTCTCCGATCAGATCCTTGACGATCACAGGCGTGAAGCCGATCGTCTCGTGATCCACGGTTTTCACGGTCCACGATACCTTCGGCACATTTTGTGGGATGCGACCGTACACGTACTTCGAAAACTTCTCAACCAATTCGGGGCGCCTCAGCTTCCACCACATCTCTGCCGTGATCACCTTCTGGCCGTTGTTCAGTACCAGTGGATCGGGAATATTTGGAAATGGATCGGCCTTTGATTCATCGTAGTTTGCATGATTGGGTGCCTTCTCGTTTCCACTGTAGCCCGGTCGAAGAGCCTTGATCCCGAGCTGATCCATGATGTTCTGTCGATCCTGGTCGGTGGAGAAGGAAACCGGTAGCGGCGACGCGGAAGTTTGCGCGATTGCAGATGGCGAAGTGCCCAAAATTAGGAGCAGCAAGGTGTACACAATCGAAGATTTAGGCGAGAAGGGCACGCGAACGCTCCAGAGTGATATCATTTGCGGCGTTTTCGAAAAGCTGTCTACTTCGGGTATCCATGCTAAACCTTAGGTTATGAAACGTGCACGCGGTTTCTTCGCCACAATTGGATTCTTGATTTATTTAGGCTTCATGCCGCCCCAGCTGCGGTTGGCGGCTTCGTCCGCTCCGCAGACCTGGGTGGCGACCTGGGGCTCTTCCCAACAGATCCCAGAGACTCAGAATGAATTGCCGATCGATGACTTGCGTGATGCGACCGTGCGTCAGATCTTTCGCCTGTCGGCGGGCGGCTCCGGATTGCGTGTTCACATGTCGAACGCGTTTGGAACCGAGGCGCTGTACTTTACCTCGGTCCACATAGCGCGCCCACTCTCGACATCCTCGCCGGCGATCGACCCCGCAAGTGATCGGCAGCTGACCTTCGCGGGCAAAGCCGACGTAGTTGTTCCACCGGGTGCGGAATTCGTCTCCGATCCCGTCAACTGGAAAGTCGCACCGCTTTCCGACCTTGCCGTGACGTTTCATCTCGACACTCCGCCGGTGCGTGAAACGGGTCATCCGGGAGCGCGCGCGACAAGTTACTACGTGCACGGCGACTCGGTCGGCGCGGCAACTCTGATCGAGCCGAAGCGCGCTGATCACTGGTTTCAGATTTCAGAGATCGATGTGCAGGTTGCATCGGAAGCAGCGGTGGTGGTCGTGCTTGGTGACTCCATCACCGATGGCCACGGAGCCACAACCAACGGCAACGACCGTTGGACGGATGTGCTCGCGGCGAGACTGCAAGGCTCGCCCCAGACACGAATTGTCGGCGTTTCCAATCAGGGCATCGGCGGAAACCACTTGTTGACCGACGGGCTCGGTCCCAACGCGTTGTCACGCTTCGATCGCGACGTGTTGGCGCCGGCTGGCGTTCGGTGGCTCATCGTCTTTGAAGGTGTGAACGATCTCGGCGGATTGGCGAGAAATGACGAGGTGCCGCCAGCCGACCATGCGGCACTCGTCGAACGTGTTCTCTCGGCATATCGGCAGCTTGTCGAACGCGCGCACGCGCACGGCCTCCAAGTGTTCGGCGCTACGATAACACCTTACGTAGGCTCAAATTATTACCATCCAGGTCCGTTGAGCGAAGCCGATCGCCAAGCCGTGAATCAATGGATTCGCGCCGCCGGCCATTTCGACGGTGTAATCGATTTCGACGCAGTAGTTCGCGATCCGAATCATCCCGACCATCTGTTGCCCGACTTCGATTGCGGCGATCACCTGCACCCTTCGCCCGCCGGGTACAAAGCCATGGGTGAATCCATTCCCCTCACAGCATTCTCACACTAGCCCGTCAGGTCCTTGCCGCCGCAGCAATTCACTCGGCTGATTTTGCCCTCCTCCACCTGCCGTTCAGAGCAAACTCGGCTTGCGCTTGAACGGCATAGAGCAACTCATCATTGTGAACCACCTAATCCCAAAAGGCAGATGATTGCATATGGCGAGGTCACCTATCTGGATATTTTCGACAAGCCCCACCGAACAGAGTTTTGTAGGGCCTAAGGGGGAGGGAAGGAGATCGTCCGCATCTGGCCGCCTTGTTGAACAGGCTCCGCCGTTCGTCCTGATACTCCACTGTGATATGATCCGCATCGACAAGGTAGATCGCCACCCTTCCCAGAGGGACTCAATGAACACCGATTTTAAAACTGGGGATGTTGTTCGGCACAAATCTGGCGGCAAAGATATCACTATCATCAGATTCGAAGATGAGAGCGTCGCCGGTGTTACTAAAAAAGTTGCGATTTGCGGTCGGTTCGAAGGCCAGAATTTTCACCAGGAAACAATTCCAGTGGAGATGCTGGAGTTCGTGAATCGGTGGTTCGTCGCTGGCGGTTAACTGATAAATCGCATTACCGGACATATCTCCTGCTCTCGCAAATGCGATTCCACTCGGTTTTGTCACAGGCTAAGCTGCGCCAGTCGCGTCCGTGCTTTCAGCAACTCGTAGGCACGCTGGCCGTGGAGGTTTTGGTCCATGGTCGCAATAAAAGCCGACCGTGCGATTACCCCTTGCCGCGGGAACGAGACAGGTTCCGAAGCCTCGTAAGCAATGCTGCGAGATGTTCCCAGTCTTGCTCCGTCACGGCCGTGAATTTCAACCCAAGTCCGTTGCCTGGCTCAGCATGCCGCACGACCGCCTCGGCCCTGATTTGTCCTTCCTGGACGAGGAAATCGAGCTTGGCTTTCATTCCCACAGGCCGTGGACTTGGGGTAGTAATGAACAGACCTCCCGCGCCCAGGTCCCGGACGCGTGAAACATCCTCCTTACCATTACAACGCCAATAGACCCAGACGCCGCCCGGCGTCTCGACGCGAATGGTATGCCGCCGCGAATAGGAAGGCATTTGCGGAGAGAGCGACACAAAGCACCTTCAGCCTTGCATATCTCTAGGAGCAGTAACGAGGACGTGCAGGAGATTGCAAGGAGAGTGGAAAAAGTACTCCCGAAACCTGTGGAAAACAAGTGGAAAATCTCTTTAGGTGGCTCATTCAGGCGTTACAACTCATTTACAGGTGTTTCCCAAAATACCCCAGACCCTGGACCCATAAGGTATGAACCGTCAATCGGGCCACAGAAAACCTGCATGCAAATGCCCGCATTACCGGACATCATTGAGAATTGCCGATGGTGCGAACTGGGTAGTTCCCGTTCAGGCAGTCTCGTGGGTCCCGGAGAAGTGGGCTTGACTCCATTTGACTCCAATTGAACTGAGAAGCGGGTGGTAACGCCTTTGTTTGGTTCATTCGGATTTGTTCGATTCCCATCGCCCGCTCCATAGGTCTCGATGACACTATTGCCTTTACGCGGCTGAGTCGCTGAAAATACCGCTAGAGATGGTCGGTTTTGGACACCAGTTGGAGTGCGCCGGGTGGGGTGACGTCGCGAATGCAAGAGTCGTACAGGTAAGGCGTAGCGAGCCAACCTGACCCCGAGTCATGCGCGGGTAGTCGCAAGGCTGCACGTGAAGCGTTGACAGGGGAACATGCAGGCAGGGTATTGAGCCGTGAAAGTGGTCGGAAATCAGAGTGCCGACGCTGTTCCAATGTGCGGAAGGCAATACCGGCGAATGCGAAATGCGAGCATCCGTCGGGCTCTGC
>Ga0209220_1000371_pt1 | contig 16123 bp, 12 predicted proteins | sample BlaSpr_A8_OM3_M3_FD_187984 | JGI IMG/M metagenome (GOLD analysis project Ga0209220, IMG submission 187984) | Forest soil microbial communities from Thunder Bay, Ontario, Canada - Black Spruce, Ontario site 2_A8_OM3_M3 (SPAdes) (version 2) | ecosystem: Environmental > Terrestrial > Soil > Boreal... | reverse complement strand
AGTCCCCGTAGGCGTGCGAACCGTCCGACGTGTACCGCAGCACGTAGGTGCCTGCAGGCAGCGTGATAACGCCGTCGAACACGCGGTTCTTGCGCGCGCCGCCCGCAGGGTCCGACTCGTCGTAGGCCATCTTCCACACGACGCGGCCGTTTTCGTTCTCGATCCGGCCATAATCCACCATGTCGCCGTCGCTGCCCTCGCCGAGCGCGTAGACGCGGAGGCTGGTCTCGCGGGTGAGGCGGAACGTCGTGCGAGCCTGCTCGTCATTGCCCATTCGCACGAGCTGGGCGACCACGGTGCCGCCTGACGCGCGCTCGAACGGGCCAGCGTCCGCGGGGTTGAGCCGGCCGCTGGCCGGGAACACACTCACGCCCCAGTAACGGGCTTCGGCCGGAGGAGAAGCGTTCCAGTTGTTATACGAGTGCGAGCCGTCGCTCGTGTAGTGGATGAGGTAACTGCCGGCCTCGAGGTGCACCGTGCCGTCGAACAGACGGTTCTTCTCCGCGCCGCCCGCGTGCTCGGTGTCCTCGTAGCGCATCGTCCAGACGCGGCGGTGGCGCGTGGCGTCCACGATCCATGCGTAGTCCACCATGCCGTCTTCGGTGCCTTCGCCGATCGCGTACACCCGCACCTCCATCGCCCGACGGAGCGTGAATCCCGACGAGCGGGTCGCGCGATCACCGATCCCGATGAGGGAGACGAGGGTTTGGCCGGCCGGCACCGGCTCGTAGTTAAACGGCCGGACGCTGGCCCGCGCCGCGGGATCCGCGACCCGGAGCGTCAGTCCCCAAAACGCCGGATCAGTCGCGGGCACGGCGTTCCACTCCCCCGGGGGGGGGCCGTGCGTATCGTCGTTGACGAAGTAGGCGGCGTAGCGCCCCGGCTTCAGGTGCAGCGTCTCATGGACCATGCGGTTCTTCTGCGCCCCGCCCGCCGGCTCGGAATTGTCGTACGTCATTGTCCAGACGCGCTCGTGCGTGTCGGCGTTGATGATCCAGCCGTAGTCGAAGGAGCCGTCGCGTGTCAGCTCGCCGATTGCGTACACCTCGACGTCGGTCGGCCGCGTCAGCTCGAAACCCTGCCGGGCGGCAGCGTTCCGCTCGGGCACTGCCGTCGCGATGGCCGACGCCATGAAGGCGGCGCGGGCGGCTGCGATCTCGTCCGTGGACGCGAGCCGCCCTCCCGGTCCCTCGACCGTCAGCGCGAACTCCTTGTACGACCCGTCGTCCACGTAGGGACCGCCGTAGCGGGAACCCCGCCCGCGGCGCGTGAGCATGCGCAGATTGAACTCACCACCTGAAAAGGATGCGGCGGCGTAGGACGCGTAATGCGCTTCATATACGCCCCCGGGCAACCGCACCATGCCGGAGAACCGTCGCAAGCCGTTAGCGGATCGCTCCGTCTCGGCGGCGCGCAGGTCCCAGACGACCGCGCGCGTGCGGGCGTCGAGAATCCAGGCCGCGGCGGGCCACGTGGTCTGCTCGTCGTCCTGCCACCGCTCCGCGTCGCGGTCCTGCTGGAGTCGCCGGGGCCGCGGCTCGGCGCCCACCGCCGTCACGCGCAGCTCCTGGGGCGCCGCGAGCACAAACGCGGCGACGCGGTGCTCCCGCGGCGTCAAACCGTGGATATCGACGATAGTCTGGACGGGAGCTTGGACGAGCACGGTGCTGCAGGCAAGCAGAAGCGTCAGCGGCATGGCAGTCATAACGGGACTCGGCGCAGCGTGGTTTCTAGTTGAACGCGGACAGTCCCGTGATCTCCTGGCCCAGGATCAGCGTGTGGATGTCGTGCGTCCCCTCGTAGGTGTAGACCGATTCGAGGTTTGCGAGGTGCCGCATCGCCTGGTATTCGGCCAGGATGCCGTTGGCGCCGAGCAGCCGCCGCGTCTCGCGGGCCACGTCGGTGGCCATGCTCACGTTGTTGCGCTTGGCGAGCGAGACCTGCTGCGGCGTGGACTTCCCCTCGTCTTTCAGGCGACCGAGCTGCAGGCAGAGCAGCTGCGCTTTGGTGATCTCGGTGAGCATGTCGGCGAGCCGCGCCTGTTGCAGCTGGAACCCGCCGATGGCTTTGCCGAACATCACGCGGGCTTTCGCGTAGCTCACTGCCTCATCGTAGCAAGCCATCGCCGCTCCCACGGCGCCCCACGCGATGCCGTAACGGGCGGCCGTGAGGCACATCAGCGGCGACTTGAGGCCTCCCGACTTGGGCAAGAGGGCGCTCTTCGGGACGAGCACATCCTGCAGCACCAGCTCGCTCGTATCGCTGGCGCGGAGCGACAGCTTGCCCTTCTGGTCCTTGGCGGAGAAGCCCTTGGTGTCCGTCGGGACGATGAAGCCGCGAATCGATTCTACGTCATCGAGCTTGCCCGTCTTGGCCCATATGATCGCGGCCTGCGCCGTCGAGCCGTTCGTGATCCACATCTTCGCGCCGTTCAGCACCCAGCCGTCCTTCGTCTCTTTGGCGACGGTGATCATGCCGGCGGGATTGGAGCCGTAGTCGGGTTCGGTGAGCCCGAAGCAGCCGATGACCTTGCCGCTCGCCATCTGGGGGAGCCACTGCCTCTTCTGGTCTTCGGAGCCGAACGCGTAGATGGGGTACATCACGAGGGCGCCCTGCACCGACGCGAACGAGCGCACGCCCGAATCGCCGCGCTCGAGCTCCTGCATGATGAACCCGTAGGCCACGTTGTTCAGGCCCGCGCAGCCGTACTCCTCCGGTAGGTTGGCGCCGAACAGCCCCAGCTCTGCCATGCCGGGGACGAGCTGCCTGGGAAACTTGCCCGCCACGTAGGCGTCGCCGATCACCGGCATCAAATTGTCGTCCACCCATTGGCGGACGGTATCGCGCACGGCGCGCTCCTCTTCGGAGAGCAGCCGGTCGATGTCGTAGAAGTCAACGCCGTTGAACTTCGGGGGCATTCGAGCCTCGGTATGGGTGGCGAATCCCGGGGCCATGCCCCGGGGTCACCAAAACTAACCCTGCGCCTGACTTACGGGCACGGCCGCGGGCTGCCGCGGCGCCACCCTGCCCTGCCCGCGCGCGAACGCCGCGGTGTCCGATGGCTGAAACCGGCCCCGCGCCGCGTCCCAGCGGAAGAACGTGATCTGGACGGCCGCGGGCTCGATGGTCACGACATTGAACGAGGCGGGCCGTCCGCCCCGCGCCCGGGTGGACAACGTGCTCGCCGTCGAAACGACGACCTTGCCGTCGAGGACGTCGGCGCCCTCCTCATGGTCGTGCCCGCACAGCACGACATCCGTCCCCGCCTCGAGGATCCGCTGCTGGGCCCGGCGCCAACGCGCCAGCCCCATCCGTCGGGACATCTCGCCACGCAACACGTTGTGATGGACCACAAGGACACGCGCCAAGCCGGTGTCGGCGGCGGCGAACACCTCCTGCACGCGCTGCATTTCCCGCTTGGGAAGATGACCCTTCACGGCGATGTCGCGGACGCGCGGCGTCAGCGAGCCCCATGCGATCCCGTGCGCCGTCAGCGCCGACGCGATCACCGCGCCCCCCCCCCCGGGAACAGTCAGGGTGGGGGTGAGATCGGCGCCGAAGTAGCGGCGGTATTTCTCGTACACGGCATCCTTGCCGAATGGGATGAAGGGACGCCGCCACCACTGCACGTCGTGGTTTCCGGGAATCATGAGCACCGGCGCCGTCTGGCCGGCGAGGCTCGCGAACGCCCGCCCCCGCTGGAACTCGCCGTGCCGGGCGCGCTGCGACACATCGCCGCCGATCACGATCGCGTCTGGGCGCAGGTCGGGCAGTAGCCGCTCCAGCGCCTCGACCTGCGGGATGTCCGCCAGCCCGCCGAAGTGCAGGTCGCCGATATGGACGATCTGGACGGTCATGACTCGATTTGCACCGTGTAAGTGAGCGTCGCCTCGCCGCCCGCGGGCAGCGACAGGCGGAAGCGCACTTCGGTAGACGACAGTTTCTCGGGCGGCATGCTGCTCTCAACGATTTTCCAGGTGCCGAAATGGACCTCGCGGACGTCCACCGTCACGGGCGCGGCTTTGGCGTTCCTGATCGTCACGCGATAGGCGGCGGTCGCGCGCTGGCGCGCCGGCATACCGCGCCGGACCGGCGGCAGCTGCTCCTGCGTGAAGTCCGTCTGCACGCGCTCGGCGGTGACGTCGAATGCGTCTCCTGACTGCAGCCGCAGGTCCCGGCCAGGCGCGGTGTGGTCGTTGGACGCCTCGCCGATGAGCTGCACGCGGCCGCTCGAGTCGGCCTGATAGAGTTGCACGGTACCGGCGGGGAGCGGCCGGTCGCCGAACGGCGTGGCGCGCGCGCGCTTGATCGTGTACCAGACCTGCACGGGCACGCGCTTTGGTTCGGGCGACTGGCCGATCCAGCCGCGCCATGGCAGCACGCCCGGGACGATGAGCTCTTGAACCACAGGCGCGGAACTGCGGGGGAAAAGCGCCGTGGCAACCGGTACACCGGGTTCGATCGCGAGCCGGCCTGGCAGCTCATAGACATGCGTCTCGCCGACGGCCTCTTCGGTGGTCGCAACTTCATCCGCAGGGGCCGCCCGCGCTGCTCGCAACATGCCACCATCCACGTCCATGCTCTTCGGTTCGCGCGTTCGTGTAATGGCACCCGCCACCAGCTGTATTTCCGCGCTGTCGGCGCGGAGCGATTGTGACGTCACTGTCGCGGTCCCGGACACCTGCGCCCTGGCACTTGTCAGGATCACCTGATACAGGGCCTCCCACATCACGCCCTGCGATACGTAGGCGAGATCGGTCCGCGGGCGCGCCCGCGACGCATCGAGGACCACGGCCGCTTCTGGGGTCGTGCGGATCAACTCAGCCGGAAACAGCGGCTCGCCGGGTGATTCGAGCAGCAGCCGTGCGTCGGCGAGCCGGTACTGTGGCGGGTCGACGCGCAGTACGGTCGCGCGAATCGTATCTCCCTTGGTGCGCACGAACGACAACGTCTGCCCGATGGCCCGCGCGAGCGCGTCGTTCTTGGTGCTAGAATAGCGGACCGTCGCCGAGGCGACCGCAACCGACGTATCGGGAGAGAACAGCGTCGCGGGATCTAGGCCCTCGAGCTTGAGCGTCAGCGCGTTGCGGCCGCGCTGCAGGGCCTGGGGGAGGCTCTGTCGCACCACGACGCGCCCATCTCGGTAGATGGAAAGCGACGTTTGTGCTGCCAGAGGGAGCGCAGTGGCCAGAGTAAGCGCCATGACGCTCACCAGTACATTCCGCAATTTCATTTTAGCCACTCCCACGCCACGCGTCTCGCGATGAGAAACGTCAATATGTACCACAGCAGCACACTGCCCGCCCCCACCAACCGCGCCGTGCGCTCGACGGGCAGGCTCCACGCGACATACACCGCCAGCGGCAGCGTCGTGCCGATCGCCACGAGGCGCGCGATCCCGGCCGCCCGCCGTTGCACCAGCCGCGCGCACTTCGCGCACAGGCCGCCGATCGCGATTCCGGCAACGAATTCGCCGCACTTGGCGCACGGGTGGCTAGGTCCCAACCCGGCGAGCCACGGCCCGGGCGAACTCGGCCGTAGTAGCATGCCCCCCCAGATCCGGCGTGCGGACGTTGTCCTTGACGATCGCCGTCTCGACGGCACAGCGCAGTCGCGTGCCCGCCTCGAGCTCCCCGACGTGATCGAGCATCATCGCCGCCGCCAGCATCTGCGCCGCCGGGTTCGCGATCCCTTTGCCCGCGATGTCGGGTGCGGAGCCGTGGACCGGCTCGAAGATCGCCGCGTGCGTGCCGATGTTCGCCCCCGGCGCGAGCCCCAGCCCGCCCACCAGCCCCGCCGCTTCGTCCGAGAGGATGTCCCCGAACAGATTTGTCGTGACGATCACGTCGAACTGCTCCGGCTTGATGACGAGCTGCATCGCCGTATTGTCCACGATCTTGTCGTCGTACGCGATCACACCCGCGTACTGCTCGGCGATCCGCTTGGCGGACTCGAGAAACAGTCCCGACGTCGCCTTCAGAATATTGGCCTTGTGGACGATCGTCACCTTCTTGCGGCCGTGCGTCTTGGCGTACTCGAAGGCGTACTTGGCGATGCGCTCGCTCCCCTCGCGCGTCACGATCGACATGGCCTGCGCCAGCGCCCGCCGATCGCCGCCGATCTTGAACGTGTGGTCGAGCCCGACGTACAGCCCCTCGGTGTTCTCGCGGACGATGACGAGGTCCACATTCTCGTAACGGCCGCCCGGCACGATCGTCTTCGTGGGCCGGACGTTTGCGTACAGATCGAATTCCTGCCGCAGCGCCACGTTCACCGAGCGATATCCGCCCCCGACGGGCGTGGTCAGGGGTCCCTTGAGGCACAGCCGGGTGCGGCGGATCGAATCGAGGGTGGCGTTGGGGAGCGGGGTGCCGGCGGCTTCGACCGCGGCCATGCCGCCATACTGCTCATCCCAATCGAACTGCATTTCCAGCGCGTCCAGCACCTGCAGCGTCGCTTGCGTGATCTCGGGGCCAATGCCGTCGCCCCGAATCAGCGTGGCCTCGCGCTTCTTCACGGCACGCCCGGCGTCAGACTCTTCACCGCGCGGGTGAGCGCCGTCCAGGGATCCTCCCCTTCTCCCCTGGCCACGGTGCGCCAGCCGACCTTCCCGACGCGAGTATCGATGAGAACCACGGAGAGTTCCGCGACGGCGACGGACGGCCGGCCAGACGGACGAAACACGAGGCCGGCCGGCACCATCACGAAGCGCCCGCCCACGAGTCCCATCAAGGTTCGGAGCTGGTAGCGGAGCGGGTCGGGCACATCGACCAGCGCCCCGGCCCGCAGAAAGGCGGTGCCCATCTGGTCGGGATCGGCGACGATGCCCGCCGCCCTGCGGGCGACGCGCCGCAGCTCCGCCGGCCCAGCCCAGGTCACCTCGGGCGCGCGCGCTGCGAGCAGCGTGCCGATGATGCTGTCGCTCTTGTCGAGCGTGACGCGCCGGTTGCCGATGAGCGAGTCCCAGTGCAGCGTGTCTTCCGCCGCGACCAGGTTCAGGGGGGTGACACCGACCTTCTGGCCGGCGAGCCCCGCGGTGGGAAGCGGAGCGGTGGGCGCGGGCGTGGGTTGCTGGTCGGATTTCTTGCCACCGCAGCCCAGCACGGCGAGGAGCCCCACGCCGTACCACGCATTTCTTACGAAGTAGTTGTCTTTTAAGAGGTTAGTCACGCCGCGCAATCTAAGCGAGCGTCAGGCCGCCGTCCACCACGATGACCTGTCCCGTGATGTGTCGCGCCGCTTCGCTGCACAGGAACACGATCACGCGCGAGATGTCTTCGGGCTCCGCCACGCGTCCCAGCACCGATTCGTGTTCGGCGCGCTCGAGGACTTCGCGCGGCAGCTGGGTGAGCAGCTCCGTTTTCACGAATCCCGGAGCGACGGCGTTGACGTTGATGCTCGAGGAGCCAAGATCCACCGCCGCCGCTTTGGTGAGCCCGATGAGCGCCGCCTTGCTTGCCGCGTAGTTCGCGATCCCGAACCCGGGGCGGAAGGCTTGATGGCTCGCGATGTTCACGATCTTCCCGAAGCGCTGCGCCCGCATCGGCGGGGCGACGGCATGGATACAGTTGAAAGCGCCGCTGACGTTCGTGTCGAGGACTTCTTGCCACGCCTCGGCCGTGAGGCGCCAGAGCGCGCCGTCGTGCGTCACCCCGGCGTTGTTGATGAGATAGTGCACGCCACCCAGACGACTCTTGACTTCGGTGACGAACTGCTCGACGGTGGGCAGCTTGCGGACGTCGCAGAGCGCCGAATAGCAGGGAACGCCGCAGGACTTGATTGCGGCCTCGGTGAGCAGGGCTTGGGCGCCGACGTCGCGTCCCGGAAGCTCGAGATAATTGAAGGCGACGGCGCAGCCCCGCTGCGCGAACTCGAGCGACACGGCCCGCCCGAGGCCGGTGGCGCCGCCCGTTACGATCGCGACCCGGCCTTGCAGAGAGTCGGGATTCCGCCGGGGCTGGGGCCGTTCCTGGACAGCAGCGGCCCCAGCCGCCGCGGGGGAAGCCTCCCGCGCGCTCGTTGACCACGAGGAGGGGACCAAGGGTTTCGAACCTATGTTCGAACTTGAACATGGGCAAGGCGCACCACAACTTAGCGACCATGAAGCGCCTGCTGTGGGCCGCCATCGCGGTGCTCGGAGCTGCCGCCTTTGGCGTTCTGGCCCTCTCGCGCGGCGAGACAATCAATGCCGCCTGGCTGCTCACCGCCGCAGTCTGCACCTACGTCATCGCCTACCGCTTCTATTCGAAGTTCCTTGCCACCCGCGTCTTTGGCCTCGATCCCCGGCGCGCCACGCCCGCGGAGCGCTACAACAATGGCCGCGACTTCGTACCCACGAATCGCTGGGTGCTGTTCGGCCACCATTTTGCCGCCATCGCCGGAGCGGGCCCACTGGTCGGTCCGGTGCTGGCGGCGCAGTTCGGCTTTCTCCCTGGCACGCTCTGGCTGGTGATCGGCGTGGTCCTCGGCGGAGCGGTCCAGGACTTTACGATCCTGTTCTGCTCCCTGCGCCGGGACGGCAAGTCGCTCGGCCAAATGGCGAAGGAGGAAGTCAGCAACGTCACCGGTGTCACCGCGATGATTGCCGTCCTCGCGATCATGATCATCCTGCTCGCCGTGCTGGCGCTGATCGTGGTGAATGCGCTGCGCGCGTCCCCCTGGGGACTGTTCACGATCGCCTGTACGGTGCCCATCGCTCTGCTCATGGGATGGTGGATGAAGCGCTGGCGGCCGGGGAAGGTGGGAGAAGCCTCGATCGTCGGCGCCGCGCTGCTGCTGGCCGCGCTCGTCGCGGGCGGCAGCGTCGCGACGCACCCCGGACTCGCGGCGGCCTTCACACAAACCGGCACGTCCATCACCTGGATGCTGATCGCATACGGTTTCATCGCCTCCGTGCTGCCGGTTTGGATGCTGCTGTGCCCGCGCGACTATCTCTCGACCTTCCTCAAGATCACCACAGTCCTGGTCCTGGGCGCCGCGATCCTGATCATCCTGCCGCCGCTGCGGATGCCGGCCCTGACGCCCTTTGCCACGGGGGGCGAAGGGCCCGTATTCGCCGGGAAGCTGTTCCCCTTCGCGTTCATCACGATCGCCTGCGGCGCCATCTCGGGCTTCCATTCGCTCGTCGCATCAGGCACTACGCCCAAGATGATCACGCGCGAAACCGACGCCCGCATGATCGGCTACGGCGGCATGCTGATGGAGTCGTTCGTCGGGATCATGGCGCTGATCGCCGCGTGCACGCTCGAACCCGGGGTCTATTTCGCGATGAACGCCGCACCCGCGGCCCTGACCGGCGCGTCGGACGTGCTGAATCAGGCAGGCTTCGTGGTCACGCCCGAGCGCATGCAGGCGCTGGCCGCACAGATGGGCGAACAAACGCTGATCGCGCGCACCGGTGGCGCGCCGTCCCTCGCGGTCGGCATGGCGCACATCTTCTCGGGGCTGACCACGGCGCTCGGCGGGAAGACGCTGACCGCGCTCTGGTACCACTTCGCGATCATGTTCGAGGCGCTGTTCATCCTCACCACGATCGATACGGGCACGCGCGTGGGCCGGTTCATGCTGCAGGAGATCGTAGGCCACGTGTGGCCGCGATTCGGCCAGACGTCGTGGTACCCAAGCGTGATGCTCTCGAGCGGGCTGGTCTGCGCCGCGTGGGGCTACTTCCTCTATCAAGGCGTCGTGGATCCGCTGGGCGGAATCAACGCGCTGTGGCCGCTGTTCGGGATCGCGAACCAGCTGCTCGCGGCGGTCGCCCTCTGCGTGGCGACGACGATCCTGATCAAGATGGGCCGGCAGCGCTACGCATGGGTCACCCTCGGTCCGCTGGCGTGGCTGATCGTCGTCACCATGACGGCTGGCGGGCAGCTGGTGTTCTCTGCGAACGCGAGGTTGGGCTTCTTTGCGCGGGCGGCTGCACTCGCCGGCGCCCCCGACACCGGGCGACGGGTTCTCAATTTCTATCTGGACGCTGGGCTGACGCTGTTCTTCATGGCCGTGGTCGCGCTGCTCGTCGTCACATCGGCGCGGGAGTGGTGGCTGGTGCTGTCGCGGCGGAAGGCCGCGGTGGTGCATGAGGCTCAGTTCGTCGCTACGGCCCTGCCGTAGCCATACACTCGATCTCGACCCGCGCGCCGAGCGCCAGACCGCTCCCGGCGACTGTCGCCCGGGCCGGCGGGTCCTTGGGGAAATAGCTCGCGTACACCTCGTTCATCTTGGGGTAGTCGGCGATGTTGGCGAGGTAGACGGTGCACTTGATGACGCGCTCGAGGGAGCTGCCGGCGTAGGCGAGCACGTCCTTGATGTTCTCGAATGTCTGCTGCGTCTGCTTCACGATGCCCGTATCTACCAGCTGGCGGGTCCCCGGCAGATTGCCGAGCTGCCCGGAGAGGTAGAGGACGTTCCCCACGCGCACCGCCGAGGAGAACGGCAATCCCACGGAGGCTCCAGGCATCTGGATCACCTGGCGCTCCTGGGCCGCTGCTATGCGCACGCAACCAAACACGATCATTGCCGCAATGACTAGCCGCATATCGATGCTCCTCTAGAGCTCCACCTGCGATCCGACCTCGAACACCTGATTGGGCGGAATCTTGAAGAAGGCGGTGGCCCGTAACGCGTTGCGCGTCATGAAGGCGAACAGCCGCTCGCGCCAGATGGCCATGCCCGGCCGGTCCGAGGCGATCAGGGTTTCCCGGCCGAGGAAGAACGTCGTCCCTTCTATCGGGATGTCGAGGTGGTCGTCCTTGCACGCCGCCAGCACCTCGTTGATGTCCGGGTCTTCCATGAATCCGTAGCGCGCAACAACGCGGTGGAATCCCTTGCCGGCGCGCGCCACGGTCACCCGCTCGGGCGGCGAAACATGGGGCATGTCCTCGGTAAGGACGGTGAGAAATACGATCTTCTCGTGCAGCACCTTGTTGTGCGCAAGGTTGTGGATGAGCGCCGGCGGGGTCCCGTCGGCATTCCCGTACATGAACACCGCGGTTCCCGGGACCCGGATCGGCGGCTCGGCGGCGAGATCGGCGAGCAGCAGCTTCAAGGGCACGGTCTTCTCCATCATCCGCTTCGCCAGAATCTCACGCCCGCGCTTCCACGTGGTCATCAGGAAAAATGCGCCGGCCGCGATGGCGAGGGGCACCCAGCCCCCATGGCGGATCTTGAGAGCGTTAGCGGCAAAGAACAGGAGGTCCATCGCCAGAAAGAGCGACACGACGCCCGCCGCCTTCAGGATACTCCAGCCCCAGACCTCTCGGCTCATCATGTAGAACATCAGCGTGGTGATCACCATTAGCGTCGAGAGGGCCACACCGTAGGCCCCCGCGATGTTGCTCGACGAGCCGAAGCCGACAACGAACGCGCAGGTCAGGAGCATCAGGGCCCAGTTCACGGCCGGGACGTAGATCTGACCGATCTCGCGTGACGACGTGTGTTCGATCTGCATGCGAGGGCTATACCCTAACTGCACAGCCTGCCGGGTCAGCGAGAAGGCGCCCGAAATAATGGCTTGCGAGGCGATGATCGTCGCGGCCGTGGCGAGCACGATCAATGGGAAGAGAGCCCAGCTCGGCGCAAGATGGTAGAAGGGGTTCTCAGCCGCACCTGGGTTCCGGAGCAACAGCGCCCCCTGTCCGAAATAGTTGAGGAGGAGGCAGGGCGATGCGGCACCGAACCAAGCAAGTTGAATCGCGCGGTGACCGAAGTGGCCAAGATCGGCGTACAGCGCCTCACCGCCCGTCACCACCAGAAACACGGCTCCTAACACGACCAACCCGCGACCGGGATTCTCGACGAAGAAACGCACCGCGTGATGAGGCGACACGGCAGCGAGCACCGCTGGCTGACGCATGATCTCAATCAGACCAAGGAGCCCGATCGTGCCGAACCAGACCATCATGATCGGTCCAAACACAGAGCCGATGCGGGCGGTGCCACGGCTCTGGAACAGAAACAAGCCGACGAGGATCACGAGCGTCACAGGGACGACCAAGTGGGCAAGCGCCGGCGTGGCGATCTCGAGCCCCTCGACCGCGCTCATCACCGAGATCGCCGGCGTCAGCGCGCCGTCTGCGTAGATCAGCGCCGCACCGAAGATGCCCAGGGTGATGATCAGGCGCCTAGGTGGAAGTCCTCGCGAGACGCGACTCCCGTTGACCAATGCCAAGAGCGCCAGAACACCGCCTTCCCCTTTGTTGTCGGCCCGGATGATCACGATGTGGTACTTGATCGTCACGACCAAAACCAGCGCCCAGAACACGAGCGACAACACACCAAGAACGTTGCCAGCGGTAACCGGGATGCCCATCCCGCCGTGGAACGCTTCCCGGATTGCGTACAGGGGGCTCGTCCCGATGTCACCGTAAACGACGCCGAGTGCCGCAAGGGCGAGGAACGCGAGATAGCGCCCGCGGGGCTCGGGCGAGCGTGTCGTCATGGCACGCGGAAGAGGAGGGGCGCTCATCGGGGGGGAACCCTATGCGCCCGTGCCCAGAAAGGCCAGAGCATCGCTAAAACCAAAGCCCCGGCTGCACTTACGTAGAACGCCGTGGTCCCGTCCACGCGTTGGTACACGGCCCCTAGCATCAACCCGCCGGCCAACGCCGCTATACCCGTGATGGCGTGATAGATGCCGAACCCGCTACCCCGCCGCGGCCCGGCTGCGGCGACGACGAGCGCCCGCTCGGGACTCTCCGTGAGCCCCGCCACGATACCCAAGGCGAGAAAAAACGCCCAGGCCATCCCCGGTCCGCGAGCGAACGCCATGCCGGCGGCGAGGGCGACGTAGCTCGCCCAGCCGAGCCACATGGTGCGGGACGGCCCGATGCGATCCGAGAGGGCGCCACCCACAAAGCTCGACGACGACTTCACGACGTGCACTGCCGCCCACAGCAACGGCACCAGCGCCACGGCGACGCCGAGCTGCTGGGCACGCAAAATGATCAGGGTCTCGGGCATGCGGAGGAGATAAAAGAAAGAGATGGCGAGAACTGCGGGAGGCGGACGCAGGCGGGGAACGGCCAGAGAAAACGGGACCGCACTTACCGCGCCTTCGTCCGCCTTTGTCCGCCGTCCGTCCTTCACGGCCCATACTGCCAGCAACATCACCAGGACGCCCGGGACAATGCTTGCGAGGATGACGGTGCGCACCCCCGCTCCAAAACCCGCCAGCATCGCCCAGGCGACGAGCGGTCCCACCACCGCGCCGACGTGATCGAGACCGCGCTGCAACCCGAACGCGCGGCCGACGAGCGGCGCGGGAGTCACGTCCGCGATCTGCGCATCCCTCGGCGGAGTGCGCAGGCCCTTGCCGAGCCGGTCCACGACCCGCAGCACAATCACCTGCCACGCGGCGGCCGTTACGGCGATCACGGGCCGCACCACCACCGCGAGCAAATAGCCGCCGACGATCATCGGGCCACGGCGCTCCGGACGATCGGCGAGGCGGCCGGCCACGAGCTTTACAAGCGCGGCGGCTGCATCGGCGGCGCCATCGAGTGCGCCCAGCGCCAGCGCCCCACCCCCGAGCACGCCGGTGACGAACGCCGGCAGCAACGGGTACACCATCTCGCTCGCGAAGTCATTGAGGAGAGAAACGGCGCCGAACAGCTTGACCTGCCGAGGCAGGCCCTGGTGGGGCGGCTGCTCACTCACCCAGGCCGAGTCCCCAGCGAATGAGCGTGACGGGGAGGCCGCCGTATGGCAGCACAGCGTCGTGGAAGGCGCGGAGCGTGAAGTCGCCGCCGCGGGCGGCGCGGAAATCGTCCCGCAGGCGCAACAGCTCGCGCCGGCCCACGGCGTAACACAGCTGGTACGCGGGCCAGGCGCAGTAGCGCCGCACTTCCGCCTCGGCGTTGCCGCGCTCCATGTGCAGCTCGCTCACCATCTGGTCCACGGCCTGCTCCCTGGTCATGCCCCGCGTGTGCAAGCCGACGTCGAGCAGGATGCGCATGGCACGCCAGAGGAGATGGACGCGCTGGAAGAACAGCTCCTGCTCCGAGGCGTAGAATCCCTCTTCGCCCATCATGTCCTCGCAATACAGCGCCCAGCCTTCGACGGTGAGGGGCGTCCACAAGTTCTTGCGGACGTGCGACGGCAGTCCCTTGGCGAGCCCGAGCTGCAGGTGGTGGCCCGGATAGCCTTCGTGCAGCGCCGTCGCGGCGAGCTCGTAGCGGCAGTGATCGCGGAGAATCCGCTCCTGCTGGGGCGGCGGCAAGCGCGGATCCGGTACAGTCACGTAGAACCAGCCGGTGCGGTCCCGGGTGTAGGCGCCCGGGCTGTCGTAGGCGGCGTAGGGAATGACAGGACGCATGAACGCCGGCGTTGGGATCACGCCGAGCGGCGCCTCGGGGATGGGCGCCAGCCGCCGCGCCGCCACGAAGTCGCGGGCGCGCGCCATCTCCTTGGCGTACGCGTCCACCAGCTCGTTCGCGCTGGGGTGATCGGCCCTCAGCTTGTCCACGATCTCCGGCCACGGGCGCCCGCCGTCGAGGCGGGCCGCGAGCCGGACCAGGTCCGCTTCCACCTCCTCCTTGAGGCGCAAGCCATAGCGCCACAACTCCGGGGCCGTGTCGCGCAGGGCGTGCTGATAGTGGAGCAGGAAGTTGAAGGCTTCCTCCCCGATGGCGAAGTGATCGGTCCCGGTCTCGAGCCAGCGCTCGAGGTCGTGGTCGAAGGTGGTGAGCGCCGCGCGGGCCTTGTCGGCGGCGGCCGCCAAGCGGGCGGCATGCATCGGCGCCTGGGCCGCCAGCGCCGTCGCCACCTCCCGCACCAGGAGCCGCCCCCCTTCGCTCATCCGCAGCGCGGTTTCGACGAAAACGCGCACCGGCTCGACCAGCGTTGCCCGCAGATCATCGAGGAACGTTGGAATGTCCTCAAGGCGTCCGATTGCGGCCGTGGCTTTCTCCGCGGGCGAGCGATCAGCCGAGAGCAGCAAGTGGTGCAATCCGGACAGGAGGTGCGACAGCCAGAATTCGGGATTCTTCTCCTGCGGGCGCAGCCCCTCGAACCGGCGCAGCGTGACCCGAATTTCATTCAGCAGCGCGGTGCGGTCGATCTCCTCGTCGAGATCGGCGGCCGAGGCTTCCTCGAGGGCGGACGCAATGGACTTGAGGGCGGCGAGGTGGGGCGCGAGCGCCGCGGCGCTGAAGCGTCCGTAGCGATCATCGTGGCCGGGCACCCCGGCCTGCGTGGCGGCGACGGGGTCCAGATGCCAGTGCAGGTCGAAGTACGCCCGCTCGATGTCACGGAAGCTCATGCGCCCTGCTTCAACAGCCGATGGCACTCGGCATCAGAGAGGACCCGATCGGTGCGCTTGGCCGCATCGAACAGCGCCCGGCAGGCCGCGTCGTCCTCCGGGTCGTACCCGTGCGCTTCGAGCCAATACTTCACGTTGGACAGCCCCGAAACGGGCGAGATGTCAATCCGCTGCTCGAAGCCGAACTCCTCGGCGGGCACCGAGCTGTACACGCGGTCGGCAAGCCAGGCGTGGCCCTTCTTTTTTGCCTTGATGATCGCCGCCGCATGCACCCCCGTGCCGGTGCGGAACGCGTCGGTCCCCACGACGGGATAATTCACCGGGATGGGGACACCCACCGCTTCCGCCACCAGGCGGCAGTACTCCGGCAGCCGGCGGATATCGTGACGATGCGTGCCCAAGAGCTTCAGGTTCACGATCAACAGGTCCATCTCGGCGTTGCCGACGCGCTCCCCGACCCCGAGCGCGGTCGCGTGGACGCGGTCCACACCCGCCTCGATCGCGGCGAGGCAGTTGATCAATCCCATGCCGCGGTCACGATGGCCGTGCCAGTCGATCTTTACCGGCTGTGAGCCGACGATCGCTTCCTTTACGAACCGCACCAGGGCATGCACCCCGTCGGGGGTCGCGTGTCCCACGGTGTCGGCGAGGCAAATGCGGCCGGCGCCGCAGGCGATGGCGGCGCCGTACAATGCCTTGAGCGTTTCGGGCCGGGCCCGTGTCGTGTCTTCCGTCACGTACATGACGGGAAGACCGTGCGAAACCGCGTACGTCACCGCTTCTTCGGTGGCCTTGAGGATGCGGTCCAGGGTCCAGTCCTCGGCGTACTGGCGGATGGGCGAGGAGCCGATGAACGTCGCGGCTTCG
>Ga0209220_1000370_pt1 | contig 16185 bp, 10 predicted proteins | sample BlaSpr_A8_OM3_M3_FD_187984 | JGI IMG/M metagenome (GOLD analysis project Ga0209220, IMG submission 187984) | Forest soil microbial communities from Thunder Bay, Ontario, Canada - Black Spruce, Ontario site 2_A8_OM3_M3 (SPAdes) (version 2) | ecosystem: Environmental > Terrestrial > Soil > Boreal... | reverse complement strand
CGCCCCAGTAGTGCGGATTGGGGACCACCGTAAGGTGAACGTTCGGGACCATCTCGGTGACTCGGAACGGTCCGTTGGTGACAAGCGAATCCGGTGAGCTCGCCCATTTGTCGACATATTTGGTGACCACGTCCTGCCTGATCGGACCGCCCGCCGGCATCGCGGCGATCCAGACGAACGCCGGATTCGGACGCGACAGCGTGACCTGCAATGTGAAGTCGTCGGTCGCCTTCACCCCGAGGGTGCCGAGCGCGCTCGGAATCTGCGAGGCGTCCCGCTGGGGATCAAGCGCCGAAACCTGATCGCCGTTGAGAATCGAAGCGGCGAAGAATGGGCCGCTGGGCGCGGCCAGGCGCGGATCGATGAGCCGCTGCCACGCGAACAAGAAATCCTGCGCCTTCACCGGCGTGCCGTCCCAGTACTGCGCGGTCTTGCGTAGATGAAATGTGTAGACGGTTCCGCTGCTCGACACGTCGTAGGTCTGCGCCGCCGCCGGGGTCACGCCGCTGAGGTCGGCCAGAGGTTTGAGGAGCGGCTCGGAGATGGTGCGCAGGACCGCGGTCTCGTATGGGTACTGCGTTTGGCCCGGGTCGAGCGTCGCCGGCTGGTCGTCAAGGAGCACGCGCATCGTCTGGTCTTTGGCCAGGCGCGGACCCTGCGTGAGCGGCGTGGTGGGGTTGCAGGCGGTGGCGATGGCCGATGCGAGCACCGCCAGCGCGACGGCGCGAACTCGCCCACGATTGGAGGACACCGCCCCCATGATATCTAGCCGCGCCCTGTGCCCGGCCGAGAGGCCAGGTTCCCTCACAAATACGAAGGGCCACCCGTTGGCGGGCGACCCTTGTGCACGTAGGCTCACTCTAACCCAAACCGGGCCCATTGTCCTCACCTTTTACGGGACGTTTTAGAGCCGACGCCCAGGCTCCGAGAGCATTACGTGGGATCGGTATGCGGCGTTCAAAATGACAGGATGATCCTCCGCCGCCGGCTCCGCTCGGCCGTGCCGCTCTTGCTGCTCGGCGTGCTGTCTTGCAGCAACGTACCGAGCCAGGGCGGGCCGGGCCTCAACGCCTCACCCGGGGGGACCGGCTCCTCCGCCCCGGCACCCACGTGCAGGATGCCGGTTTCGGGGTTCCTGCCCGGCGCTGGCGGATTCGTTCAAATGCCTGGCGGCGTTTTTACGCCGGACCTGACGAGCAACATCCCGATCCCAGGCCAGGTCGACCAGGCGGGACTGCGCCGCGGCTATACGTACGATCCGGTCCGCTTGAAATGGCTTCCGGTGCCGAGGGATTGGGTGATGGCGGACTTCTCGAGCTACGTCTATGTTGGAAACGAACTGGTGATTGGGAACCAGCCCGCGCTCCACTGGGTTGACGTGGCCACCGGTAAGGACACCCTGTGGCCACACGGGGAGGGCATCTACGGTTTTCCGACCGCCTTGCGTCCAGAGGGCGTATACGGCGCGCCGGGGCCTGAGATCTTCGTGATGGTCGACCCGACAGGCCTCAAGACAACATTGGACCAGGGCCGCGACGGGCTGTTCGAGGTCGTCACTCCATCTGCCTATTACGCCACCAGCTGGTCAACCACCAACGGCCGGTACATCCTTACCGATGTCTACAAGGTCGACGCCAAGACTGGAGCTGCGACGGTCTGGTTCCACGACCCCGCCCATACCGTCCTCCCGATTGGAGCGGATTCCGACGGCCACCCCATAATCGCGGCGGGAACCCAGAATGCGAGAACCGGCCAGATGATCGCCAGCCAGATCTGGATCGCTTCGACGCGATCGACCGGCAAGCAACCGCAGGGCCGTCTCATCTACTCGGACCCCTCGAATCCGCTCACTATCCAGGGCCCTCCGATCGTCTCCGCCGGCGCCATCTGGTTCGAGACTGACCAGGGCCTGTATGTGTTTACAGACCGCAGCGGCGGCTTCAGGCTCGCGTCCCGCTTCACTGGCTACATATCAGGCGGCTGCACGTAAAAATGGAGGCGCGAACGCGCCCCCCTTGATCGCCAGTTGAACTAGACCGACAGGGTCTCCAGGTCGAACGGTTCCTACGCCAGGAGGTGCCAGGCCGACCCGTCCCAGGCCCAAAGATCGTTGAGATCGCTGTCGCCATGAGCCACGCCAGGCGTCCTGCCCCCGAAAAGGACCACTTGCCCAATAGCATCGTCGAATGTCATCCGGTGATCCAGTCGATTACCGGGACCTGTGGTCGAGCGCTTTGACCATGTGTTGCCATTCCAGGCCCAGGTCTCACCCGCAACAACGAGCACGATTTCGCCGTGCACGGGGTCGTAGGCCGCGGCTGATTGCCCCGGAGGTGGGTGGACGTCGGTTGTGACGCCGGTCCATGTGGCGCCGTTCCATAGCCATGTAGTCGGGTCCGGGGCGAGGTTGGAAACCTGCGGATCAGGTCCCCCAAAGACGACGAGCTCACCCCGCGCCTGGTCGTATGCCACAGCCGGCCGGGTACGGCGAAACAGCGATGTCCTCGACTCGTGCCAGACGGCGCCGTCCCAGGTCCACAACGAGACGCCCCAGTACTGACCCGGAGTCTCCAGGGGCAGGAGCGAGTCGGGGTGCGGGCCCGCGACGGCGCTGCTCAGCGCAATCGCTACGACCGCACCTGCCTTCGAGTCGTATGCGACCTCGGGCACGTCGATCAGGCGCGGCATCGATGCATCGCATATTCCCGTGAAGCATTCGGTTCCTGGCGTCGACGTCGACGGCACGCGTCGCCACTGGACTTCGTCCCAAACCCACGTCCCCGCGCCTGGCGGGACGATCAGCACCATCTTCTCGCGGCTCGTGTCGTAAGCCATCGTCGACCCCCAGAAGCCATGAGGGAACGCGGCCGCCGGTCCCTGCTGCCAGCCGAGCGCCGGGTCCCACAGCCAGTAATCGGCCTGGTCTATGGGCAACCCGCCGACGAGCATCAGCTTTCGCGAGGCAGGGTCATAGGCAAGGGCAGGGAGCGCGCGCATCGTTGGTTTGATCGCCGGCGACGGCTGCGCGGTTGGCGTTGGCAGGCTCGCCGAAGGAGCTTTTCCGCACGCGTTTATCAGGAGCAGGCCTACCGCCACCAACACCGCCAGCCGAATGCGATCGCGCGAATGTGCAACGCCTGACGCCATCGTCAGAAGGAACACCGCAGCATCAGGATCCGTTACGGGACGGAGGCCGCCCACGGTAAGCGGCCTCCGTACTAGTTGTCAGCTTCTAGACCGACAGGGTCTCCAGGTCGATCGGCTCCTCTTCGAGGACCCGGGCCGCCTGCTCGCGCTGCTTCTTGTAGTAGTCGAGCCCGGTCCCGGCGGGGATGAGCTTGCCGATGATGACGTTCTCCTTGAGCCCGCGCAGGCGGTCCACCTTGCCGCTGATCGCGGCCTCGGTGAGCACGCGGGTGGTCTCCTGGAAGGACGCCGCCGAAAGCCACGAGGTGGTGTTCAACGCGGCCTTGATGAGTCCGAGGAGCACGGTCTGCGCCGTGGCCGGCTCGCCGCCTTCCGCCAGCGCTTTCGCGTTCCCCTCTTCGTACTCCCACTGCGAGACGATCTCGCCCGGCAGCAGGCCGGTGTCGCCCGCGGAGTCGACGCGGACCTTCCGCATCATCTGCCGCACGATCACCTCGATGTGCTTGTCGTTGATGTCCACGCCCTGGCTTCGGTAGACCTTCTGGACCTCGTCGACCAGGAAGGTCTGCACCGCCTCCTTGCCGAGGATGTGGAGCAGCTCCTGCGGTGAGATCGATCCTTCCGTGATCTGCTGTCCCGCCTTGATGACCACCTTCTGGGCGTCGCGGCGGTCGAGCTCGGGCCGGATGCGGACCTGGTGCGGGATCGCGTACTCGCGCACCTCTTCGTCGAGAGTGCGCACCGTGACCTCCTTGGGCGATACGGTCACCTTTCCGGCGTGCCGGGTCTTGACTGCGTTGCCCTTGGCGTCGCGGGCCAGCTCCTGGCCCTCCATGACGTCGTCCTTGCTCTTGACGAGCGGGGTCATCTTGGGGTCGATTGGATAGGAGACCTCGAACTCTTCCTTGGAGATCACGCGCACCTTGCGCGAGCCCTCCTGGCGGATGATCTCGAGCTCCCCGTCGATCTCGGAGATGATGGCCTTGCCCTTGGGGATGCGCGCCTCGAAGAGCTCTTCAACGCGCGGCAAGCCCTGGGTGATGTCCACGCCGGCCACGCCGCCGGTGTGGAACGTACGCATCGTGAGCTGGGTGCCAGGCTCGCCGATCGACTGGGCGGCGATGACACCCACCGCCTCCCCGATCTCGACGACCTTGCCGGTGGCCAGGTTTCGCCCGTAGCACGTGCGGCAGACGCCCTCGCGGGCCTCGCACACAAGCACGGAACGCATCTTGACCGGGACGCCGGCGGCGATGATCTTGCGTGCGTCCTCGTCGCTGATCGACGTGCCGGACGGCACGAGCACCTTGCCGTCGACGGAGACGTCCTCCGCCGCGACCCGGCCGGCGATCTTCTCGTAAATCGGTTCGCTCTTGGCCCGCTCCGGGGTGATGTCGCGGACCCAGATGCCGTTGGTGGTGCCGCAGTCCTCCACGCGCACGATCACGTCCTGCGCGACGTCGACGAGGCGGCGTGTCAGGTATCCGGAGTCGGCGGTGCGGAGGGCGGTATCGGCCAGACCCTTGCGCGTGCCGTGGGTCGAGATGAAGTACTCGAGCACGGTCAGGCCCTCGGTGAAGTTGGCCATGATCGGCAGGTCGATGATCCGGCCCGTGGGGTCGGCCATCAGGCCGCGCATGCCCGCGAGCTGGCGGATCTGCTGGATGTTTCCGCGGGCGCCCGAGCCCATCATCATCCAGATCGGGCTGAACTTGTCGAAGGCGTCTTCGGTGGCCTTGCCGACCTGTTCGTACGCGCTCTGCCAGAGCTCGATGACCTTGCGATAGCGCTCGTCGTCGGTCATGACGCCGCGGCGGTACATCCGCTCCACGTCGGCGACTTCCTTCTCGGTGCTGTGGATGATCTGCCACTTCGTGTCCGGGTGCGGAATGTCCATGGCGGAGACGGTGATCCCGGCTTGTGTGGCGTAGCGGAACCCGAGCCGCTTGATGTCGTTGACGACGATCGCGGTGGTGTCGCTACCGTACAGGCGGTAGAGCTCCGCCACCAGGGTGCGCAACAGCTTGCGGTCGTAGTGCGCGTTTTGGAAGGGCAGCGGCTGCATCGTTGCTTCCATCGGCGCCTTGCCGACGGGCAGTGACTGGTTGAAGACCACACGCCCGGCGGTCGTGACGATCAGCTCGCTTCCGATCCGGACGCGGATCCATTCCTGCAGCTTGACCACTTTGCTCTCCAGCGAGAGCACGACCTCGTTCTCAGAGGTGTAGGTGCGCAGCTTGGCGACCGCATCGCCCGACGGCATGTCGCCACGGGTCGCGGTCAGCCAGTAGCAGCCGAGGACGACGTCCTGCGTGGGCGCCACCACCGGGTGGCCGTCGGCTGCCGACAGGATGTTCTGCGAGGACATCATCAGGTTCTTGGCCTCAGCGATGGCGCCGCTGAACAGCGGCACGTGCACGGCCATCTGGTCGCCGTCGAAGTCCGCGTTGAACGCGGCGCAGACAAGCGGGTGGATCTGGATCGCCGAACCTTCGACGAGCACAGGCATGAAGGCCTGGATGCCCAGGCGGTGCAGGGTCGGGGCGCGGTTGAGCAGCACCGGGTGGTCGCGGATGACCTCGTCGAGGACGTCCCAGACCTCTGTGCGGCTGCGCTCCACCATGCGCTTGGCGGACTTGATGTTGGTCGTGTAGCCCTTGTTGACGAGCTCGCGCATGACGAACGGCTTGAACAGCTCGAGCGCCATCTTCTTGGGCAGGCCGCATTCGTGGAGCTTCAGCTCAGGGCCGACGACGATGACCGAGCGACCCGAGTAGTCCACGCGCTTGCCGAGCAGGTTCTGGCGGAAGCGGCCCTGCTTGCCCTTGAGCATGTCGGACAGCGACTTCAGCTTGCGGTTGCCGGTGCCGGTGATGGCGCGGCCGCGGCGGCCGTTGTCGATCAGCGCGTCGACCGCCTCCTGGAGCATCCGCTTCTCGTTGCGCACGATGATCTCGGGCGCGCCGAGCTCGAGCAGCCTCTTCAACCGGTTGTTGCGGTTGATCACGCGGCGGTAGAGGTCGTTCAGATCGGACGTCGCGAAGCGGCCGCCGTCGAGCTGGACCATGGGGCGCAGCTCTGGCGGGATGACCGGCAGCACCTCGAGCACCATCCACGTCGGGCTGGCGTTCGACTTGCGGAAGTCCTCCACGACCTTCAGGCGCTTGATCGCCTTCTGCTTGCGCTGGCCGCTCGAAGACTTCGACTCCTCGCGCAGCCGGTACATCTCGGACTGCAGCTCGATGCGCGACAGGAGGTCGCGGACCGCCTCCGCGCCGATGCCGGCGCGGAACGCGCGCCCGAAGCGCTCCGAGTAGTCGCGGTACTGGGTGTCGGTGAGGATCTGCTTGGGGTGCAGGGCCTCGAGGTCCGTGCGGGTGGCTTCGATCTCCTGCTGGAGCGTCTCCAGCTCTCCCTGGATGGCCTCGCGCTGGGTCTTGGTCGCAGCCTCGATCTGGGCCTCGAGCGCCTTCTTGTCAACGTCGACGCGCTCCTTGGCGCGCTTCTGCGCGGCCTTGGTGTTGGCCTCGAGCTTCTCGATCTTCTCCTGGACCTTCGCGAGGACGGCACGCGACATCTCGCGCGCGAACACCTCGCCCTTCTCGACCACGATCTCTTCGTCGTCGTCCGCACCAACCGACAGGTCGCGACGAGCCTTGGTGCCGATCCCGGCCTTGATGGTCTCGGTCACCTTCTTGCCCTGAGTGGTCAGCTGGTCGACCGACTCCTGGAGCTCTTCCTCGAGCCTTCCGACCTCGGCCTCGACCTCGCTCTTCAGCTTCTTGGTCTTGCCCTCGTGCTCGGCGCGAAGCTCCTTGGACTTGGCGTCGACGTCGGCGCGCAACCGGATCGCGCGCTCGTCCTTGTCCATGTTGAGGGCGGCGAGCATGTCCGCGCGCGCCTCCTCATGCACGTCGGTGACGATGTAGTTCGCGAAGTAGAGGATCTTCTCGAGGTTGCGCGGGGACATGTCGAGCAGCAAGCCCATGCGGCTCGGGATGCCCTTGAAGTACCAGACGTGGCTGACCGGCGACGCGAGCTTGATGTGTCCCATGCGCTCGCGGCGCACCTTGGAACGCGTCACTTCGACGCCGCACTTGTCGCAGATGATGCCCTTGTAGCGGTAGCGCTTGTACTTTCCGCAGTGGCACTCCCAGTCGCGTGTCGGACCGAAGATGCGCTCGCAGAAAAGACCGTCGCGCTCCGGGCGGAGCGTGCGGTAGTTGATGGTCTCCGGCTTGGTGACCTCGCCGTGCGACCAGGACATGATCGTTTCCGGCGAAGCCAGCGAAAGCTTTAGAGCGTCGAAGTTCTCGAGCTTCAGCAAGTGTTGTTCTCCCTTCCTTATCTACAGCTACTCGGCCGAGTCTTCCCCGAGCTCTTCGCGCTCGAGGCTGATGCCGAGGTCCAGCGGGATCTCGGGAATGTCTTCTTCTGACAAGACGATCTGACGCTCGTCCTCGCTCAGGATCTCGACCCCGAGCGCGAGCCCTTCCAGCTCCTTGACCAGCACGCGGAACGATTCCGGAATGCCGGCTTCCAGCGTGTTGTCGCCCTTGACGATCGCCTCGTAGGCCTTGACGCGGCCGACGATGTCGTCCGACTTGACGGTCAGGATCTCCTGGAGGACATGCGCGGCGCCGTAAGCCTCGAGCGCCCACACCTCCATCTCGCCGAAGCGCTGGCCGCCGAACTGCGCCTTGCCGCCCAGCGGCTGCTGGGTGACCAGGCTGTACGGACCGGTCGAGCGGGCGTGGATCTTGTCCTCGACCAGGTGGGCCAGCTTGAGCATGTAGATCATGCCCACCGTCACCGGCTCGTCAAACTCGTCGCCGGTGCGACCGTCGCGCAGCCGGACCTTGCCGTCTTCCGGCAGGCCCGCCCGCTTGAGCTCGGCCACGATGGTCTCCATCGGGGCGCCGTCGAAAACGGGCGTCGCGATCTTGATGCCCAGCGTCGCCGCGACCCACCCTAGGTGGGTCTCCAGGACCTGGCCCAGGTTCATACGGCTCGGCACGCCAAGCGGGTTGAGCACGATGTCGACCGGGGTGCCGTCGGGCAGGTAGGGCATGTCTTCGGCCGGCATGATCCGGGCGACCACGCCCTTGTTGCCGTGGCGGCCGGCCATCTTGTCGCCGGCCGAGATCTTTCGCTTCTGGGCGAGGTAGACGCGGACCATCTCGTTGATGCCCGGGCCGAGCTCGTCCTTGTTCTCGCGCGAGAACACCTTGACGTCGACCACGATGCCGCGCTCGCCGTGGGGCACGCGCAGGCTCGAGTCGCGGACCTCTCGCGCCTTCTCACCGAAGATCGCGCGCAGCAGCCGTTCCTCGGCCGAGAGCTCGGTCTCGCCCTTGGGCGTGATCTTGCCGACCAGGATGTCGCCCTGCTGCACCTCGGCGCCGATGTAGACGATGCCGCGCTCGTCGAGGTTGCGCAGCGCGTCGTCGGCGACGTTGGGGATGTCTCGGGTGATCTCTTCCGGACCAAGCTTCGTCTCGCGGGCCTCGGACTCGTGCTCCTCGATGTGGATCGAGGTGTACATGTCCTCCTTGACCACGCGCTCGGAAAGAAGGATGGCGTCCTCGAAGTTGTAGCCCTCCCAGGGCATGAAGGCCACGAGCACGTTGCGGCCCAAAGCCATCTCGCCGTCCTCGATGGCCGGCCCGTCCGCCAGGATGTCGCCCTTGTCGACGTGCTGCCCGGGCTTGACCTTGGCGCGGTGGTTCAGGCAGGTGCCCTGGTTCGAGCGCGCGAACTTCTGGAGCGGGTAGTGCCGCTCGGGTCCGCCACCATCCGGCTTGACGACGATCTCGAAGACCGGCGTTGCGTGCACCGCCTTGAGGTCCTTGGGGTGCGCGACGTCAACGACCGTTCCCGCGACGTCCGCGACGATCATCTCGCCGGAGTCCTTGGCTGCGTAGTACTCGACGCCCGTCCCGACCAGCGGCGCGTCCGTGACCAGCAGCGGCACGGCCTGCCGCTGCATGTTGGCGCCCATCAGGGCGCGGCCGGCGTCGTCGTGCTCGAGGAACGGGATCATGGCCGTCGCCACCGAGACGATCTGCTTCGGCGAGATGTCCATGTACTGGATGTTGCCGACGTCCTCGATCTTGAAGTCGCCGCGCGCCCGTGACGGGACGCGCGCCTCGACGAAGTTGTTCTCGGGCGTCAGCGCGGCGTTGGCCTGGGCGATGCCGAACATGTCCTCCTCGTCGGCGGAGAGGTATTCGACCTCGGTCGAGATCCAGGGCACGATTTCCACCGCGGGGACCTTGGCCTTGAGCAGCTTCTGCACGGCCTTGTCATCGAGCTTCTCGTGGACCGGCAGCACCTCGTTGCCCTTGGGGTCGACCGCCGCTCGGCGCAGCGTGCGCCCGGCGAGCTTTTCGGCGCTGCTCTCGTTGACCGGCATGCGGTTGTAGACGCGGCGGAACGGCGTCTCCACGAACCCGAACTCGTTGACCTTCGCGTAGGTCGCGAGGTTGCCGATCAGGCCGATGTTCGGACCCTCAGGGGTCTCGATCGGGCAGATGCGGCCGTAGTGGCTGTGGTGGACGTCGCGCACGTCGAACCCGGCCCGCTCGCGGGAAAGTCCGCCTGGACCGAGCGCCGACAGGCGGCGCTTGTGCGTGAGCTCGGACAGCGGGTTGTGCTGGTCCATGAACTGCGAGAGCTGGCTGGAGCCGAAGAATTCCTTGATCGCGGCCACGACCGGGCGAGCGTTGATCAGGGACGCTGACGTGACCGTGTGCGGGTCACTGATGGTCATGCGCTCCTTGATGATCCGCTCCATGCGGATGAGGCCCATACGGAACTGGTTCTGGAGCAGCTCGCCGACCGCGCGTACGCGGCGGTTGCCCAGGTGGTCGATGTCGTCCGGGATCTGCTTCTCGCGCGGTGCGTTGTTGAGCTCGATCAGCTTGCGCAGGAACGCGATGAAGTCTCCCTTCTCCAGGATCCGCAGCTCGCGCTGGCGAACACGCGCGAGGATGTCTTCCTCATCGCGGCCCAGGCGCTTGTCGACCTTGTAGCGGCCGACGCGGCCGAGGTCGAAGCGGCGCGGGTTGAAAAAGAGGCTCTGGAGCAGGTTGCGGGCGTTGTCGACGGACGGAGGATCGCCCGGCCGGACGCGGCGGTACAGCTCGAGGAGCGCGTCCTCGGTCTTCATCGTCGTGTCCTTGTCGAGCGTGGACTCCATATAGCGGTGCTCAGGGTTGTTGTCGACATCCCCGAACATTTCCAGCAGGGCGCGCTTCTGCGCTTCCTTGTCGTTCTCGGTTCCCTTCAGCTGAGGGAGCTCGAGCGCCTTGAGGAGCACGGTCACGGGGACCTTGCGCTTGCGGTCGATCTTCACCGTCAGCAGGTCCTTGGCCGAGGTCTCGATCTCGAGCCAGGCGCCGCGGTTGGGGATGAGCTTGGCGCCGAACAGCTTCCGGCCCGTGTTGGGGTCCTCGGCGGCCGTGAAGTACACGCCGGGCGAGCGGACGAGCTGCGAGACCACCACGCGCTCGGTGCCGTTGACGATGAAGGTGCCCTCGCCGGTCATCATGGCGAAGTCGCCCATGTAGACCTCGGACTCCTTGATCTCCCCCGTCTCCTTGATGGTCAGGCGGGTCTTGATTCGCAGCGGCGCGGCGTACGTCATGTCGCGGTTGCGGCACTCTTCGACCGAGAACTTCGGCTGGCCGAACTCGTAGTCGAGGAACTTCAGCTCGAAGTTCTTGCCGGTGTAATCGGTGATCGGGTTTATCTCGTCAAAGAGCTCCCGCAAGCCTTCGGTCTTGAACCAGTTGAAGGACTCGAGCTGTGTGGCGATGAGGTCCTTCAGCTCGACGAGGTTCGGGATGCGGCCGTAGGAAAGACGCGAGGGCGCTCTCATCTCTGAGATCATTCAGGACTCCTTAAAAGGGAAAAAGGGCGCGCTCAGGAAATAGGCAAGATGAGCGGCCGGGCGTGCACGAAAGGCCAGTATACGACCTAATACCCCTAAGTGGGGACGTTCAATCCAAACCAGCCGGAAAGCCCGTCTGGCCGGGGTTTTGGGGCACTATACCACCCCACCATCCCCCCCGCTAGCCTTTAAACCGTGCCTGACTGGAAGACTCTCCGCCACCAGTTCCCGCTCCTGGATCGGTACATCTACCTGAACGCTTGCTCCCTGGGGCCCCTGCCCCGGCGCGGCCGGGCGGCGCTCGAGCGCTACGCCGACGATTGGGATGCCAAAGGGACGCCGGTCTGGTTCTCCGACTGGCTGCCGCTCCTGGAAAGCCTCCGCACCCGGGTCGGCGCCCTGCTCAATGCCCCACAGGGGTCGACGGCGATCGCGCCGTCTGTGTCGGTCGCCCTGACGACCCTGGCGTCGGGCCTCCCTTTGCCAGAGGGTCGCAACAAAATCCTGATCGGCGAGCTCGACTTCCCGACGATCGGCCACCAGTGGCTGTCGCGGCCCGAGTTCGAAGTCGAGTTCGTGCCCAGCGCGGATGGGATGACCATCCCGCCGGAGGCGTTCGCCGAGCGCATCGACAAGCGGACCGCCCTGGTCGCCACCACCCACCTCTTCTATACGACTGGATACCTGCAGGACGTCCGCTCGATCGCAGACGCCGCCCATGCGGCCGGTGCCCTCTGCCTGATCGACGGCTACCAGACCTGCGGCTGCGTGGCGATCGACGTGGACGCCATGGACTGCGACGCATTCGTCGGCGGGTGCCTCAAGTGGCTGTCGGGCGGCCCCGGCACCGCCTTCCTTTATGTACGCCCAGATCTCCTCCCGAGCGTTCGACCGCACGGAACGGGCTGGTTTGCCACCCGCGACCCGTTCTCCTTCGCGCTCGAGGAGCTCGACTTCGCGGATGACGGCCGCCGCCTGGAAACCGGCACGTGGGCTGTGGCCTGCCACTATGCCGGGCTCGCCGGCCTGGAGCTGATCCTCGAGGTCGGCGTCGAGCATATTCAGGAACGGCTGCGCGACCTGACCGACCGGATCCTCGAGCGCTGCGACGAAGCCGGCGTCAAGACCTTCACGCCCCGCGACCGCAATCAGCGGTGCGGGATCGTGACCCTCGAGTCGGCCCACCCGGAGGAGGTGGAGCAGGCGCTTCACAAGGCAGGAGTCATCGTGGACTCGCGACCCGGCCGCGTGCGCCTCTCACCCCACTGGTGCGTGACCGAGTCCGAGCTGGAGCGGGGCATGGACTTGGTCTTGCAGCACCTGGGAGCGGCGACCCGAACCCGCTAGTTGCGCTTTTCATCTATGCGGGACCGCCTCGTCGTGGCCTTGGTTGTCTGTTTAGAGCTTGTCGCTGTGCTGTTTCTGGTCCTGGGTCTGTTCAACGCTCCGTGGCGCCGAGGTGTCTCTGAGGAGATCTCGTGGGCGCTGCTAGTGCTCGCGCCGGGTCTGCTGCCACTGATCGCCTTGTGGCAAGTGATCTGGTTAGACAGTGAATGGCTCGGCGTGCGCAGCTTGCTCAGGTCACGGAGGGTGCCGAGACACAACATCGCGCGCATTATCGGGACAGTCGGAGGACTCACGTTCATCGGGCGAAGCGAGAACGTCCTGCTCATAACGACGAGGCTATGGGGTGACGGCGAGATCAGCGAGCTTGCCGCCGAGATTGGCATCCCGTTCGAAGGCACAAGCCGGGACCTCTCGGGCCCAGTCAAGTCGCTCCGCCGGTAGCGCGGGCACGCGCCCGCCACCGACCTTAGTCCGGTCCCCTGGCTCGCTGGCAGCTGAAGCCAAAGGGCGGCGGAACGGTGAGGAGCTGACCGCCGGCAGTCTTGACCAGCTGCCATCGGCCCTCGTGGACCATCCGGTGGTGCCGGTGACAGAGAAGAACAAGGTTTGGTAAATCGGTCGGACCGCCTTTTGTCCAGTGAACCAGGTGATGTCCGGATGTCCAGGTGGCAGGCCGGTCGCAGCCCGGCCAGCGACAACCTTTGTCGCGAACGTTGAGGGCCCGCTTCTGAGCCGGGTTGATCACCCGCTTGGAGCGCCCGACGTCGATCACGGCCGAGTCGGCGCCGAGCAGGATGCGGGTGACGTTGCAGTCACACGCGAGGCGCTCGACCGCCTTGGCCGAGATCGGCATCGGGGAGAACTCGACGTCCGCCGCCGGTACGCCGGCACGACCCAACAGAGTTTCGAGGGTGGTGGTGACTTGCAGGTGCGGCCGCTGCGTCGCCATCTGTGGCAACTGGCCGCCGTCCAGCAATCTGTGCGCGGACTCGACAAGAGCGTCACCGAGCCGGCGATCGCGCTTGCGATGATCGTCTTGGCCTGAAAGCCGGGCCAGCGGCTCCAACGCCGAGCGCACCGCCGCCCCACCTTCGGGGTCGAGCAAGCCCCGCAGCCACACCATCCCACCCTGGCCGGCGGTCAACGTGAGCGAACGAGCCTCGACTCCCTGTGCCTCTCCCTCGGCGTAGCCCTCGGGATCGGCTACGTGCCGTGCGTGGTGACAGAAGTCGCGGAATTTACCGACGCTAAACTCGCGCGCCTTCTCGAGCAGCGCGATCTCATCGAAACTTGGCTTCGCGGGCCCCGCGGCATCGGCTATGGCGATCGCCGTCCGAGCGATCAAAGCAAGATGGGCAAAGCCAATCTCGCCCTCGACCATGGCCTGGCCGCTCTCGGGGAGTTGGTTGAGTTGCTCGCCCACGGCAAGGCGATCGCCCACCGCGCCGCTGCCCATGTTGCAGCTCAGCCGAATGCAGTGGATGGGCGAGACCGAGCCCTGGGTTTCGTACTCATCGGTGGCGGCGAACGAGGCGGAGTCCTGCGAGAACTTCAGTTCAAGCCGATCGATCGCTCGCCGCGAATGGATGAGGCGCGCCAGGCGCTCGGCGCCGGTCGCAGGCGGAGGGGAGTCGCAAAACTCCTCAACCGCGTCCATCAGGCGCTCAATCTCGAGTGCGACCGGCGCTTCCAGCTCGACCATGCCCCAAGCCTACGAACACGCGTTCGTAGAAACAACGCTCTTTACAGAGGTTTCTTTAGGGCACGTTGGCCGGCCCGACGCGCCCCGAAGCCTTACTTGATCTCGGCGGTCGCCCCGGCTTCCTTCAACCTCGCCACGGCCTTCTCCGCGTCCGCCTTGCTCACGTTCTCGAGCACCGGCTTCGGCGCGGCGTCGACCAGGTCCTTGGCCTCCTTCAGGCCGAGCTGGGTCAGCTCGCGGACGGCCTTGATCACGTTGATCTTGCTCTCGCCCACGGCCGCGAGGTTGACTGTGAACTCCGTCTTCTCCTCTTCCGCGCCGGCGCCGTCAGCCGCGCCCGGCGCCGCCGCGACGGCCACCGCGACTGGAGCTGCGGCCTTGATGCCGAACTCGTCCTCGATTGCCTTGACGGCCTCGACGACGTCGAGGATCGTCCATTCCTTGAGGGCCGCTACGAAATCCTTAGGGGTGAGCTTGGTTGCCATATCTGCTTACGCCGCCTCCAATTTCGATTTGTATGCGTCCAGCACTCCAACGAGCTGCTGAACAGGGGTTTGCATGATGCCGACCAGCTGGCCGACCGGTGACTGAAGCGTGCCCAACAGCTGGGCGAGCAGGACTTCGCGGGAGGGCAGATCCGCCAGCTGCTTGATCTGATCCCGGTTGAAGACGCGACCCTCGACGAGACCGCCGACCACCTCGACCTTCAAGCGGGTCGCGCGGACGAACTCGTTGATGAGGCGAGGCGGGAGACTCAAGTCGTCGTAACCGAAGGCGATCGCGATCGGCCCCTTCAGCTCCGACTCGAGCGCGCCGAAGCCGGCGGAGTCTGCGGCCCGGCGGGCAAGCGTGTTCTTGACCACGCGGTACTCGACGTTCCCGGTGCGGAGCTTTCCGCGCAGCTCCTGGATCTGGCTGACCTTCAGCCCGCGGTAGTCGGTGAGCACCGCCACCTTGGCCTTTTTCAGCTTTTCCGCCAGCAGCTCTACCTGCTCGGCCTTTTGTTCTTTCCTGGCTTTCGGCAAAAGAAAAATCCTCCCTGCACGCACCCGAGGCAGGAAGGATCAAACGTCCTTCACTTCTGATCGCCTCGGTAGGAAATTAAGCCGAGCGCATGCCCGACACCTACGGTCTACGGCAGGCCGTGAATTATACCGAGCCCATCCTCACAGTCGTTTGCGCGCGGTCTTAGGCTTCACGCTCGTTTTCGGCTGAGCCTTCTCCCAATCCGACCGCAGGACCTCGGTGAGGATCATGTCGAGCCACCTGCCATCGGCGAAGACGTACTCCCGGCGCCGACCGACGATCTTGTAACCCGCCGCCGCCTGCGCGCGGCCGCTGGCCTCGTTGCCGTCGAAGTAGCCCGCCTCCAGCTTTCGGAGCGGGAGCTCGGTGAAGGCATAGTTCGCACGCAGCTGCATGAGCTCGCGAGCCAAGCCCTTGCCCCACACCTTCTTGTCCCCGATCAACGTGCCGGTCGTGCCGCGGCCGTACTTCCAGCTGATCTCATGGATGCCGGTGGTGCCGACCGCCCTGCCCTCGTGCTCGATGACCCAGAGCACGCTGTCCGGATCACGCGCCACCTTGTCGAGCCACTCGTTCTGAGCGGCCAGATTCAGTGGGTTCCGGCGCGCGAGGAAACGCGTGACCTCCATGTCCTCGAACCAGCTCATCATTGCGGGGGCGTCCTCCGCCCTGGGGGGACAGAGCCGGACGAGCTTGCCCTTGATGACGGGCCCGTACATGGCCCGAAAGATTAAGCGGCCTAGCTCGAGGTGTGGAGCTTGGCGGCTTCCTTGACGTCGACCGGGACGGACGGCCCCTGAGTCGCGGCCAGGTAAAACGAGCGCAGGTACTGTCCCTTCGATGACGATGGCTTGTTGCGGATCAGCGCATCCACCAGCGCGGTCAGGTTCTGATGCAGCTGCGTGGAGTCGAAAGACACCTTGCCGATCGGTGCGTGGACGATCCCGAACTTGTCGGTCCGAAACTCCACCTTGCCGCCCTTCACCTCGCGCACTGCGCGTGCGACGTCTTGCGTAACCGTCCCCGACTTCGGGTTCGGCATCAAGCCGCGCGGGCCCAGGATCTTAGA
>Ga0209220_1000369_pt1 | contig 16189 bp, 15 predicted proteins | sample BlaSpr_A8_OM3_M3_FD_187984 | JGI IMG/M metagenome (GOLD analysis project Ga0209220, IMG submission 187984) | Forest soil microbial communities from Thunder Bay, Ontario, Canada - Black Spruce, Ontario site 2_A8_OM3_M3 (SPAdes) (version 2) | ecosystem: Environmental > Terrestrial > Soil > Boreal... | reverse complement strand
GGGCCTTCTCGCCAGCCGATGGCAGGCGTTGGAACCCGATGACACCGCCAGCTTGATCTACACCTCGGGCACGACAGGCATCCCGAAGGCCGCCATGCTGACCCATCGCAACCTCACGTGGACGGCGATCGCCACCCTCGAGTGTTTCCGGGGCGACGCCAACGATCGCGTTGTGTCCTATCTTCCACTCGCGCATGTGCTCGAGCGGGTCGTCAGCCATCTCCGGCAACTCTGCACCGGCTGCCAGGTCTACTTCTGTCCCAGCATCGACCAGGTGAGGGAGGTGGTGCACGAGGTGCACCCAACCTATTTCACCTCGGTGCCGCGGCTCTGGGAAAAGATGTTTGCGGGAATTCGCGCCGAAATGGACAAGGTCCGTGGCCCGAGGCGCGTGATCCGGGACTGGGCGCTGCTGATGGGCGCGTTGAGGACCTCGGCCTACGAGCACGGCAAGCGGCCTTCGCCCTGGGTGGCGGGGCAGTGGTCACTGGCCGACCGGCTTGTGTTCAGCAAAATCCGCGCGAGGCTCGGCTTCGACAAAGTCCAGATCTGTATCAGCGGGTCAGCTGCCGTGTCGCCCGATATCTTGCGGTTCTTCTTTGGACTGGGCATCGAGATTCTCGAGGGCTACGGTCTGACCGAGACCACCGCGCCGGCCAGCTTCAACCGCCCGGGCGAGGCTCGCTTCGGCACCGTCGGCCGTCCGCTGCCGGGCGTCGAAATCCGGATTGCGCCGGACGGTGAGATCCTGGTGAAGGGCAACAACGTGTTCAGCGGCTACTTCAAGGACGTAAAGGCAACACGCGAGGCACTGGTGGACGGCTGGCTTCAGACCGGCGACATTGGGGAAATCAACAAGGACGGCTTCCTGAGGATCACCGATCGAAAGAAGGACCTGTTCAAGACCTCGGGCGGAAAATACGTCGCGCCGGGTGCGATGGAAACCGGCCTTCGCGACCACCGCGGCATCGCGCAGGCGGTCGTGCTCGGCGATCGACGTCCGTTCGTGGCCGCCCTGATTACGCTCGACCCGGACGAAGCGGAAACCAAGAACGGCCCCAACGACCCAAGGGCCAAACGCCTGGTCGACGAAGCGGTCGCCGACGTGAACCAGGGCCTATCGCATCCGGAACAAATCAAGAAGTGGACGATTCTCGACGCCGACTTCGTCGTCGGCGACGAGTTGACCCCCACGATGAAGGTCAAGCGGAAGCGGATTGCGGAGAAGTACGGTGCCCAGATCGAAGCCCTCTACAGCGAAAAGAAGACCGCCCGACCCGATCGCCAAGATCGGATGGATTCAGACCGATTGTCATGACCCGGAGCGGCTGGCAGCGTTCTGGGGAGCTGTGCTGGGGGTCGAGGTCGAGGACCGGTTTGGCAACCCGCCACAATACGTGAATCTCGTTCCGGCAACGCCTGACGGACCGCGGGTCTGCTTTCAACGAGTGCCGGAAGCCAAGGTGACGAAGAATCGGGTTCATCTTGATGTCGCCGTCCAGGACGTCGATGCGGCGGCTGCACGGATTACCGACCTCGGAGGGACGAGGCTCCCCTATGACGACTACCACGAAGATGGATATAGCTGGCGAATCATGGCGGACCCCGAGGGAAACGAGTTCTGCCTAATCTACGGCCAATATCAGCCAGGACCCACCTGGTAGCGGAACACCACGCGAATCGCCGACGTGCGGAGTCTTTCGGGGAAGACGCCGAGCGCTACGATCGAGCGCGCCCGTCGTACCCTGCCGCGCTGGTCGATGAACTGCTGGCCAGCAAGCCGGCCCGAGTGCTCGACGTTGGTTGCGGAACAGGCAAGGTGGCACGACTGTTCCTCGCCAGGGGCTGCGAGGTGCTCGGGGTCGAGCCGGACTCGCGGATGGCCGGCGTGGCCAGATCGCACGGCATCCCGGTCGAGGTCGCAACCTTCGAACTCTGGGATCCGGCGCATCGCATGTTCGATCTGGTGGTTTGCGGACAGGCATGGCATTGGGTCGATCCGTCGCTAGGCGCCCAACGAGCCGCATCTGTCCTGGTGCCCGGGGGAAGGCTTGCGATCTTCTGGAATCGTGGCCGGCACGACGCCCCGACCCAGGCCACCCTCAATGAGGTTTACGTACGATTCGCGCCAGCGCTCGCCAAGGAATCGGTCCCAACTGGTAACAAGCCGGCGGACAGATCCGACGACATAGCCGCCATCGCGGCTACTCGCCGATTCGCACCATGCCAGCTCCGCACCTACGGGTGGGCTCGGCGGTATTCGCGCGAGGAATGGCTCGACGAGCTCGCTACGCACAGCGATCACATCGCGCTCGAGCCGCAGCAACGTGCCGCGCTCCTTCATGCTGTTGGCGCCGCCATCGACAAACTGGGAGGCTCGATCACGGTGCACTATGAAACGCAGTTAATAAGCGCGGAGCGCAGCGAGACCGACGAGATGAAGAGCGCGTAGCCCGCTTAGCCGGCCGGCTCGGGTCTGAACAGTCGCTGCTGAAGCAGCGATCGCTCAGCAGGGTTATCCGTTAGGTCGAGCGCCCGTAACTGCGCTGCCCGTGCCTCTTGGCGGCGGCCAACCTCATTGAGCAACTCGCCCCGTGCGGCATGGAAGAGGTGGTAACCGTCTAATACCGGTGCGATCTCCTCCAGTTCATGAAGTGCCGCCTCTGCGCCTTCGATCTTCCAGACGGCGATGGCTCGATTGAGCCGGACGACCGGAGTCGGGGCCAGGGCGATCAGCATGTCGTAGAGCACCACGATCTGGTGCCAGTCCGTCGCCTCGAAGGTGGGAGCCTCCGCATGGCACGCGGCGATCGCAGCCTCCAGTTGGTAGGGCCCCGGCCTGCGCATTTGCCCAGCGTGCTCGATGAGCGCAATCGCGTCGGCAATGTGCACACGATCCCAGCGGGCCCGGTCCTGGTTGGCCAGGAGCACCATCTCGCCGGACTCACTGAACCGGGACTCGCCCCGGGCGATGTGGAGCTTCATCAAAGCCAGCAGCCCGAGGACTTCTGGGTCGTCGGGCAACAAGCGGGACAGAAGGGCGGCTAACCAGGCCGCGTCCTCCGCGAGATCGCGCTGGAACGGAGCAGTGCCAAGGGTCGAGAGATGGCCCTCGTTGAACAATAGGTAGAGGACCGCGAGAACCTCGCTGAGTCGCTCGTCTAGCTCAGATCCGGAGGGGACTCGATACGGAATTCCCGCCGACGCGATCTTGCGCTTTGCTCGCACCAGCCTTTGCGCAACCGTCGTCTCTGGAGCTAGGAAGGCCCGCGCGACCTCGGCCGTGGTGAAACCGCAGACGGCCCGCAGCGTGAGCCCGACCTGGGCCTCGCGGGAGAGGGCTGGATGGCAGCAGGTCAGGATCAAGCGCAGTCGGTCGTCCTCCTCATCTGGTGGAGGCTCGACGGCGAGTTCAGCGAGCTTTCGGCGATACCGCTCATCCCGCTCGAGCCGGTTGAGGGCGCGCCGAGAAGCGACCGTCTGGAGCCAAGCACCCGGGTGCGTCGGTACGCCGTCACGCGGCCAACTTTCGAGAGCTGCCACCAGCGCATCCTGGGTGGACTCCTCCGCCAGGTCAAAATCGCCGAATCGCCGGATGAGCGCTGCCGTGATCCGGCCGGCCTCCTCACGGAAGACCTCGGCCAGGGCCGACTCAGCCGGCACGGCTGCAGTTCTCATTCGGATTAGCGCTGTTGGATGACCGGCCTGATCTCGACCGTCCCACGCCCCGGCCAGCTCTTGGCCAGGGCCAGAGCCTCATCGAGATTGGCGACATTGACCTCGGTGTATCCGCCGATGATCTCCTTGCCTTCGAGGAAAAGGCCGTCCTTGACCATCGGCTTACCGTCCGGCTGGAAACGAACGGTCGTCGCCGATTCGGGGCCCTGCAACTGATTGCCGTGTCCCAGGCGCGCGTGGTTCTCGGCGAACCAGCGCCCGACCTGGGCGTACCGCTGCCGGAGCTCCTCCGGTGTCAGCGCGTCAAACGCGGCCTGGTCGGCCGCCGTTCCACAGAACAGAAACACATATTTCATCTGTTCACCTCCTACCCTTACGACAAACGGGCACGCCGGAAAATCGACACGCGCTCGGCGGACTGGACCTTACCCTCATCACCGAATTCTCAGATACGGGTTTCCGACCCGCTCGGCACCGATGGTCGTGTTCGGGCCGTGGCCGGGATAGACGACCGTGTTGTCGGGGAGCCTCAGCAGTTGCCCATGCAGGCTCAGCAGCATTTGCTGCGGACTCGACCCGGGTAGATCGACCCGGCCGATCTTTCCGGCGAGCAGCGTGTCGCCCGTAAAGACGTGGTTGCCCACCTTGTACGAAAGACCGCCCGGGGTATGGCCCGGCGTGATCAGGACATCGAGAGCGAAATTTCCGAACGGGAGAGTGTCTGTCGAGACCAAGTAACGCTCAGCCGACTTCAAGTAAGTCGTGGCGTCAGCCAGGTGCATCGCCGTGGTCGCCTGAGTCGCGGTCTTGACGTCGTCCTTCGCACCGCTGTGACCCGGATGGGCGTGGGTCAAGACGATCCACTTCACGCTCAGACCGTCAAGCTGGGAAAGGATTTTCGGCGCATCACCACCGGGGTCGATGACCACGGCCTCCTTGGTATCGGCGCAGGCGACCACGTAGCAGTTGGTGTCTTTCTCTCCGACGTGCACCTTCTGAATCGAGAGACGTGCCACGGTTCAAGATTAGTGCTGCGGCTTGTTACGCTTGAGGCAGTGGCTGAAGCTCGCCAGGTCGTCAAGTACACCTTCCTCAAAGTCGACCCGACGGTGCTCGGCTGGCCAATTGACGAGCGGGAGGCGGCCGTTCACGAGTTCACCGATCTCCTGGAGGGCAGTCCGACGGCCGAGTCGGTCCTCACCTACTCCACCGTTGGGTTGCGAGGCGACTGCGACCTCCTCATCTGGCAGGCCGCCGACACGGTCGACGCGATCCAGCGGGCCGAGTCGCAATGGCGCGGCACCCGCCTTGGTCCGTATTTGCGGGTCGCCCACTCGTTCCTGGCGATGATGAAGCCCTCCCCCTATCTGGGGCGCCACAAACACCCCGACCAGGAAGGGCGCCGCACGCGGCTGAAGCCTTCCGGCGGGCGGTACTTGTTCGTCTATCCCATGGTCAAGAAGCGAACCTGGTACCGCCTGCCCTACGAGAAGCGCAAGGCGATGATGGTCGAGCACTTCACGATCGGCCACCGTTACCCGCAGGTCAAGATCAATACGGCGTACTCGTTCGGTTTGGACGACCAGGAGTTCATGGTGGCCTTCGAAAGCGACGAGCCCGCCGCCTTCCTCGACCTGGTCATGGAGCTGCGCGAATCGCAAGCCAGTCGGTATACCGAGCGGGAGACGCCGATTTTCACCTGCGTCCTGATGGCGCCCTCTGATGCGCTGCAACTCGCACTCGGGCTGAACGTCCCGGATCGGGACGAGGAGCGCGACCTTCAGCAACGGGTCAGCCTGATCGCGGGCGGGTGAGGACGGTCGAGGCGGGCGAAGTCGGCCGGCCGGCGGCCGATCACCTGCTGCCGACGCTGGTTAAGGCCGCGCGAAGGGAAATCGTCGATCGCCGGCCCGTCTGGTTCATGCGGCAGGCCGGTCGGTCGCTCCCCGAGTACCGGAAGATCCGCGAATCCTACGACCTCTTCACCATCTGCCAGAATCCGGAGCTCTGCGCCGAGGTCACCCTCCAGCCGGTGCGGCGCCTCGGCGTCGACGGCGCGGTGCTCTTCGCCGACATCATGCTGCCGGTTGCCTTCGGACTGGGCGTCGAGTTGCAGTTGGTGGACGGCGTTGGGCCGGTGGTCGAACACCCGATTCGCGCGCAGGCCGACATAGATAGGTTGCAGTTGAGGTCTGCGGCGGAAGCGGTCCCCTTCGTCCTCGAGACCATCAAATTGCTTCGCCGGCAACTGGATCCCTCGGTCGCGGTGATCGGCTTCTCGGGGGCGCCCTTCACCCTCGCCGGCTACCTGATCGAGGGCAAACCGACCCGCGACTTCCTGACGACCAAGGCCATGATGTACGCGGAACCGGCGCTCTGGGATGCGCTCATGACTCGCCTCTCACGGCTGGTGCTCGAGTACGTGCTCGCCCAGGTCGAGGCGGGCGCCCAGCTGGTCCAGATCTTCGACAGCTGGGTCGGCGCGCTGTCGCCATCCGACTACCAGCGCTACGTCTTGCCCCACATGAGCGGCATCTTCAGCGGCCTGCAACGCGTTGGCGCCCCTTCGATCCATTTCGGGACTGGAACCGCCGGCATCCTTTCATTGATGCGCGAGGCCGGAGGCGACGTGATCGGCGTGGATTGGCGGGTCGACCTGGGCGAAGCATGGCGCGTGATCGGGTACGACCGTGGCATCCAGGGCAACCTGGATCCGGCCTTACTGCTGGGACCCTGGCCCGTCGTCGAAGATGGCGCGCGTCGGGTGATCGAGGCCGCCGGAGGCCGGCCCGGCCATATCTTCAACCTCGGCCACGGCGTGCTGCCGGCCAGCCCCGTCGAGCACCTACAGCGACTTGTGGAGTATGTGCATGCCGCCTAGGCACACCGCGGTCCTGCTCATGGCATACGGCAGCCCGAATCGCCTCGAGGACGTGGAACCGTACTTCACGGATATCCGCGGCGGACGGACGCCGTCGCGCGAGGCGATCGACGAGCTGGCCGCGCGTTATCGTCGGGTCGGCGTCCCGACGCCGCTGTTAGCGGTCTCCATGGAGCTCGGGCGCGAGCTCGAACGGGTCCTGAACCTCGATCCTCCCGACGACCAGATCTACACGGTTCACCTGGGCATGAAGCACTGGACGCCGCATATCGCCACGGCAGTGGCAGACGTCTTAGAGAGTGGGGCCGACCGCCTGATCGCGATCGTGCTGGCGCCGCACTACTCCAAGATCAGCACGGAGGGCTACCGGCGAAAGGTCGCGGCGGCGTTGGTGACGGCGCCACAGCGGGCGGCACCCAACGGTTCGGCGGCCCCGATCGATCTGGACTTCGTCGAAAGCTGGTACCAACTGGATGGCTACCTCGAAGCAGTCGCCGAGAACGTGCGGACGGTCCGGGCGGAGTTCGCGCATCCGGAGGACGTGGTCGCGGTGTTCACCGCGCACAGCCTGCCGGCGCGCATCCTCGATGAAGGCGATCCCTACCAGGATCAGCTGCTGCGCACATCGGGGCTGGTGGCTCGACGGGCGGGCATCGAGCAGTGGCGGTTCTCGTACCAGAGCCAGAGCCACACCGGGGAGCCCTGGCTGGGCCCGGACCTGGTCGACACCATCGAGGAGCTGGCGGCCCAGGGCCATCGCGCCGTTCTCGTCGCTTCGGTCGGCTTCATTGCCGACCACCTCGAAATCCTCTACGACATCGACATCGAGGCGAAGGAGAAAGCCGATGCGCTCGGTATCGAGCTCCGGCGCACGCCGATGCTGAATGCCGACCCGCGTTTGGCGAGAGCTTTGCACGCACTGGTGGCCGAGCGCGTCACGGCAGTGTCGACTGTCCGTTCGTGAATTAAAATAGCCTGCTCATGATCTTCCTCTCCCGCATGCTGGCGATCACGCGCGGCCACCGCGGCCTGCTCTCGATCGCCGTCTTCGGCTCGGTTTTGTACACGGCGCTCAGCATCCTGCCAGCCCTGATCATCCGGCAGATGCTGACCGCGCTCGCGCACCCGTCCCCGGCCGGTACGCTCGTCTGGCTCGGGCTCGCCATGGTGGGGGCGACGGCGCTGATGGCCGTCAGTCGCTACCTGGAAGGTGGGTTCGGTCACATCGCCGCCTTCAAGGTTCTCCACGACATGCGGATGCGAATCTACGAGCAACTGCAGCGGCTGTCGATGGGATATCACACGCGGCAACAGTCGGGCACGATCGCGGCCAAGGTCATCGGCGACGTCGAGACCATCGAGTTTTTCACCGCGCACGCCGGCATTCAGCTGATCAGCGCGGCGACGGTCCCCTTGCTGATCGGCGTGGTGATGCTGCTCGTCAACTGGCAGCTCGCGCTGGTGGCCCTCGCGCCACTGCTGCTGATCCTGCTCCTTCTGATTGCCTTCAGACGATCCGCCATCGAAGCCTTCAAGCGCTACCGCGACGAGCTGGGTCGGTTGAACGGCATCATCATCGACTACATCCAGGGCGTCGGCGTGCTAAAGGCATTTGGGGCGCTCGGCCATGCGCGACGCGCCATCGATGAGCGGAGCGACGAGCTGAAGAAGGCCGCGACGCAAGCCAACCTGCTCCATACCTGGTACTTCTCCGGCGTCGAGTGGATGGCTGCGATCCCGGTTGCACTGGTGCTGCTGGTCGGCGGCCTGATGGCCAATGCCGGTCAGCTCAGCGTCGCCAACCTGGTGTTCTTCGTTTTTCTCACCACGCTGCTCTACCGGCCGGTCACCGAGCTCAACCGGCAGCTCGAAGGTCTTCGCAATGCCGAGGCCGCCACCGACCGGATCTTCGAGATCTTGAATACGCCCGTTGACGTGCAGGACTCTCCCACCGCGCGGGTTCCGCAGCAGCCGGGCTATGACATCGCGCTCGAGCACGTGACCTTCTCCTATGAGGCGGGGCGACCCGTTCTCCACGACGTGTCGATCGACCTGAAGGAAGGCGCGGTACTCGCCCTCGTCGGGCCGAGCGGTGCGGGCAAGACGACGGTGGCGAACCTGATCGCCCGCTTCTGGGACCCGCAGGAGGGCGCGGTGCGGCTCGGTGGTATCGATCTGCGCGAGCTTCCACTGGAGTACGTCCATCGCTCGATCAGCCTCGTGCTCCAGGACGTGTTCCTCTTCAACGACACCGTCAAGGCCAACATCAAGATGGGGAACCCGGACGCGAGCGACGCGCAGGTGGAGGCGGCGGCGCGCGCCGCCTATGCGCACGAGTTCGTCGAGGAACTGCCGAAGGGCTACGACACGCTCCTCGGCGAGCGAGGCGTCAGACTGTCCGGCGGGCAGAAGCAGCGGATCTCGATTGCGCGCGCGCTGCTGCACGACGCGCCCATCCTGATCCTCGACGAGGCCACCTCATCCGTGGACCCGGAAGCCGAACACCTCATCCAGGCGGCGCTGGCGCGGCTGGTCGCGGAGCGGACCGTGCTCGTCATCGCCCACCGGCTCTCGACCATCCGGCAGGCGAGCGAAATCGTCGTCCTCGACAAGGGCCGGGTGGTCCAGCGAGGCCGTCACGATGACCTGGTCGACGCGCCTGGTCTGTATGCGACCCTGTATCGGGCGCAGCAAGTGGCCCGCCGTTGGGATGTGGCGACCTCGCAGCGCGCGGACGAGGAACGGTTACCGCAGGCCGTCGAGTAGAAGCTGGCGAAGCGCCTCGAGGCGCTCGAATTCCTCCATGCCAAGCTTCGTTGTGTTCTTGAGGTTGTGCGGGTACTTGATCTTCTGCACGGCGTCGATCAAGGACTGCACCTGGGCCTCGGTCAGCCGGTACTCGTAGTACGAAACCGTTTCGCCATAGACCTGGCGCTGGAGCGGCAGATGATGGATCGGCGCCTGGACCGGCTCGGGGTCGGTCTCAGCGAGGACCTCGGGTGTGCTCGACGTCTCCCGGAAGAGCTCCGCTGACCCCTCCAGCGAAACCCGCTTAAACACGAGAGGCAACGGGCTGCTTGGTCTCCACCGGCGCAGCCGGCGCCCGCTTGATGACCGCCTTGGCGAGCGCCCGATAGGCATTCGCGCCTTCGGAGCTCCCGGCGTACTGGAGGATGGACATGCCGGCCAGCGGCGTCTCCGCGAACCGGATGCTGTCCTTGATCACGACATCGAAGACCACGTCGCCGTAACGCTCGCGGACCAGCTCGAGAACTTCCTGCGAGTGGAGGGTCCTGGACTTGTGGATGGTGGCCAGGATGCCGCTGATTCGAAGGTTCGGGTTGAGCTTGGCCCGCACGCGCTCGATGGTGTTGTGCAGCAGCTGCATGCCCTTCATGCCGAAGTACTCACACTGCAGCGGGATGATGACCTCGGTGGAGGCGACCAGCGCATTGACGCAGAGGAGGCCAAGGGAGGGCGGGCAGTCGATCACCATGAAGTCGTACTCGTCCTGGCCAGGGGCAAGCTTTTCCTTGAGGAACGTCTCCCGGCCCATCTCGGAGACCAACTGGATCTCGGCGCCGGAGAGTTCGATGTTCGACGGGATGAAGTCCACGCCGAGGTTGCTGTGCTTCACCACGTGACCGAGCGTGACCTGCGGATCGAGGAGCAGGTGATAGAGGGTGAGCTCGATCTGGTCGGGCTGCTTGAAGCCCATGTTGATCGTCAGGTGGCCCTGGGGGTCGAGGTCGATGAGGAGGACGCGCTTCCCGAGCTCAGCGAGTGCGCATCCCAGATTTACCGCCGTCGTTGTCTTGCCAACCCCGCCTTTCTGATTGGCGACTGCGATGACTCTGCTCAAACGGTGCTTAGACCTCTGTGCTGGAACGTGGCTGGGGCCTATTTAACTTGAATAGCGCGGCCGCGTCAAGCTCCAGTTCAATCGGGCCGGCCACACACACCCTTTTGAATAGACTGTGGAGCGAAGGGATGATCTTCTACCCGCTCGTCGCGACGCTGATCAGCGCCGCTTTCGCCATCACGCTCTGGGTCCAGTACCGGGCTAAGCCTCGGCCCTACCTGTTGGCCTGGTCGATGGCGCTGGGGGTCTATGCGCTGGCCGCGCTCACCGAAGTCATCGGAGCGGCCGCCGGCTGGAATCCGCTCTTGTATCGCCTTTATTACTTCTTCGGCGGGATCACGGTAGTCGGGATCCTGGCCTTGGGCAGCGTCTACCTGCTGGCACCCCGCTTCGGTCGGACAGCTCTCGCGGCGCTCCTAACGCTCGCCGGCATCGGCTTGGTCGGGATCCTGGGAGCCAGTCTGCAAGTCGGACTGCTCGATACGCACCAGGTCCCGTCGGCAGATGTCATCAAGCTGCAGCACGGCGTGTTCAACGTCGCGGCGATTCTGATGGCCGCAATCCTGAATATCGTCGGCAGCGTGATCCTGATCGGGGGCGCGGTGTGGTCGTTCTTCAGCATGCTGCTGAGGGGCGCGCCGCCGTCCCGTCTCGCCGGCAACATCCTGATTGCGGGCGGCGCCTTTATCGTCGCCGGCGCATCGACACTGTTCCGGCTCTTCCACGTCTACGACCTGTTCTACGTGGGCCAGGCGATCGGGGTCCTGGTCATGTTCGGTGGCTTCCTGGCCGCTCAGCGCGCTCCACGCCGGGCTGCGAGCCTCAATCCGGTCACATCGCGCTAAGCCCCCACCCTGCCCTCCCCCAGAGGGGGAGGGAAATCTCCAAAGAACTACCATAAGCTCGCCGTTGCATCACGGCAGAGATCATGACGAACTGTCGCATTACGTGCACCTGGTGGGCCTCGACCGACGGGCAGCCTCCGCCGGCGGCCGGGCACGGGCCGAATCCCGACTCGGACGCTGTATCAAGGAGGCAATATGAGACTCGTCAAAGAAATACCCGCCGACGATAGCCAGGAAGAGTGGCTGGCGCGCGAACGCGCCCATCTTTCCCAGGTCCTGTACCGCTACACGCCGATCGTCGTCGATCGCGCCCAGGGCTCCTACCTTTACGGAGTCGACGGCCGCCGGTATCTGGATTTCGCCTCGGGCATCGGCGTCACCAACCTCGGGCACGGTCATCCCGCGGTCATCGCGGCCGCCAAAGCGCAGCTCGACAGGGTGGTCCATACCTCGGTGGTCGCGCATCACCAGCCGGCCATCGAACTTGCCGAACGCATCGCGGCGGTGTCGCCGGGCAAGCTCGACAGTGTTTTCTTCGCCAACAGTGGAGCCGAGGCGGTCGAGGGCGCCATCAAGCTGGCCCGCTACACGACCGGACGATCGGCCTTGATCGGTTTTCAGGGCGCCTTCCACGGCCGCACCTATGGGGCCCTCTCGCTAACCGCGTCAAAGAGTTACTACCGCGAACGGTACGAACCGTTCCTGCCGGGCGTGTACCACGTGCCCTACCCATACCCATACCGAAACCCCACTGGGCCGAGCGAGCAGGCGACGCTCGATTACGTCTTCGCCGCGATCGACGAGCTGCTCGATACCCGCGTCCCTCCGAAGAACATCGCCGCCTTCATCGTCGAGCCGGTGCTCGGCGAGGGCGGCTATGTCGTGCCCCCGGCGGGCTTCATGCCGCGGCTGCGAGCCCTCTGCGATAAGCACGGCATCCTGCTGATCGCCGACGAAGTCCAGTCCGGCTACGGACGGACCGGCAAGATGTTCGCCTGCGAGCACACCGGCGTCGTGCCTGACATCATGACGTTGGCGAAGTCGATCGCCTCCGGCCTGCCGCTGAGCGCGGTCGTCGCCACATCGAAGCTGATGGACCAGTGGGAGCCGGCCGCGCACGGCTCGACCTTCGGTGGCAACCCGGTATCGTGTGCCGCCGGCATCGCGACCCTCGATGTCTTCGAGCGTGAGGGCATCCTGGAGAACGCGGCGGCCCGAGGGGCGGAGCTGATCCGGCGCCTGCGCGAGCTACAGCGGCGCCTGCCGCTGATCGGCGAGGTGCGCGGGCTCGGCCTGATGGTCGGCGTCGAACTCGTGAACCAGGACGGGTCGGCCAACAAGGACCTCCAGAAGAAGGTCCGCCAGGTCTGCCTTGATTCCGGGATGGTGGTGCTCAGCTGCGGGCCGCACGACAATGTGCTGCGCCTGGTGCCACCACTTAACCTGTCGGAAGCGGAGCTCGATGAAGGATGGGAGATCTTGAACGGCGCGTTTCAGGAGGTGGCAGCATGAGCCAGACGATGACCAGCGAGCGTGGCCAAAAAACCGAGGCCAAGACCTACAAGAACTACATCGGCGGCCACTGGGTGGAGTCGAAGAGCGGACGGACCTTCACCTCGACGAACCCCGCGCACAAGGACCAGGTCCTGGGCGTAATGCAGGCGTCGAACGCGGACGACGTGAACGCCGCCATCGAGGCGGCACAAAAAGCCTCCACCGGTTGGCGGCACACGCCGGCGCCGGCGCGGGGCGAGATCATCCTCAAAGCCGCCCTGATCCTCGAGGCGCGCAAGGTGGAGCTGGCGAGGCTGATGACCCAGGAGATGGGCAAGGTGCTCAAAGAGGCGGGCGGCGACGTCCAGGAAGCGATCGACATGGGCAAGTATGCGGCCGGCCTCGGCCGGCACCCGCACGGCGAGACCGTGCCGTCGGAGCTCAAGAACAAGTGGGCGATGACGGTGCGCGTGCCGCTGGGCGTGGTCGCCTGCATCACACCGTGGAACTTTCCGATGGCGATCCCATCCTGGAAAATCTTTCCGGCGCTGATGGCGGGCAACGCGGTGGTGTTCAAGCCGGCGTCCGACACGCCGATCGTGGCCACCAAGCTGGTGGAGATCCTCGAAGAGGCGGGATTGCCGGGCGGCGTGTTGAATCTCGTCACCGGCAGCGGCAAGGACGTGGGCGACGTGCTGGTGAAGGACCCGCGGATCCAGGGCATCTCGTTCACCGGCTCGACCGACGCCGGCCGGCACATCGCCGAGATCGCCGGCCGCAACCTGAAGCGGCTTGGTCTCGAGCTTGGTGGCAAGAACGCCATCGTCGTCCTCGACGACGCCGATCTGCCGCTGGCCGTCGACGGTGCGCTCTGGGCAGCCTTCGGGACGTCAGGCCAGCGCTGCACCGCCGCCTCGCGTCTGATCGTCGACCGCAAGGTTGCCGTCGATTTTGTCGACCTGCTCCAGGAGCGGGCCGCCAAGATGAAGGTTGGCGACGGCCTGCAGGCGGACACCGACATGGGACCGGTAATCAACGAAGCCGCACTCAAGAAGGTTCACGAGTACACCGAGATCGGGAAGAAGGAACACGCACGGCTGGTGCACGGCGGCGACTTCGCGGGGACCGAAGGCTGGTTCTACCGGCCGACGATTTTCGCCGACGGCAAGAAGGACATGCGCATGGCGCAGGAGGAAATCTTCGGTCCGTCCACACTGGTGCTACCCGTAAACAACCTCGAGGAGGCGCTCGACGTCGCCAACTCGACGCAGTACGGTCTTTCGATGTCGATCTACACCAACGACCTGCGCAAGGCGTTCCACGCGATGGACGAGATGCAGTCGGGGATCGTCTATGTCAACGCCCCCACCATCGGCGCCGAGATCCAGCTGCCCTTCGGCGGTGTGAAGAACACCGGCAATGGGCATCGCGAGGCCGGGACGGTGGCGCTCGACGAGTTCACGGAGTGGAAGACGATCTACGTCGACTACAGCGGTCGCCTGCAGCGCGCGCAGATCGATACGGGGGAATAGACACCGCGGTCAGCACCCAGAACATCCAGTTCATCGACGTTGGGCAGCGGAGGGTCCGGTACCTCGACCAGGGATCGGGCCACCCGCTGCTGTTGTGTCATGGATTCATCGGCTCGCTCGAGAACTTCCATACCTGGGGCCCGGCCTTCAGCGACCACCGTCGGGTCTTGATCCCGGACCTCCCCGGATGCGGCGAAACGGCGGCCGGCGATCCGCCGTTCACGGTGGCTGCCCACGCAGAGTTCCTTCACGCCTTCGCGCAGCAGCTGGGCCTTCAGGAGCACGACGTCGGCGGCATCTGCCTCGGCGCGACGGTCGCCCTGGAGTATGCCTCACGGTTCCCAGACCAGATCCCGCGGCTGGTCCTGCATACGCCGATCTACTCGCCGCAGACACTGCGGCCGGCGTTCAAGCGGCAAGTCGCCGCCTTCACCGCGGGCCCGATCTTCTGGAGCGTCGATCGCTTGCGGCGGAATCGAACGATGTCAGATCTTTACAAGCGCTTCCTGGTTGAAGGTCCGGGGGTTGATCCCTACGATGCGCAGGTGAACTTCGACAACCAGCAGCGTGCCGACGGGCGCGCCGCCCGTCAATGGTTGCGCGATGGGATCACGCGCGACTATCGCGATTTCCTCAGCGGCTGGCGCAAACCTGCGCTGGTCGTGGTGGCCGCCGACGATCGGACCGTCGACGTGAACGCTATCCGCAACCTGCGCGACTTGATGCCGCAAGCCGAGATCCGGGTGATCGAATCCGCCGGCCACGGGTGGACCCCGACCTTGATCGCGGCACAGGTCGAGGCCATTTCTGCGTTTCTCAAGGCGTGAGCGAACGCGAGTTCAACACGGCCGGGCTCAAACCCTGGGGCGGGCTCCGGCCGCCGGCCGCCGGCGCCGCGCCTGACATCCGCATCCTCGGGGTGCCAATGGATCGTGGTTCGTTCTACCGGCCCGGTGCCGCGAAGGGACCGGCGGAGCTGCGCAAGCTGTCCGCCATCTTTGCACCGGTCAGCGAGCAGGCCGAACTGTTCGACACGGTCACCGTCCAGGACGACGGCGACCTGACGCTGGTCGACGGCGACATGGGAGCGAACGTCGACGCCGTGGCCAGGGAAATCGAAAAGACGCCGAAGGGTACCCTGCCGATCGTGCTCGGGGGCGACCACACCACCGCGAGCCCGACGCTGATCGCGCAGCAACGCCGCTTCAACGGACGGCTGAGCATCCTCTACATTGATGCGCACCCGGACCTCAACGATTCTTCGCGCCATAGCCGGTGGTCGAACGGTTGCGCCTTGCGGCGGGGGCTCGAGATGGGGCAGATCGATCCCAGGAAAGTGACGCTGCTGGGATGCCGCGACTACGACTGGGAAGAAGTCGAGTTCATTCGAAAGATGGGGATCACGCTGGTCCCGGCCGCAACCGCGCATCGATGGACCGGGAGTCAGCTCGCCGACGAGATCGGATCGCGAATCGGTGGCGACGCCCTCCACATCTCGCTCGACATCGACTCGCTCGACCCCTCGATCGCGCCCGGAACCGGCGTGCCTTCAGCCGGCGGCCTGACCTCGCGCGAGCTGCTCGACTTCCTTCGCCAGCTCCGCGGCATCCGGCTCGCCGGTCTCGACGTCGATGAAGTGGCGCCACCGCTCGACGTGGGGCACGTCACCAGCCTGGCCGCGCTTAAGTTCATCTTCGAGTACATCGGGATGGTGAAGCTCGGAACAACCGCCTGAGGTAGCCATCGTCGGCGCCGGCGTGATGGGTTGCAGCCTGGCCTATCACCTGGCCCGCGCCGGACGGAAGGTGGTCATCATCGATCGGGGCCGGATCGGTCAGGGCGCGACCGCCGCCTGCGCCGGCGGCATCCGGGCGCAGTTCTCCACCGAGGTCAACAT
>Ga0209220_1000368_pt1 | contig 16205 bp, 15 predicted proteins | sample BlaSpr_A8_OM3_M3_FD_187984 | JGI IMG/M metagenome (GOLD analysis project Ga0209220, IMG submission 187984) | Forest soil microbial communities from Thunder Bay, Ontario, Canada - Black Spruce, Ontario site 2_A8_OM3_M3 (SPAdes) (version 2) | ecosystem: Environmental > Terrestrial > Soil > Boreal... | reverse complement strand
TGGTCGCGTAGTTCGCCGACGCGCCCGGTGCCAGGGAACTGAATGCGGGTACCGTGCTCGACGTGATCTGGATAGAGGGACCAGATGGCGGCGTCACCGTCACAACGACGTTCCGCGCATTCAGGAAACCGGACCGCAGGGGGTTGAAGCATTCCTGATCATTGGTCCAGGACTCGCCCGAGGGGTCCCCCGGCGTGTCCTCAAGGTGGCCCTCAACTCGAAGCTTGGGGGCGTTGAAGAGCGCATTGAGCTGGGCGGCCGTCAGCGTGATGCAAATGGAGCCCGTCCAGGCGGCGGTGGCACCCGATGCGATTTTTGTCCCGACGATGGGATTGCCGCTACTCGGATAGGTCACGCCATTCGCGGGGACACCGGTCACGGTGATGGTGATTCCGGTCGAGATCCTCGGCGTGACCACAGGAACAAATGCCGTTTGGGTGTTAGCCACGCCTGCGAGCGGTACCCACTTGAGCGCATTGGGGTCCCAGTAATCGATTTCGTCGAAGAAATCGGCAACCGTCGCCGTCGCGCCGCCCGTGTTCTGGGCGCTCAAGCTGCCGTTGACACACGCCGTGATGCCAGTGTGGGTAACGGTCCCCGAATAGGCCAGCGTGTCCCCGGGAATGGCTGTCGATTTGTCAACGGCGAGAGTCAGGGCGAGATTTGGATTGACGCTTATCGAGGTAATCGACCCGCGCACCGTGAGTTTCGAGTGAGTGCCGTCTGCGTGGACGCCCTGGGGGAGTAGAGGAAGTAGCAGCCCCGCCGCGACGCCGAGGGTCAGCGCGATGCTGCGGTACGACCGGTGTTCGCCGGAAAACCCCCTGATGTCCCCTCCCTAACGAAACGATCCCCTCGAGAGCGTCTCTATGTAGCACACTCTGCCGAGCCTGTCAAACGGTTCAGTTCGCTTGTTAGGACGTCGTACACCGCCGGCTATCAGTGATGCGAGACGGCAGAGTGTGTGGCATCCCTACCACGCCTCGTCGCCGGTAAGCTGATGCCATGCGCGCCGCGGTGATCGAGCGATATGGCCAACCACCGGTTCTGCGCGACGTGCCAGAACCGAAAGCCGATGGGTCGAGCCTGGTGGAGGTGTCCGCCGCGCCGATGAATCCTGTTGACATCTCGATCGCGGGCGGAAAGTTTTACGCGGGCTCCCCGCCAACTCCCTACGTACCGGGTGGCGAAGGCATCGGATGGCTTCAGCAGAATGGAAAGGCGGGGCCACGCGTCTATTTCCGTGCTGCCCTACCGAACGGCGCGATGGCGGAGCGCGCGGTGGTCAGCCGCGGTCAAACGGTACCGCTGCCGGAGAGCGTGCCTGACGGGGTAGCCGCGGCCCTGGGCACGCCAGGGATGGCCGCGTATCTCGGGCTCACCCGGCGCGCGGAGTTGAAGGCAGGGGAAACGATCCTCATTCTCGGGGCGAGCGGCGTCCTCGGCACGATTGCGGTCCAGGTGGCCCGCCTTCTCGGAGCGGGGCGCGTGATTGCCGCGGCCCGTGATGAGCGCGGCCTGGCCCGGGCGAAAGAACTGGGGGCCGACGCGACCGTCGACTTGAAGCAGGCCGATGGGCTGGTCGATCGCATCAAGGAAGCCAGCCACGGGCAGCTCAATGTCGTGATCGATCCCGTCTGGGGGGCACCGGGCGTCGCGGCGATGGAGGCGCTGAGTCCATTCGGTCGATTCGTTCAACTCGGCGCGTCCGCCGGTCAGGAAGCCGTCGTGAAGTCAGGCGTCGTCCGCGGCCGTTATCTGTCAGTCCTCGGGTACAACACTTTCGTCGTGCCATGGGAGGAGCAGGCGGCAGCCTATCGCACGCTTGTCGATTACGTCGTCGCCGGCCAGCTCAAGGTTGAGTTCGAAGTGCTACCGCTCGAGGCCGTGGCTGAGGCCTGGAAGCAGCAGGCCTCCTCGCCACACCGAAAGCTGGTGCTCTCTCCGCGCTAGTCGCTGACCTTTACCTGAAGCACTTCGGTGCCCCAGTTTCGAACGTGATCCGTCGTCTGGCTGGCGCGCGGCGGGACGTACTCGGCAGCCAGCCAGAATGTGTCGGTGGCAGGATCGAGCTGGGCCCATGAATAGTCGCCCCACCGGCCGAACTGCTTCGGCCTGACGAAGTAAGGGCCCGTACCGGCGGCGGCCACGGTCACGGGTCCGAAGGCGGACCGGCCGCTGCTCATCACCGCATAGGCTGCGCTCGGATAGCGCTGCGCACCCGAGATCGTGACGACCATGGCCGCATTGCCGGATTTGTCGGCCTGGAGCGCCGGGTAGATCACGTCATTGCCGCGAACCGCAACGTAGCCCTGACGCGCCATGGCTGCGGAAGCGAGCGCGTCCTCCTCACCCAGCGCCGGCTTGACGGTGAACCAGGCCGCGGCGGCGCGTGCTGTCGAATCGCCCGGCACCGTCAGCGCGGTAGTGAGCTCGCCATAGATGCTGCCGTTGATGAACTGGGTCTGTTGCATTCGATCATCACCGGAATCCAGCGGATGGCTCGAGCCTTTCTGGATCGCCGGCGGCGGAACGGCATAGGCTTCCGAACCGATGACGACACTGGAAAGGGTGGGAGCTTCGCCGCGACCGACTTCGTCGCGGTTCGTCATCGCCCAAACCCCGATTCCGCTGACCGTGCTTCCGTCAAGGTTGAGGTCGAGCGCGTTGAGGAAGTACTCGGCATCAGCCGAGCCGTTCGTGATCGCCGGCACGATCGCAAACAGCGGGTTGCCGTCGATGGTCGGGTTGGCGAAGTGCGCAAAGTGAATACGCGACTTCAGCCCCACCAGGTCGCGCTTGGCTACGGCGTACAGCTGAGCGCCATTGAACTGGGGTCCGAGGATCGAGAACTCATCTGTGCTCAGATAAAGATTGATGGCGTCGATGCCCAGGCGAGGTTGGTCGCCGAAGCACGGACAACCATTCGCGGTGTTGGCGGCATCTGTGGTGTCGATGCTGTAGGTTGTCCACGGGGTCGTCGGATCACCTGAGCGATTGACCGAGATGTCGATCGTCGAGGACGCGTTATCGTCCGCGATGAACAGGATGGTGGCGAACCAGGTGTTGCTCGTTGGATCGTAGTAGCAGCGCGGGTCGCTCGTGAACTGCAAGCCCCCGCGGTGGAAAAGGTCGTTGATATTGAACGGCCCGGCAATGGGCGTCCCGTTCGTCCGGTAGATCGTGTACGCGGAGTTGACGGGCTCGAGCACGAAGCCGTTGCCCTCGCAGAGTGCCGTGTCGGGCGGCTCGAACTTCGCGCCGAAGTTCGTGACCTCACTGTCGAGGCTGCTCACGCCATTGAAATGCCGGAGGAGCCGCCCGGAGGAGCCATTCCCCGATTGGTCCCCGTTCTGGTCATTGGAGGAGGCGGTGGGCGCATTCGAGACCCCTGCTCTTGCCGCAGCCGCCTGGGAGATCGCGTGCGGCCGGTGCACCCCGCGTTCCGGCGCGGCCGCGACTCTGGCCGCCGAGGTGATCGCTCGGGAGACCTGGGACGCCGTGCCGACGTCGGTCACGGGGTGAACGGCGACTGACGAGCGTGGAGCCGCTGCCGTTGCGGTCACCGGTGTCGCAGCGGTGGTCACGCCGATCGCGATGCCGAGCAAGAGCGCAGGTCGCAAGAGAGCACGAGGTGTCAATAGACGCATCGATCCTTCCCTCCCGTTACGTGTGTCTGGCCACGCAAGTATATTTGGGCGCCTCAGGGCACGTACCTGAACATACGTGCCTCGGTTGCACCCGGTCTGTCGCTCAGGCTGGCGTTCGCGCGGGGATGGCCTTTACCTCGCCAACCAGGTACAAGGAGCCGCAGACAAACACGAGGCCGTCGGGTCCCACCTTTTCGCGCGCGCGGCTGAGCGCCTCAGCTGAGGATTCCGCGGTGTCGGATTGGCCGTGGAACAGCTCGGCGAGGTCGGCCGGCGAGGCCGCACGGTGCCAATCGATGCGGGAGAAGATCACGGCGGCGTTGACGCTACGGAGCAGCGCGAGCATCGACGGGAGGTCTTTGTCCCGCATCGCCCCGAAGACGATCACGAGCGGGCGGCTTTTGGCTAATTTCTGAACCGCTTCCAGCGACCGCTCCAGGCCGGCGGGATTGTGCGCGCCGTCGACGAGCACGATCGGATCGCGGTCGATGACCTCGAGCCGGCCGGGCCAACGAGTGCGAGCCAATCCATCACGGAGCGCGCCATCGGAGATGTTCCACCCGCGCGAGCGCAGCGCGTCGATCGACGCCACGGCGACGGCGGCATTATCCGCCTGATACAGGCTGAGCAGCGGGATGCGGAGGTCACGGTAGGTGCCGGCGGGCGTGGTGATCGTCGCCTGCACGCCTGCCCAGTCCTTATCGATCGCGCTCACTTCGATCTCCTGGCCGAGGCGTAGCAGCGGGATCCGCTGGTCGCGCGCCTTCGCCTCGATGACGGCAAGTGCCGGCGGCTGCGCGCCCGTGATGGCGAGGCTGTCCGGCTTGAGGATGCCCGCCTTTTCCGCGGCGATCGCCTCCAGCGTCGAGCCCAGGTGTTGCGTGTGGTCGAGCGCGATGTTGGTGATTACGTTGACGCCGAGATCGAGGACGTTGGTGGAGTCGAGGCGCCCGCCGAGGCCAACCTCGCAGACCAGCAGGTCGATGCCCGCGCGCGCAAAGTAATAGAAGGCCGCGCTGGTCAGGATCTCGAACTCGGTGGGCGGGCCGAGTTCCGCTGCAACCTTATTAATAGCGGGCTGGAGCTCGGTGAGCAGCGCCGCGAAATCGGCCTCGGCGATCGGCCGCTGGTCGACCTGGATGCGCTCGGTGTAGGAGATGAGGTGGGGCTTCGGCATCAGGCCGACGCGATAGCCCGCCGCTTGGAGGATGCTCGACACCATGGCGCAGACGGAGCCCTTGCCGTTTGTCCCCGCGACGAGCACGCCCTGGAACAGCTCCTGCGGATCGCCGAGCGCGTGTAGCAATGCCTCGGTTCGCTCCAGTCCGAGCTTGATACCAAAGCGACCCAGCGACGTCAGGTACTCGAGCGATTCCTGGTATGTCACGCCTGGCCGAGGTGCTGGCGGTAGGCGCGGTAGGTATTGACCAGCAGCATGGCGACCGTCATCGGGCCGACGCCGCCGGGCACGGGGGTCAGCGCTGCTGCGACTGGCTCGACGCTCGCCCGGTCGACATCGCCGGTGAGCTTGCCAGTCTCGGGATCGCGGGTGATGCCGACGTCGATCACGATCGCGCCGGGCTTGACGTAGTCGCCCGTGATGAGGCCGCGCTTGCCCGTGGCTGCAACCAGGATGTCGGCGGTCCTGGTGATGCTGGGGAGGTCGACCGTGTGCGAGTGTGCGATGGTGACCGTCGCATGGTTTTGCAGAAGCAGCAACGCGAGCGGTCGGCCGACCAGGCGGGAGCGCCCGACGACGACGGCACGCTTGCCGGTGGGATCGATCCCCTCACGACGGAGCAGCTCGAGCACGCCCAGCGGCGTGGCTGGAATGAAGGTTGGGTTCCCTTGCGCAAGGCGGCCGGCGTTGTAGGGGTGCAGTCCGTCGACATCTTTATGTGGTGGGATTTGCTCGAGCGCTTCATCGGGGTCGAGGAAGTCGGGTAGGGGCATCTGGACGAGAATGCCGTCGATCTTGCTGTCGTTGGCAAGCCCCCGGATCCTTCGGTTCAGGTCGGCCTGGCTGATGTCGTGCAGATGCTCGATCGCCGATTTGAAACCGACCTCTTCCGCGGCCCTGGCCTTGCCGCGAACGTAGGTCGTGGATGCGAGATCATCGCCGACCTGGATGACGGTAATCCCGGGCGGGCGCTGGTCGGGATGGCGCTTGACGGCGAGTTTCAGCTCCTCGCGAATGGCGCCCGCGTGGGCGCGGCCGTCGATCAGGCGGGCAGGCACCGGTTGAGTTTAGTCAGCCGGCCGGGTGATCTCGACGGTGAAGGTATTCAGATTCGGCAGGGGCGGGCGCTTGCTCACACGGACGGTGACCTGGATCACCTCCGGATACTTCAGGACCGCGGTCGCGATCCGTTCGGCGACGGTTTCCAGGAGGTTGGCGGACTTGCCCTCGAGGATCTGGCGGGCGGTTTTCTCGAGATGCGGGTAGCTGATGGTGTCCTCGATGCGGTCGCTGGCGGCGGCTTTGCCGGTGTCGATCGTGACCTCGAGGTCAGCGGTGAAGACCTGGCCCAATTTGCGCTCGGCGGGGTTGTTGCCGTGATAGCCGAAAGCGGTCAACCCCGTGAGGATGAGGCGGCCGGTCGGCTTGTTGGGGTCCCGTTGACTTCGACTAGACCTTTTTGTAGGCATGCCTTGACAAATATACGCAATGGTGTGATGATGCCGAGATGAATGTCGAGGTTCGGGCGACCGGGCTGCGGGCAATGCGCGAGAAGAAGGGCCTGACACAGCGCGAGTTGGCACACAACCTGGGCATTAGCCAGAACTATATTCCGGCACTCGAGTCGGGGGCGCGCCGGCCGGGCCCGAAACTGCGGCAGGCGCTGATCAAGTTTTTCAACGTGAACTTCGAGGATCTCTTCGAGGTGGTCATGGTGAACCCGGAGAGTTCAGCTGAGCAGGTCTTGGCGCCCCGCGAGCAGCGACATTAACCACCCGGTCTAGAACCTGGTTTAAGGCGGCACCGCGCTTAGACACCCTGGAGTTAGCGTGCTATCATCGCGCTCGGCAATCATGCCCAGAAGCTTCGATGCGTTTCGAAAATGGGCCCTTGAGACAACGAGCCGAGCCGCCCGACGTTGGGAGGAGCCGGATGCTGATGAAGTGCCCATCCTGTACGGCGAGGACTGTTATGAGGATCGCCACGAAATACACGTTCCGCCCATCTACCTCCGTCACAAGCGTGGTCACATAGGCTGGCTAACCCAACTAGTCCCAGCAGAAGTTGCAAATCGAAGCCTTTATAGGCTGTGCCTACGCATTTCAGCTTGGACTGGTGATGCTGACCATTACGAGGACCTAAGCGCCGATCCCGCTCGAAAGGAGCTGGTCCTGAACATTGTCGCGGAGGCCGGTCGATGCGAAGTCTGGCAGGCTCCGATCCATCGAGACAAGTCGGGCATTCCAACGCTTGGACCCTGGGGAGAATATGAGGCAGACGCCGCACAAGGCCCGCTGCTGTACCTCATGGATGAGGCCCTTCGCGACGGCAAGGGAAAGCGCGGTCGTACGATGCCAGCGGCCAACATGGTTCTTGCACCGTATGACGTGCCGACCAACTACTTTCCGGACTACCGAGCAAATGCGTGTGGGCCGATTGACTGGGTCGGTGACGACCGGGTCTTATCGAGCTACAAGGCGGCGTTTCGGACCGAAGAGCCGGACCACGTCATCCTCAGCGTCTGCTACGTCTTCTCGGCTGACTATGGCCTAGAGGACCACATCCTCGGGGCACTCGGGGCTCTGTCGAGGATGGGCAGCAGAGAATTCGATGGCCCGCGGATCGGCGACAGGTCGCACCGCTTCGATGGACCGCTCGACAATGGACGGCTCCACAAGTTGCAAGTCCTCTGGAGCCAAGGGAACATCCTCTGCGAGTTGGGGCTAGTTGCCCCTCCAGGCTACTTCAAGGCGCACAAATTGAACTCCCTGGCAGCAACGCAGCACGCTCGCCTCGATTCCGAACTTAGAGCTCCGCTAGCAGCTCTCGACTGAACACCGCCGTGGGCCCGAAGGTGGGCTTGCCGTAAGTTCTGACTTGCCGATCCGCCGACCAGGCATCTTCACCGGTTTCGATGCCGAGCGGTCGGGCGATTCGGTCGATAGAATAGCCCGTGCGCCTGCATAGCTCAGTTGGTAGAGCAGCTGACTCTTAATCAGTTGGTCCCGGGTTCGAATCCTGGTGCAGGCATTGCTTTTTTGTATTCGGTTTTGGCCCGTGGGGTGCGCGGGCCTGCAACCCAGCAGCAGCTGTGCACCCATTTGTGGCCCCATTTGCCCCGCTACGCATGCGCTCTAGTAGCCAGGGCGGCACGTAATCCGGCAGCACACTATGCGGCGACAGCGCCGCAATGCCTCGCTCCCCGCCTGGCACCGGCACCGGGCCTACTCCTTGCCCACATCGAGAGCGCCAGTATGCTGCTCGGCTGACCCCTTAGTCGGACTTGGCCGTGCCGGCGCTGGGAGGGCCACTCTGGCTCGATGTGTCAGAACCTCTCGCCGCTTCCCAGGGCGGGTCTCCTCCAGCCAAATCACCCTGTACGTGCCAGTGGTGAGGGGTGGCGCCCCTTCGAAGAGGTCGGGGTACATCGTCCAGTACTTGCCTCGGGCTTCCCGACCGCCGGCATGGTGCTGGGAGGGCCGTCCGTGCGGGCAGCGAACACGACAGTCGATATCAGGGCTATCCCACCTCATGGCTCGGTCCTTGGGCTGTAGATCCAGCATCAATCGCGGTCCGACGTCGGTAGATGCTGGCGCAACCGACCACCGTGAAGTCCACAGCCGGTTCCACCCGCAGAGATTTAGGGTCAGGAAGACCAGGTAGGTCAGTGCAAGCACGATCGGAGCTGCGAAGACAGCCAACCACGAGGCATGGTTTCCGGTTGCTAAGAACAGGATGAGCGCTGCCACCACGCTGGTCGCTACCGTCATCTCTGTCCGGACCCAATGGAGTTCAATTGTGTCCCGCCAGGCCCTCCCAAGCGACGAGCGCAAAAAGCCGCGGGCACCCATTTGAGAAACCCCCCTAATCGGTCAGGGCCTCGGCCTGCCGCAGAACGGTGACGAGCTGCGCCACGTACTGGTCAATCAGCGGCACCACGTCCTGGCCGGCATAAGCGCCTCGGGCGAAAAGCCACGAGGTCGTGACGTTGAACACCCGTGGTGGCACCCGCGTCGGCTGCTCACGCTGGATGTTCTGGGCGACCTGGCCAGGCCCAACAGCCCTGCTCGCTGGGCGCCGCGTTGCCGTCAGGCTTCCTGCAAACCCCAGCTGCCCTGCAAGAGCAGCCTGGTGCTGGGCAGTTCGGGTACTCTCACCGCGCTTCAGTTCGGCGTGGCGAGTGTCGCGCATGTAGACGTGAAGGGGGTCGGCCGCAATGGCCTTCCACCAGGCCCTGAACTTACGTCCCTTTGCCTCGTCATCGATGGTGGTGCCGACTCGGATGAGGAAGGCCATGCACGCAACGAACCTCCGAGGAAAGAGCGTCGTGTCGGCCTGCGCGGCCGCCATCTCGGAGCGGGCGGCCTGTGCATCGTCCATAGCCTGGCGGCTGCGAGGTAGCTTTCGAGGCATCGTCTTGGAGTGTATCCTCGAGCGCCTACTTCGGCCTGGGGCCAACCCGCGTCGTGCGCGGCTGCGTCTGCGTCGCGGTGCGCCGTTCGGCCCGGGGTTGGGACGCGGCTTCACGCCGCCGCTGGTCAGCAACCTCCGGATTCATCCAGGTCGTAGATGAGGCTGGCGACGTTTGGTCGGATCCGACAATGATGTCAAGGCCGTGATCCTCCCTCCTGGGTCGTCGTGGACACTGGGTCATTTCGATCCCCGTTCGTAGGTGCCATCGACCTGACCAAGTTTTCCTCTTCCTTGATCTCGGTCCCGCTCGGTATCAAGCTGAGATCTTCCAGATAGTCGGGGCGGCCACCGCAGTCGGTGACCTGATTCTGCCGTCGACGCTCGACATAGGCGTCGATACGCTCGGGGAGACTCTCGAGACCCTTTAAGTACTCCGCAGGGAAATCGTGTTGTCGCGCTCCTGCGAGGATATAAGCCTTGTACCAGTTGAATGCCACAAGGGTTGCCCGCGGTTTGTTGGCCAGATATACGAGAACGCCGGCATGGGTCACGCCACGGCAGTCGACTATATCCATTGGTTTTGGCGTGTAGCCGCCCTCTTCGATGTCCAGTTGCGGCTTTTCTCTGGCGTCGAATTCGTAGATAACGCCCCACACATGCGCACCCTTTTTCGGCACGATATTGGCCTTGCCTGAGCCGTCTCTACTGCTGTACTTGCTCATCTCGAGGCTCCAGTCGTCGAGGGAAGCTTTCGCGACCGGTATCGCGCTAGGCAACCGCGGAGATTCACGCAATCGTTCCCAGCACAGATTTGAGCCATACGCGAACGTCTTCATTGGCTTCAACGCCACCTTGCACGGCAAGGCCTCCAGGTCTTTAGCAACCGCTGAATCACCCCTGATCAAATCAGACATGGCGTGCTCTTCTACCGCCGTCAGCTCCTCGACACTGTCGGCGACTCGCAGTTGCAGCGCGAGCCAAACGATGCCAGCTTTCCCGCGATGACGACTGACGGGTGACACGATGACTCCTTGCAGTAACTCAGTCTGCTCCTCCCATGTCATATCGATCATCTGGTCGTATAGCTGGGACATCTGTCGCTCCGCTGCCTCCTGTGTGGCCAGCAGGCGGCACCAACAGGACATCAGGCACTTGATGGTCTGGATATGCTTGCTTCGGATCTCATGTAGAGTCGTACAGAACATTGCAACATTCTGCGTAGGACCACTGGTCACAGTCGGGTTTAAGAAATCAGCCACGAGGTGGCGCGCGCATTCAATCCAGATTGTTGCGCTGCGGCGTTTTCGCTCCGCCTTAGTGGCCCCGTCCAATCTCAGAACCTCTGAGATGGTCTGCATGAAATCTGTGCGCCTAGGCTCGTTGATTACGCTGAGCAGCTTACCGATGATGCGGAGGTACCAGCCCAACTCTCGTTGGAGCGGATCCTGTTGCAGATTCGTCCCAACAGCAGGCGGGCTCAGTTTGATGGCCCCCATGAGCTCCCGGCCGTAGGTCAGAAGCCTACGTTCGAGTGACTCAAGAATAAGATCCAGCTTTTCGACGATATCGGCACGCTTCCCGCGGATCAGATTGGCGGCTCGAAACCATGGGTACATGACTGCGGGTTCAAATCGAGTCGGGAATTGACGCGTGTTCTCAAGGATTCGATGAGGCTGATGTAGCCAGGCTTTGATCACATCTGGAGAATCGGTCGCGAAGACCTCTTCGCCCAGCTCGTGGAGGACCGCTCTCAGAGCGGTCCTCGGCTCGAGATTGTTCAGCTCTACGGCCCGTTGCTCTTCCGAGAGATCCAACTTCGTCTTCACGGTCTCTTCTAGCTTTGTTGCCAGCCGGTAGAAGGTGACAACTAGGTCGCTGAAGCTCTCAAGAATGAATTCGAACTCGGCGACTTGGCCGTTGCGCGCTGCCATTGCCGCTCGGTCGCGAAAGTCCTTCATTGCCTGCCGGAAGTAGATCGGCGTCGACGGTGGCTTGCCAACGAAATATGCATCCATGACCCCTTCGAGTGCATGGCAAGCCAGGGCTCGTTGGCCGGGAGCCGGCTTGGCGGCGGCGATTGGCGCAAGCGGCTTGAGTGGACGATTAGGTGCGCCAGCCAGCCACAGATGACGAATGCTGCATTGCTGGGGGGTGGCCACACCTTGGAGCCACTTATTGAGGCGCCCGAGGGAGACATCCTTGATATATGCCTTACCGTGCGGGGTCATCGAAACCGTCACAAGACGGTGAGCCTTCGCCTTGCTGCCTACGCCTCTGACGTCAAAGACGAAGGTCAGATAGTTCGATCGGACCAACCGCTGAGCCAATGACTGAACGGGAGCCCCTTGATTCGCATTTCCTCGGTGAGGCCATTTGAGCCAGGCCAGCGCGTAGCGTTCGATCAGGCTTGCCCGGAAGTACTCCTCGGCCTCCTCTAGGACCCACTCAAGTTTTCGCTGCGGTGACCTCACGATGATGGAATACGTGTAACGAATGACCAGGAACAGGGCGACGATAAGGACGAGGAATGAGCCTAGGAGCCAGACAGCGGTGCCGCGCCCCTTAGGAAGATGCGTCCAGAAAAACTCGGCCAAAGCCATTAGAGATAGGGAGAGCAGACCGAGGACTACGAACCAGGTGAAGATATCCTGGCGGAACCGACGGATCATCCTCGTTCGATCTAATCGGTCTGATGCCGACGCGATCACCACCGGCGTGAATGCGGCAATCAAACCGAAAAGTGTGGCCTCCACGCTCCACAAGGTCGCAATCGATGCACCATCGACGTCGCCGGTGGGAAGAGTGACCTGACTTAGTGGCCAATTCCGTGGCCAGAAGAATGCCAAGAGAAATAAGGCAGCCTGCAGCGGCAAGACGGCCCACTTGAGCCTTCTTTGCCACCAGCCAAAGGTCCCCAGCGAGGGACCTCTCAGCTCCGCAGGGAGATCCCGAGCTGAGGTCTTCCTCAGCGAATCGCCAGGCTTGAGCAGCTGCAGCCTAAGTGCCAGGTCAAGGCGCTCTGCATACGCTGCTAGCGACATTGGGATCTGACCCTCCCCCTCCTCATCGACCGCCAATCGACAACGACTATAGAACCTTGGAGTCCGTTGTCAATATCTCTTCGTTCCGGTGTGTGCGACCCGGATCGTGCTCACCTTCAAGCAGGCGCGAGGGCCTCGTCACCCGGCCGTGCGCACCCATTCTCGGGGGGAGCCTATCGGTAGAGCGCCTTCGAAAAAAGCGCTCTGGCGGAGGGAGAACGGTCTTAACCCGCGCCTACCAACGCTCTGCCTGGCATGACGACCGTCGGCGACCTGGCACTGCACGGATCGCCAACGACCGCGACGCGGTGGCTAGCGGCAAGCGGGAACGGATCGCCAGAAGGGGCTGGTGACCCTGCCAATCTCCTTCTAAATCGCTCCGGCGGCTCCGCGCTGGAATTCCCACAGGCTCCAGTCGAGTTCTCGCGCGGAGAGCCTGAGCCTGCGGGCCACTTCCTCCAGGCCCGAAACCAGCTCAGCATCCGTGACACCCCGACCGATGACCTGCTTCACAAACCTGTGCAGATGAACATCGGGCTTGACTGTATCAACTCCTAGCCGCATCGTTAGCCATTTGTAAGCGGCAATATCGAGGTACTTGACCTTCCCCTTGAAGTCGATCGCGAAATCGCTGCGATGTGCCCACTCGTAAAGCGCTTCATGAGTCGTGAGCTTGTTCTGCTGAAGGAAGGGAACGAAATTGCGGAGCCATTGGACGCGTGTCCAGTGGTTATTCCCCCAAAGGCATTGCGCCACAAGCAGGTTGCCTTTCCGGTCGTTCGGGTGCATTGCCAGTATGCTCGCGAGGTCGTCCAGGGTCCGCACCTCGTTGTGGCGATGTTGGCGGTAATAATCGATGGCAGCATCCACGGCTTTGTTGTGCATCTGGAGGTCGAGAACGGTCAGGAAGATGTTGACGAGGTACTCCGTTTCCAGATAGACGCCCTGGGCGACGGGCATCTTGCTGCAGGCGTGGGTGAGTCGTTGGACTTCCTGTTCGGTCACAGTCGGGCCGATTCTAGGCGGAGGCTCAGGCGCTTTGCCGCGACGGATGGGGCCACGGTTACCGCTGCCACGACCCGCCTAATGCGCACGCTCGGTCCACGCAAGGTCGATACGATGGAGGCTGGGAGCGACGTACTCGCAAAGAACTAATGCTCACTTTCCAGCCGGCCACCGGGGAGGAACATGCGCGGATCTCATCAGCTGCCTCAGAGCTGCGGGATTATGCACTTACGAGCGCGGAATTCCTAGCGGCCCTGCTCAAGGATGTGCCACCTGACTCGCAACTGACGCAAGCCTATTCGAGAGAAGGCGGTGGCTGGGCTTACGACGGTGCTGTTTTGAAACTCAGCGGAGCGCAAGACCATCTCTTAGCAGTTTCACGCTTACTCGCAAGCGGAGAATTTCCACGCTATGCGCTGCATACCCTCATCCGAGCACCGCTCGAAGGGGCCGCGCGGGCGGCATGGCTTCTTGAGCCGGGCATCAGTGACAGTCGCCGACTCGCCAGGGGAATGACTGAGCGCCTGGCTAACTTGCTCGAAGTTCAGCGGCTCGGGCACGCAAGTCATGCTAGGAACCGTATGAACGAACTGACCAAAGCCGCCATGCGGCGAAGTGTTCCACCCACGAAGGACAAGAAGGGTCGGCTCCTCGGATTTGGTTCAGAGCTGAGGCCGGATGCGACGAAGCTGCTTGGCAAATTACTTCCTGAGACCAGCCCGACAACTAACGGATTGTCTCTCGGAGAGTTTGCCTACAGGTCGCTGTCAGGTCGAAGCCACAGCTCCTTATGGGCGCTCATCTATAACGCGCAGCCCATCGGAAGGCCGAGACCAGGGGTCACGCTTGCTGCGATGACGGCGAGTCTTGATGAGGTATTCCTTTTGCTAACTACTGCTGTCCGCGTGCACCACATGGCACTTGATTTGCTGGCCCGAGCAACTGGCGGGAGGCTAATTGCCGAGACGCCGTCCTTTACCTAACCGGCGGGTAATACAGCGCCCGGCCTTCCGTCGCAGAACACTGCGCCCAATGTGAACGCGCGAGCCTGATGCGCTGCTAGAATTCGAGGCACCGTCGGGGCATAGCGTCCCCGCCGAGTAAATGCCGGCAAAGCGCCCGGCCCAAGGAGGTTCCACTATGAGTGGAGCACAGAAATCGCTGACTGACGTCCAGTTCGCCCGCGAGCTTGAGTCTCGAGGGGCGCACCGCCTGAGATGCAAGATTGTCAACGAGACGCCGCGTGTCTACCAGGCATTGTGCCGCGATTGCAGCTACAAGGCCGCCCCAGGAGACGGCACGGCGACGACAGCCGCGATCGAGCAGCACGCTCGTGAGACGCTACCGGCGGGCGTCCGAGAGACCCCCACGTCGGCTCGGATGAATGGCGACCTCGCAGGTTCGATCGTGGCGTTGGCGCGGACCGCCGAGAAGCGCCGAGGCACCCGAATTGACCTGATCGAAGCGACCGACACTATCGCCGGTGCAATCCGAAAGGAGTTGCGGAGTGGAGACAGGGTAACCATCCAGGTCGCGACCCCTAAGCCGAATGTGAAGCAGGTGATCACCTACTACGCGGCGCGTGCTCGGCACAACAGCAATATCTACAAGGAGCACGACGCGCTGATCCGCGATGACGCGATTCTGGGCGTCGATGTCACGGTGGTCGGGCACGATTGGGAATGGGTCCCGCTTCGAGGCGTTGCATTCCCCGGGCACATCGCCACGGATGAGGAGCGCCGAGCCTTCGGCCTCGAAGCCGCCGCAGTCGTGGCGGCCTTCCGGGCACTCCTTGAGTCCGAGGCTCGAGACAACAGCGAGTTGGCTGGGAAAGTCACCAAGCTGACCCCTCGATAGATCGGTCGCGGAGGAAGGGTCCGCGATGCTCCCCCTCCCTCCGAGGCGCTGGCAAAGGCGTAGGGCTGGCGGGAACGGATTGTCGCCGTAACGGTTCATCGGTACTCTCGCTCGCTCGCGGTGTCCTCGGCAAATAATCAGGGGCCGCGAGAGGTCAAGGAAATGAGCAAGCCAACCGCAAGGCTCATCGGTGCCGATGGAAACGTCTTCAACTTGATCGGGATTGCTGCACGAGAGTTGAAGGAGGACGGACAGCTGGGGGAGGCGAAGGAAATGACGACTCGATGCCTCGCCGCGCAGAGCTACGACGAGGCTCTCGCGATCATCGCGGAGTACGTGGAGATTCGCTGATGTGGTTGAAGGGTGAGGAGAGGCGGTTCTATCTGGAGGTGCAATTCGAGCACCTCCACGATGGTCAGCGCCATCGTCACGACGCCCTGGTCGCCACCGTCGACGCGCAGGCCCACCCGAGAAACCGCCGCGCGGCCGAGGCCTTCGACGCCCTCTTCGTCGACGCTGCCACTCGGCATGCCGGAGAAAGGTAACGAGTGCGGCACAGGGAAGAATGGCTCAGAGTCGTAACTCGCTGTAGGGCGGACCTCGTTGCCCGCCTCGGTAGCGGATCTCACCGAGACCGGATAGCGGCCGAGTGGGAGCTTATTTGGCACCGGCACTTGATCGTCCGAGGCTGGGAGTTTACGTACTGTGCCGATTTGCGAGGAACAACTCCAGACTTCGTCGTGTCATCCCCCACTCCCCTGGTCCTAGAGATCCGAACGGTCTTTGATGACTCGCGGCTCGAGCAGGACGACATGCGTGTTGGCCGAGTAATGGAGCGGCTGAGGCCCGCGGCGACTCGCCCTTGGAAGATGGAAATGATCGGCGAGATGCCCTACATATCAGATGCTGACCTGACCGCAGCCACGGAGCGGTTCGTCAATGCGCAGGCGTACGGCACGCCCGTTGAGGTTGGTTCGCTGCGCCTAGAGGTAGACGATGACGTAAGCAAATTCGCCGACGTAAGCAATTTCGCAGGATTTACGGTCGGCATTCGCATCC
>Ga0209220_1000367_pt1 | contig 16237 bp, 15 predicted proteins | sample BlaSpr_A8_OM3_M3_FD_187984 | JGI IMG/M metagenome (GOLD analysis project Ga0209220, IMG submission 187984) | Forest soil microbial communities from Thunder Bay, Ontario, Canada - Black Spruce, Ontario site 2_A8_OM3_M3 (SPAdes) (version 2) | ecosystem: Environmental > Terrestrial > Soil > Boreal... | reverse complement strand
CGATCGGCCGGTAGCGAGTCCGCAGGTCCAGGTTCATGATCCACAGGTGGGCGCTTCCCTGCGCGTCCATCGTGCTGTAGGCGACGGATTTGGCATCCGGGCTGAGCGCGACCGGACCAATGACGCGGCCGTCCACGGCATCGGTCAGGGCCACGTCCTCGAGGGTCGTCGGATGGAAGCGTCGCAGGCTCCCATTGGTGAGGTAGATGATGGCCCCGTCCGCTGACCAGTAGACCGCCGAACCGCTGATTCCCGGACGGATTACCGTCCCGGAGGCGAGGTCCACGATCTGGATTGGGCCGTGGTCGGCGCCGCGGGGCGCCGCGACTACGACGAGGCGCTGTCCATCGGGCGACCAATCGAAGGAGAGGAGGGCGTCCTGGAGCTGGCTTTGGGCGCTCAGCTGGTAGATCATCTTGGGCGTCGAGCGGCCCAGGAACGTGTCGGGGTGAGGGTCGACGATGCCCACCGCGAAGGCGGGTTGCCCTCGCTGGCCGACCAGGTACCCGATCTTCCGGGAGATCGACAGCGGTCCGGTTCGAAAGCGGGTCTGTACCCGCCCGTTGATCGCGTTGTCGTGAACATCGACCGGTCGATCGACTGTCACCGTGTAGCTCTGGTTCGGCTGGAGCAGGGCGGTCGGCACGATTTCGAACTGCGAGCCGTCGCCCCCGGGCTTCGATCGCAGCAAGAAGGGGACGTCAGGGTTCAGTTGGATGGCGGCCCGCATCGAGTCGGCTCGCATGGGCCGGCTGAAGGTGAGGACGATGTTGCGATCCGGAGCGATGGCTGACGCGTTGTCGGAGGGGTCGACCGAGGTCAGCACCGGCGGTCCCTCGGTTTTGAAACGCCACGAATGGTCGAGCGTGTTCTGCTGGCCGCTCGCGTCCGCGTACCCGGGGCGCATCGACACCGTGTATTGGGTGGAGAGGGCGAAGTTGACGTGGCTGTGGATGAACATCAGCGTGTTGCCGGTCCAGGCAAAGCGACAATTCTTGGATCCGCTGCAGCCGGGAAGCGCCGGCGCGAGGTCGAACCGCTTCTCCACGGAGTCGTGGTTCATCGGCCGGTCGAAGCCGATGCTGACCGTCTGATTCGATGGCACGTCGGTGACCTCGCGGCCGGGCGAAATGCTGACGATGCGCGGGGGGTTCAGGGCGCAGGAGGCCAGCGCCGGTGCCAGGACGGCCATGAGGAGGAGTCGCCGAACGAGGGTGGACGCGGCTAGCGCTGTTCCTCGACCAGCTGGCGCATCTCGTTTGCCAGGTTGGTCAGGCGGGCCGGATCGACGAACATGATCGAGGTCTGCGAGATCCGGTCGATGGTCCGGTCCAGGCCGTCGGCGCTGTGTTCGGTTGACGCGAGCATCTCCTTGACCTTCTTCGAGCGGTTCGCGAGCGCGGCGTCCGCCATCTGGTTCAGCTGGCTCATCAGTGCGGGCCAATCGATGTTGGACTCGTCGCTTGCGGGTTGGGCGGGTGCCGGCGTAGGCGCCGGCTGGTAGTTCTGCGCACGCTGGGCGGCAGGGGCTGCCGGCGCGGAGGCGGCGGCCGGTTGGGACGCAGGAGGTCGGTAGGTGGTCGCCGGGACCGACGGCGTCATCGCCAACATCTCTTCCAGGCTCACCGATTCCGGCTCCTCGAGGTCGGCCACGGCCTTGACCTCGATCCGGGTCTTGGGATCCGCACAGAGGCGCGTCACGATTTCGGGATCCTGCACCAGCTGCGGCTGCCCGCGGGTGAAGGCTCCCAGCAGCGCGCCGTCACGCAGTAGGACGATTCCCATCTCGTCGGGCGCCCGAACCAGCAGGCTTCCGTGAATTTTCTCTTCCTGCAAGTACTGGAGCAGCGCCCGCACGTCGACGAAGCGCGCCAGCAGACCCTGGAGGATGGTCGGCGCCGTGAGAAGTTGGTAGATGGCGGTCACGACCTCGGCCGACAGCTCGATCACGTCCATGCTGCCTTCGCCGCGGTCGACGTCGTTCTTGAAGAGGGAGAAGGCGGTCCGGCCGGTGGAAACCACCGCGCCACCGTCGTAGAAGCTTTCGATCAGGCTGCCCTGGTAGAAGAGGATCATGCCGCGAGAGGCTGCCCCTGTCAGCCGAAGATAGCCGGTCAGGTGATCAGAACTCAGCGAGCGCAGCAGTTTGGGGAAATCGACAAAGGCCGTCTTCAGCGACTCGTAGACGAGTTTGCCGACGGGGAGCGGGTAGAGCTCGGTGGCTGGTGGTCCATCGTCGGGCGCGGGTTGAGCTTGCGCGGCCGGCGACTGCTGGCTCACGACCGGCCGCTCACTGACCTGGCTTGCCGGCGGCGCGGCCGGAGCGGCAGCGGGAGCAGTAGCTGCAGCCGGACGGGCCGCGGCCACGGCACCGTTGTCCGACGCCCCAGGCACACCTCGGCGCTTGGCTTCGGCGAGGATGTCGGCGGTTGGCGCGGTAATGGTCTCCTCGGTCGGGAGCTTGGACTTCGGATCAAAGGTGTAGTCCCCTTGCCGCCAGGCCAGCGGTTCGAAGACCGCCTCTTCGCCCTGGCTCCCGTTGCCATAGGCATGAAAGAGGTGGCCGAAGAGAAAAAACAGCGAGAACGCCTCGCCGCCGTTCCGAACCTGAAGCGTCCCTGTGGCGCGCTGGGCTTGCATGGACTGCAGGAGAGATAACAGGGGGGTCGAGTCTAACGATCCCTTGTAGTCCACCAGTCTCGGCGCCTGCTCGATGGAACTCACCAAAAGCCTCCCACCGCCCCGAGATTTGTTTCCAATCCTAGCACAGCCCAAATACGATACCCCAACTGTCAGCAACGCGGGGTGGCGGGCCCCTCGGGGAGCCGGCGACTAAGCTGTGGAGGCATGCCCGAATTGAGGATCTGCGAGGACGCGTCCGCCTGGGACGGGTTCGTCTCGCAGGCAGCAGACGCCTCCGTGCTGCAAGCCTGGGCCTGGGGCAGCCTCAAGTCGCGCTACGGGTGGAGCGTTCAGCGTTACTTCTGGGCCGACCACGGCAAGCCGGTGGCGGCCGCCGCGGTACTTCGGCGGAGCCTCCCCGGTGGACTAGCCCTGAACTATGCGCCGCGCGGGCCCATCCTGGATGGCCACCTCGACCAATGGCCGGCCTTCTGGCAGGCGCTCCGCGAACGCCTCGCCCAGGGAGGCGGCACGGTCCTCAAAATCGACCCGGAGTGGACCACCGATGCGCAGCGGGCGGTGCTCGTGGCGACAGGCGCGCTGCCAAGCCGGCACCCCATCCAGCACCAGGCGACCTGGCTGGTCGACATCAGCGGAGGCGATGAGGCGATGGCGCGGCTCAAGGAGTCGACGCGCCGCAACATCCGGACCGGGATCAAGCAGGGGATCACGGTCGAGGCCTCGGAGGCGTCGGCTGCGTTGGACCGCTTCTACGAGCTGCTCCAGGAAACGGCCGCGCGCGAGCAGTTCACCGTTCGCAGCCGCGCCTACTACCAGGACCTGCTGAGCCTGTTCCGCGAGCGCGGCCAGGTCGCTGTCTACCTCGCCCGCCACGAGGAGCGATTGGTGGCCGGCGCGGTCATGTTGTTCTTCGGCTCCAAGCTGGTCTACCTGTACGGTGGCACGAAAACCGCCGCCAAGGACCTCAAGCCCGGCTACCTGTTGCACTGGCGGGCCATCGAGGACGCGCAGCGGCGCGGCTGCACGACCTATGACATGTGGGGCGTACCGCTTGATCCGCAACCGGGCCAGCGCGGCTACGGATACTACGTCTTCAAGTCGCGCTTCAATGGGCAGATGGTGCGGTTCATCGGCCTCTACGACCTGCCGGTCAATCGTGCGGCGGCCTTGACGATCCGCCTGGCGGAGCGATTCGCGCGGGCCGGCCAGCCTGAGTTTGTCTGAGACAGGTATCGCGGTCACGCCGGGCGAGCAGCTCGGCGCGCAGGTCTGGGACAAGCATCTGCTCGCCCAGCCAGAGGGCAACCTGCTCCAGAGCTGGAAGTGGGGCGAGCTGCAATCGCGCTTCGGTTGGAGCGTTGAGCGCCTTGCATTCCACGACGGCCGCTCCGGCGTGTGCTCGCTGCAACGCACCGCCGCGCTCTTCCCCGGCGGGGCGACCTATTACGTGCCGCGCGGACCGGCGGTCGCCGAGCGGGAGCGGTTGCTCGTGCTCGACACGCTGGAGCGTCGAGCCGCCGCCGGTGGCGGGCTGGTGCTCCGCGTGGAGCCGAACGACCGTGTCGGCGACGAGTGGCCGGCCTTTTTCGAGGGCCGCGGATTCGTCAGGGGCAAGGCGGTTCAGCCTGAGGCGACCCAGCTGCTGCGCATCGACCTCGACCCGGAGCCGCTGAAAGCCGGCTTCAAGCCGAAGACCCGCTACAACCTGAACCTCGCGGAAAAGAAGGGCGTTCAGGTGCGGGGCTCCCGCGACGTCACCACCTTCGCCCGGCTGGCATTAGAGACGGGCAAGCGGCAAGGGGTTCACCTCCCCGGGGTCGCCTATTACCAGGCGGCGCTCGAGATCTTCGGACCGTCGGACGAGGTTCGGCTGTATCTCGCCGACCACGAGGGCGACATTCTCGGCGGGGTCATGGTCTTTCGCTTCGGCAAAACCGCCTACTACCTGTTCGGCGGATCCAGCGACCGCAAGCGGGAGCTGATGCCCAATTACCTATTGCACTGGCAGGCCATGCTCGATTTCCGCGCGATGGGTTGCGATACCTATGACTGGTGGGGGATCCCGGAAGAGCCGGCCCAGGACCACCCGTGGTTCGGGCTCTATCGGTTCAAGACCGGCTTCGGCGGCGAGACGGTCCGCTACGCCGGCCTTTACGAGCACGTGCTGCGCCCCGGCCCATTGAAACTGGAGCGGCGCCTGCAGCAATTGAAGGCGAAAGTGCGCGGTCCTATACTGCGGTGACATGGCGAGGGAGCGAACGCTCTCCGAGCAGGCCTTCGCGCAGTTCCCCCAGGCCCTGATCATCGTCGATCGCGAAGCGGCCGTCATTTCCTTGAACTCGGTCGCCGAGCACTTGACCGGGTGGGCGCAACGAGACGCGGCGGGCCGGCCGGCGGCCGACATCCTCGAGGTTCGTACCGAGACGGGTGTCAACCTGTGCGCGCCGAACGGAGCGCTGCGGCGCGCCCTTCGCCTGGGCACCCGCATCAACACCCACTTCGCCTACTTGTTCCGGTTGCGCACCAGCGATGACCCGGTGCGCGTCTCCTACTCCGTGTCGCCACTGCGCCTCAAAGGCAAAGCCCCGGACGGCGCCGTGATCGCCATCCACGACGTGACGCCCGAGCTGGAGACGATCGAGGCCCGCGACGCGCTGATGCTGGCGGCATCGCACGAGCTGAAGACGCCGCTGACCACGCTCAAGGGCTTGAGTGAGCTGCTGCTCGACTTCGACCTGACAGAGGCGCAGCGCCGCGAGCTGTTACAGGACCTGCATGGTCAGGCCGACCGGATGGAGCGTTTGATCGGGGACATCCTCGCGGTGAGCCGGATCGACTCCGGTCGGATCTCGGTTGATATCTCGCGGGTCGATGTGTCCGGCGTTGTTGAGCACGTTTGCGAAGAGGTGCGGCCGATGCTCAAGGGAAGGACCCTCACGTGCCGCGTCCCGGAACATTTGCCTGCGGTGCTGGGGGAGGCGCGCAAGCTGCACCAGATCCTGGTGAACTTGCTGACCAATGCCATAAAATATTCCGACCCCGGTACCAAGATCACCCTCAGCGTGCATAGCGAGCAGGCAGCTGTGAGATTCGAGGTCTCAGACCAGGGGGTTGGAATCCGCAGGGAACATATGCCACGCCTCTTCGAGAAGTTCTACCGTGCCGATGACCCGGCCGTCCGGCGCTCCTCCGGCACCGGGCTCGGCCTCTACATCGTTCGCAGTCTCGTCGCCATGCTGGGCGGCCAGGTCCACGTAAGGAGCCGGCACGGCAAGGGTTCGGTCTTCATCGTCACGCTGCCGCGCGCGGAAACGGCCGCCCGGCCCCGAGCGCGGGTGGCCGCCGTGGCGCACTGATGCCGCCCCCGAAGAAGATCCTGATCGTCGACGACGAGGCCATGATCCGCAAGGCGATCCATCTCGCCCTGGAGAAGGAGGGCTATGAGGTGGTGGAGGCGGAGACGGGCGGCGAGGCGCTCCGTCGGATCGAGCTGAGCAAACCCGACCTGATCCTGCTCGACATCATGCTGCCCGATGTCTCGGGCTTCGATGTCTGCCGCGATATCCGTAAGGCAGGACTGCGGGTGCCGATCATCATCCTGAGCGCCAAAACCGAAGAGATCGATGTCGTCGTCGGACTGGAAATCGGCGCCGACGACTACATCACCAAGCCGTTCCGCACCCGCGAGCTCCTGGCGCGGATCGCCGCCCACCTGCGCAAGGCTCGCCAGGAGGAAGAGGCTGTCAACCAGGGGCGGCTCGAGTTCAAGGACCTCGCCATCGACCTCAACGAACGCCGCGTTTTCCACGACTCGGCCGAAGTGCTGCTGACCCACACCGAGTTCGACCTGCTGGCCTTCCTCGCCTCCAACGCGGGTAAGGTCCTGTCGCGCGAAAAGATCCTGAACCACGTCTGGGGCTACGAGTACCCGATCGAGACGCGCGTCATCGACGTCCACATCCGCAACTTGCGGCGGAAGATCGAGCAGGACCCCTCACACCCGTTCTTCATCCTGGCCGTGCCGGGGATCGGGTACCGCTTCACCAGCGCCGGCAAGCTCGGCTAGGCGCTCTCACGATTTCGGCGGGGCTCAGGGGTGTATGTGAAGTGGATCCGTCGCGCAACCCCCTCGTGGACGTGCTTGAAACCAGCAGCCGGAATCGAGCCGATCAGTTTAGAACAGACCCAGCTGGATGAACGCAGACCAGACCACGACGCTGATCGCCTGTGCGATCGTTCGCCGGAACGGAGAAATCCTCCTGGTCAGGCAGCGCGATAAGGATGGGACCACCAACTGGGCCCTGCCGGGCGGTGCTGCGGAAAGCGCAGAGGCTCTGTTCGAGACCCTCACACGGGAGATTCACGAAGAGACCGGACTGAATGTCCTCGAGGCGGGCCCGATTGCTTACGCTGCGGAGTTGCTTCAACCCCGCGCCATCGCCTTCGTGTTCGAGGTATTGCGTTGGTCTGGGGACCTTTTGCCCGCCGACCCAGACGATGACATCCTCGAGGCCGCATTCATGCCGGTCACAGATGCTCTCGATCGGCTGCAAGGACAGTCATCGCATTTCGTTCGGACGCCTCTCCTAACATATCTACGCGGCACGCTCCGCTCAGGGACTCTGCTGTCGTTCCGGCGGGACAGTTCGACGGATACCCTAATCCGTCATGGTCCGGGGGCCTGAAGGCTGGGATGGCCGCCTGACCTAGACGACCGTTGCCCATCGGCTGCTCATGACGCCGCGGCGCCGGCGGCGGGTCGAAGTTCCCGGTAGACGGCCAGTAGTCGATCGAGGTTGTCCGACAGGCTGTAGCGCTCCACGGCGCGGGCCCGCGCCCGCCGGCCGAGTTCGGCGCGGAAGTCGGGAAATTCGATTAGCGTGCGCAGCGCGAGGCGCAGCTGCCCGTCGAGATCCTTGGTGTCGACCACGATGCCCGCGCCACGCAGCGCTTCACCGTCCGAGCCGACGTCGGTGGCCACCGGCGCGACGCCGCAGGCCATCGCTTCGAGCAATGACAGGGAGAGCCCTTCGACCATGGAGGGGAGTACAAAGATATCCATCGCGCGCAGCATCGCGATCCGCTTGTCTTCATCCATCACCTGCCCGGTAAAGACGACGCGCGCGTTCCCGTAGCGTCGATCGAGGCGGCGCTTCTCGCTGCCGCTGCCGACGACCACCAGCTTAACGTCCTCCGGGGCATCGACATCCTGGAAGGCGCGCACAAGAATATCGACGTTCTTCTCGGGGTCGACGCGGCCCAGGTAGCCGACGAGCGCGCTCGCCTCCAGGCTCTGTTTGAAATCGGACGCTCCGGGCGCGTACTTGTCGATGTCGACGCCGTTCGGTATCACGGCCACGTTCTCCGGCGGCACCCCGTAGTGCTCGAGCAGGGTCTTCTGCTGCTCTGAAAAGATGACGACCCGGTCAAAGCTGGCCAATGACTGGGCATACAGCCGATAGACCGCGGTGCTAATGCCCTGCCAGAATCCGAAGCGAGAGTCGTAAGGGACATGGAAGGTGGCGACCACCGGCAGGCCCAGCTCGTGGCAGAGTTCAGGGAGCCCAAAGTCGATCAGGGTCGAGAAGCTGAGTGAGACGTGCACCAGGTCGACGCGCTCGCGGCGGAGCAGGTCAGTGATGGTGCGCTTCGTCCTGGGCGACGAGATGATGTACCGATGACTGCCCGTCAGCGACCGCAATGTTAGCGTGTCATCGGTGATAGCGGGCAGGGCCCCGTGGTGCACGAAGAAGACCTTCACGCCGCGCGCCCGAAGCCCGGCGACGATTTCACGCGAATAGGTCAACAGGCCGTCGCCGGCGCGGCCGCTCTGGTGACCCAGCCATGCAACCCGCAGTGGCTCGTTCATCGGGCGTCGATCTCCTCGAGAAGGTCGAGCAAGAAGGGGCGGTTCTGAAGTTCGGCATGAGGGATGTGCAGGCCAGGCTCGTTGACGATGCGGCCGCTGTAGCGAAGGATGTCGATGTCGATCTCCCGTGGGCCCCAACGTTCGCGCGCTGTGCGGCCGAGCTCGTGCTCGATCCGTTTGAGAGCGTCCAGCAACGGTCGCGGTTCGAGCGAGGTCTCGACTTCGAGGACCTGGTTCAGGAACTGCGGCTGGTCACGAATGCCGACCGGCTCTGTCTCTGCCACCCGCGAGGCGCGGACTACGGCAATGCTCGCTTCCGGTAGTGCCGCACGTGCGGCCTGGAGATATCCGGTGCGGTCACCGAGGTTGCTGCCCAAGGCGAGCCACACCCTGGTCACGCCTGCCGGATAGCGTCGGCCATTTTTGCCACCCGAACCATTGCCTTGACGTCATGGACCCGGACGATGTCGGCGCCGCCCGCGATGCTGAGCGCGACGGCAGCGGCTGTGCCCTCGAGCCGCTCACCGGCCGGGAGGTCGAGGGTCTTGCCGATGAACGACTTTCGGGAAGGGCCGATCAGTATCGGAAACCCGAGCCGGCCCAGCTCGGGCATGCGCCGGATGATCTCGAGGTTCTCCTCGCGCGTCTTCCCGAAACCAATGCCGGGGTCCACGATGATGCGATCGTCCGCGATGCCCCCGGCCCGTGCCAACTCGACGCTCTGGCGCAGGCTTTCTGAAATTTCCCTTATCAGGTCGTGATACCCACCGCCCGGTTTATTGTGCATCAGCACGACCGGTACGCCGGCCGACGCCACCGTCGCCGCCATCTGCGGATCACGATGAAGCCCCCAGACATCGTTGACCAGCGCAGCGCCGGCCGCGATGGCTCGCTTAGCGACCTCGGCTTTGTAAGTGTCGATCGAGACGGGCACGGCGACCGTGGCCGCCACCCGCGTCACCACGGGGATCACCCGCGCCAGCTCGTCCTCGAGGCTGAGCCCCGGTCCCGCCCAGGTCTCTGGGCGGGTGGACTCACCGCCGATATCGATCAGGTCGGCGCCGTCCCGCTCCATCTGCTGGGCCTGGGCGACCGCCGTTTCGAGGTCGGTCACGCCGTCACCGGAGAACGAATCTGGCGTGACGTTGACGATCCCCATCACGTAGGTGCGGGAACCCCAGTGGAATTCGTGGTCGCCGATGCGTGTGACCCGCATCGTGGCCGCCATCGGCCTGAGCGTAGCATCATGTCGTTTCGGTGACTGCCATCAAACTGAGCCGTCTCCTCGAGGGCGTCGACGTGCTCGAAGCGCCGCCAACGGACCCCGAGGTGACCGGCCTTTGCTATGACTCGCGCCGCCTCAAAGCGGGAGACTGCTTCGTTGCCATCCCGGGCACCCACACCGATGGGCATCGCTACGTCGAGACAGCGTTGCGAGACGGCGCCGTTGCCGCGGTGGTTCAGCGCCGGGTGGGCACCGCCTGGCCGCAGGTCGTCGTGCCGGACACGCGCCGGGCCCTGGCCCTGATGTCGAGCACCTTCTTTGGCCATCCGAGCCGGGACATGGTCGTGATCGGCGTAACCGGCACCGATGGCAAGACGACCACCACGACGATGATCCACCAGCTGCTCCTGAGCGCCGGACGGCGCGCCGGCTCGATGAGCACGGTAGACATCCGCTTCGGCGACGCCGTCGATCCGAACGACTCGCGCCAGACCACGCTCGAGGCGCTCGAGGTCCAGGAGCAGCTGGCGCGTATGCGCGATGGCGGGCTGAAGTATGTGGTCATCGAGACCAGCTCGCACGGCCTCGCTCTGCAGCGGGTGGTGGGCGTGGACTACGAGGTCGCCGTTTTCACCAACATCGCGCATGACCACCTCGATTTCCACAAAACGATCGAGGCCTACCGCGAGGCCAAAGCGCAGCTGATCGATTTGACCGCCGCCAGCGCCGGCAAGGGCATGGAGAAGACGGCGGTGCTCAACCGCGACGACCCGAGCTACGCCTACCTGGTCAACCGGCCGATTGCGCGGCGCATCACCTATGGCATTCAGCTCGACGCGGATCTCAAGGCCGATCGGGTCGAGGTCACGCCCGAGGGTCTGCGGGTGGAGGCATCGACGCCGCTCGGGCCGCTGGCCTTGCGGTTGAAGTTGAGCGGCCGCTGGAACGCCGCCAACGCGCTGGCCGCCGCGGCTGCGGGAGTCGCCGTCGGGCTGACGCTCGATGAGATTCGTCAAGGCCTCGAAAGCTACGAGGGGGTCAGCGGCCGCATGGAGCGTGTCGACCTCGGTCAGCCGTTCGCCGTCATCATCGATTACGCCCACACGCCGCAGAGCCTGGAGAAGGTGCTGCGCGAGCTGCGGCCGATCACCCGGGGCAAGCTGATCGCGGTCTTCGGCAGCGCCGGTGATCGCGATCGTGAGAAGCGGCCCTGGATGGGGGAGATTGCAGCCCGGCTGAGCGATTACGCCGTCTTCACCAACGAGGATCCGCGCGAAGAGGATGCGATGGCCATCCTCAGCGAGATCGCCGCCGGGGCCGAGGAGGTGGGATGGACGGAAGGCGAGCAGTACGCCCGGATCGAGGATCGGCGCCAGGGGATCGCTCACGCGGTTCGCAAGGCCAGTCCGGGCGACACCATTCTGCTGGCGGGGAAGGGGCACGAGCGCAGCATCCTCATCGGTCGGGGTAAGGAGCCGTGGGACGAACGAGCCGCCGCTGAGGCCGCTATCAGGGGGCTGCCAGCGTGAGCCGCGCCGCGGAGGAGACCAACCGCCGGATGCTGCGCGCGCGGGATGCGATGGACCGCGCCTACGCGGAGCCCCTCGACATTGCCACCCTCGCACACATCGCGAATGTATCGGCGGCGCACTTCATCCGAACCTTTCGGGCCACGTTTGGCGAGACTCCGCACCGTTACCTGCAGCGCCGGCGGGTCGAGCGGGCCATGTTCCTGTTGCGTGCCACCGATCGCAGCGTGACGGATGTCTGCCTCGACGTTGGCTTCAACAGTCTGGGAACGTTCAGCCGCAGCTTTCAGGAGATCCTCGGCGAGGCACCGACTGCCTACCGAGCGCGCGGACCCATCAAAGCCGTGCCGAACTGTTTCGCGATGGCCTGGACACGACCGAGCAGTTTTGGAGAAGACCGGGCGCGAGACATCGTCTAGCGTGGGACACGACATCAATCCCACCTTCACGGAGGTCTACAAATGTTCACCGCTCTTCTGATCTCATCGATCTACGTGCTTGACCAGGACAAAGCGCTCGACTTCTATGTCGGCAAACTCGGACTCGAGGTCAATACCGATCAGGACCTTGGGTTCATGCGCTGGCTGACGGTGAACGTGCCGGGCGACACCCGCCAGATCCTGCTGGAAAGACCGGGCGCGCCGGGGCTCGACGAAAAGACCGCTGAGCAGGCCCGCGAGCTGCTGACGAAAGGCGGTACTGGCGGGCACCTGTTCTTCACGACCGCCGACTGCTGGAAGACCTACAAGGAGCTTCGGGCGAAAGGCGTGGAATTCACCGAGGAGCCAACGGAGCGCCCCTACGGCATCGACTGCGGCTTGCGTGATCCGTTCGGCAACCACATCCGCTTTTCACAGCCGCTTCAGGTCCCGACGACAGCGGCGAGTGCTAGCACGGCCAAGCGGTGACGTTCCGCGCCGCCATCGAACTCGCAGGCAAGACCGCTACCGGCATCGAGGTGCCGGCAGCGGTCGTCGCCTAGCAACAAGCAGCGGATCGTGATCTCGATCGATGCCGCAAAGGCACCGGAAACCCGTGAGCGACCCGTCGCGAAAGCGGTCGGCTCGCTGAGAGAGGGCCGAATCTAGCGCTGACTCGCGCCCGCCGGCACCTTTGCCTCGGCACGAGCCTCTGCTGCGGCGAGCGCCTCGAAGAGCTCATAGAGCCTCGGGTTGTCGAATTTCTCGCGCAATCCCAGCGCGTATCCCCTGATCCGCTCCCAGGGTCCGCCAACCCAGATCCAGTCGAAGAGGAGCTCTTCGCTGATAAGCCCGTGCTTCCAGAGCGCGCCCACGGTTTCGAAAAAACCGCAAATCTGGTCCGCCCAGCGCTGCTCCTGGGTTCCTGGCGGATACTTCTCCTTGAAGCGGTCATAATCGGCCGGTGGCGGTTCGGCGAAGAGCCAGGTAAAGGCGTCTGCCAGTTACGGCTTCATTGCCATCTTGGCGAGCTCGAGAATGATCTTCGCGTCCTCTTGGGTCGGCTTAGCCATCGCAGTCTCCTCCCTTTAAACGAGCGATCCGAAGCCTGATTCGCATCCTATGCGGCTCCTGCTCATTGTCAAGGGGAGGGTCGAACCAATTCAGCGCCGCGCGGCGAGCACCAATTTGCGGTCGGTAAACGACTTCACCTCTCCGTTGGCAGTCACGATCGCGAGGTCGCGTACCGCGGACGCCGGAGCATCAAGAAAGCGGCCGCGGACCCGTTGCTGCGTCGCCGCATCCTCACCGCCACGCTCGAGCCAGGGCTCGAAGTCGTGGGCCTTGCGGACCACCTCCTGCTTCTCCACGTGCAGGCCGGCCTGTTCGCAAAACGCGGCCCACTCTCGCTCGGTGTAGATGTGGCGATGGGTCGGGTCGCGCAGTAACTCGACCTCGTCCTGGTAGGCGGCGCTCTCCGGGTCCTCTGGGGCGGTCGTATCGATAAAGATGAAGACCCCGCCGGGCCGGAGGACGCGTGCCACCTCGCGCATCGCGAGGGCAACGTCGTCGAAATGATGCGCCGCGAGCCGCGTGGTGACGATGTCGAAGCTCGCCCTGGGAAAGGGGAGTTGCTCCGCACCCGCCCGAACGAACTGCGCGTTCCACAGGCCAGCGGTCTGGAATAGGCGACGGGCCGTGGCCAGCATGGCGTCGACCGGGTCGGTGAGAACGATGTCGGCGACGTGGGGTGCGAGCGCGAGGGCCGTGTGCCCGGCCCCGGTGCCGATATCGAGCACTCGCTCTTTGCGGGTCGGTGCCGCGTACTCAACGACCAGCTCGAGCTCACGGCCCGCCTTGTGCTCGCCGGTGGCATAGGCCTCGGCGGCCTTCTCCCATCGTCCGCCGCTGCCGCTCACCCGATCAGCTTAAGGCGACGCTATCCAGGACTTGCTTGACGAGTGTCGAGTTGGGGTCGGCGGTGAAGAACGAGAACTCATAGTTGCGTCCCTTGGTGTGGACGTACGCGGCCGCCATGAACGGCCAGCCCTGATCGGGGCGGGCCCAGGCCGAGGCGACCTTGCACGTATCGAGGGCCACCCTCGAGACCTGCTCGGTGACGGGGTTGACACTCCAGACCTGGATGGTGGCGGTGTGGTCGGCGACCGGCGCAATGTCGGCGCGGAGCAGCCCCGGCAGCTGCACGGTCAGGGTGTCTGACGTTGTCGTCTGCAAGACGAGGAATGGCATGTCATCGCCACTCTTTGAGACGGTGGTCAGTGAGGCATTGGACGAGGCGGCGACCTGGTAGCCCTGCGGCAACATCAGGCTCCAGCCAGAGCCGCTCGCGGCATGCAGCGCCGTCGTGGCGACAAAGTCGGAGCGCACCCATCCGGCCTGGCTGCCCAGCGTGACGTGATACCAGGTGTTGCCCGAGGCGTCCGGCGCTCGACCGTCGGCGTTGGCCTGCGTCCCCTGGGTCAGCGTGGCCAACCGCGTGCTCGAGGCGCTCGCGGCGGAGCGCAGATTGACGCCGAGCGGATCGTTGACCCAGATCGGGAACGGGAGAGACGGTGTCACGGGCGCGGCCGTAGCCGACGCCTTTGGCATTGGCAGCGACGCGGGACAGGTGGTTGGGGACGCGTGGGGATCGACGGTGCTCTGAGGTGATGGTTGAGGCCGGCTCGCCACGGCGTGGGTCTTATAGAAAGACGTGAGCGGCCCAGCCAGCAGGAAGGCCGCAACGGCGCCGATGACCATCAGGGGAATTAGGCGGAGAGCCGACCTCATGCCCATGGAACGCCCCAGCTGGTAGCGCAGTTACGCGAGCGGCTTGCGGTTGGGAACTCCGATTCGACGCGGAAAACCGGCAGGCGTATGGCCCAGCTTGGGCACGTGAAGGAGCGTGCCGGCACCGTCTCCTGGGTGCTCCAGCCACGGCGGCCCGCCGCCGAGAAGCCGTGCCGCAGGCTCGAGCAGCTGTGGATCGACGGGGCTGACTTGGGCAACGAGGTCTCCACCAGGTCTAACGAAGGGAAGGGCAAGCTCCAGCAGGACCGCCGGTGGCGCGGCCGCTCGCGAGATCGCCCGATCGAATTGCTCCCGAAGCGCCGGAAGGTGGCCTAACTCCTCAGCCCGCCCGGCGGCTACGGCCACGTTCGCCAGCTTCAGAGTGGCCGCCATGTGCTCGAGGAAGGCAACCTTGCGGCTATTCGCCTCCAATAGGGTGAAGTGCACCTGCGGCATGGCGAGTGCCAGGGGCACCGCCGGCAGGCCGCCGCCGCTGCCGATGTCAATCACCCGTCCGATGCAGACCCAGGAGACCGACAGCAGAGCATTGCCGGTTTCGACCTGTACGAGGACTTCCTCCATGGTCCGCGCGCCTGTGAGGTTGATGCTGTGGTTCCACTCGAGGAGAAGCTCCGCGTAGCGCTGTGTTTCCGCCCGCACATCCTTACAATATGGCCATGCCGATCTACGAGTTTTCCTGCCTGAGCTGCCGGCATACCTTTGACGTCTTCGGCGGCTTCGCCAGTCGCGACGAGCGCCAGGTCTGCCCCGAGTGCGAGAGCACGAACACCAAGGCGATGTTCTCCACCTTTGCGGTGGTTGGCAGCAGCCAGGCCTCGAGTGCATCGACCCCGGGTGGGTGCGCGTGCGGCGGCAGCTGCTCCTGCTCGAACTGATAACGCCGCTGTAGACACGGCCTCGCCGTTTCCCTCATGATTGTCGCCGTGGCGACCGCCGGCACGCCTGTACGCCTTCGGGTTATGCCCATGGGCGAACTGCTCGACGAGACCTTCAAGCTCTATCGTCGCCATTTCACGGTGATTGCGGGCGTCGCGATCGTGATCATTCTCCCCAACTTGATCCTGAGCTTGATTTCGGGCTCTTATCGCGCCAACCCGTTCACGTACGTGCAGGACGTCCTGCAGAACATCAATAACCCCGATCAGCTGGCGGCAGTCCAGGCCCGGCAGTCGCAGTACACGAGTTCGCCGCTCTACCTGCTCAGCTTTCCGATCGCGGCCCTGCTCATTCCATTCAGCGTCGGTGCCCTGTACCGCGCCGCCACCTCGCTGGCGGCGGGCAACCTGGAAACCCTCGGTTCGGTGCTGGCGGGGACCGCGCGGCGCTACTTCGCGGTTTGGGGAATCGTGATCCTGGGGGCTCTCGTCGCCATTGGCAGCATCGGCATCGTCACCATCCCGGTGGTGCTCTGGGTCCTGATCCGCTGGTCGGTCGCGATCCCGGCGCTCTTTGCCGAAGGCGTCGGACCGGTGAAGGCCCTGGGAAGAAGCTGGAATCTCGTGCGTGATAACTGGTGGCGCACACTCGGCATCCTGATCATCGTCACCATCATGGTGTCGCTCATCCAGACCGCGCTGGCCACGCTCTTCGGTGGCGCTGCGGCGTTGGTACCCGGTCTCAACGGCGACATCCGGGCGGGCATCGTCACGACGGTGACGACGCTCATCGACGCCCTGGTCGGCGCGATCCAGCCGATCGCCATCACCTTGCTCTACCTCGACCTGCGGGTCCGCAAGGAAGG
>Ga0209220_1000366_pt1 | contig 16277 bp, 17 predicted proteins | sample BlaSpr_A8_OM3_M3_FD_187984 | JGI IMG/M metagenome (GOLD analysis project Ga0209220, IMG submission 187984) | Forest soil microbial communities from Thunder Bay, Ontario, Canada - Black Spruce, Ontario site 2_A8_OM3_M3 (SPAdes) (version 2) | ecosystem: Environmental > Terrestrial > Soil > Boreal... | reverse complement strand
TCGGTGATTCGCTGCTGGACCTCGAAATGGTGGCCGCGGCTGCAGCGATATCCATAGACGGGCATTTCGACCTAACTTATACCCGGATTCAGGGCGGCAGAAAACGCCGCGCTCGAGCCAGCCCTTAGTTGATCCAGAGCTTGCTTTTCGGCCTTGGCTCCTCGGTCGCGGGGTCGCTGAAGTCGCCTGGCTGCAGCAACCCGCTCTGCATCATCTCGGCGACCCGATCGAAAAAGGCCTCGTCCGCGCCCACCGGCTCGGCCGCCGGGTGGGATCCTTCCGTCAGGTAGCGCTCGACCGCGGTGCAGATGATCTCGCTGCGGCTCCGCGGGGAGACCGCGGTGACGTGGTTGAGCGCGTCGACGAGGGCATCGGGCATGTAGATCACGACGCGCTTCGCGCTCATCAGTTCCCAGCATAGTAGCCAAGGGGGATGGCGCGGGCAAGCCAAATCGACTCACGAAAATGAAACAAAGCAACCGATCAAATGCATTAGGCCCCGACCCCGCCCGCCCCTGCAGGGGGAGGGAAGGAAGGGATCCGGACGGTCGCGTCGAGCGGATTGAAGACAATTCCGGACGCCGGCTTGGGGAAGAAATACGTCGATTTCTGGGGCATGACGCTGCCGGCCCTGGCGACCTCGACCACATCCCGGACCGCCGGTGGCCGAAGCAGGAAGGCGGCCTGGGCGGCCCCGGTCTCGGCCCGGCTGAGCACGACCTCCACATCGCGCGAGTAGCTCAGGTAGCCCTCCTGCTCGAGCTCCGCCGGCGTCAGGCCTAGCTCGCGCTGGAGGATCTCCTCGTGGAGGACCGACACGTCGAGCCGGGAGACCGGATCGGTGGCCTCAGCTCGGTCGATATCGATGGTGTGCCACCCCCCATCCAGGGCCATGCCGATCCGGTGCCCGTCGGTGGGCTGCTGCATCGCCGCCAGGAGGCCGGCCCGACTACCGCGAGCAACGACGCGGTGGCGTGCGGAGAGCCGGCGCAAGAGCTCGCTGGCATCGAACCGGTCGAGGTCGTGCAGGATCCGGTGGGTGGGCAGAATCGTCAGGCCCGGGTCACCGACGTCCACGAGCAGCATCAACACATAGTTGAAGGCGGCGTCCGGCGGTGCCTCCGGATGCTGCTGCCGCTGGAAGTTGCGGAAATTGAGCGCGGTCTCGTAGCGATGATGGCCGTCGGCAATGTAGAGGGTCGAGGTATTGAACACCTCGGCCAACTGCGCGAAGCGCCGGTCGCCCTCGAGCGACCAGATCGTGTGGCGATCCCCATCCTCACCCGTGATCGATAGCCGCGGAGGATCCGCCAGCGCGGGCGCGATGATGGGGCCGACCGCCGACTGCGGGTCGTCGTAGAGGGCAAACACCGGGCTCAGGTTTGCGATTACGGCGCGGGTTAGCGACAGCCGGTCGGCCTTGGCGCGCGCATGGGTTTGCTCGTGGGGCAGGACCCCGCGGCCAAACGGTTCGAGCTCGACGACGCCCACGATACCGAGCCGCGAGCGCGAGTCGCCGCTGATCGGATCGACGAACTGGTGTCGGTAGACGTAGAGACGAGGGCTTGCCTCACGCCGAAGGACCCCCTCCGCAAGCCATTGACGGAAGAATCCCGCTGCGCGCGTGTATTTGTTGTCTTGCGGCGTGTCAGAAGGATGCACGTTACCAGCGATCAGGCGCACCACGTTGTGCGGATCCTGCTCGTAATAGCGCCGCTGGTCGGCGGGGCTGATGACGTCGTAGGGCGGCGCCACGACCCGGGAGAGGTCGACCCGTTGCGGGTCATAGAGAACCCCTTGAAACGGGTGGAGCCTGACCAAGAGAATCTAGAGAGTAACGGACAACACGTCGGCCATCCCGGGAATCCGGCGAATGTCGGCCATGATCGAGTCCGGGACCGGATCGTCGACGGAAACGATCATGACCGCATCGCCACGTGGACGATCGCGGCCCACCTGCATGCTCGCAATATTGATGTTCTTCTGACCGAGGAGCGTGCCGATGGCGCCAATGATGCCGGGGCGATCAGCATGCCAGCTCATCAGGAAGGTGCCCTGTGGCACCAGGTCGATCCGGAAATCGTTGAACGTCACGATGTGCGGCTCGTTGAGCAACAGCGTCCCGCCGACCCGGCTGGTGCCGTGGTCACCGACGGCCTGCAGACTGATCAGGTTGGCAAACTCGCTGGCCCGCGCCCCACGCTGCTCAACGACGGTGATGCCGTGGGCGACCGCGACCGCCCGGGCGTTGACCGGATTCACGCGCTCGGCGCTGAACCGGCTGAGGAATGCCGTTAGCAGGGCGGCGGTGAGAACCGAGCAATCGTAGTCGGCGATCTCTCCCGCGTAGTCGACCTGCAGGCGCGTCGTCGGCTGCCGGCCAACCTGGGCGTAGAAGTGGCCGATACCTTCGGCGACCGGGATGAAGGGTCGCAGGAACGCCATCGCTTCGGGCAGCGCGACCGGGGCGTTGAGGGCAAATCGCGGGTGGCCGCCTTCGAGCACGGCGACCACCTGGTCGGCGATCTCGAGCGCCACGCTGATCTGCGCTTCCTCGGTCGAGGCACCGAGGTGCGGCGTCGTCACCACCTGCGGCAGCGACAGCAACGGGTTCTCGCCTGGAGGCTCCTGTTCGAAGACGTCGAGGGCGGCACCGGCGACGTGACCGTCACGCAAAGCATTCCAGAGTGCCGACTCGTCAACGATGCCCCCGCGGGCGACATTGATGATGCGAACGCCAGGCTTTGCGGCGGCGAGTGCCCGCGCGTCCACAAGGTGATGCGTTTCTTTGGTCAGGGGCACATGCAAGGTGATCAGATCTGCCTCCGACATCAACCGTTCGAACGGCATCAGCGTGACGTTCAGCTGGGAGGCACGTTCCTCCGAGAGCATCGGGTCGCTGGCGATCACCCGCATGCCAAACGCCTGGGCGCGGTGCGCAACCTCGCGACCGATGCTGCCGAGCCCGACAACACCCAGGACCTTGTCTCGAAGTTCGTTGCCGAGAAAACGCGACCGCTCCCAGCGGCCGGCTTTCACCGCCTGGTCGGCCTGCGGAATATGTCGAGCCAGTGCGAGCATCATGGCCATGGTGTGCTCGGCCGCGGCGATGGTATTGCCGGAGGGCGCGTTGACGACCAGGACGCCGGCCCGAGTGGCCGCCGGGACGTCAATGTTGTCGACGCCGGCGCCGGCGCGACCGATCACCTTGAGGCGAGTGCCGGCCTGGATCACCGCCGCATCCACGCGCGTCTCGCTGCGCACGATCAGGGCGTCATAGTCGGCGATCCGCGCAATCAGCGCTGCCGCACTCTGCTTCAGCTCGACGTCAACGTCAGCGTGAGTTCGTAGCCGGGCGAGACCCGCCTCGGCGATCGGGTCGGCGACGAGGACGCGCGGCACCGGCTCAGGCGACGAGGCTGGGCTCGGACGACTCCAACGCTCGCTGCGCCGTGGTCAACGCCGCGCCGCGCGTCACCGGGTGCCCATTGGCCTCGAGGCCCCGCTCCAGCACCTCGACGGTCGCGACAACGTCGTCCTCGTGCACGGCACCGAGGTGACCGATGCGGAAGATCTTGCCGGCAAGCTTTCCCTGTCCCTCGCCGACGACCAGGCCGTTGTCACGCCAGGCCTTGAACACCGTCTCGGACTTCTCGCCGCTCAAGGCGTCCGGGAAATAGAGTGCGGTCACGGTGGGCGAGGCGGTCTCCGGATCGGCGGGCAGCAAGCGGAGCCCCAGCGTCCGCCCGGCTGCCCGGAATGCGGCAGCGATGCGGAGATGCCGTTGGAAAATGCTGGGCAACCCCTCTTCGCGCATCATTGTCAGCGACTCGCGCAACCCGAAGAGGATGCTCATCGCGGGCGTGGTGAACGTCATGCCCTTAGCTTGCAGCTTTTGCGCACGCTCCCAATCAAAGTAGAAGCGAGGAGCGCGAGCGTTCGCCTGGCGCTGCCACGCGGCCTTACTAACACTCAGCATGGTGACGCCGGGCGGGAGCATCCATCCCTTTTGCGAAGCCGTGATCGCGACATCCAGGCCCCAGCGATCCACCGGCAGCTCGATTGACCCGATCGAGCTGACCCCATCGACCACCAGCAAGCGCTGACGGCGCTTGACGACCTCGGCCAGCGCCTGCAGCCGGTTGGTCACTCCCGTCGAGGTCTCGTTGTGCGTGATCAGGACAGTGGCGACGTCCGGCTCTTTGCCCAGGAGGTCATCGAGGTCCTGGGGATCGGCGGCTTCGCCCCAGGGCGGCGCGTAGCGGATCACCTGGGCGCCAAAGGCTTCGGCAAGATCGGCAAAGCGGTCGCCGAAGGCGCCGATGGTAACCGCGAGCACCCGCTCACCCGGCGAGACGAGATTGGCGACCGCGCTTTCGAGGCCGCCGGTCCCGCTCGCGGGAAAGATCAGCATGTCGTTCTCAGTCTGGAAGGCCCACTTGAGGCCCGCCTCGAGCTCCGGGAGAAGCGCCTTGAATTCTGGACCACGGTGGTTGATCATCGGGGCGTCCATCGCGCGCTGCACGCGGGCCGGAACGGGCGTCGGGCCGGGAATACGGAGCTGTGAAGTCGGTGCCATGGGTTCTATAGCTTACCGATTTATCGTCGTGAAATCGAGCGACGACGGCGATAGGTGCGGCGGCGATACGGTGGCGGCTGTGGTGTTCGCACCGCCCGGCGGATTGCTGTCCGCATCACGAACCAGAGGACCATGATGCCGCCGATGATGAGGCCCCAGCGTGTCGCGGTCGCCGTGCGGGCCGCATCGGCGGCTGAGGCCGCTTCCGCTTGCTGCTGGGCGGCGGCCGCGGCTTCGGCGTGTGTGATCTGAAGCCCGGTTTGCTCGATCTGCGGGTCCGCTGCCAATATGCCCTGGAAGACGCCCATGGCGATCGCGTCCCGGAAGTCGTTCTGCAGGAGGAGGCTCCGCTCACGTGGATTCGTCAGGTACGCCGGCTCAACGGTAGCCGTCGGAATGTCGGAATGCACCCAGAGCTCCGGCTTGGCGACCACCCCGTTGTCCTGGATCTGAAAGCGGTTCAACGTTTGAGCGAGGCCGGCGTCGATCGCCTGCGCGAACGCAAGGCTATCCGGCTTGGGGTAGAAAACTGCTGCCCCGTTGATCGACGGGTCGCCGTCGAAGGCATTGACGTGCAGGCTGACGAACATGCGGGCGCCCGACGCATGGGCCCGATTCCATCGTTCAGAGATCTCGACGTACTGATCTCCGGTACGCGTGAGAACGACCTTTACCTTCTCTTTGCGGAGGAGCGTGCGCAGTCGGAAGGCCAGGTCCAGCGTGATTTCCTTCTCCATGACGGCGCCGACCACGACGCCGGGATCCCAGAGCTGCGTCGGATCGCTCGTGGGGCTGCCCCCATGGCCCGGGTCGATCGCGACCACATAGGGAGAGGGCATGACGAAGGAGGGCTCTAGAGCTGCTGCCCGAGCCGGTAACAGGGACGTAAGCAAGACGATCCCGGCCGCGAGCACGACCGGGAGGCGAGGCAGTCGCAACCACCCCGAGTATACGGCGCCACAGTAAGAAGTCTTTTAAAGAGCCCCCACCCTGCCCTCCCCCAGAGGGGGAGAAAGATTTAGCCGAGTTAGCGCTGGTCGGCGGTGTAGGGCAGCAGCGCGACGTGCCGCGCGCGCTTGAGCGCCACCGCGAGACGTCGCTGGTGGCGGGCGCAGGTGCCCGTCACGCGACGGGGCAGGATCTTGCCCCGCTCGCTGACGAAGCGGCGCAGACGCGAGACCTCTTTGTAGTCGATGAAATGGACCTTCTCCACACAGAAGTTGCAGACCTTCTTGTGCGGCTTACGGTCGCGCTTTTCAGTCGGTGGTGGCATGGGGTGCTGTCAGCGGCTCCTTAAAACGGAATGTCTTCTGGGTCGACGTCGCGCGAGGGTTCCTCGCCATGCGCGGCGGGGGCGGCGACCGCCGCCTCAACGGGCTCGACCGCGGACGGCTGCGATTGGCTGCGGGGCTCGAGGAACTGGACCTCAGTAGCATTGATTTCGGTGGTCTTGCGCTTCTGGCCATCCTGCCCTTCCCACGAACGGGTCTGGAGCCGGCCCTCGAGATAAACGAGGCTGCCCTTGTGCAGATACTGGCCGCAGATTTCCGCGAGGTTGCGCTTACCGATGTTCCAAACGACGATGTTGTGGTAGTCGGTGTACTCCTTCTTCTCGCCATCCGGTCCCTGGCCGTAGCGGTTGGTCGCGAGCGAGAAGGTCGTCACCGGCGCACCGCTCGGCGTGTAGCGCATCTCCGGATCGCGGGTCAGACGGCCGATCAGCATGGCTTTGTTCAGGTTCATGACTTACCCTCGTCTTGGCGAACCAATAAATGACGGAAGACGCTGTCTGAGATCTTCAGGACGCGCTCGACCTCCTGAACTTTGGCGCGGTCGAGGTCGAACTCTTCGACGACGTAGTGCCCTTCCCGCTGATCGTTGACCGTGTACGCAAGGCGCCGCTTACCCCAGGGGGTGACCTTCTTTACCTGGCCCCCGTTCGTCTGGATCAGCTGGCCGACCTTCTCGATCTCCTGCTGGACCTGTTGGTCATCAAGCTCCGGCTTGACGATATACATGAGCTCGTAGGCTGACAAACGCTACCTCCGTTCCTATGGATTTGCTCCGACTATGGCCTCGAGGCGGCAGCGGAGCAGGAAAGCTTCCGTAGTCTACCAAACCAGCGCCATCCCAAACCCAACAAAAAAGCGGCCGCCCGAAGGCGACCGCTCGCGGAGGGAAACCGGATTCTGGCTCGCCCATCTTATACCCGCGATGTCTAATTATGAAACCCCAGCAGTATCATGTACGGCTGAGCACCAGGTGGGCGCCGACCGTTGGGCTCGAGGTGGGAAACTGGTCGGCGGGGGACTCGAACCCTCGACCTCTTGGATGTGAACCAAGCGCTCTAACCAGCTGAGCTAGCCGACCGGTGCGGCCATTGTAAAGCTATCGTCGGGCGGCTTTCGCGAGCGCCCGAGTGACCGCCTCGGCGGCCTCCATCGGAAGGTACTGGATCGCTTCCGTCACGACGCGGTCGGCTTGCTCGGGCGGCAGTTTGCGTCGCACCACCTCCAACTGCTGATCGACAAGGTCGGCCAGGATCTGCGCCATCTCCTGCCGCCGGCGCCGCTTGAAGAGCTCCTGCTGGGCCGGGTAACCATTGCCGAAGGTGACCGGGAACCCCAGGCGCTGCAGCTCGGCCAGGTCGCGGAAGACGGTCCGTTCGCTGACCTTCAGAATCTCGGCGAGGTCGAGCGCCCGGATCCCCGGGCGAGCGGTCGCCATGGACAGGATGACCAGGAGCCGATGCAAGCGACCTGCTCGATTCACGTTGCTGAACGTAGCACTGCCTACATGGGTCTGCAATTCGATGACGCTCCCTACAATCGGCCTATGAGCGCCGTGGTGGGCGAGCCACGCCGATTCCGAGGCCGCATTCCCGGTGCCGTCTGGCTGGCGATCGCCATCGTGCTGGCGCTGGCAGTCGTCTACCTGGCTCGCCAGATCATCCTCCCGTTTGTACTGGCGCTATTCCTCACCTATCTCCTGCTGCCGCTCGTGAACGCCATGAGCAGCCAGACCCATGGGCGGCGCGGAACGCCTCGCTTCATTGCGTCGTTCCTCGCGCTCGCCGCCTTCATCGGCGTCCTTGTCGTGGCCATCCTGCTGCTCGCGCCACTGGTTGCCGGCGAAGCCAACCGCCTGGGCAGGGCGATGTTCAGCACCGGCGGAAACGAGCCCGCGCTGGCTCGCCGGCTCGCCGCCACCTTCCAGGCCTGGCGGGACACGATCTATGGCACTGGGGTCTTCCCTCCCGACGTGGAGCGACAGCTCGACCAGGAGGTGCGCGACGTGGTCGCGGGAATAGGAGAGACCGTCGGCAACATGGTGCAGGGTTCATTCGCGCTCTTCCCCAAGCTGCTGGAGCTGATCGCGGTTCCGTTGCTCACCTTTTACATGCTGCTCGATGGACCGCGGCTCGCACGGGAGGCGCGGGGCTTCCTCCCGTCGGCTCGGCAGGATGACGCACGCGAGCTGATGAAGCGGTTGAATCGGATCCTGCTCGAATACGTCCGCGGCCAGCTGTTAACGAGCGTGTTCATCGGGGTGGTGGCGACCGTCGGCCTCTTTGTGATCGGGCTTCGGATGGCGCTGCTCGTGGGGGTCATTGCCTTCTTCCTCGAGGCGGTGCCGTTCTTCGGCCCGTTGATCTGGGGGACGTTGGCGGTCGTGCTGGCGCTGGCCCAGGCGGGGCCGGGGAGCCCGCTCCCGATCTTCGTCGGCATCTTTGCGCTGGTCGCCCAGCAAGTCGACAGCCACGTCTTTGCTCCGTGGATCCTGGGCCGGTTCACGCGGGTTCATCCGCTGCTCTTGATCTTCAGCACCCTGCTCGGCGCCTCGCTATTCGGATTGATCGGTATGTTCCTGGCCGCACCGATCACGGCCCTCGCCAAGGAGACGTTTCTGTTCGCGATGGAACGGGTAAAGGCTAAGCGCGGCGCGGCCAGCTTGAGCGTGTCCGCCTGATCGCGATTCCAGTTGGTAAGGTGAAGGATTCCATGCCCAAAGAGACAAAGGACGGTAAGGCGAAGGCCCCTAAGGAACCTCAGGCGGAGGTACCCTCGGAGGTCGCCGCCGAGAACGGCGCCGGCGGCGCAGCCAAGGCCCGCACCGCCATTGATGACGTGATCGCGGCCATCGAAGGCGCACGCGACAAGGTCATGGCCGATGAGGTCAAGGCGCTCACCAAGCTCGGCATTCCGCGTGCCATGGCGTACCAGATGGTCGCTGCCCGATTCCACCAGAACGTCGTAACCGACGGCGAAGGTGGCGGACCCGAGTTCGAAAACAGCCACTGGAACGATCGGTAAGAGTGAACCGCGACCGTTACTGACGGTCGCCCAGGCGCGCGAGCGGATTCTCGATCGGATCGCCGCGCTCGACACTGAAACCGTTGCCCTGTCAGACGCCCGCGGCCGCGTCCTGGCCGAGGAGGTTCGCTCCGAGCGGGACGTTCCTCCGTTTGCCAATTCGGCGATGGACGGCTATGCCGTCCGAGCGAGTGACGTTGCGCCGGCGTCGGCGGCACACCCGGTGCGGCTGCGCGTGTTGGGCGAAGTCCGGGCCGGCGCCGCTCCGCCAGCTGCGGTGCAGCCCCAGACGGCACTGCGCATCATGACCGGCGCCATGATCCCCGACGGATCGGACGCGGTGGTACGCATCGAGGACACCGCGGAGCACGATGGCACGGTCGAGGTTCGGGTCCCCGTGGCCGCCGGCACCAGCCGGCGGGCGGCCGGCAGCGATCTGCGGCGTGGCGACCTGGTGGCGGCGGCGGGACGCGTCGTGACACCAGGGTTGATCGGCGTGCTCGCCTCGGCCGGTCGGGTCGCGGTGCAATGCATCCGGCAGCCAAGGGTGCTGGTGTTGACCACGGGTGACGAGTTGCGCGAGCCGGGGGAGGCGTTGGGGCCTGGGCAGATCACCAACACCAACCGCTACACCCTGCTCGCGGCCGTGCATGATGCGGGCGGCATCGTGATCGATGCCGGCGTGGCGCGCGACGAGCGCGGCGATCTGACCGAGCGATTAGCCGCGGCCGGCGAGACCGACCTCGTGGTGACGAGCGGCGGCGTGTCGATGGGTGACTACGACCTGGTCCGGGGCTTGCTCGAAGAACGTGAGGCGGTTACGTTCTGGCAGGTGGCCTTGCGGCCGGGCAAGCCGCTGATGTTCGCTACGGTCGGCGGCGTGCCGCTGATTGGTTTGCCGGGCAACCCGGTGTCGACCCTGGTGGCGTTTGAGCTTTTCGTTCGGCCCGCGCTGCTCAAGCTGCAGGGGCGCACCGACCTCGAACGGCCCCGGCTGACCGCGATCACCGAGGAGCCGCTGCAGAACCCGCCGCATCTCGAACAGTACTTTCGCGGTATCGCGCGGCACGAAGGCGCGCGGATCGTCGTTCGGCTGACGGGCGACCAGGGCTCGCACGTCCTTCGTTCGATGGCGGATGCCAATTGCCTGGTGGTCGTGCCCCTCGGGACGAGCGAGGTGGCGGCGGGAACCGCGGTCGACATCATCCCCCTAGGGCCTATCGGCTAAGCCCCCACGCTGCCCCCCGGAGGGGCAGGGAACAATTTAGACTCTGTCTGAAGGGAGAAGCGATGGGGCGAATCGACCCGGAACGGATCCGTAACGTTGCCTTACTCGGCCACAGCCACGACGGCAAAACGAGCCTGGCCGAAGCCATGCTCTACGCCGGCGGCGCTGTCGACCGGCTGGGTCGTCCGGACGCGGGCAACAGCACCTTCGACTTCGAGCCGGAAGAGGTCAAGCGGAAGATCTCGATCGGCACCGCGGTCGCGCATCTGAACTGGCACGACCACAAGATCAACCTGCTCGATGCACCCGGCTTCCAGGACTTCGCCGGCGAAGTCGTCGGGGCTTTACGCGCTGCTGAGGGTGCCCTGCTGGTGGTGGGGGCCAGCACCGGCGTCGTGGTCGGGACGGAACTGGGGTGGCACCAGCTGCGCGACCGAAATCTGCCGACGCTGATCGTGGTCAACAAAATGGACAAGGAGAATGCCGATTACTGGCGGACGGTCGACGGGTTCAAGGAGTTCAATCCGCGTCCGGTCTCGATCCAGGCGCCAATCGGCCACGAGGCCGGCTTCAAGGGCATCGTCGACCTGTTGACGCGCAAGGCCTACGAATTCGATCAGCAAGGTCACGCGAAAGAGGTCCCGCTTCCCGGCGACCTGGCCGCCGAGGTCGAGTCGCGCCGGTCACCGCTTGTCGAAGCGGCAGCGGAGACCGACGATGCGCTGCTTGAGAAGTACCTCGAAAGCGGCGAGCTGAGTGACGCCGAGGTCACGGCCGCACTGGCCAAAGGCGTAGCCGCCGGCACGATCGTGCCGGTGCTATGCGCTGCAGGCGGCAAGTCGATCGGCATCGGGAGCCTCCTCGATGCGATCGTCGCGCTGCTGCCCTCGCCCAAGCAAGCCGCATCCGTCGAGGCGGTCAACCCGCGTACTGACCAGCCCGAAACGGTGACTGCCGACCCGGCCCGGCCGCTCACCGCGCTGGTTTTCAAGACCACCGCCGATCCATTCGTGGGCCGGATCAGCTACGTCAAGGTCGTGTCGGGAACGCTGACAGCCGGAACCCCGCTGCTCAATGCCTCGAAGGATCAGCCGGAGCGTCCGGGGACGATTGGGTATCCGAAAGGGAAAACGCTCGAGGCGGCAACCGAAGTCGTGGCGGGCGACATCGCGGGGATCAGCAAGCTGCAGGCGGCGGCCACCGGCGACACGCTCGCCAGCCGCGATCATCCCCTGCGGCTGCCGCCGATCCAATACCCGGAGCAGACCTACAGCGCCGCCGTCAGCGCCAAGAACAAGGCCGACGAGGAAAAGGTCAACGCCGCGCTCGTCAAGCTCGTCGATGAAGACCCGACCCTGACACTGGAACACGAGCCGATCACGAAGGAGTCGATCGTGCACGGCATGGGCGACGTCCATCTCGAGGTCGTGCTGGAGAAGATGAAACGCAAGTACGGCGTCGAGGGCATGCTGACCGTGCCTCGAGTGCCCTACCAGGAGACGATCACCGGCAGCGCCAAGGCGGAGAAGAAGTACAAGAAGCAGTCGGGCGGCGCCGGACTTTACGGCCACTGCGTCATCGACATTGCCCCGGTCCCGCGGGGGACGGGGTTCGTCTGGGAAGACAAGATCTTCGGCGGAAGCATCCCGCAGAACTTCCGACCGTCGGTCGAGAGGGGCGTGCGCGAAACGATGGAGCAAGGGGTACTGAGCGGCAACCCGCTGGTCGACATCAAGGTCCGCCTGCTAGATGGATCAACGCACCAGGTCGACGGTAAGGACATCGCGTTCAAGCTGGCGGGGGCCATGGCGATGCGCCAGGCGGTGATGGATGCCAGGCCGATCCTGCTGGAGCCGATCATGGACGTCGAGGTGTTCGTCCCGGAACGCAACATGGGCGACGTGATCAGCGACCTCAATGGGAAGCGCGGCAAGATTGCGGGCATGGAGCCATCCGGCGATCACACGGAAAAGGTGCGGGCGCAAGTCCCCCTCTCGTCGATGTACCGGTTCCCGATCGACCTGCGGTCGATCACCCAGGGACGAGGAAGGTACACGATGAAGTTCTCGCACTATGAAGAGGTGCCGGCACACGCAGCACAGCCGGTGATTGCCGCCTATCAGAAGTCGAGGGGCGGCGAAGAAGAACAAGAATAGGTCATCGGGCGCGCGGCTCCGCCCAGAGGGGTACGCCGGCCCACGCCAGCCCCAGCAGGGTTTTCGCATCTTGCAGCTCGCCGCTGGAACGCAGCACCTGCAGGTCGTGCGCATCGAAGGGATTGACCTGGAAAGATTCGTCGAGGTCGGCATGCGCCTCGGTCGGTGACAGGTCCTCGGCGAGGAAGAAGGTCATACGCTCATCGCAGTAGCCCGGCATCAGGTAGGCACGCCCCAGGGTGGTCCATCGCTCAGCCTTGAGGCCCGCCTCTTCGGCGAGCTCGCGGCGCGCCGCCGCCGGGACCTCCTCGCCCGGTTTGTCGAGGGTGCCCGCCGGAATCTCCCATAGCTCGCGACCGGTGACGTAGCGAAACTGGCGAACCAGGACGATGCGGCCGTCCGCGCGGCGCGGGACGATCGCAACCGCGCCCGGGTGTCGAACGATCTCCCGTGTGGTGAGATGCCCATTGGGCAATCGCACCCGGTCGCGGTACACCTGGAAGAGTTTGCCGCCGTACACTTTCTGGCTGTCGACCTTTTCCTCCATACCGGGATTATCATGGCTGCTTAGGTCATGATCGAACGGACCGTTCTGGAAATCGCACAGCATCGCTTCTGGGCCTGGCAACGTCGCACGGCCCCGACGCCGCGCAGCCAGCTGCGCGAGACCGATCAACTGCTGGGGGCGGTCGAAGAATGCCGTCTGCGGGACATCAAGTTGGTTCCCACCCACATCTGGCGGCGGATCGTTCACCTCCTCGGTCAGCTGGATGGCAAGTACACGGAGAAGCTGGGCATCGACCGCTCGGTCGAGCGCTCGGGCGAGGTCCTCTTCGAGGCCCAGGAGGACCTCATGCTGGCTGCTCGAGGCCGCTGGCGTGGCCGGGCCGGCAACATCGTCCCCCTTTTCCGCCGCCCCTAGCCTCCACCCTGCCCTTCCCCGTAGGGGGAGGGACACCTCCCAGAGGCCGGGGGGACCTGTCCGCACCCCCTACGAACATATGTTTGCTTTTTCCGCCGGTTTCTGCTAGCCTGCACGCATGGGCGAGATGGCAATGTTGGTCGAAGGCACCCCGGGAAGCCGCCTAGTCAGCGATCTAACCACGGTTCCGCTGCTTCGACGCGTGGTCGAAAGCCTGGCAACAATGCGGCCCGGCCGGTATACCGTCTACCTCGGCCGACCCGATCCGGCGGCCGTTCGGGCCGAGTGGGATCAGGAGGTCGCTCTTCTCCGCTGCGCTCGGCGCGCCGTGGTCACGACACCGGACACCACTCCGCTCCCGCAGGAAGCCGATCGGCGGGATCCGGGTCTCGGCTGGCTGGCCCACGTCTGGTTCAGTGCGGTCATGGGCGACGACACGGCGATGGCGGTCATCTGCCAGCCCGACCCGGTCCATCCGCAGGAAGCCTGGCTGCTCACCGACCCAACCGCGGTGCGGCGTTTCGTCGCGGCGGTTGAGGGCGAATTGGCTCGACCCGACCCCCAGCTGCTCGCGGTCTAACCCTCCGTACAATTGGGGCCGCGTGAGGCACCCTAATCAACCCTGGCCGTTGCTCGTCGCCGGCACCATCACCCGCGATGACGTTCGCACCCCGATGGGCGTCAATACCGATGGTCTCGGTGGATCAGCGACCTACTTCACGCTGGCGGCGCGGCTCTTTGCACCGGTGTCCGTCGTGGGCACGGCTGGTCCAGACTTCATGCCGGCCTTCGAGGACGCCATGCGCGATACCGGCGCCGACCTGCGCAGCGTCGTGCAGTCGGCGCTCCCAACCTATCGCTGGCATGCCGAGCACGACTACGAAACCGGCACCACACGCAACGAACACTCGGATCAGGGCGCCTACCGTGGCTTCACTCCTTTGCTCACCGCCGACCAGCGCAAGGCCAAAATCGTCTTCCTTGGAAGCATGGAGCCTCGCCATCAGATGCGCGTGCTGGAGCAGCTCGAGGCGCCCTGGCTCGTGGCGGGCGACACGATGAAGCTCTACATTCGCGAGCAGCCGGAAGCGCTCGAGCCCGTTCTCCAGCGCCTCGATTACCTCTTTCTCAATGCCTCAGAGGCGATGGCACTGGCGAAGGTCGACACGATCGAGGAGGCGTCGGAGCAGCTGCGGCATCGGTTCACGCTGCGAGGGCTGGTCATCAAGGAAGGGCCGAAAGGCGCGACCCTCTACCGCCACGGCGAGGACATTCACCTTCGGGCGCTGCCCGTTGATCCGCCAACCGATCCGACCGGCGCCGGCGATGCGGTCGCGGCCGGGTTCCTGGGGTGCCTCGCCGAGCAGCAGGTCGAAACCGATGACTCGGTGCGCCTCGCCCTTGGGTACGCGATGGTGATGGCGTCCTTCGCCATCCAGCACTTCAGTGTGCGAGGGCTGCAGCCGATCGCCCGGAATGATGTCGAGGCACGGATGGCGTCGATGGCCTGGCAGGTTCAGCCGACCGGTTGACCTGGCGAACGGGTGGATTGACGGTCGACGTCCTGCAGGGCGACCTGACCGAACAGGACGTCGACGCTATCGTCAATGCGGCGAACAACGACCTGGTCCTCGGCGGGGGTGTCGCTGGAGCCATTGCCCGCCGCGGCGGTCCAACGATCCAGGCGGAATGCCGCGCGATCGGTCCGATCGAGGTCGGTGGCGCCGCCATCACCGCGGGCGGCCAGCTCAGAGCCCGCTTTGTTGTCCACGCGGCGAGCATGCGCTTAGGCGGCCCCACGTCCGCGGAAAGCCTGCGCCGTTCGACCCGGCGCAGCCTCGAGCTGGCAAGCGAGCGAGGGCTGCGATCGATCGCGTTCCCCGCGGTTGGCACCGGGATCGCGCGCTTCCCCCTGGACGATTGCGCCCGGATCATGCTCGAGGAAGTCGTGATGCATGGTGGGCAAGCCACCTCCCTGAAGGAGGTGCGCTTCGTCCTCTTTGGCAACGAGGCCGAAGCCGCGTTTCGCCATGAGGCGGAGCGCCAGTTAACCGCGGAATAGACCGGGCAGAAAGATCGACGCAAGGAAAACCAGCGTCACGGCGGTCAAGAAAACGAAGACCAGGCCAGACAGGGCGTTGGTGAACACGCCGTTGCGGTAGCGGCCCAACACACGCTTGTCGTTCGCGAGAATCAGGAGGAGTGGAAGGAGCAAGGGGAGCATGACCCCGTTGACGATGTTCGGCAGGTTTGTGATCAACGCTAGCGGCGCGCCCGGAAACATCGCAACCCCCGCGCCGAGCACGATCAGCGTCGTGTAGATCGTCTGAAAAGCCGGGGCTTCGCGGAAGGACTTGTCGATGCCACGCTCGAAGCCGAAGGCCTCGGTGATGGCGTAAGTCGTGGTCAGTGGCAACACCGAGGCAGCCATCAGCGACGCGTTCATCAGGCCGAGGGCGAACAGGAGCGTCGCGTAGTGACCGGCAAAGGGCATTAGCGATAGCGCGATCTTGTTAAAGGCGGACGGGTCGCTGGGATCGACCTTGATGTGGTGGGCAAAGATCGTCGCGCCGCATGCCACGATGATGAAGAAGGCGACGATCTGCGTCATAAAGATGCCGATCCCGGTGTCGACCCGCTCGTAGGTCAGGTCGGCGGGATGGAGGCCCTTGTCCGCGACGTTGGATTGCTGAAAGAAGGCCATCCAGGGCGTGATCGTAGTGCCCACCACCGAGATGAAGATCAGGATGAATGCAGTGGTGGGCCGCACCGTCGGCACAAAGGTCTGCTTGATCACCTGGCCCCAGGGCGGATTCGCCATTGCCGCGGAGACGGCGTAGGAGACGTAGATCAGCGTCAGCACCAGCAAGACGCGTTCAACCACCCGGAATGACCCCCGCAACACGAGGAACCAGACCAGAAACGCGGCGATCGGGACCGCGATGTAGCGCGCCAGGTCGCCGGCAAACGGGAACAGCAGCGCGGCTGCCGCCGCGATCCCGGTGAACTCGGCGACCGTCGTGGTCGCGTTGGCGATGAAGAGCAGGATCATCGCCCACAGGGTTGGCGTGACGCGAAG
>Ga0209220_1000365_pt1 | contig 16277 bp, 13 predicted proteins | sample BlaSpr_A8_OM3_M3_FD_187984 | JGI IMG/M metagenome (GOLD analysis project Ga0209220, IMG submission 187984) | Forest soil microbial communities from Thunder Bay, Ontario, Canada - Black Spruce, Ontario site 2_A8_OM3_M3 (SPAdes) (version 2) | ecosystem: Environmental > Terrestrial > Soil > Boreal... | reverse complement strand
GCCGCAGAAAACGAACTCTCCAAGCACGAAGGCGCCTAGTTCCGTTGACCCCTGGCTGAGTCGGCAGATCTCTTGAAGGACTTCGGCACTTGGGAGAGCTACGCGAGCCCCGAGATGCGGAAGCCGGCGCTGAGACGGCACATAGGTGATCTTGCCTGCGACGATTTTGACCGCACCCAGCAGTTTCACTTGCACTCGGTACTTTAGCCGCTGCTGTTTGAGGTCCTCGGGCACATCCTGTTTGCGGCGCTGCATCGTGTTGACGTAGTCCTCTCCCTCCGGCGTTGCCAGCAACCCGGAAGGAACGAACCGCGTGATGCGGCCAAGCGCCGCCTCCTCCTGCGAACCAAGCTCAATGAGCAAGAACTGGCCAAGTTGAGGCCGGTCCAACATGGACCCTTCGTAGGGGGCGATGATCTCAGCCGCAAACTCGAGGCCCTTTTCATTGAACCCTTTAAAGGTCCCCATGAGCTCGGAATTCGCGAAGAGCACTGTCACGCCTCCTTGTAGCGCAGCGCTGCGAGGGAACGCCCCAGGTACTTCAGCCTCAACAGGCGCTCTGCCTGCTCGGCCGCGAGGCCTGCGCACATTCCGTTGAGCAGCAAGTCCTGCATGATCTCGATTTCGAGTCCGGTGAGCTTCGCGTAGTCGTGCGCTCGTTGAATGCACATGGGGTAGTCTGGAATCGGAAAGCCTTGCTGCGCGTCAACCGTCAGTTGGCCGAGTACCTTGTCGGCCTGCCCCAACTGCCATTCGGCGACATCAACCGGCCACACCGGGTCGAGGCCTCGGTCACCGAATTTTACGAGGAACATGCGCCCTAGAGACTGATAGAGCTTGCGACCCTCGTCGTCGGGGTCGGAGGTCTCATAGGTGTCGAGCCAGGTACGGTCGAAGTTGTAGCAATCGGCCTCGATGTCGTCAGGAACCTGCACGTAACAGGGGTAGTCACGCTGGAATGTCCCTTCGAGCTCGAGCGCCACCGCGAGCTGGCCAAGGACCGCGCTTTGCTTCGCGACACCAACGAGCGAAAGACGGACATTGCGTTTAAGGTGTGCCTCAACACCCTCGCGAAGGCGCTTGTCGATGTCCGGGAATACGTCTCGACGGAAGGACTTCGTCCTAAGGAGCCCATCTCGTACCAGGATTGTGTCCGATCCCCATTGGAGGTTTGGGTTGGTGATCAGGTCATAGAGGACAGCCCATTCGACTATATCGCGGTAACAACGCAAAGCTCCAGTGCTCTTCCCAGGTGTCCCAGCCGCGCGGATCAGGTATGACAGCTCCCGGAGCTCCTTCTTCAAGTCACTGCAGAGGCGCTGCAGCGGGACGACGGTACTGGGCGTCCCCGCCTTGGCTCTGCTCTCCAGCTCGGATAAAGCAGTAGTGTTGGCGACGGCGTCCAGTGCGCACTCGTTTCCGCGCGAGTCGACTACTCGCACAAGCTCAATGACCGAGGGATTGAACGTGAGACGGTTGTCTCCTCCGTCTGTGGAGACAAACGCAACCGCGTTCACAGAGTAGGTGCGAAGAGGCTTGACTTGGTCCTTCAGCTTTCTCGCATACTCTCGAAACTTGGCAACCAGCGGGTCGTTGACCTTGTACGCGGCCAAGACCTTGGCTTTGAGTGCTTCGACATCAAGATTCGCGAGGGCCATAATTCCTCTCAGGAACCGACGGCAATCCTCATCCCAGACGTCGGCGTCTCGGTCTGAGGGCGCAACCGCGCTCGCTGCCAGCCATTCATAAGCAGTTGGTGAATCGAGGACCGCGTCACGGATAGATACGTTTCGTCCCGCAGAGCACGAGGAACCAGCCATCGATCTCTACAAAATGCGGCTATGTCGTTAACGGACAGGCAATGGGAGTTTACTATCTGCTCGTCCCCCCTGAGAACCTCTTTCCAGTTCTGCGCGACTGGGATGCCGTATACTTCCCGCTCAACACCGTGCTTCAGTACATGAGCCGACTCAAGGTCGACGGCGTCTAAAGCCGCACGTGCGACACGCAACTTCCAGTTAGGGCCCATACCGAATCTGTTTCCTGAGGCGTAGGGGTGCTTGCGTTGCTTCAGGAAGCGTCGCATCAAGTCGAAAAGGTGCCCAGACAAATGGAAGTGACCATATCCCTTGGTAACTCCTACTCTCGTGAACACCGGTCCATTAGGTAACAAAAGGCGATTGTAGAGTGATGAGCGCCCAAGAGCGGACGTGGTAGTGAGGAGAACAAGTTTCGCGCAGTGTCGTACCTTCGCGATTACCGAAGTCCGGCCCACGTACTTGTCCTCGTACCCCTTCATCACTTCTTGGCTCGTCATAAGGGCTGCAACCAGTTTTCCGCCGATCAGCTGCGCATACGGCGGTACTGCGCCCACAACATAGGCGTCCATCACATGAACGAGTCGTTCTCGTCGATCGGTCGCAGACCAACCAACCCACGCGTCTCGCGCGCTGAGGTTGAATACAGGATCGCCTAAAGCGAACACTCCAATCAACTTTCCGTTCTGGCGATCTCTAACCAGGTATCGCAAACGCCGGCCGAATCCTCCTGATACTGGGACTGACCACATTGTGGTGGCCAGCCTGAATAGCTCGGCCTCCTCAGTGCCAGGACCTATTGGGATCAGTTCCGGCTGAATTGAAGCCGGAGCAATCTCATGGCCATCGGCGAAGTGCTGCAGGAGGGCAGGTCCGCGATCCTTGATGAAGGCACGATCCGCGAACAGTAGTGCCCTGCGACTTGGCCTGTGCAGGTCTCTGACCTCGTCTTTGGTCAGACCCACTGGGAGTGAGTACCCGTTCCCGGTCCTCTGAAAGCCGAGGCCGAGAAGGCGTCGACGAACCGCATCGCGAAGTTGGTCCTTTGTGATCCATCGGCTCACAGACGAGGCTCACCAGTGTAGGTGTCAGGTCGACAGGAGTCGGTCGAGGCACGACAACAATACCGCGCACGCTGAAGGCCGATAAGGCCCAAATGCCTTCAGAATCGGCGCCTCAACAGAACCCCTTCATGTCGCAGAGACGCCTATTGCGCTCTCTTCGCGGCAATCAGGTTCGTAGGTTGCGCTGGAGGTCAACGGCTCGGGACGACGGGCGGGCTCTGTTTCGTCGTGGCATGTGCAGTACGAATATCGTCATTAGCAACCACCTCAGGCCGCGAAGTGGAAGCGCCAGTCGAGGTCCGCGGGCAGCTTAGCTTATCACTTCCCTTCGATCACTTGGCCGGGGTCTGCCCGGCTGCCGCCTTGCGTCCCACGCTCGTGATCCGCCATTCCTTGCCGCCGTCTGCCTCAATGAAACCCTCTTTCCTCATAGGTCTTCGAGCACGCCTCACCATGACTTGCCACCGAGGGCGCCCGTTAGACATCGTCTCGAAGTCTTCCGGCTTCAGCGCTTTCGCCAGCAAGGGTTCAACTCGACTGAGAAGCTCGGACGTCGAAGCCCGTCCGTCACCTGACACGAGGGCTTGAAGGATAGGTCGGTAATACTCCCACAGTGGGGTTTTCTCTGCCTTTGCACCGCTGCTAGTACCACCTCCGCGAAGACTGCGCCACTTCTCGCGGAGAGTCTCCACTTCCAATTCGAAGGTGCCTACAAGACGGGCAACGTCGACGAGGGCCTGCGCGCCGGCGTAGTTCCCTCTAGAGAGCAACTTCGAAGCATGGTAGTGGATCTGTTTGAGGGAGCCCTTGATTTCCCGTTTGACGTTTCGAAGTGCTCGCTCCACACTTCCGGCTCCAGGAACCTTGGTCATGCGGCGGCTCCCTTCCCGCTACTCACCTCCTGAATCATCTCAATAATCTCGAGGGGTTTCGCCAGCACGCCGACGCCGGCTGGCGTCTTCCCCGTCTTGAACACGTGCGCCCAGAAGTCACGGTTCTGCTTCGCACCGAACACGGTGATGCTGAGGTTCTTGTCGACCCAGCAGGGAAACTCCCTCAGCCGCTTTAGAAATGCTTCGACCCGCTGCCAAAGTGCATCGGGGAGCTTGTGCTGCATCAAGCGATCCTTATCGATCGCCTCCCCAACAAGGGCGTAATAGTGCTCGACCACCAGTCGCACATAGGATAAGACGGTCGCGAGAATCTCCTCACGCGCGGTGCGCCACGCGCGCAGGTGATGCTCGGGTATCTGTTCGCCCTTCTGCACCCGGTTCTCAAGCTTGTGACCTCCGAGTTCCGGGTCCCACTGACCGACGAAGAAGATGTCGGCAAATAGGTTCATCAAGCGGACCATCTGATCCCGTTCAACGAAACGCGGATTGTCTCCCCGCTCGACTCCCTGCCCGATCGGGCTCTCGATCACCTTCATGTAGAGAAATTCGGCAAAGAATGTTCTTTCGACGTTCGAATACGCGAGAGGCCGCTCGCCACCTTTGCCCGCCCACTGAACGAACTCTCTCAGTCGATTATCCTTGTGGTAGTTGATAGAGTCGCGCACACTGTCCACGATGTAGCGTTGCATCTCCCGGTGCTCACCCTTGAAGAAGGTGACCAAGTCCTTCTCGCTAAAGGAGTAATCGTCCTCGCGCAGGTTCTTCATCTCCTGGTACTGCCGCACTCGCTCGGCATACAGGGTGCTCCCTAGGTGCCGAAGGACAGCGGGGTCGAACGCTACTTGCCGAAGCTTGTCGCCGGCATTCGTGTTTGCTTGGAGCAACACGTTAGTGTCCGGCTCCACAAAGACACGAACCGGTAGCTCCTTCACACCCAGCAGAATCTGCGCCGCAGCTTTGTGTTGGCCGTCGAACACCCTGAGGCGACCGGCCCCATCCGACTCAGGCGCCCACCACGCGAGGGCGACGTGGAGCTGGGGACGCTTCTTCATGAACTCTTCGATCAACCCTCTAATGTTTGCCCCGATCGTGCGAGGATTGATCCGATCGTCGTGGTGCAGGAATGGCAGGGGAACAACCGCGAAGAAGTACTTCATGTCACTGAGTGAGTCCCGGTACAGAGGAGCGTCTTCAATCGCAGTGTTGCCCATGCTCGCAAACGCGTATTCGACCCGGTTCCCCTGAGCCAGAATGCGAATGGGGAACTTCGCGCCACCATACTTGGCCAGCACATGGCCAAGGTTTGCGCCTCGCTCGCCACGCTCCTCCGCGGCTTCCTGGAGTTTCTCGAACTCCGCCATGCGGCGCGCCACACGAAGGTCGGAGCTTCCCTTGCTGCGATTACAGCTGGAGTGGGCTAACGCGAAGTTGTTCTCGTCGTCCGGACCGTGCTCGGCAAGCGGCACGATATGATCGATGTCGAGCTGGCCATCGTGAAGCACGAGATTGATGGGCTCGTCGCAGATGAAGCACTTGCCCGACTGCCGGTCGAGGAGACGACGTTCCAGGGCCTTACGCTCATCCGCGCCGAGGCCGGCTAGAGTGTCCGAGCGAGTTGCCATTGCCATGTCCCTAGGTCAGGGTTGCCGACTGTCGGAGACGCTGAAACGAGCTCGACTTCGGTCGATGGAGGTGTGGAGCTGCGACAAGAATACCGCCCGCACCTAAACTCGACAGGGGTGATGGTTCGCAGTAGCGTGCCGCAAAAGCGCCCCCTGGTGCCGCAAAAGCGCCCTACTCCGCCCCATTTCGGGCACCCATCTTTGGAATCGTACCACGCTAATCGTGCAACCCAAGGAGTGGCCCACGTGGCCTCGAGCGACCGCATCGACAAGGAAGCCTTCCTTCCGGCTGTGACGTGTTTGACCCAGGGGTGGTACGCCCGTCGCGCACCGAAGAAGGAGCTATCCCCGGGAGTTGAGTGGCGATTCTACGTAGGCGCTGAGATTGGACGACTAGCTCGGGGGTGGCTGGGCGCCGGCGTACCGCTTCCTAGGAGTCCAGTGGAGAATGCCCTCGCCGCAACAGCCAGGGCACTGGACGATCCAACGACTGCCCTTGCATACGAACCGACGTTCGCCACAGACGACTTCGTTGCCCGGGCCGATGCCGTCCGAAGGAACGGCGCGTTGTGGGATCTAATGGAAGTGAAGTCCGGCAAGCTCCCTGATGGTGGTGACCCCAAGAAGGTCAAGTCTGACTACATCGATGACTTCGCCTTTACCACCTTCGTGGCCAAAGCGGCCGGCCTTGAAATAGCCCGATGCGTCTTGGTCCTGATTCGAGGGGATTATCGATACGGGCAGCCAATGACCGAGCTGCTGGGCGAGATCGATGTTACGCAGGAAGTCCTCCCGCGAGCACAAGAGTTCGCGTCGATTGGCGCCAGAGTCGCGACCGCATTGTTGAGTGGCGACCGGCCCAACCCAGATCTCATCCTCGCATGTAAGAACTGCCCCTTCTACGCAACTCAGTGCATCGGTGTCGGAGTTCCTGATCCTGTGTTCTTCTTACCGAGATTGAGTGAAAAGCGGTTTGAGAAGATCAAATCCTACGGTCGGATCTCTGCGCTTCCGGCAGAAGTGGACCTGACAGATGCACAGGAGCGGGTGGCCAACGTCTTTCGCACTCGTGAGCCACTCGTTGAGCCCGACGGCTTGGAGCATCTCGACTCAGTGGCTTGGCCCGCGTATTACCTCGACTTTGAAAGCGTAGGGCCAGCCATTCCGTGGTTTCCAGGTGTCGCTCCCTACGAGCACATGCCATTTCAGTTTTCGATCCATGTCTGCGACGCGCCTGGTCACGAGACGGCCTACGATGCTTACCTCGCGCCGAATGAAGGGGACTGGCGGGAGGCCTTGGCCACGGAGCTGGTCAGAGGTCTAGGAGGCAGCGGTTCGATTCTCATGTACTCACCATACGAAGGTCGTATGCTCAACTATCTCGCCGATGCTGTCCCGCGATTTGCTGCCGAACTCAAGGCTCTTGAGGAACGTCTCTACGATCTCGAGCCGATATTCAAGAATGGGTATTTTCACGCAGGGTTCATGGGCCGCACGTCCATCAAGGAGACCCTGCCGACGATGGTCCCCGAGTTGAGCTATAAGGACCTTGAAGTGCATGGAGGAGATGACGCCGCGGGTCTATTCGCCTTGATGAGAGTCGGGAGCTATTCGCCGGCGGACCGTCAGCACCATAGAGAAAGTCTGCTCGAGTACTGTAAGATGGACACGCTCGCGATGGTTCGATTGCATCAGGTGCTGGTAGAGCTCCGTGCAAGTCTCGCGTGATCCACCGGGTGGTGTAGCGCCCACAGGACGGCAAAAACCGCGGCCTTTCCTCCGTTCCACGCCAGCAAGACCGACGCAGACTTTAGTCTGAAGACCCTCAGAGCCCTCCTGCATACCTTGGTGCGCACCACACCCACTGGATTCGACCTGCTTGACGTCGAAGAAGATTGGCAAAGCGTTTGGCGAGCACCTGAAGAAGACCCGGCAGAAGGCCGGGCTCACGCAAGAGGCGCTGGCTTTCCGCACGCGCTTACATCGCACCTACATCAGCTTGCTCGAGAGGGGGCTCAAGAGCCCGACTCTCGAGACGCTCTTCCGAATCTGTTCCGCCCTCAATGTACCTCCCGAAGACTTCGTCGCAGAGGTTACCAAGCTGATTGGCCCGACGCGCCAGTCAAAGGCTTGAGACGGTGGCCAGGCGGCGTTTGGCAAGGCTCTATGACGACCGCGGCACCCCCAACGCGGGGTTCAACGCGTTGGTCAAGGGATGGCTCGATCTCTCCTCCCCGGTTGCGGAGCACAACCCCCCAAAGGCGTTTGAGACGGTCCGCGAAGCGTACGAGTTGGCTCTGAGGGCGCTCCTGAATGCACCTGAGGCCTTGAGCCGGGCGGCAGTACACAAGTTCCTGCTCTCGAGCCTGACCGACCTGCTGTTCAAGGTGGACCTCCCAGCGGAGCTCGCCGGCCGCCTTTCGGCGGAGAGGATCAACGAGACTGGTTTCCGCACCACGCTCGCGCAGGCCGTCGCGAAGAACGCCGGAGAGAATTTCACGAACGCGATGGTGTACGCTCTGTCCGACGCACTCGGGGGTCAGGATGAGGTCCTGGTCGACAAGGGTTTGCCCCCGCACCTCAGAAAGCTCCTCACTCTCAAGAGGACATTCCGGGGCACGAACGGGGAGACTCGAGTTCTTGAGATCCCCATCGAGGCCGATCTAAGCATCTTTTCCCGAAGCGATCCGAAGACCTCGATCATTGTGAGCGCGAAAACTCGACTCAAGGAAGTCTTTCACATTGGCACGATGTGGAAACTCTTCTTCGACATGATCGGAGACGAGCACAGTCTCAGGAAATGGGGTCTCGAGGGCAGCAACGAAGGGAAGAACATGCTGTACGTCTTCGCCACCGCGGACATGATATCGAAAAAAGGTCGCAAGACTCAGGGCCCGGACGTCGAGCGGGATCAGGCGCGGAACCTGATTGCCGTGGATGCCTCCTTCTTCGACTACGTCTTCGTATCGAAGCACGGGATTCCGCACGTCGCGGCCACGGTTGACCTGCAAGGCGGGAGAGAGGCCCTCTTCCACGAGCTCGGAACTCTACTGGACCTGATTGCTCAGCACTTCGCACCCGTGGGGTTTCGCCTCCAGTAGCCGTGGCTCAGAAGAGACTGGCCTGGGAGACCCGATCCATCCTTTCCGGGGCCTCGTCATCGTTCGTCACTTGGGCCTGGCTAAAGATGGCGTGTTGCCGGTGCATGTCGGCGAGGCGCTCCGCAAAGATGTTCGAGAGCAGAGGAGGGACAGCGTCACCGATCATTGAATAACCGTCGACAACCCCCACACTACCGAAACGGAAGAAGTCGGGGAAGGATTGGACACGGGCTGCCTCCCTGATGCTCAGGGCACGATTCTCATAGGGGTGGATGTAGCCGTATGTGTCCTTCCCGATGTGCGCGACAACGGTCTTACACGGCCGCTCGGCAGAAAGGCGCTCGAACCAGTCGCCATGGCGGTCATTGCCCCTCCCCAAGTATCCATCCCCCAGCAGGTGGTGCTCCCCCTCGAAGTCCAAGGGCAGCTGGAGATCCTCTAGGAGTAGTCTCAGGAGAAGGTTCTCGTCCGTCCGCTCAACAAGGGAAGCGAGCAGTTCCCGGGTTGGCAGCTCTTTATCTCGATGCTTCTCCGCGTACTGGAGAACCCTGGTCAACGCCCCTTTTAGCTCTACCAGCGTCCGTGACTTCCGGACCTTGTAGTCCATCCAACGATGACCAGGAGCGAACTTCTCGATCAGGGCCATGTCATCTGCTCTGGCCCTTCGGACGATATGAGCATCGATCGTGTGTGGCGCATCACTGTATCCGGGCACCGACTGCCGGATCCACTTCAGATAACGCACCTCGGGTTCGGGCATCCGGGCGTCCATGAGCGTGTAGACAGGTGTCTCGTAGCTCGTCTTGCAGGAGGCCTCATCGCCGGGGATGAACTCGCCGACGCGCCCGAGCCCCAGGAGTGCGAGGCCAAGGGGAACGCTCTCATCGTACGCGGGCAACCGGAAGAACGCCTCGGCTAGCCCTGTCGCTGCCACTCCCGAGTTGAAGCCCACCATGATGAATCGCTCCCGATCCTGCGGGATTGCATGAAGGCGGGCCTTAACCACGCTGTACGAAATGTCGTAATGCACTTTGCGATTCGATAACTCCTCGATCGCCTCAGCCAGTATGGACGCTGCATCCAGGCGTCCGGCAGGTGTCCTTAGCACCGACTGAAAGTGGCGAACATTCTCGAAGATGAAGACGTTGGGCCTCAGGGCCTCCAGAAACAGGACGTACTTGTGCAGCAGAGCGTTCCGCTCGTCGCCGTACTCCTTCGAGACCCAGGAGTGAATGCCCTGCTCGCGGAGGTTCTCCACGACCGCCCGACCAATTCGGCTGAAGCCCTTGCAAGGCGGGCCGCCCAAGAGCAATTGCACTCGCCTTCCGGAGACGTACAGATCCTCCAGCTGCCTCTGCACATCAGTGCAGAAACGGGCACGAACGTAGTCACGCTGAGAACGCCACTCCAGCCACGTAGCTCTTAGGAGCACTCCGCCTTCGCTTCTCAGGAAGCGGACGAGTGTCTTGAGTCTGGCTGCAACTGGAGCGTGCTGTCCTCTACCCTGTTTGCGGGACGCGTCGTCCAATTTCGACACTTCGGCTTTCCACTGCCTCTCCAAACCATCCCGAATGGCAACCAGCTCGTCACTGGGATCCTCGCTCCTCTCCCTGACGGGTGGGCACTCGAGTACGCCGTACTCTTCCTGCCACGCCACGGGAGCGGAACCAATCCGGCCGGCACGAGGCGGCAATATGCCAAGGCGAGTGAAGAAGGCCTTGCAAATGGCGATCGAGAATATCTGCTCATCGACTTCACTTAGTGCGGTCTGATAGTCCGGGCTCTCCGCGAGCTCCTGACTTCGAACTTGGAATTCCTCGTCGATACTCCGAATGCTGGACAGGAAGGACCGCAAGCCGATGTTTGGGGATTGCAATGCGGTCTTGAGTTCGGGATCAGACGTGGACAGGGCGAGATGCACCAGGTAGTACAGCAAAACCTCGCTGGGATGGCCGAACCAAGTCAGGTCGCACAAGCGACCTACGGGTACATTTGCGTTCGCGCTCCTCGAATTGGCGTTGTAGCACCGCACCGCTTGCGGACTGTTGTCCAGGGCCATTGCGACCTCATACCGCAAATCGCCCTTGAAGAGCCTGAAGCCCAGGCCGAGCCCGCCGCAGCCGGCGAAGATCTCGACCGCGCGAACACTCTCAGTCATTCCTCTTGCTCCTGCGAAGGCCAGCAACCCTTGCCCTGAGAATCCGCCTGACCACGCTCAGCAGCTGCTGTTCAACTTGATGTTCCCAAACTCTCACCACGATCCACCCTCCACGCCGAAGACGAGCGATGTTTCTCGTGTCTCTCGAGCGATTCGCTTCGATTTTCTCGCGCCACCAGGGGTCAAGTCTAGGCATCCATCGGGGGAATTGCCATCCGTGCCAAAAGTCGCCATCGACGAATACGGCGACCTTCTCCTGCCGAAATACAATGTCCGGACGTCCAGCCAGGGTTGCCGCGTGTCGAGAGAACCCGACTCCCTCCTTGCGCAGCGCCTTGAACACGAGTTTCTCCACACCTGTGTTCTTGCCCCTGATGCGGGACATGAGCGCGCTGCGTTTAGCGCGCGTCATGATGTCCGTCATCTCATTACCCTCACCGTTTCTCTAGCGAGAATACAAGTTTCGCCCGTGTCTGGCCAACTGTCTCGATGAGGCGGGGCGAGCGGTGAGTTGTACCACATGGGTGGTGGCCCTTGACTATTCTGAGCATATGAGCGCATAATCCCGACGCGGGACAACACCCTTCACGGAGAGAGAATTCTTCGGGAGGGGTGTTTTCTTTTGCCGGCCACCAATCATCGCAGTCTTCATCGGTGTCTCGCGGACATCCGCGCCAAGGCCAAGGAGCTCCGTGAGTCCTTCGGCGTCGAGGGCCCCGCCCGCGCCCTCGAGTGGGCGGCGGCCAAGGTCGAAACCGCCCTCATCTCCGAAGCCGATCGGATCGTGTACCTCCCCGAGGCCGCCCGGATCTCGGGCTACTGCGAAGGCCACCTCGCGAGGCTAGTAAGGAAGGGCCAGATCCCCGACATGCGGGCCACTGGCTCGCGCGGCCGCATCAAGGTCCGCGTTGCCGATCTTCCCACCAAGGCGGGCCAGCACCATACTCCCCCTGCGGACGTACACGATCTCGCCAGCCGCCTCTTCAAGAGAGGCAAGGAGGCCTAAATGGCCATCCCGAAGCGCTGGTCGAGAACCGTGGGCACCCAGCGGGGGAATCGCATCCGGGTTTACGAGCGTGAGCCGGGCGGCAAGCTGCACGCAGCCGTCTGGGACTCGGAGCGCAGCAAGTACACCCAGACCGGCCTCGGCCACCGCGACCGCGAGCGCGCTCTACGCGATGTAGGCGAGCTCGTGAGACTGCGGGAGTCGGGCGAGGACCTGTCTGGACCCCTCCAGCTCGGTACCCTCGTCGCGCGTTTTCTCGCGGGCAGCACTCACACGCGCGACGGCTCTTTGAAAACTGCTCATTACGTGAAAGGGTGTGCCCGGTTCGGCGCGTACATGATCGAGTGGTTCGGCGCCGAGACGCCGGTGTCGCAGTTGACGCCGGATCGGATGCCCGAGTACGCGGCGGCCCGACGGTCCGGCAAGGTCAGCGGTACACCGGTTGGACAGACGGCCGTGCATACGGACCTGAAGCTGCTCAAGCAGATGATGACGTGGGCGACGATGGTCTACGAGAACGGCCGCCCGCTGCTCGATCGCAACCCGCTCATCGGATTCGTCGTGCCGAAGGAACCGAACCCGAACCGGCCGGTGGTGGACGGTGAGACGGTAGAGAAGCTCCTCGCCGTGGCCGATACCGTCAGCCCGTTGCTGCCCCTGCTCATCAGGCTGATGGATTGGACGGGCAGACGGCTCGGCAGCGTGCTCAACCTGCGGTGGGACGACTTCGACTTTGAGAACAGGACCATCCGCTGGCGGGCCGAGCACGACAAGAAGCGCAAGACCTGGGTGGTCCCGATGCCGAAGGAAGTGGAGCGGGTGCTGCTCGAGTTTCGCGCGAGGCACCGCGTGATCGGAAGCGCGCTCGTGTTTCCGATGCGGAACGACCCCAACAGGCCGGTCAGCCGGCACCTCGCGGCGGACTGGCTCAAGCGGGCGTACCGGTACGCCAAGCTCGAGCGGCCCAAAGGCGGGCTGTGGCATCCGTTCCGGAGGAAGTTCGCGACGGAGCGAAAGTTCTACCCATTGCGGGACGTCGCCGACGCCGGCGGCTGGAAGGACGTAGGCACGCTGCTCAAGTGCTACCAGCTATCGGACGAGGAGACGATCCGGATGGTGATGGACAACCCGAAGCCGGTGCGGCGGCCGGGGGCCGGCCGGGGCTGATTTCCTCGACCGTTTCCTCTAGCAGTTCCTCCGCTGTTTCCTCCGGTAGTTCCTGCGCAGTTTCCCAAGGGGACTACCGGAGGGGTGGGATCTCAACCGGAGTGTCTACCGGCACCTCTACCGGACTTCTACCGGGCCTCTACCGGCATTTCCACCGGGATTTCTGTTGGAACGACACCGTACAGGCGACCGTACGGGCGGCCGAACAGGTGCCCGTACACTTCACCGTACGGCGCCCGCGCGGTTTTCTGCTCGGTGTAGCTCACAAGATGCTAGCCAACGGCCCATCACTCTCCTGACCACTGTTCGGGAGGCAATGCGAAAAAGCCGCATCGCAGCTACAAACGTGTGGATTTCACGCAGTCGCAACGCATGCAGAAACGATGACAGTCGCAGAAAAATGACGAAGCGCGACGCAGAGAAACTCCGCATCGCGCTTCGAGTTGCCCCTCCTGGGATCGAACCAGGACTCTCCTGATCCAGAGTCAGGCGTGTTGCCAATTACACCAAGGGGCACCGCTACTCTCTGAAACAGTGGAGCTGAGGGGGCTCGAACCCCTGACCTCCTGGGTGCGATCCAGGCGCTCTCCCAGCTGAGCTACAGCCCCGAAGGGCCTTCAAACTAACAGCGGGGTATACTCAAAGTACAGAGAGAGGCCCCCATGATACTCGCGTTACTGCTGTCGCTCGCACCCGCCATTACCCGCACCCCACCCCCCATCACTGTCCAGCTCAACCACGAACAATTCTCCCGCGGCGATCGCGCTCGCGTCTACGTCGAGACCGCGGAGGATGGCTACCTGATCGTCCTCCACGCCGACCCCGACGGCCGCGTGCGCGTGCTGTTCCCGCTCGATCCCACTGATGACGACTTCGTGCGGGGCGGGAAACGCCAGGAGCTGCGCGGCCGCTCCGATCGCGACGCGTTCTTCGTGGATGCCCAGGATGGGGACGGGTCGGGCACGGTGCTCGCCGCCGTTTCGCGCGACCCGTTCAGCTTCGACGCCTTCGTCCGCGGCGACCACTGGGACTACCGCGCCCTCGGCGGCCCCACGCTCAAAGACGACCCGCTCGCCGGGCTGCTCGACATCGTGCAGCGCATGGCCGGCGCAACGCGCTTCGAGTACGACGCGGTGACCTACGTCGTGACTAACCAGATTGCCTCGCGTTACGGCTACGGCTCTCGCTTCCACCTCGGCGTCTCCTTCGGATACCCGTATCGCTACGGCTATGACCCGTTCTACGACCCCTTCTGCTACGATCCCTTCTGGGGCTGGGGCTCGAGCGCGCGTTGCTACGGGTACGGCTACGGCTTCGGCTTCTCGTTCTATCGCCCTCGGCCCTTTGGGTTCGGCAGGACGTTCGTGGGAGGCGGATTCGCGGGCCGTGGCGGTCCGCATTTCGTGCTTCCCCTCAACCGGGGACGGTACACACCGGTGGTGGTCCGCCCGCGCGGGTTCGACAACCCGGCGCCCATCCGTGACCGCGGCCCCATTTATCGGGGCATCGAGCCCCGGCGCGGCGGCGGCAGCTCGTGGGGGCAACCGGGGAGAGGCATCTCGCCCGGCAGGCCCAGTGTGTCGCGCGGCGGCGGTGGCGGCTCCCGTCCAGCAGCGCGGCCGTCCGGCGGCGGCCGGCGCCGGGGGTGAGGGCTACTCGCCCAGCAGCTCCCCCAAGGGAGCGAGCCTCGGCACCTGGTCGCCGAGCACCTTGAGCGTGGCGGTGATGGGGATCGCGAGGAACACGCCCGGGATCCCCCAGATGAACCACCAGAACAGCACGTTGATCATCACCGCCAGGGCGCTGAGCTTGAGCCGGCCGCCGTACACGAACGGCGATACCACGTTGTTCTGCAGCGTCGTGATGACGAGATAGATGGCCGGGGCGAGCAGCACGCTCCCCAGACCCGAAAACGCCGTGAAGGCGCTGATCAGCAGCAGACCGACCATCGTCGCGCCGCCCAGATAGGGAATGAACTCCAGCACGAACGTCATCAGCCCCCAGATGAGCGGATCGGGCATGCCGATCGCCCACATAGCGAGGCCGACCGCGATCCCCTGCCCCACGTTGATGAGCGCCGTGAGCGCGAGGTAGCGCGCCACGATCGACTCCGTCTGGTGCAGAATGTCGTCCGCAGTGCGCTTGTCGTCGGGCGCCGGCACCATCTTCACGACTTTGCGAAATAGCATGCTCCCCGCCGCCAGCATGAGGTAGACGAGCACGATCACCTCGAGCAGCACCGCCACGAACGCAGTCGCGTGGCCCAGCAGCTGCGAAAACAACGACGGCACTGCAGGCCCTGAAGGGGGGGGGGCCGCAGCAGGCGGCGCGGGCGGCGGCGCTGCTTGCGGGGCGGCGGCAGCGCCAGGCGGAGCGACCGGACGGGGCGTGGCGGGCGTTCCCGCCGCGGCGTCGGACAAACGATCGAGCGGGCGCACGATCTTCCGGAGCTTTGTCCGCGCGGTCGCGATGCTCGCGGGAGCCTTGTCCACCCACGACCGCACCGGTCCGGCCAGCCCCCACCCGCCCAGGACCAGGAGGGCGAGCACGCCGAGCACCACGACCGCGGCGCCGAGCGGCGCCGGCAGGTGCAGCTTCCCGAGCCCGCGCACCACCGGGCTGAGCAGCGCATGAAAGCACAGCGCCAGCGCGATCGGCATGAAGAACTCGTGGCCGAGCGCGAGCGCCGCGGCCACGAGAATCGCGGCGATGGTGCGGACCGCGACGGACGAGTGAGCGGGCTGGTCTGTTGGCACGGGATGAATATGCCTTTCCACGCCTTTTGACGCCTTCCTACGCCGTTGTTCCAAGCTTGACAGGCCTGGGCCCAGCCCGTACCGTGGGGCCTGCTGCAGTCGTGCCGTAATCTTCTCGCTGGACCCTGTGGGTACCGGGGAAGAAGGCGGTATGCAGTACAGACGGGCCAGCGCAGGACATCCGGACGGCTCTCTCGCGACACTGCTCGAGTGCGCGGGAGAGCCGTCGTCGCTTCACCCCAATTCTCGCTAGGAGGTCGTCGCTTATGAGTATGCTGACCGCTCTCGCCCTGAGCATTGGTGTGCTGATCGCCGTGTGGGTCAAGGTCGGCGCGATGCTGTTCACGACTACGCCGATCGCCGTCCCCGCCGGGATCATCGCCTGGGCGTGCTTCTACGCCGCCGGCGGCAAGATGAACGGACTCCAGAAGACGATCGCGGCGAACGTCTCGGGAGTCGTCTGGGTCCTGATCGCGATGCTGGTGATCAACGCCGCCAACCTGGGCAGCGTCGCCTGGATCATCATCGGCGTCGTCGCCGCCCTCATCGTGCTCCAGTCCAAGGTCCCGGCGCTGTCCTTCATTCCCGGCGCGTTCTGCGGCGCCGCGGTCACCGCCGCCAGCGGGGCGGGCACCGACGTCAAAGCCAACGTCATGGTAGCACTCGCCATGGTGGCCGGCGCGGTGCTCGGCT
>Ga0209220_1000364_pt1 | contig 16434 bp, 19 predicted proteins | sample BlaSpr_A8_OM3_M3_FD_187984 | JGI IMG/M metagenome (GOLD analysis project Ga0209220, IMG submission 187984) | Forest soil microbial communities from Thunder Bay, Ontario, Canada - Black Spruce, Ontario site 2_A8_OM3_M3 (SPAdes) (version 2) | ecosystem: Environmental > Terrestrial > Soil > Boreal... | reverse complement strand
CAGTACACGTTCTCCTGCAGGCCTTCGCGGCCGCCGATCTCGATGCGGGGATCGGCGCGCTTGCCGCTGTACTTGAGCGCGTTGCCCACGAGGTTGATCCAGACCTGCCTCAGCAACGAGCGGTCTGCCTCTGCCGGCGGAAGGGGATGCACCTCGATCTTCGCACTCACGCCGCGCGCGACCTCCTGGACGACCTCCTGGGCGAGAGCCGCCATGTCGACCGGGCGCTTTGCCGGCTCTTGTCTGCCGAGTTTCGAAAACGCGAGCAGGTCGTCGATCAGCTGTCCCATGTGCAGGCTGCTCGAGCGGATGACGCCGAGCAGCCGGCGGCCCTCGTCGTCGAGCTTCGCGCCGAAGTCCTCCTCCAGCATCCGGGCGTAGCCGTCCATGGCGCGTAGCGGCGCGCGCAGGTCGTGGGAGACGGAATAGGAGAAGGTATCGAGCTCCTTGTTCGCGGCCATCAACTCGGTGGTCTTCTGCTGCACACGCCTGTGCTCCCCCACCAGCCGCCCGTAGAGCATGCCGTGCTCGACCAGCAGCACCATCAGCACAAAGCTCGCCGCCAGCAATCCGTAGAGGCGTCCGGCATAGAAACCCAGGTCGAAGCGGCCGGCATTGAGTACGGCCGACAAGGCGATGTCGAAGAGCCATGCGCACATCACGACCATCAGCCAGACATCGAGCACCGTGTGCGGCCGTTTGCGCCAGAGGACGATCAGCGCGGCGAGGCTCGCTGCCCAGACGCCGGACACGACGATGCTCATTGCCGTGGTGTAGTGATTGCCCTGCATGATCGCCGGCAGCAAGGTCTGGCCCGCCGTAGCAAGCAGCGTGAACCCGCACGCCACCACCAGAACCGCCACCACGCAGGACAGAATGGCGATACCAAAGCGACCGCGCCACGCGTGGATCTCGCGCGGCTCGTCCTTGAGCAGCGCGTAAGCGATGACGAACAGCGGGAAGCCGCCATGCCAGAACATGTAAAGCCATGCGGTGCTCTGCGGCCCGGCACCGAGCAGGCCGCCTTGCGCGAACAGTCCGGGGAAAGTCAGCGCGTGCGCGGTGGCGAGGAACGCCGTAAACAGGTAGCCGCCGGCCAGCACCAGCAGCGCGCGCGACCGCGCGAAGCCCAACAGCCCGAACAGCAGCACCGCGGTGATCACGTCATTGATCACCAGTGCTGATTCGTAAATCGGGATGAATCCCCAGACCTGCGCGAGCGGCAGCTTCGCGAACGGCACCGCCGCAATGAAGATGATCAAGGACAGCAGCACGACCGCTAATGCAAGACGCCGGTCACCGCGCGTCGCGGGGACTGTCGACAAAAACTCCGGGCGCTCATGATTTAGATCGGGCGCCATACCGTGCCGATAATCCTCCCTAGAGCCGATTTGTCTTGTGCGGACGCACCTTTAGTCGGGTTCTCGCAAGCAAAGTATCACAATCCTACGATAAGTCGGTCGGGAAAACCCGCAGACCTCCGAAATAACTCGCACCGTAACAATGCGTTACGCATCGGACCCTTAGATAAATCGAGGAGTAGCTTCACGCCTTTGTGGGGCGTCGACGGGAACTGCCGGCCCCTGGCGCCGGTTCCGGGGCCGGGGGCCTGCTGCGCAGGCTAGGGGCTCTTTTTCTGCTCGCCCAGCAGCTCTGACACGATGAAATTGCCGGTGAAATCCAGATCGTGTTCAACGGCGCCGGGCACGGACTGAAGCAGCCCCCGCTTTTCCAGCTGGGCGAGCCAGTCCAGGATTTGCGCCACCGAAAAATGGCGCAATCGGTTCTGCAATAAATCCGAGTGCGTTTCGCCGTTGATCAAGCCGAGAATGCGGCGCTGCTCGGGCGGCAGGGCAGGATCGTGGGACTCCCACGCTTTCTGGCCCGCGTCGGTGCGTTGATAGATCCGATCCGATGTCGTCATGTCCGGCCTCCCCGGGAAATTCCCGCCCCGCCTGGATTATTGGCTTCCCTGGGGGCGATTGAAAGCGATTTGAAACATTTTAATACCGTCAAGGCAATTGTATGACGGGCTTTCCGGTCCTGAAGAGGGGGTGCAGGGCTCCAGCTGGCGGTGCAGCAACGGGTAGTTGCCGCTACACCGGCGGGAGCTGACCGTTTACCAAGACAAAAATAATCATTGAGCGAATAGACTCGACATCGAGCCTTACCTCCAGGTAAAACAATTGGAGGAACGCAAACGCCAGCAAAGCCACTAGGATCGGCCACTTTGCGCGATCAATCCCCTTTTGCCTGGCGCATTTCAGCCATGAATGAGTAGCGTCGCGCTTGCCATCGTCGTTGTTGGACCCGGCGGAGCGCTTCGTCCGTCGCCCCGCCTCTTGCAGCCAGCGGGCCAGGTTTCGGCTTGTATCGTTGAACGGATCGGTCATGTGGTTCGGCTCGGTCCCCATATCGTGTGCTGGTCGTAGGACCTCGCGCTGCGGAAAACGTCATGTTCTTGCGCTTCCTGACTACGCGATGCGACTCCCGGGCGTGAACGCGCCGGACGTTTGTAAAAGTGTTTCAACTCGCTTTCCTCTTGAGCGTAGCGCAGCCACTATTCGAACCGGGGATAGGGACGGTCTTACTCGGGGGCAGACATGGGCGCAAGAAACCGGATCTACAGACGCACGGAGGCCGGGCAACAGGCGTGGGAGAACGAAAAATCCGGGGTTTCGGCTGAGCACCGGTACATCCTGGGCCTGGTCGGCACCGACACGCATTTCGATGTGGTGCGCGGCCATCTGGGCCGATGTTCCTCAGCGAAGATATTTGAATGGCTCGTAGAGCTGGAAGACGTGGGATTGCTCGAGTCAGTGCCCGGCGCCCCTGAACACGACCTGGATTTCACCACCGGCAAGCTCGACCTTGCCGTGCTGGCTGCCGCGCACAACAGTCGTTGATAGGCCTTAGTGCGCTCTCCCTCCCGGATAGCGCCAAACCCGCTTCGGCGGGTTTTTTTACGCCACCAAGCCGACGAACGCCGAATCTTGCTGACGAAACGTGACTATCTCCGAGACGATTCTTACAGATTCCCTGCAGACAGCAACCTGTCCCAATGACATTCTTCCCGCATGGAAAACCCGCCAATCTTAGCGCCCTATTCGGTAACGACTCTGCAGTTGCAATTCACGGGGCCGGCCACCGCGGCTCTTGCTGGATCGACAATGCTCACCACATTCAATGCCAGGCAAAATTATCGCGTCCCCGTCTCCGGCGACCGGTTTCGGCTGTTTACGGCGAAGGGGCCGGTGCTCTTTGAAGTGGTGGAGCGGGAGTTCCAATTCCTGGCGGAGCGCACAACTGTTCGCTTGACGTTGGATCTACCGTCCGAGCTTTAGCCGGTAGGCCATCCCCCGGCAAGCCTATGGCCGCAACCGCCTGGCTTCGAGGGGCGGCCGCGGCGCTCACTCGCCGTCGCTGGTCATTTCCTAATATCCGACGACATTTTCTCCAGGGCTTTTTGCATCGTTTCCCAAGCCGTTTTCATTCCGGCCTGCATCTGCTCGCCGGCCGACTCGCTCGCGACACGGATTTCCTGGAATGTCTTCTGTGCCGCATCGCGGTTCGCGCGTAAACCCTTGATCTGCTCGTGATACGCCGCGCGCGCCTGGGCGCTCGCTTTCTCGCTTTCGGCCGCGAGCGCGTCGACATCCGCGTCCCATTTTTTCAATTGCGTTTCCATCCTGGCGACAAACTCGGCATTCATACCCATGGTCTCCATCCTTCGCGTTGGTGCATCGGGGATTCCCGCATGCGCGCAGCACGATAGGCCAAAGACGCCGGGGTATCTGTGCGCCATCACACGCACTTGGGTGCGCCTTATGTAGGCTGGCGCACGGAACGGCCTGGAGAATCACGGGATGATGCAAGCAAAGGAGATCTGCCATGCTCTACACCATCGCCGTTGTGCTCATCATTTTGTGGGCCCTGGGACTCGTTTCCTCCTACACCATAGGGGGGTTCATTCACGTCTTGCTGGTGATCGCGATCATTGTCATCCTGCTCAGACTGATCAGCGGACGAAATCCTGTCTGACGATTTCGCTGCGCGCCGCCTCGGCGCAGAAAGCTGAAAGTTTTTCGAGCACGGCCTGTACCGCACGGTTGGCCGCCACCACTCCGCCATAGGGGTCCTCGCTGTTGGCAGGAACCGCTTCATCGAACTCGCGCCAGGCAAGCACGCGGCGCGTCGTGACGTCAACGAGGTAGGCGCGCAGGGTGAAACGCACGCGGCTTGGCTGGGGTTGGAACTCGTGTTGCAGCCGGATGATCTCGGTATCGAGCCGCAAGTCGCCGGCCGCGGCGCTAGGGGTTAGCACTACGGCGCGGAATGCCCCGGTGCTCTCGGCGGCGGCGACAAGAAGCGGCGCGAGCATGCGCGCCGGCGGGCCTACCCATTCACTGTGCGCGAAGTATTCGAGCCGGTGGGTCTCGCGCACGTAGACGATGCGCGGGCTGTCAAAGCCGGCGGCCGCGTGCGGAGGATTGATTATCAATGTCGGTGCTACGGCCAGGGCCGTGGTACGGGATGCGGCCGGCGCCGCGCCCCGCGCGCTGTCGAGCGAATAGAAAGCCGGATGCGGCGTTGCCGTCGGGCCTAGTACGCTGCATGCGCAAACCGCTGTGAGAGACAGACCGGAGGCAAAGAGCCGGCACAAGTGAGCGACAGCTATTCTGTTCATGGCTTTCATGGTCTCGTTGTCGGTTCGCCCGGCCCTTCCGGGACCGGCCTGCGGCCGAAAAGAAAGCCGCGCGGGTCGCGCTCGGTCTGCTCGCTCAGGCGGCGCAGCGAAGTCGTCAGAACGCTCAGCTCGCCGAGCAGGCGTTCCAGCTCGGGCAGTGTTTCCGCGGTGAAGCGTTTTGCGTCGGCGCCGACCGAGTCGACCGTCTTTCCGGCGCTGGCACTCGTCCGGGCGAGCTCGTTCCCCATTTTCTCGACTGCGTCGGCGCTGCGCCCGATGCGATCGATCATGGGCCCGGCCTGCGCCGTCGCACGTGATGCGTTTTCGAAAGTGCGGGCGGCATTGGCTATGCCGGTGTCGAGCGTATCCTTGCGCGCGGCGATCGTGTGCGCCACGCTGGCGATGTCGGCGAGCGCGCTTTTGAGCGCCGCCCGGTTCTCGTCGCTGAGAATGGCATTGATGTTGCTCGAAGCGCTGTCCAGCTTCGCCAGAACGGTAGTGAGTACGTTCTCCAGTCGAGCGCTGAGCGAGGGCTTGGTGCGGATCACCGGATACTCGCTCGCCGCGGTTACGCGCAGCGGCGGCGAATCCCGGGCGCCTCCGCTGAGTTCGACATAGGCGATGCCCGTCAGGCCCTGTGTTTTCAGAACCGCTACCGTGTCCTCCTTGACTGGCGTGCCACGCTCGATGGCGAACAGCAGGTAGACGCGTTGCGGGTTGCCTGGGTCGAGCCGAATTTCCCGCACTTTGCCCACGTCGACACCGCTGTATTTGACCGGCGCATTCAGATTGAGGCCGGCCACCGATTCATCTTCGATCGCGAGATACAGGTCGTATTTTCTTTGGAAGGAACCGCCCGAGGCGAGCCAGAGCACGCCAGCGATCAGCGCCGCGCCGAGCACAAGCACGAACAGCCCGACCATCGGATAGTTCACTTTGGTTTCGATGGCGCTCTCCCGCGCGGGCCGTCGAAGAACCTGCGGATGGCAGGATGTTCCATGCGCGACAGCTCCGACATCGAGCCGACACCCTGCACCTTGCCCTCGGCGAGGACGGCGGCGCGGTCGGCAACCTGCCACAACAGGTCGAGGTCGTGAGTGATCATGACGATGGTCAGGCCGAACAGGTCGCGCAGCTTGAGCACCAGTGCGTCGACGCCGCCGGCGCTGTCCGGGTCGAGGCCGGCGGTCGGTTCGTCGAGAAACAGCAGTTCCGGGTCGAGCGCCAGCGCGCGGGCGAGGGAGGCGCGCTTCATCATGCCGCCGCTCAGTTCGGACGGATACTGTGCACCGACCTCCGGCGCGAGACCGGTCATGGCGAGCTTCCATGCCGCGATCTCATCGATCAACACGTCTTCAAGCGCGGTGTGCTCGCGCAGCGGCAAGCCGATGTTTTCGTTCACCGTAAGCGAGCCGAACAAGCCGCCATGCTGGAACATCACACCCCAGCGCTCGCGCAGCGCGAGGGCGTCTTCCTCTCCGAGCGACTGGAGGTCTGCGCCGAGCACCCGGATGGAGCCTGAGTCCGGGCGTTGCAGCAGGATCATTTCGCGCAGCAGCGTCGACTTGCCGGAGCCTATGCCGCCAATCAACGCGAAGATCTCCGCGCGGCGCACTTCGAGGTCGAGTTCGGAATGCACCACATGGTCGCCGAAGCAGGTCGACAGCTTGCTGATCTCGATGACCGCGGGGTGCGCTGCGCTTTGCACGTCAGAGGTCCAGCGCACTGAAGGCGATCGAGAACAGCGCGTCGGCAACGATCACGAGGAAGATCGACTGGACCACGCTGCGCGTGGTCTGGCGGCCGACGCTGTCGGCCCCGCCTTTGGCGAGGAAACCCTGAAAGCAGCCAACCACGGCGATGATCGCCGCGAACACCGGTGCTTTGCAGATGCCGATCAGATAGGCAGTAACGCTGACCGCCTCGACGAAGCGGTCGAGAAACTCGCCGAAGCCGACGCCCAGTTGCGCGCGCGCCATGATCATGCCGCCGAACACGCCGAGCACGTCTGCGAACACGGTCAGCAGCGGCAGCGCGACCAATAGCGCGAGTACTTTCGGCAGAACCAGCAGCTCCAGCGGTGCGATGCCGAGCGTGCGCATGGCGTCGATCTCCTCGGTCACGGACATCGTGCCGATCTGCGCCGCATAGGCGGAACCCGAGCGCCCGGCGATGATGATCGCGGTGATCAAGGGCGCGAACTCGCGCAGCATGGACAAGCCGACGAGATCGGCGACGAAGATATTGGCTCCGTATTGCCGGAGCTGGTCCGCGCCCTGGTAGGCAACCACGACCCCGAGCAGAAAGGACAGCAGACCGACGATGGGCAGCGCATCGAATCCGGCGCTGCGGATGTTGTACAGGATCGGACGCCAGCGCAATCGCGCCGGGTGCGCGACACTGCCGGCGAGCGCGAGAGCGCTTTCGCCGACGAACCTCAGTAGCGCAACGGTTTCGCCGAAGGCGGCTTCAACGCTCCGGCCGATGCGTTCAAGCGCCGTCCGGGACTGGCGGGCGGCAGGCGCAGGCTTGTCGGCCCGGTCGGCGAGGTGTTGCGCCACGACTTCCAGCAGCTTGGCGAATTCCGGGCGCAAGCCCCGCAGGGTCACGACTACGCCTTCGTCGCGCAGCCGCAGCAGCAGCTTTTGCAACACCCACGCTCCAGCCGTGTCCAGGGCCGCGATACGCGCGCCGTCGGCAATAGCCTGCGTTTTGGACGGAACGCGCACCGATTCAAGCTGGTGTTCGATGGCGCCGATGCCGCGCGCGGTCCAGGACCCCGACAACGCGAGGTCCTGCGGGGTCGGCTGAACGATTGCTGCGGGTTCCACCGACATGGGGTTCATAGATGAACTGCAGGCTAAATCAAATAGTTTGCGTGGTATGTACGCAAGCGCACCTGGGCGCAAGCAGGGTGCAGATCGTCCTGCAACGGCCAGGTTTATTGCTTCTGCGCGCTAACGGGCTAGCGCTGACTGGTTTGCGCCGCTGCTGGAGTGCTTCGGGGCGAATCCTTTGGACATCTGTCCGAGCGCTGGAGGCGGGCATCACCATATGCGTAAGCCGATCCGGGAGAGGCGCCTGTTCGCGGAACAATGATCACGCAATCGCCGACGGCATAGGCCTCATCCGAGGCCGCCGACACGTTGCCATCCGCTGTGCGCACATAGTAGCGATTGGTCTCGACTGGAGAGGTGAGCGCAGAATTAATTAGTTCACCAAACGGGGACCCGTAAAGCGCTGACAAGCCTTTACCGGTTCTAGAGATCTTAAAGCTCTTATCAATAGTCCCGACGTGGCGTGGCTCTTCGTCGCTGGAAGCCATGGACGCGCAGCCCGTTATGAAAGTCAGACTCAAGGTCAAGCAGAGGGTGCGCATCACGGCCCGGACTCCACGGAACTCCTTTAACTGTCACGCTGCTACGTCGGCGAGGCTGACAGCTATGGAGTCCTCCGTCTGTGCGTGACCGCGCTTACAGCGCTGGGGGCGTATCGTTGCGTACCGCACAGACAGACCACAGACCGGCTGTAGAGTGACGCAATGTCCAGCGAAACGCGCCAAACTCTCACGCTGTACCGCGCCCTCAAGAATTGCGGCGGTGAGGCCGAATTAGCCAAGGCGCTCGACGTGTCGGTCGAAAGCCTGTCCCGCTGGCTCACCGGGCATGAGGCTCCGTCGGTCGAGGTCTACATGGCCGCCCTCAACCTCGTTGCGCCTCGACGGATCAAAACGCGCTAAATCGAACTAGCAGGAACCATGTTCGAGTGGCGTCCCCACTTCGAACCGCACCTCTCGCGGCAAGCAATCGAGCTGGAATTCGGAGACGCGAGGGCCGCTTCGGCTATTGCGGCCACAGGCCAGCCCCCGCTAGTAAGAGAATGCCACCGAGCACCATAAGTACCAGGCCAGGCCAATTCGCTTTCATTCCAAACCCGGCACCAGGCTTACGAGGCTCCAGAGTGTCACGTGGTATTGCCGAAGATGTTCGTTTCGCATCACTGAACCGCCCTCGCCAGATAGGCTGAGCCACCATGAATAGCAGCCCGCCTAGAACCAATAGCGCACCGAGCCAGATGACTAGCATTCTCGCCTCCGCTAAGTTGTAATTCTCCCAATCCTCTAGCCACAATATCAGTTACGTGCCCCTCGCGCCCATAGGGGCCTTGGTGATGCCCCCGCGCCCCTAGCGAAGTGTTGGCGTCCCACGGGGAACCGTTCTTAACGCGCTCGAGCTACCGTGGGAATGGAAAGTGACTGCATAGGCCACCCGGGATGGGTCCGCTTTCGGCGAAAAGCGGACATTGGCGAGAGGTCATTTCAATGGGATAGCCTAGGTGGTTCGAGCCCGGCTCGGCTCCTTCAGGAAGAGTCGCGATCCCGGTCGGGGAAAGGCCAGCCAGCGTCTCCCCATCGCCATACCGCGTAAGCTGCACATCGGCCGCTACCGCCGTTCGCTTGCAGGCTGTGCGAGATTCGCGATGACGTAGTCGGCGATCGTGTCCCCCATCGCTCGGCCGTCGCTGCAGGCCGTGCGAAAGTGAATGCCATTGTAGACTCGTGCGTCGTTCACCTCCTCGGCCGCGGCTGAGAAACTGGTATGCGTGCGAATGACGCCGGGCAGAGTGCCCGATGTGGAAGTGAACGTGACGTGATCACCGAAGTGAGCAGCGAGCACTGCAGCCGCCGCACCGCTGATGGCGCTGTGGTTCGACGGATAGTCCGAATGCGCCGGTGTGAGTGAACGCAGTGGCAGCCACGTGGGATCAGGGCTCGTCGAACGATTGCGGTCGGTGTCAGCCAGCCGAATGGCCGTGACGGGTCGCCAGAAGTTGTAGAAGAACTTGGCGTCCCAGGCGGCAATGGTCGCATCGGCCATCGCGATGTTGAGCAGGACGAACAGGCGGGCGTTCTCCAACAGGCTCGTCTGACCGTCAGCGGCCAGCGATACGGCGATCAGATTCCAGTGGACCCCGGCGTTATCGTCCCAGAACTTGGCGATCTCTGTCTGCTCGGGGTTGCGGGTCGAGCTGGTCCTGCTGCCGATGGCTTTGACCTCATTGAAATCGAGCGTGTACTGAACGCTCCTCAATGCGGGCGGACCGGCGGGACGAAACTGCCGGGGAGAGGTCATCGCAAACGGCGTCGCATGAGCGACCTGCGGCAAGATCGCTGGGCGGAAGTCTGGCGGAGTCGGGCGCCACTGGCCCGGCGCGGTGCTACCCAAGTAGGGCGGGACCTGAGTGTCGAAACCGTCCGTGCTTCGCCACGCGAGGATGTCCTCGGCGACTTCCTGGCCCCACTCGATGCCGCGTGTGATCGACTCGTTCCCGTGGCCATTGGTCGATGCGAGTGATGCCGTCCGCGCCCGATCGAAGGTGGCTTTCTGTGACGGGAAGAGGTTGACGAGAGCGATGTAGGCAGCCTCGATCGCGGCGGCGCGAGGCGAGGCCCCTCGCGGCGCCACAAAGTCGACGTGGTAGGGAGTAAACCGACGCTCGATGCCGTTCACAGCATCGAAGATGGCCGCGTGCACGATGGCCAAACTCCGCTGGCTGAGCCGGGCGTCTGTGTTCTCCGCGTTGATCGCATCCTGAGTATGTTGATTCCACTCGGTCACGACGTCGGCGCCTGCCGATCGCGGCACGGTAAGAGCCAAGATCGCAAGCGTGATGAACACGACTCCGTGCATAATCATGGTATCGATCTCCTTTCGGGCAATCCTCGGCCGGTCGTCCAGTAACGTCCGAGCCCTACCGGCGCCCGGGCGTGCGTGCCGCGCCGCTTGCCGGCATGCCCGTGGTGCCCATTGTGCCGGTACTGCCCGGGCTTGGCTGGGTGGTTGTTCCCGCGCTCGTGTTGCCGCTGCCCGCCGTGCTATTGCCCGGCGCGCGGACCACTACGGGCAATTCGCGCGGACGGTCGTTCAGGACATCATCGGAACACGGCGCCGAGGCGTCATTGGATAGCGTGGTCGAAGTGCAGCGGCGGTCGACGCGATCGGCGTCCACGCCCGACGGGTTGGCACTGGGGATGGTCTGGGCCAGCGCGGAACCGGCAAGCAGGAGCGCCGCTAGCGGGGCGAGTGAAACAGGGGAAAACTTGTTCATGGCGTACTCCTTTTCTGACTGCTGCAGCGGGCTGAAGTCCACCGCGTGCCGCGACAGAAAAAGTCTAGAACAAGCTGTTGCAGAATTCTGTTCGGCAGCACACGGCCGCCCATAGCAAGAACCATTCGACGCGCACAGGGAGCCTCCCAGTTAGGAACCTTAGACCCCCCGTGGAGAGAGGTAAAGACAGAGGCAACTACGCTGAGGGTCACCGCGACTACTAGTGCCAATGTAATTTGGCTGGGCTACGCAGAGCCTTAAGCGAATGTCCGCTTTGGGTGGCGATTTCAACCGGTCGACGCAACACTGCCCTTAGCAATGGCCAGGACTTTGAAACCCAAGGTTTTCCGACGCTTCGGCACAATCGCCACGGAATCTTGATTGGTGCGACTGAAAGTGACGGGAGAGTTCCGTCCTTTGAAGAGGTACAGGTCCAACATGCTGTTGGTGTTCTCATTACTGGCACGCAGAAGGTGTTGCATTGACCCCGTGAAACCACCGCCAAAAACGGTCATTCAAGTGGATCCGCTTCGCATACTTTGCGTTTGAGCCGCGCCTAACCCCTGGGCCTGCGTCCGGTGATGAGAGAAACGTTGCCATGGGTCGCGCAGCATTTACGCCAAAAAATAGTCCCGGCTCCATACGGTCCCGCACATAGAATCTTAGAGTACGCGGTCTGTACGACAACGCACAGTCTGGCTTGACTGGCGAGATGACAATTCTGTTGTGAAGACGGTGGATGTATTTGTGTTGTCGTTTTTATTGTCGCCGGTGGCTGGCGGGGTTTCGGCCGCCATGAGCGCCTCCGGCCAGCCGTCACCCCGAACTTCCGAACACCGCGCGTCTTTCGATACACAAAAGCCAAAGCCAGCGCCTATGCCGGCACCTGCAGAAACGAACCACTACGCCGTTCTATCAGGACAACCATGGACACTCTAGAAAAAGTCCCGTCGAAGCATCTGCTGCCGGCTTTGCCCTATTCTCATGCGGCGCTGGAGCCGCACATCGACGCGCGCACCATGACGCTGCATCACGACAAGCATCACGCGTCGTACGTGGAGAACCTGAATTCAGCGCTTGAAAAATATCCGGAATTGCGCGAGCGCACGGCGATCTGGCTGTTGCTCAACCCGGGCGAGATACCGGAAGCAGCACGAACCGCTGTGCGCAATAACGCGGGGGGGCACGTAAACCACAGTATGTTGTGGCGGGCCATGTCTCCAGGCGGAGGTGGTGAACCCTCAGGCGCGCTAGCCGACGCGATCAAACGTGACTTCGGCGGCCTCGAGAAGTTCAAGGCCCGGTTCGACGAAGCGGGTGAGAAACTGTTCGGATCCGGATGGGTTTGGCTGGCGAGAACGCAGCAGGACGGCGGCAAACTCGAGGTGTATACCACGCCCGGTCACGGCAATCCCCTGATGCAAGGCCACTTCCCGCTCCTGGTCAACGATGTCTGGGAGCATGCCTACTACCTGAAGCATGAAAACCGTCGCGGCGACTATCTGAAAGGCTGGTGGTCGGTAGTGAACTGGAAAGAGGCGGCGCGCCGCTTTGAGACTTCCGATTTATCCCCTGAACGGCACTGGGAGAGCGAAGGCGGACTGGTTCTTCAAGAAACGATCTGAATTCGACGTATAGAACCATCGCGGCGGGATTGCCCGCATAGTCGCTGGGGGCGCTCAACGGGTCCAATACCACCACTCAAGGCCGACAGTGGCGAAAGCCAGCTGGGTGCAGCATATCCAGGCACTGTTGCCGACCGCAATGCCGCTCTACGATGCCGCGCGACGGCACGGCTGAGTATGAAATTATCTGCGCGACACCGCCCGCGCGAGCGGAGTACGACGCGGTTTGGCGGTACGGCATTTCTGTTGCTTTACGTCTTCCTTCCACTTGAGGAGTAACGAATGAAACCAACAGCGCTGAAAGATGTGTCGTCAAAGCGGTCGCCCCTTTCCGACATCAAAACTCTGCGCGAGCGCGCGCGGCAGCATATCGAGAAAGGCGCGGTAACTTCGGGTTACGCCGCCGATCGCGAGAATGTGATCAAGATGCTCAATGAAGCGCTCGCGACCGAGCTGGTCTGCGTGCTGCGCTACAAGCGCCACTACTTCATGGCTGCGGGCATTCACGCCGCGCCGGTCGCAGCCGAGTTTCTGGAGCATGCGACTGAGGAAATGTCGCATGCCGACCTCATCGCCAAGCGCATAATCGAGCTCCGCGGCGAACCGAATTTTTCGCCAGACGGGTTGGCCAATCGCAGCCATGCGGAGTACGTCGAGGGCGATTCGCTCAAAAGCATGATCAAGGAAGATCTGATTGCCGAGCGAATTGCGATCGAGAGCTATCGCGAAATGATCGCCTACCTCGGCGATCAGGATCCGACCACACACCGCATGCTGCAGGAAATACTCGCCAGCGAAGAGGAGCATGCCGAGGACCTGTCGTCCCTCCTCGAAGGGATGAAGGACTACGAGAAGGCCTGATACGACAGCGGGATACACGCCCACAAATGATTAAGGGCCTGCATGTCTGCAAGCCCTTGTTATTGATGGCGCGCCAGACGGGATGAATCTGGGCACTGGACTGAGACCCTACCACTGCCCTCTTAGGCCTTCCGAGCGTCCGCTTTCGGCCATAACCGGCCATTCGAGCGGATCTGCCTCGTACACCGAATGAGCCGCGCCCAGGAGGCTTTGACGCGCGCGCCGAACGCGCTCACAGGCTCAGCTTCTGTCGAGGGCTTGGTCGCCAGCTCCTTCACCTTCAACGCTCTTGCCCGCTCGCCGCGCGCTCGATTCGAATACCACCCAACGTAGCGAACGAGGTGCTCATAGCGGTCAGGGATATGACGGCAGAGCAGCTCCAGCCACTCGGCGCCGGGCATCACCTGGAAGTTGCGCTTAAGTCCCGCGTGCATCTTCGAGCGGTAGATGACCGTCCCCGTCTCGGCGTCGTAGGGAGCTGGGAATTTTGACTTGCCGTTGACACCGGCCAGACCGTCCACCGTCCAGTAGGAGCCTCCCACAGGCGTCGATCCGGGGGCCGCCCCTGCCTGCCGAACGCCCGGCGGGGACGACGTGCGCAGACCCCACATCGCTCCTTTAGGGAGACTCCGTCTGGCCAGCCGGGGCGGTTGCGCCGGAGGGTGGGCTTGGGGCGGATCGACGCGGAGCCGGCGCCGGCGCGGGGGCTCGCTCGGGCCATCGTCGGTTGAACCGAACGCCCCTTCAGCGGACCCCCGAGGCCGTAAGCTTGATTACTTCAATACTTTACCAACAGTAGCGCCAGCGCCATAAGTAATCACACCTGTACCACTGTGAACCGAACCAATAATACGGCTATTTGCTCCAAGCACGATATTACCAGCTGCAGTCACATTACCTTTGACAACGCTATTAGCGCCACTTGTATAGGCAGCTTTGGCCGTCACACTACCATCGACAACCGCGCTATCTCCACTCGTAAAGCCAGCACCAGCAGTAACGGAACCACTCACATGACTGGTAGCGCCAAGCGTAACAGCCGCCTTAGCGGATACATTGCCATTGATAGTGCTATTTGCGCCGCTCGTAAAGGCAGCACTAGAACAAATGGCACCGCTTGAGCCGCCAGCAACCAAAGTAGTAGTAGCAGCACAATCAGCAGCATTTACTGTTGATTTTGCTAACACAATAAAACTCACCAGAAGCAATGTCATAGAAATTCTTGCAAGAATATTTTTCATTTGCTTTCTCCTCTGTTGCTTTAAAGGGTTGGAAAATCCTACCACCAAGGAAGGAAAAGGGATCAGACTTTCCTTTTTCCAAGTTGCCAAAACCTCACTCCAAATCCACCACCCCCCATCAATCTTGGACGGGCGTAGGCCCCCGTTAACGGGGTCCTGGAGGAGGGCTCGGCACCTCATGAGTAACGCCGACCAGGCTCTGCTGGTTTACGTTTCTCGGTCCTGGTGAGCGCATTTTTGTTATCGTCCGCGAAAACAGCGCATTAAACACCCGTCGCACGCCGCCTGATAAGCGCATCGATACCGAACGGGAGCGATTAATCTTGCTTAGGTCGGGGACAAGCCCGCGCCCGGCTTAAATATTTGAATAGGTTGGCGTCCCCACGGGGATTCGAACCCCGGTTACCGCCGTGAAAGCGCGATATCTTGGACTTTCGTGGACTTCCACGGACAGCCTAAGTCCATGAAATCCTTGATTTCACCTCTATGAGCGTCTATCCTTGTCCATGCAAATTCGTGTACGTCGCCGCGACACGGCCGCGACACGGAGAAACCAGAGGACCGGAAAATGGCGCAAACAGCTCGAGATTCCAAGCTGGAAACACGCACCGCGCGTCTGCGGCTGCCCCTTGGGCAACGACACTTCAAGTCAATTGGCAAAGGTCTCACCCTCATCTACCGGCGGACAGGTGAAGGCTTTGGCACGTGGACTGCCAAGCTTGCCCTACCCGGCGGGAAGTATACCCTCCGCACGCTTGGCGGGGCGGATGATTACCAGGAAGCCAACGGCGCCGACGTGCTTAACTTCGGGCAAGCCCACGACCGCGTCCGGGCACTCGCCAATGAGGCGAAAGCCAACGATGGCGTTCTCATAAAGCCGGCGAGCGTGGCCGAAGCGGCGGAACGCTATCTCGCCTGGTATCGAGAGAATCGCCGCGGCGTTCGGGAAACCGAAACCGCCATCAACGCTCACATCCTGCCCGCGCTCGGCGACAAGCAACTTAGCGCGCTCACCACTGCACATATCCGCAGTTGGCTCGAGCAACTCGCAGCGAAACCGGCGCGGGTCAGAACCGCCCGCACCGCGAAAACCCCGAAATACCGCGCGGCGCCCAAGACGGCCGACGAAAAGCGCGCGCGCCGCTCGACGGCGAATCGACTGCTCAACGTGCTGAAAGCGATCCTGAACCGGGCCTTCCGCGATGGGCAGGTCGCTGACGACACGGCTTGGCGCAAGGTCAAGCCGTTTCCCAAGGCTGACGAGCCGCGCATTCGCTTTCTTAGCGACGCCGAGGCCGTGAGACTGGTGAATGCCTGCCCGGCAGACTTGCGCGCCTTGGTGCGCGCGGCGCTCCTCACCGGTGCCCGGTTCGGCGAGCTCGTCGAATTGCGCGCGCATGACGTGAACCTGCGGACCGCGCAGGTCTATGTGGCTCAGTCGAAGTCCGGGCGCCCGCGCCATATCCCCGTGAACGACGAGGGTGTCGCGCTGTTCCGCCAGCGCGCCACGGGCAAGACCGGCGATGAACGACTCTTCGTTCGAGCCAAAGGACAGACCTGGGGGAAGAATCACCACGTGCGGGCGTTGATCGAGGCGTGCCGCGTGGCTAAGATTCAACCGGCCATCGCGTTTCACGAGCTGCGCCACACCTATGCATCGCATTTGGCGCAGGCGGGAGTGGACCTGCTTACGATTTCCAAGCTGCTCGGCCATGCGGACACCCGCATTACCTCGAAGCATTACGCGCACCTAGCGGACAAGACGCTTGCCGCGGCGGTGACGCGCTTGCCCTCCTTCGTCGGGAAGGTATCTCGCCGCGATAACCTGCAAGCGGTTCGTTGAATCTTGATATCAGTTCTGATATCATGCCTACCAAGCCCGTAGAGTGGCTCGGCGACAGCCGAGAGCGGG
>Ga0209220_1000363_pt1 | contig 16437 bp, 15 predicted proteins | sample BlaSpr_A8_OM3_M3_FD_187984 | JGI IMG/M metagenome (GOLD analysis project Ga0209220, IMG submission 187984) | Forest soil microbial communities from Thunder Bay, Ontario, Canada - Black Spruce, Ontario site 2_A8_OM3_M3 (SPAdes) (version 2) | ecosystem: Environmental > Terrestrial > Soil > Boreal... | reverse complement strand
CCACAATCCCAGCCAGCCCCGAGCCGCTTTCGGACGCTGAGCTCGCGCAGCGAATCGCCGCCGGCGACCTGCGCGCCTTCGAGGCGCTGATGAGGCGCTACAACCGGATGCTGTTCCGGACTTCGCGGGCGATTCTCCACGACGACGCCGATGCCGAGGAGGCGCTGCAGGATTGCTACCTGCGCGTCTTCCGTGCAATAGGCGAATTTCGCGGGGAATCAAAGCTTTCCACCTGGCTGGTACGGATTGTCGCGAACGAGGCGCTGACGCGGCTGAGGAAGCGACGCCGCGGCGCCGAGGTGGTGCCTCTGTACGGGGAAGACATGCCGACCGAAGACATGCCGACCGAAGACCGACCCGACCACGCGGCGCAGCGCGCGCAGACCCGGCGCCTGCTCGAGCAGAAGATCGACGCGTTGCCCGACGCGTATCGCACGGTGTTCGTGTTGCGCGCCCTGGAGGAATTTTCGGTGGAAGAAACGGCCGCCGCGCTGGGCATCCCTGAGGCCACGGTGAGGACCAGATTTTTCCGGGCGCGCCGCCTGTTGCGCGAAGCGCTCTCCACGGAGATCGATCTCGCCTACGACGAGGCTTTCGGCTTCGCGGGCGAGCGCTGCGACCAGATCGTGGCCCGAGTGCTCGCCAGGCTCGGAGCGCTCTAGTCTCGCAGCCTAGCGATCGAGCGCACGGCCAAGCGCCGCGCGCATCCGATCAAAGTGCGACCCGGGCCAGTAGACGCGGCCGCATCCCCCGCAGTGCATGAATGAATCATGCAGTTGAAGTATCTTTTCCGGCACCTGGCCTGGCAGCGAGGCTCGGTCAATCGGCCGTAGTGCCACGTTGCAATTCAGGCAGAGCGTGAAAGGCCGCGCCGCGGACGCAAGATCGTAGCGGCCGGCGACTTCGCGCAGCTGCGCTTCCGGCTTTAGCGCGCGCACATAGCAGCCGCGCGCGATCTCGCGGCACTTGAGGAGCTCCCGGTCTCGCGTGAGGACGATGCGACGCTCCTCTTCGGCGAGGCGGCGGATCTCGCTGTCCTGCAGCCGGTCGTGGAAAACGGTGTCGTAACCCAGCATGCGCAGAAAGCGGGCGAGGCCACCGAGGTGAGCGTCGGCCACGAACAAATGCGGCGCTTCCTTTTCCTTGGGGTGTACCTCGATGAAGTCGCCATCCCGGACGGTGCGCTGCAGGGTCGCCGGCTCGCCGTTCACGGCGACCGGCCCGACCTCGGTATGCGGCACGCCGAGCGCCTCGATCGCGTTTTTCAGGCTCGCGGCGCGGGCACAGCTGAATTCGAATGGGGCACTTCTTTTGGGCGGGGGCAAAAACTGGCCGATATCCCCAAAAAACTGGAAGCGCGCGGTCGCCACTACGGCCGGATGTACGCCCAACCCTCGCGCTGGCGCTTTATGATGTGCGTGACGCCCGCCTGCACGTAGGCGATGCCGCCGTACATGTCGCTCCTCGAGATCTTCTGGTTCTGCATCGTGTTCTCGCAGGCGAGCAGGCCGACGCTGTCGTCGAGCGCGTCGGCGAGGCGCGCGGCGACCGGCGACTCGGCCTTCAGCATCGCGAGGCCGGGGCCGTAGGCGACGATCTCGATCTGCACGTTGTTCTTGCCGAGGTCGGCCTGCACGTTCTTCGCGTTGTTGAGCGCGAGGTTCCATTTCGCCGGATCGTTGTCGCTCACCTGGAATACCACGCGGTATTTGCCGGTGGTCTGCTGCGCATGGGCTGAAGGCAGGAGGAAGGCAAGAAGGAGGACAATCGCAATTCGGCGCCGCATCGGCTCATTCTAGCTCGTCGATCGGTTCGCAATCCGCGCCGCCAGGCTCAGGTAAACAGTAATATCGGGCAGTTCCGGCACGCTACGATCATAGGATGTCCAGCGACCTGCTCACCAGGCTGCAGAGCGGCGATTTTGTCGTGACTGCCGAGATCACGCCGGCGGTGTCGACCGATCCGGCCGAGTTCATCTCGCGCGCGCTGCCGCTCAAGGGTCTCGCCACGGCGGTCAACGTGACCGATGGAGCAGGGGCCAAGGTCCACCTTTCGAGCCTCGCAGCCGCGCATTTCCTGGTCCAGAATGGGATCGAGCCCATCTTCCAGATGACCTGCCGCGATCGCAACCGCCTTGCGCTGCAGGGCGATCTGCTCGGCGCGGTGTCGCTCGGCATCCGCAATGTGCTGTGCCTGGCGGGCGATGATCCGAAGGCGGGCGATCAGCCCGAGGCGAAGGCGGTGTTCGATCTCGACAGCCGAGGACTTCTCACCATGGCGCATCGCATGCGCACTGAAGGACGCCTGCCCTCCGGCACGCCGATCTCCGGGAAAATCCCGCTGGTGCTCGGTGCTGCCGACACGCCGATCGATCCGCCGCCCGACTGGGAGCCGAAAGCGCTGCGCGCCAAGCTCGATGCCGGCGCCGATTTTGCGCAGACGCAGTTCTGCATGGACGTGGAGGTCGCGCGCCGCTACGCCAGGCGGCTTCTCGATTTCGGCGTTGCCCAGCGGCTGCCGATCCTGATCGGCGTGGCGCCGATTCCGTCGGCGCGCTCGGCGCGCTGGATGCGCGAGAAGCTGTACGGCACGCTGATCGCCGATGAGCAGATCGAGCGCCTCGAGAAGGCGCGCGATCCGAAGGCCGAGGGCAACCGGATCTGCATCGAGGTCCTGCGCGAACTCGTCCAGATCCCGGGCGTCGCCGGCGCGCACGTGATGGCGCCGCAGAACTTTACCGAGATCCCTGTGGTCATCGCCGAGTCGGGCGTCACGCGCAAAAAGCGCAAGACATGAAGTTTGTAGCTCGTGTTTGAACTCATCACGCGGCATGGATTGGCGCTGATTTTTGGCAATGTGCTGCTGGAACAGCTGGGCGTGCCGCTGCCCGCGATCCCGACGCTGATTGTCGCGGGCGCCCTGGCGGCAGACGGAACGCTTTCCGCGCCGGCGGTCTTCGGCGTCGCCTTCGTCGCCTCCATGCTGGGAGATTCGGCGTGGTACGTGGCGGGCCGGCGCTACGGCCGGCGCGTCATGACCACCCTTTGCCGCATCTCGCTTTCGCCCGATTCGTGCGTGCGCCAGACGGAAAACCACTTCGATCGCTGGGGCGGCCTCACCCTGGTGCTGGGCAAATTCATTCCCGGGCTCTCCACCATCGCTCCGCCCCTCGCCGGAGCGATGCACATCCGGTGGCCGTCCTTCCTGCTTCTGAACGGCGCCGGCACGGCGATCTGGGTCGCGGCACCGATCGCGGCGGGGATTGTGTTCCACGCCGAGATCGAGTGGCTTATCGGCCGCATGGAAGATCTCGGCGCCATGGCGCTGGAGGCGATCGTTGCGCTGCTTGCCGCATACGTCGCCTTCAAATGGTGGGAACGCCGGCGCTTCTACAAGATGCTGCGCATGGCGAGGATTACCGTCGAGGAGCTGCGCAGCCTGATGGATTCGGGCAAGCGCCCGGTGATCATCGACGTGCGCTCGCGCGCCGACCGCGACCTGGACGGCCGCTTGATCCCCGGCGCGCTCGCTTTCGAGGTCGAGAAAATGGAACAGCTGATCGACGCGCTGCCGGTGGACCAGGACGTCATCTTCTACTGCACCTGCCCGAACGAGGCGTCGGCGGCGCGCGCCGCCAAAATGCTCATCGACCGGGGCTACACGCGCGTACGCCCTTTGCTCGGCGGCCTGGACGCCTGGACTGAAGCAGGCTACGCGATCGAGCGTCGGCCGGCCAGGCGTTAGCGCTCCGCGCGCACGGTGTTCTCGATCACGCCGACGCCTTCGATCTCGCAGCGGACCTTGTCTCCGGGCTTCAGGAATCCCGGCGGCTTCATGAAGAATGCGACGCCGGCCGGCGAGCCGGTGACGATGATGTCGCCGGGAAACAGAGTCATCGCCTGGCTGCAATACGACACCAGCTTTTCGATGCCGAAGTACAGGTCGGAAGTGTCGCTGTTCTGCCGCACCTCGCCGTTCACCTCGGTGCGCATCTTGAGCGGCTTGCCCCACTGGAATTCGTCCAGCGTCACGAGAGCGGGCCCCGTCGGGCAGAAGGTGTCGTAGCTCTTGCCGATGAAGTGCACCCGGTAGAACGGATTGCTCTCGTGCTCGGCGAGCTGGATGTCGCGCGCGGACATCTCGTTGACCACCATGTAGCCCGCGAGATGGTCTTTGACCTGCGCTTCGCTGATGCGCCTGCAGCGCTTGCCGATGACCACGCCCAGCTCGAGCTCGTAGTCGAGCTTCTTGGTTTCGCGCGGATGGATCACGTCGTCGAAGGGGCCGCAAAGGCTGGAGGTCGCCTTGGCGAGGATCATCGGCTCGCGCGGCGGCGCGCCATCCTTGAGCACCGGGCCGGCTTCGGCGATATGCGACTTTGTGTTCGCGCCGGCGATCAGCAGCTTGCGCGGCACGGGAACCGGGGCTCCCAGGCGCACGGTTTTGCGCTCGATCGCCTTTGTCGAACTGCGCGAGGCGAAAGCCTTGTCGAGCTGCTTGCGCCAGTCGGGCTGCTCGAGGAACAGGCGCATGTCGCTCACGGGGAGGTCGATGATCGCGTCATCGACGAGAATTCCGGCGCGCTCGCTGCCCATCGCGCCATAGCTGACCAGCCGCATGCCTAGTCCAGGCTGATGCTGCTGTCGCGGATCACCTTCGCCCACTTCGCGATTTCGCTCTTCATGTAGGCGGCGAATTCCTCCGGCGTGCTGGTCTGCGGCTGGAAGCCGCTCTCCGAGAGCCGCTGCTTGATCGTGGGATCGGCCATCACCTTGGCGAATTCCGCATTGAGCTTCATAACGACGGGGCGGGGAGTGCCCACGGGCGCGACGAAGCCTTGCCAGGCCCAGGCTTCGAAGCCGGGGTAGCCCGATTCGCCGATGGTCGGCAGCTCGGGCAGCGCGGCGACGCGCTTGTCGCTCGCCACCGCGAGAGCCCGAACCTTGCCGCCCTTGATCTGCGGCAGGCCGGAAGCGATGTCGAGGAACATCGTCGAGATCCGCCCGCCGATCAGATCGGTCATCGCGTCGGCGCCGCCCTTGTAGGGAATCGGCGTCATGACGATGCCGGCGCGCTGCTTGAAGAGCTCCATGGCGAGGTGAATCGGGCTGCCCGGCCCGGGCGCGCCGTAGTCGATCTTGCCCGGCGAGCGCTTCGCGGCTTCGACGAACTCCTTTACCGAGCTGGCCTGCATCGCCGACGGATTGACCGCGAGGATCAGCGCAAAGCGGCCGGTGAGGCTCACCGGCGCGAAATCCTTTACCGGATCGTAGGTGAGCTTCTTATATAGCGTCGGATTGAACGCATACGTGCCGGCGTCGCCTAGGAGGAGCGTGTAGCCGTCCGGCGCGCTTCTCGCCACCTCGCTCGCGCCGATCGCCGTGCCGGCGCCCGGGCGGTTCTCGACCACCACCGGCTGGCCGAGCGATTCGGACATCTTGGTGAACACCGTGCGGGCGAAGAAGTCGGTCGCGCCGCCTGCGGGATAGGGCACGATGAGCCGCACCGGCTTGGTTGGATAAGCCTGCGCGTGAACTGAGGGGGCCGCGGCGATCGCGGCGACTGCAAAAGCCAAATGGCGGGCGAGGCTCAGCACGGGGGTCTCCTCTGGCGAAGGACTGCATTCTCCGGAGGCTGCTTATAATCAGTCAACGAAAATGACGCTCCTACGGTTCCTGTACGCGTCGCTCGCGCTGGCATTGGCGTACCCGGCCGCGGCGCAGACCTATCCCAGCCAGCCGATCAGGATGATCGCCCCGTTTCCCCCCGGGGGCAGCGTGGACATCACCGCGCGGCTGATCGCCGAGCCGCTCGGCAATCAGCTCGGCACGCGGATCATCATCGACAACCGCAGCGGAGCCTCCGGCAACATCGGGATGGAGGCCGCGGCGCGCGCGGCTGCGGACGGTTACACGATCGTGCTGAACACGATCCCGCTGGTGACGAATCAGAGCCTGTTCGACAAGCTCACTTGGGACCCCATCCGCGACTTCGCGCCGATCGGCATGGTTGCCACATCGCCTCACGTTCTCGTGGTTCCGAACAAGACGCCGGCGAGCAACGTGCAGGAGCTGCTGCGCCTCGCGCGCGCCAATCCCGGCAAGCTGACCTACGCCTCGGCGGGCGTCGGCACGACGTTCCACCTGTGCGCGGAAATGTTCAAGGACGCCACCAACACCTTCATCCTGCACGTGCCCTACCGCGGCGGCGGCCCCGCGCTCATGGACACGCTCGGCGGCCAGGTGGACATGAGCTTCCCGACGGTCGCCGCAGCGCTGCCGCACGTGAAGGCGGGAACGCTGCGCGCGCTCGCCGTGACCGGAGCGGAGCGCTTCCCGCTGCTGCCAGACGTCCCCACGCTGCGCGAAGCGGGGCTCAAGGAATTCCAGTTCTCGCAGTGGCTCGCGCTCCTTGCGCCCGCCAAAACCCCGCCCGGAGTCGTGACGCGCCTGAGCGCCGCCCTCAGGAGCACGCTGAGCTCCCAGGAGGTGCGCGACAAGTTCCAGGCCCAGGCGTTCGAGTCCTACATCACCACGCCCGAGGAGGCGGGAAAATTCATCGCAGCCGAAGCGCAGCGCTTCTCGCAGCTCATCAAGGCGCGCAAGATCACGGCGGAGTGAGACCCAACCCTATGAAGCTGCCACGCGAGCGCGTTGCGTATTCCGCCATCGTCGACCGGCCGCCGCTGAAGCTGCCCGGCGATGCACGCATCGCGGTGTGGACCATCGTCAACGTCGAGGAATGGTCGATCGAGCGGCCGATGCCGCGCACCGTGCTGCCGCCGCCCTCATCTCACACTGCAGGCCAGCCGATCCTGCCCGACCTGCCGAACTGGGCCTGGCACGAGTACGGCATGCGAGTGGGGTTCTGGCGTTTCCTGGAGGTATTGAATCGCTTCAAGATAAAAGCAACGCTCGCGATCAACGGCTCGGTCTGCAAAAGCTATCCGCGCGTGGCGAAGGCGGGCCTCGAGGCCGGCTGGGAATTCATGGGGCACGGCTACATCCAGCGGCCGATGCACCACGTCGAGGATCAACGTGCCGCGATCCGCGAGACGATCGCCGTGATCAAAGAGTTCACCGGCAAGCCGCCGCGCGGCTGGGAGAGCCCGGGCCTTACCGAGACCTACGAGACCATCGACTACCTCAAGGAAGCCGGCATCGAGTACGTCGCCGACTGGGTGCTCGATGACCAGCCCTGCGTGATCGAAACCGCGAGCGGGCCGATCGTGTCGGTGCCCTACACCGTCGAGATGAACGACATCGCGATGATGGTGCTGCAGAACCATCCTTCGGAGGAATGGGTGCGGCGCGGCATCGACGCGTTCGACCGGCTCTACGCCGAAGGCGAAAAGAGCGCGCGGGTGATGGCGATCAGCATTCATCCCTACATCACCGGCGTGCCTCATCGCATCGGCTACCTCGAAAGGCTCTACGAGTACATCCGCCAGCGCCCGGGCGTGCTGCTGTGGACCGGAGAACAGATCCTTGACTGGTACAAAAGCGCCGCCAAGCTACGCTGAGCTGTGGGACCGGGCCGAGCAGCTGCTTCCGGTTCTGCGGGAGCGCGCGCCGCGCTGCGAAGAGCTGCGCCGCATGCCCGACGATACGCTGCGCGACTTCCACGAAGCGGAGCTCTTTCGCATCCACCAGCCCAAGCGCGTCGGCGGCGCGGAGCTCGATTTCGTGGCGGTGGTCGAGTTCGGCGCGCTGCTCGCCCGCGCCTGCGCCTCGAGCTCCTGGAACTTCATCAACTTCCTGGCGCACCACCTGCTGCTCGGCATGTTCCCGCCGCAGGCGCAGGACGAGATCTGGGGCGAATCGCCGGACACGCTGATCGCCTCGTCGTACGTGTTTCCCGCCGGCAAGGCGAAGAAGGTGAAGGGCGGCTACGTCATCTCGGGGCGCTGGCCGTTCTCGAGCGGCGTCGACCCGAGCGAATGGAACCAGCTTGCCGGCCTCGCCTGGCTCGACGACAACGCGCCGCCCGAGCAGCGTATTTTTCTGCTCCACAAGTCGCAGTACAAGGTGATCGACAACTGGTTCGCCGGCGGCCTGCGCGGCACCGGCAGCAAGGACGTCGAGGTGCTCGAGCAATTCGTGCCGGAGCACCGCACGCTGGCGGTGGCTGACATGAAGGGCGGGCCGACGCCGGGCAGCGAAGTGAACCCCGGGCCGCTCTTCCAGGTGCCGGTGTTCGCGCTCTTTCCGTACATGCTCTCCGGCGTGCCGCTCGGCATCGCCGAGGCCCTGATCGATGATTTTGCTTCCGGCACTCGAAACAAAAGCGGGAAGATGACCGGCGCCCGCGTCGCCGAGATCCAGAGTACGCAGATCCGCCTGGGCGAGGCCACGGCGTATGCGCGCGCCTCGCGTCTGGTCCAGATTGGAAACAGTCTTGAAGCCCAGGCACTCATAGCTTCCAATCGGGTGCCTGACGCCAAGACGAAAGCGCGTTACCGGCTCGAAGGCGCCTACGCGGTCGACTGGGCGGTTCGCGCGGTCGATGTAATGTTCGGCCTGTCGGGCGCGAGCGGGCTGTATGAGTCGGGTCACATGCCGCGCGCCTACCGCGATGCGCACGCCGTGAAGCAGCACTTCTCCTTCAACACCGATATCGCGGGCACGACCTACGGGCGTGTCGCGCTGGGCCTGCCCAGCGACAACCCGACGCTCTAGAAGGTCTTCCTGCAGGCGCTAGCCGTAGATTGCCGCGCCAACAATCACGGCGCCATCCAGCACCAGCCAGCCGATGCACGGCAAGTAGATGTTCGGGTCGCGCTTGCGTACGCCGTACCAGAACCACGCGAGAGCCGAGATCCAGTATGCGCTCCACGACAGCAGCGATACGCCCGCCGCCTGACGCCCGACCCAGATGGCAAGAATCTGCGGGACCGTCATGACCAGGGTGAATATCGACAGGCCTCCGAGCAATTTCTTCATCGCTTGTTCGGAGGGGTGTTCCGACAGGGCAGGGTGAGGGTGCATGGCGTCTCCTGGGGTAGAAGACCCGGTTGGCTGGATTTGTAATCCTAATCCCTCGGAGCTAGCGTCCGGCGTTAAAGGTGAACCCGGCCTGTTCGAACTCGGCGGAGAGGCCGGGCCGCACCGCGTCGATCTCGCGCTTCGCCTGCTCGGTAAAGGCGATGTCGCTCATGTCGTGCACGCCGCCGGTGATGATGACCTGCAGAATGCCTTCCTCATCGCCGACGTTGCGGAACGCGCGGCATACGCCCGGCGGAAACGAGACGGTGTCGAACTGCTCGAGGATCGCCCGCTCGGCTCCGTCGTCATTCCAACTCAATTCGAAGCGGCCTCTGAGCACGGTGAAGGTTTCGTAGGTCTGCCGGTGCGAGTGCAGCCCAGGGCCCTGGCCCGGAGGGCAAACGGCGAGCGTCATCGTCATCCCGGCGGCGCCGCGGATCGGCGCGCCCGAATTGATGGGCGTCTGCGCGTCCTCTTCGAGACCGATGACCGAAAGCAGCTTGCGCGAATAGACCACGTCGCGCGCTTTCTCGGGGATCGATTCGTTCTGGATCGGCAGCGGCTTCAAGCCACGGAAGCGCGCAATGCGGCGCTCCATCTCCTGCCCGGAGATCCGGATCGTTTTCATTCTAGTTCTGCCGCTTCGCCTTGCCCCGGTCGAGCGTGACCGCGGAGGCCGAGCCTTTGCCTTTCCATTCCTTCTCGTCGATGACTTCGCCGAGGAAGTTGAGCTCGATGGTGATGTCGTCGGGGTCCTTGAGGAAGATCTGAAACAACTTCGCCTCGGGGAAGCTGCGGAAATGCATCTCGACCTTGCTCTTCTGGATGCGCTCGCGCACCGCCACGGGATTCTGGGCGAGGAAGGCTATGTGATCGACCGAGCCCGAGCCGGTGGTGCCTCGCGGATGCTTCTTCAGCAGGAACATGTCGCGGATCTTATTCGGGTCCTGCGAGGCGAGGTGCACGCAGATCTCGTCGCCGACCTTCAGCCAGTAGCCGGGAAAGCCGAAGTCGGGCCGCTCGGCCAGGTCCATGCCGAGCACCTTGATGTAGAAGTCCTTGGTGCGCTCGAGGTTCTTCGCGACGATGAGGTAGTGGTTGAGTCCGGTAACGGGCATGGCGGCTCCTTCACAGGGTCTCGGAAAGGCGTATTTTCCACGCTTCTAGTCGATCAGCGCGTCGCCCTCGTGAAACGGATAAGGTCCGGCGAAATCGCCGACGTACGCGGTATGGCTGACGACGCCGACGCCCTCTTTCCAGGCGTGCAGCTGGAACGCCGGCGGCTCCATCCTGAAGGCCGACGGGGCGTCGGGGGCGAGGTCGAGGGCTACCTGGTGCGCCGGGCTCGGGCAGGTCGAGGCGATCGTTCCGGCGAAGCGGAACTGGATTGGCCGGTGCAGATGGCCGCACAGCACGCGCTCCACCTGCGCATGACGCTCGATCAGCTCGGCCAGGCGCTCGCTGCCTTCCAGCCCGATGCGGTCCATGTGGCCGATAAGCGTGGGGAACGGCGGGTGGTGCATGATCACAAGCGTGGGTTTGTTCGCTCTTGATGAAAGTGTTTTTTCCAACCACGCGAGGCGCTCATCGTCCAGCCGTCCGCCGTCTTCGCCCGGGATGACGGTATCGATCGCCACGATGCGCAGCGGCCAGTCATCGATCGCGTACTGCACGAACGGCTCCCATTGGCGAAGGTAGGCGTGGTCCGGAAAGGCTGCGCGCAGCGCGCCGCGCTCGTCGTGGTTGCCGGGGATGAAGTACACCGGCATGGGAAGCGGAGCGAGTAGCTTGCGAAGATGAGCGTATTCCTCCGGTCGGCCGAAATCGGTCAGATCGCCGGTGGCCACGACGAGATCGGGACGCTGCGGCAGGCGCAGGATCCCCTCGACGCAGTGCGCGAGCATCGCGGCGCAGTCCACTACACGGTAGGAAAGCTTACCCGGCGCCTTGATGTGCAGGTCGCTGATCTGGCAGACAAGAAGCGAGCCGGTGTTCATAGCGCGAGCACGCCGCTCCGTGGTCTCCACGGTGAGAAGCTGCGAGGCGCCGCAGTCGACCATCAGCTGGGTGTGATCGCAGCAACCAGCAGCGCCGCGGCGAGCGCGGCACGAAGCGAAAGATTCATGAATTCCTCCCTCAGCGAAGTTTACATCGTCGGATTCGCGTATTTTCCGCCGAGCGCAGCCAAACCGTAAGCCGCGCCTGCGATATCGAAATTGAACGAGAAGTGCTGGCTCATCGCCTGCAGGTCGCGCATGAAGCGCTGCAGGGGGTCTCTAGTGTAGATGGCGTTCGCGCCGTAACAGGACCACAGCACTTCCACCGCTTGGCGTGCCTGGCGCACCGCGAAGGCGTTCTGCGCGCGGTAGCGCAGCTTCGTGTCCAGGTCCGGCACCGCATGCTTTTCCGCGAAAGATTGAAATGAAATGGCGGATTGGCGCATCAGGTGGACCGCAGAATCGATCAACACCCTGGCCTCGGCAAGCTTGATCTGCACCGCCTGGAAATCGGCCACTTTCGCCCCGGTGTAGGTGCCTACGCGGGTCTTGAATGAGTTTGCTACGTGTTGGAAAGCGCCTTCTGCAGCTCCCAATGCAGTGGCCGACAGCGGATGCCCGGCGGAGGCGACGATCGGGACCCTGAAGAGCGGGCCGCTGTTGAGCTTGCCGCCGGGATGCTCCAGGCCGCCGCGGCACAGCGTCAACGCCAGCGCGCGGCGCTCGGGAACGAAGATCTCCTTCACTTCGATGTCCTTGCTGCCGGTGCCGACCATGCCCATCGCGTACCAGGTATCGATGATGCAGTAGTCGGTCTTGGGAACGATACATAGGCGCCAATCGACCGGCGTCTTGCCGTCGTCGCCGTAAACGGTGACCGCGAGCATGTTCCAGTCGGAGTTGTCGACGCCGGAAGAGAATGGCCATCGCCCACTGACGACGAAGCCTCCTTCGACTTTCTTTCCCCTGCCCGCGGCCAGCGCGATGGAGGAGGCGATCAGGACATCCGGATTCGCGTCCCACACCTCGTGCTGCGTCTCGGGCTCGTAGTAGCCGAGGATCCAGTGATGGCAACCGAGGTTGCCGACGTTCCAGGCGGTGGAAGGACAGCCACGCGCGAGCTCGGCGACGATATCGACGATCGCCTGGAAGGGCAGCTCCATGCCGCCGAAGCGCTTCGGCTGGTGGAAGCGGAACAGGCCCGTCTCGTGCAGCAGCTTCTCGTTTTCGGGCAGCAGCACGCGCGCGTCCTCGCACTTCTGCGCGCGCTCGAGGAGCGTCGGCACGCACTCGCGCGCGCGGCGCATTGCTTCGTCATAGCTGACATCCGAGAAGCTGGCCATGCGCAGCAATTTTACGATCTACCGGCGCGAAGGCTGAGCAAGCTCCACGTCGCGCAGCAGCGGCTCCTCCGCCACCGCGATCTCGTTCTCGATCAGCAGCCCGCATCCCGGGCAGCAGAACTGGCGGAACTGCGGCAGCGGATCGATGAAGCGCTTCGGGTCGCCGACGATCGGGTTCGATGCCTCGATCGGCAGGTCCTTGCGCACACAATGCGTCTTGTAGTTTTCAGTTAAGGGTCCCAGATCTGCTGCGCACTTGGCGCATGAGTACCGCTGCCCGCGCACCGCGAGGTTCTCGGTAGCGAGGAAGCGCACGGGGCCATCGAGCTTCTTGCTCTTGGTCTTCGAGTTGTGAAGCCGCAGGTGCCGGATGCGGTTGCGCTCGCGTTCCGTCGCCTCCGCGTCGCCGATCACCACGCCGTAGATGCTCTTCGACGCTTCGACGGAGACGTTGCCGTTCTCCGCGTCGGCGGCCACCTTCGCCGGGTCGCGCTCGAGCGGATCGCCGAAGCCGCCCGCCGCCGACCACAGCACGGCGTACACGTCAGACGGGTTCTGGTCGAAGTCCTGCTGCCTTAATTGCAAGGTCTCTTCTTTACCCCGCACCTCGGAAATATCTTGTACCAGCTCGGAGCGATTCATCCGCTCGAGAATGTCTGAATCCCTGGTAAAACGATACCGGTTCACCGCGCCCGGATAGCCGCCCATCATGCCGGTCGAGGTCGGGATCGCGTTGCCCGAGGAAAGCGTGTCGTGGACGATGCGGTCGGTGCCGTGCGGGATGAAGCAGGATTCCGCCGACAGGCCTCCCCGCCATTTGCCCGCGCCGCCCGAATCGATGATTTCCTTGCGGTAGAGGAACAGCACCGGGAAGCTCTGCTCGGTGTGCTCGACGTTCGGCAGCTTGCAGATCGGCGTGCGTGCCTGGCCGCCGGTCGAAATGCCGTCGGCGTGCGAGAAGGCGCCGATCGCGCCGCCGATCGGATCGACGAGCAGGTAGCCGTAGCGCTCGCCCCACTGGTCGATGCCGCGGAAGATCGTCGCCGGCCACTGGCTAGTGCCGCCGATGCACATCAGGTCGCGACGCAGCTCCGGATCCGGATAGATCATCTTCGAGAGCACGTTGTAGGCGGGGTAGAGCGAGATCTCCATGCACTGCACCGGCGCCGTCGACACCGAGGCGGGGAAATCGGCGCAGTTCAGCGTGCCGGGCGTCGGGTTGAACTCGACGTGGCGCAACGCGCCGCCGACCGCGTAGTACTGCTCCCAGCACATCAATTCGTTCAGCGCCACCATGATGGCGCCGCGCCAGCCGGAGTAGGTGGCGTTGATCGCGCCGGCCTGCGGATCGGTGCCTTCGTTCTCAAAAATCAATTTGTTCTTGTTCTTATAAAGACTCAGAACCACCCGGTGGACCGACCGATCCCCCGGCCGGCAGCACTCCATGTAGGTGCGGTCGCGCCATACGCCATCCGGTAACCTGGATAATTTCTTTAAAAAGGCACGTTCACCATCATCGATGATCTTCCTCATCACGCCTTTGACGGTTTGCGCCCCATATCTTTTTATAAGAGAAAGAATCCGGGCCTTGGCAGTCATGTTGCCGGCGAGCTGCGCCCGGAAGTCGAGCGCCACGGCCGAGGGTTTTCTCGAGCTTCTCAAATAGACTTCTTCTATATCTCTCCGGATTTCATTGCCTTCCACAATTTTTATAGGAGGAATCAGGATGCCCTCGTCGAAGGCGTCGCGCGCCGAGGGGCAGAAACTGCCGGGAGTGATGCCGCCGATGTCGTACTGGTGCAGGCAGTTGGTCACCCAGCAGAAGAGCTCGCCCTTCCAGAACACCGGGCAGAGCAGCATCACGTCCATCTGGTGCGCGGCGCCGACCCAGGGGTCGTTGGCGAGGAACATGTCGCCGTCGCGGATGCCGGGGTTGTCGCTGCGGTTCTCGAGCGTCCACTTCACTTGCGTGTCCGTGACGCCGGACATGTATTGCATGTACGGCCCGAAATAGACGAACTCCGCGTCCTCGGTGAGGATCGACGGGTTGAGATCCAGCGCGTACATCGCCACCGGCGAGCCCGACAGCCGCTGGATGGTGGCGCCGTGCTCCTCGTTCACGTTCCACAGCGCATGCCGCACCACTTCGAAAGTCACTGGATCGAGGTCGGTTTGCGCCTTTTTGTGGAGCTTCAATTTCTTCGAAATCGAAAGCTTCCCGGGCGGGACATAGCCGCTGCGCCGGCCGTCGAATACCACGCCGGTGAGCTCGCTCAGTTTTTTGAGGGGAGCGTTCATCGCTGGAAGCTGAGCTCGAAGTTGCCGAGCGTATCGACCCTCAGCGTAGTTCCCGGATGCACCACCACCGTGGTGTCGGAAGTCTCGACGATCGCCGGCCCCTTGACTTGATTTCCATTTATCAATTTCTCTCCGTCGAAGACCGGCGTGGGGCGGTGCTTCTTCAGGTCGGGCCAATAGATATCGCGTCTTTTCCGCACCGCGGCTTGCGGAATCTTTCCCGACGATCTCTTCGAAGCGACCAACTTCGGCTGCGGCGTCAGCGCCCGCGCTCTCAGGCGGTAAACGACGAACTCGAGCTGCGCGCCGGCAAGCGCCGAGCCGCGCCCATAGAGCTGTTCGTATCTGTCGACGAACATGCGCCTCAATTTCGGCTCGAAGTCAGCGGGAAGCCGGGACCACGGTAACAACACTTCCACTTCGTTGATCTGTCCCTTGTGGCGCACATCGAGCGAGAACTCAAAGCGCTGCCGGCTCTCGGCGATGGCTTCTTCCTTCATTCGCTTTTTCGCGTCTTTTTCCAAACCTTGCAAAATGCTGTTAATGCGAGAAGCGTCCACCGGCGTCGGCATGATCTCGGTGTGCTCGAAGATGTGCAGCACGTCGGCCGCCGCGGCGCCGAAGGCGCACCAGGTCGAGGCCGCTTTTCCCTGCGGCACGATCACTTTTCGCACGCCGAGCTCGCGCGCGAAGACGCCGGCATGCGCCGGCCCCGCGCCGCCGAAGGCGAACAGCACGAAGTCGCGCGGATCGAAGCCTTTCTCCACGGTCACCTTGCGGATCACGTCGGCCATCTGCAGCTCGACGATGCGGCAGATGCCGGCAGCGCATTCAATCGGGTTCATACCTATAAAACCACCCAGTGTGCCAACTGTTTTAATGGCGGCCGCTTTGTCCAGCTTCATTCGCCCGCCGGCGAAGTTGTCCGGATCCAGATAACCGAGAACCAGCTCCGCGTCGGTCACGGTCGGCACGGTGCCGCCGCGGCCGTAGCACACCGGCCCAGGGAAGGCGCCGGCGCTGTCCGGACCGACAGTCATGGTGCGGGTCTCGGGCTTGACCCGCACTAGGCTGCCGCCGCCCGCGCCGATCGCCTGCAGGTCGACTTTGGGCAGGAAGTACTCGTACTGGTCGGTGTTGCTGATGAACGAGTAGGCCGGCTTGCCGTCGTGGATGATCGAGACGTCGAAGGACGTGCCGCCCATGTCGGTGGTGATGACGTTCTTCTCGCCCATCGCCGCGCCGAGAAACATGGACGCGGTGACGCCGGATACCGGCCCCGAGTCGAGCGTGAGGAGCGGCGCCTCGCCGGCGCGCCCGACCGGCACCGTGCCGCCGCCGCACTGCGTAATCTGCAGGCCATGGCGGTACCCGAGGTCTTTCAAACTGAAATGCAGTTTTTGTAAATACCCTGACATGACAGGGCCGAGGTAGGCGTTGAGGGCAGTGGCGGTGACGCGCTCGTACTCGCCCCACTTCGGCGCGATGTCGACCGAGCAAGTGACGAAGACGGCTTTCGAGATCTTTTCAACAAGGCCTTTTACTCTTTGCTCGTGCGCGGGATTCCTGAACGACCAGAGAAAGCAAATGGCGATCGCCTGCACGCCCTCGGCCACCAGCTCGCGGATCGCCGCCTCGGCTTCTTTTTCATTCAGCGGAACAACGATTTCTCCGAAGCAATCCACCCGCTCGGAGACGCCGCGGATCAGGCGTTTGGGGACGATCGGGGTCGGCTTCGACGTCTCGGGAAAGTGCACCACCTTGCGGATGTCGCGGCCGCCGTAGCCGCGCGAGCCGCGCATGATGTGGATCGCG